>Ga0315282_10007292_pt1 | contig 18213 bp, 22 predicted proteins | sample YL17G07_20_MG_FD_203693 | JGI IMG/M metagenome (GOLD analysis project Ga0315282, IMG submission 203693) | Sediment microbial communities from Yellowstone Lake, YNP, Wyoming, USA - YL17G07_20 | ecosystem: Environmental > Aquatic > Freshwater > Lake > Sediment | place: USA: Wyoming | collected...
GGATCAATTACATCAAAGAGGTGGGGGTGAAAATTCAGCCGTTGGCGCAGGATGTTAAGTGGCACGAGGATCGGTGCACCCATTGTACTGCCTGCATCTCGATCTGCCCTCCCAAGGCGCTAGAAGTTGACAGGAAAACGATGGTGGTTTCTTTCGATCGGGACAAGTGCATTGCCTGTGAGCTTTGTATTCCGGTTTGTCCTTATCAAGCGATGGAAATACTGTTCTGATGAAACAATGCCAAATGTCAAAGTTCAAATTCCAAATCAAGCTCAAATGTCAAATCCCCCAACCCCCCCTTTGCTAAAGGGGGGCGAGGGGGGATTATCGGTTGATTTTGAGCTTTTTAATTCATTTGACATTTGGATTTTTCATTTCGATGAGGAGATTGTGGAGTTTGACAAAACTTCAGGGTCTTGAAATGAGCGCGAAGGGCAGATGAAAAAAAGGGTGGTTGTCGCCATGAGCGGTGGCGTTGATTCAAGCACCACCGCCTGGCTTCTCCAGGAGAAGGGTTATGAAGTGATCGGAGCGACGATGTGTATTGGGACGATGGATAGCACTTCCTCTGGCCCAGTACGATGTTGCAGCCTTGCCGATATCGAAGACGCCAGGCGTGTAGCCCTTCAACTGGGAATCCCTTTTCATGTCTTTCATCTGAGGGAGGAGTTCGAGAACGAGATCATTCAATATTTTTGTGATGAATATACGAAAGGAAGGACGCCCAATCCTTGTATTCTCTGTAACGAAAAACTGAAGTTTGGATCTTTTCTAAAGAAGGCGCTGGATCTGGGGGCAGATTATATCGCCACAGGCCATTATGCTAAAGTGGAATACCACGAAAGCATGAGGGGGTATCTTCTGAAGAAGGGAGTCGATCGGAGAAAAGATCAGTCTTATGTCCTCTTTTCCCTCACCCAGGATCAACTTCGCCATAGCCTTTTCCCTTTAGGAGAATATCGAAAGGAGGAGGTCAGAGAGCGAGCTTTTCAAGTCGGCCTTCGGGTTCATGATAAACCCGAAAGCCAGGAGGTCTGTTTCATTCACGATGCCTCCTACCATTCCTTTTTGCGGGAAAGGTTGAGGGAATCGATTGAGCCTGGCCCCATCGTCGATCGACAAGGAAAGGTTCTTGGCGGGCATAAGGGAATAGCTTTCTACACGGTCGGACAGAGAAGGGGGCTTCGTTTGGCAAAAGGCAGGCCTCTTTATGTTATAGGGATTGACCGGGGCAGGAATGCCCTAATTGTAGGGGAAGAGAAGGAAGTCTACGCTCATACCTTTACCATCGACTCCGTAAGTTGGATCAATCCCCGAGAGATGAGTTCTTCGTTCTCGGCCCAGGTGAAAATCCGGTATAATCACCCGGGCTCAGAGGCTACCGTTACAGCGAAGGGCGAGGAAGAGCTGGAGGTGAGATTTAAAATACCTCAGAAGGCCATCACACCTGGGCAGGCAGCGGTTATCTATGAGGGGGATAGGGTCCTTGGGGGAGGGTGGATTAAAGAAGTGGTGAAAAGTTCTGGTTTCGGAGTGCGGAGTTCGGAGTTTGAAAATTAAATTCCAAATTTTGGAAATAACAATTTAAGGTTAAAATGAACTAATATGGATCAATCCGTTGAAGAGAAATTCGCAAGACTAAAAGAGATCTTCCTGTCGATGGGGAGAGTAGTCGTGGCCTATTCAGGAGGGGTGGACAGCACGCTTCTTCTCAGAGCGGCTAAAGAGAGTCTCGGAGAAGCCCATGTCGTTGCAGTAACCGCCCTGTCGCCTCTCTATCCCGACAGGGAATTAGCGGGAGCCAAAAGAATGGCTCAGGAGATGGGTGTGAAACACATCCTGATTGAGTCGAATGAATTGGAGATCGACGGGTTTTCAAAAAATCCATCGAACCGCTGCTATTTCTGTAAAAAAGAACTCTTTGAAGAGATGCAGAATCTGGCTCGAAAGGAGGCCATTTCTTTTGTCGTGGAAGGGTCAACCTTGGACGACGAAAAGGATCATCGGCCAGGGAGGAGAGCGATTCAGGAACTCGGCATTCGGAGCCCTCTTCAAGAAGCCAGGTTTACAAAAGAGGATGTGAGGGAATTATCGAAGACGTTGGGACTTCCCACCTGGGATAAACCCTCTTTCGCATGTCTCGCCTCACGGTTTCCATACGGGGAAGAGATTACTCCAGAGGGATTGAGGATGGTGGATGAAGCTGAAGATTTCCTCTTTAGCCTCGGATTTAAGCAGGTTCGGGTAAGACACTACCAGAGCTTGGCAAGAATAGAGGTCTATCCCGAAGAGATGAGCCGACTGATGAACGGTTCTCTGAGGGAGAAGGTCGTCAATCGTCTGAAAAAAATCGGTTATCGATATGTCACCTTGGATCTTCAAGGGTTTCGTTCGGGATCGATGAACGAGGTGTTATGAAAGCCATCGCTCTCCTTTCAGGGGGTCTTGACAGTACCTTGGCCGCCAAGGTCGTCTTGGATTTGGGAATCGAACTGGAAGCGCTGAACTTCTTAACCGTCTTTTGCACCTGCACCAACCGGGGAGAAACCTGTTTAGCTTCCCAAAAGGCTGTCAGCGCCTTGGGCATTCCTTTAAACGTGCTGAATGTTTCAGAAGAGTACCTCCGTGTGGTGAAAAATCCCAAGCACGGTTATGGAAGCAATATGAACCCCTGCATTGACTGCCGGATCTTCATGATGAAGAAGGCCAAAGCTTACATGGAGGAGATCGGAGCTTCTTTTATTGTTACTGGTGAGGTCTTGGGAGAGAGGCCCATGTCCCAACGTCGGGATTCCATGCGCCTGATCGAAAAAGAAGCAGGTTTGGATGGCTTAATCTTGCGACCCCTCTCAGCGAAACTCCTTCCGGCCTCCATCCCTGAGAAGGAAGGTTGGGTGGATCGGGAAAAACTCCTCAAGATCCAGGGCCGTTCAAGAAAACCCCAGATCCAAATGGCAGACCATTATGGTATTCGGGACTACCCCTGTCCTGCGGGAGGATGCCTTCTGACGGATCCAGGCTTTGCAAAGCGGATGAGAGATCTGATCCACCATCATTCGGATTTTACACTTAATGATGTCCATCTGCTGAAAATGGGGAGACATTTTCGGTTCTCCCCAAGATTGAAACTGGTGGTGGGGAGAAATGAGGAGGAGAATCAAAAGATCCAGACCTTCTCGGAGGAAGGGGATATTCTGTTAAAACTTTTTCGCTTTCCTGGGCCTCTCTCTCTGCTCCGCGGCGAAGCCGGAGAGAGAGAGATTGAGCAAGCTGCCGCCATCACTGCCCGTTATAGCAAGGCGAAGGATCTTAAAAAAGTGGAGGTCATTTGTAAGAAAGCAAAGGAGGAAGGAGACCGATCTCTCTCTGTTTCGCCTTTGTCTGAAAAAGAGATCGAAGAATTGATGATCAATTGAAAATCCCCCTCTCTCCCCCCTTGGAGAAGTCGGTACGACTCGAAACCGAGGGGGCTGGGGGGGGATTTGAAGATCATTGTTCTGGGAATTGTGGGGGTTGAGGTGCGAAAGAAGATTCAAAAAATAGGAGATAAGGTTCTCAGTGGGCGATCTGCGACGATGAAGGATATCCTTCCTCTGTTAGAGGCAAAAGGACCGGACATTGTGGAACTGGCTTCTGTAGCCAACCGGGTCCGAGTAAAGTTTACGGGCAACCATATTGATCTCTGTTCCTTGCTCAATGCCAAATCAGGGCGATGCCCAGAGGATTGTGCCTTCTGCGCTCAGTCCGTTCATTACAAGACAGAGACTCCTGTCTATCCCCTCATGGATGTTGATCATATGGTTAAGGAAGCTCGTGACGCCCAGAAGAGCAAAACGGGACGTTTCTGTCTCATTAGCAGTGGCCGGGATCTCAATGACAAGGAATTCGAGACTGTTCTGAATGCCCTCAGCCAGATAAGGGTTGAGACAGATCTTTCCCTCGATTGCTCTTTTGGTACCCTGACCCAAGAGAGGGCCGAGGCCTTAAAAAAAGCGGGAGTAACCCGTTATAACCATAACCTTGAAACAGCGGAATCCCATTTTTCGAAGATATGCACGACCCACTCTTTTCAAGATCGCGTCCGGACCATTGAGATTCTGAAGGATCAGGGGTTCTCGATCTGCTGCGGAGGCATTATCGGACTAGGAGAGTCAGCTCAGCAGAGAATGGAGCTGGCCTTTTCACTGAGAGCCTTGGGGATTGATTGCATCCCCCTTAACATCCTTAACCCTAGACCGGGAACGCCTCTAGAACACTCAGACCCCATTCCTCCGATGGAGATCATTAAAACCATCGCCTTGCTTCGTCTCATCTTACCCAAAGGGACCCTCAAGATTGCGGGAGGGAGAGAGGTGAATCTGAGGGATTTACAATCCCTTGCTCTCCTGGCGGGAGCCAATGGTCTGATCATCGGGAATTATCTCACTACCCCTGGCCGAAGTGCAGAGGATGATTTGACCATGCTCGGGGATCTTGGCTTCGAAATCAAGTGAAGCCATTCCCTCAACGAAGAAGGCCAAACGATCATCATGGTGACCCACAATCCGGAGAATACAGAATTTTCATCCCGAACCATCTTTCTTAAAGATGGAAGGATAGCTTCATAAAAGCACGCCGAAAGCCCCCTCTGTTTTACCAGTTCTCACTCGTTTTTATTTAACCTCTTTGCAATAAATAGGCTTGGTGGTTTCAGCACTATTTACCCCGTTAGAAATTTTTCTTTATTAACCAGGAGCTCCCTTTGGTAACCTACTTCTAACGGGGCGAGCAGCGGGGATGAAGGTAATTTCCTTATGGGAGCGAACACGGGGTTTAATGCCCCGAGTGAGCCTTCCCGTTAGAGGGTCAAAGATCTTCTAACGGGGTTTACTTTCCTGCAAAGCCTGTGATAATTTATTGTTAGCAACCTTTAGTTGCAGGGTTGTTTGAAAAGGTTTAAACAATGGTTGAAAACCAAGACAGGAAGGTCGACCAACTGAATCTGCTGATCAGTATGTCTGGGGTTATCAATTCAACGCTTGACATCAAAGAGATCGTCCGGTATGCCATCGAAGGGTCAACCCGATTGCTTCAAGCTGAGGCGGGCAGCCTGCTGCTTCTTGAAAAGGACGCGGGCGAACTTTTTTTTGCAGAGGCCGTCGGAGAGAAGGGCGAAAGCGTCAAAGGGATCAAGTTAAAGCAGGGACAGGGCATTGCAGGGTGGGTTGCAGAAAAAGGAGAACCTTTGATCGTTCACGATGCGGCCCGTGAGCCCCGATTCTTTGATGGAATTGATAAAAGGACTGGTTTTGTCACAAGAGACATCGTTTGTGTGCCCGTGCGGAAAAAAGATAGGATTTTGGGAGCTTTAGAAGTCATGAATAGGAAAAGTGGCCGATTCGATTCGGATGACCTATTGATCCTTACGGCTCTCGCTAATCAGGTCGCCATCGCCATCGAAAGGGCGCACCTCTATGAAGAGTCGATTTCCGATGGACTGACGGGACTTTATCAACATAAATTTTTTAAACTAAGGCTTGAAGAGGAGTTGATGCGATCGAAGAGATATAACCATCCCCTAAACTTAGTGATGATTGATATTGATCATTTCAAGAAGGTCAATGACAAATATGGCCATCTGATGGGGGATGCGGTCCTGAAGGAAGTGGCAGTGACCTTAAAGAGGTACACCCGAGTCGAAGATGTCGTCGCCAGATATGGGGGGGAAGAATTTGCCATCATCATGCCCTTTACCCTCAAGGAAGGCATTGCCGAAGCTGTTGAGAGGATAAGGGCCGAGATAGAGAAGATGAGGGTTTCAGGAATCGGAATTACGGTCAGCGTGGGGATCGGGCATTTTGATGGGAAAGATGTGGATTTAAGTTATAAGGATTTGATCCAACGGGCGGATGAGGCTTTGTACGTCGCTAAGAGGAAGGGAAAGAATAGAATAGAGATCTTCGCCTGATGCAAAACCGGGAGGCCTAATTTTTTCGGCGGGTATAGATGGTTCGGTAGCGGTCGGGGGAGCCGGTGAGGCAGGTGGTGCATTCCTCAGAGGAGGGATCGACAGGCTCCAGAAGAACTTCAAACCCCAGTTCTTTATACTGCTCGGCCATCTCCGAGAGGCGGGGTTCATCCATGGTGAAGCGTTTTTCCCATCCCTCTTTTCTTAGATCTTCTTCTCGGCTCATTTAGGATTCCTTATTCACCCTCACCCCTGAACCATGTAAGGTTCAGGGCGTGGTCCTGTATCCAACGTGGTGCAGGGCCCCACCCTCTCCCATCAAGAGACTGTGTCGTAATGTCATTCTGAGGCGTTAGCCGAAGAATCTCTGTTTTCTGACTTGTTGATTCAATGAGATTCTTCACTTCGTTCAGAATGACAAATATGGCTTCTCCCTCATTACGACACAGCCTCCAAGGGAGAGGGGAATAGGGAGAATGAAGTTCTTCTTTTAGGGTCATCAAATTCTTCCGTTTGAGGTTAGAGGTTGGAGGTTTAAGGTCAAAACTCTTTTGCCTCACACCTCAAACCTGATGCCTCAAACCTTTGTCAAATGATATAGCTTCTTCCACCCATCGGAATGGGAAATGGCTTTTGTTTCACAGGCTGCGACGCAGGGTGCAGGCTCTGCACCAAACCCTGGCTTACAAGGAGCGCAGGTATACCGGACTTTCTTCCGCTCCTCACGTTTTATGAAAGCCACGGGTTCTTCCCGGAAGACATCAATCTCATCGGGACCGACTTCCAGCGCCTTGACCGGGCAGACTTCCACACACTTACTGCATCCATTACATTTATCGGTGTCGATGGTAACATACCAGTCCCCTGAACCGTCTTTAAAACCGTAATTGGCTATCATGTTGTCTCCGCTGGAGGTTGGAGGTTAGAGGTCGTAGGCAAAATCTATTACCTCATACCTCATACCTCATACCTCATACCTCATACCTCTAACCTTTGGCCTGATCTACGCCTTTCTCGCGCTCTTCGCCTTGCCCATCCCGAGGAGGGCATTTCCGAAAAGAGCTGCTCCAATAGCGCCTGCAATCTGGGTATCGAAAGGAATATTCTTGTCGCGGTACTGTTTGTTATACCAGACCTGCTCTGCAGTCTTGATCTTCAATTCTTTTTCCAGCCTCTTCACGACGCCTTCGTTCTTAGCGATGCCGCCGGTGATGACGAACTTTTCCTTCACGCCCAAACGATTGAGGAGCTCCATGATCCGGTGAGCCATGGCTGAACAGTAAGCAGCCATGATCTCATTTTCAGGGGTACCTGCCTCGAGCAATCCGATCACTTCGCTCTTTGCAAAGACCACGCAGGTGCTGCTGATCATGGGGGGCTCTTTCGAAATGTTGAATGAACGGGGTCCGATCTCCCAGACAGGGACCCGGATAAGGTCCGCGAAAACTTCCATCCCACGGCCGGTACCGGCTGCACACTTGTCATTCATTATGAAGTTGAGAACCTTTCCTCGCTCGTCCACATTGATCGCTTTACAGTCCTGCCCTCCCATATCCATGACGGTCCGGACCTCAGGCCCATACATGAAATTAGCTCCCCGGGCGTGGCAAGTGATCTCTGTAATGGCCTGCTGGGCCATCGGTACGTTGACTCTTCCGTAACCCGTACCGATTGTATAGTCGATATTGTCCACTTTCAAATCAGTCTTTTCTAGGGCGAAATTTACGCCTGTCCATGCACTTGTCGGACTATCCGAACCGGTCCGGGTGTTGCCAAAGGCGAAGGGTTCGCCATCCACCATCACCACGGCCTGAGTACTCACCGAACCGACGTCGACTCCGGCCGTGATCAACTTGCCTTTTTCCCAGTCTATATTCGGGTTGACCCAGTTGGTTTCGGGCCATCTCCAGAACTCTTGTTTTACTTCCTGAACCATTGTCGTCTCCTCATCAAGCTTTTCCTCCTGTAATGGTTTCTTTCTCGACGACTTTCGTTTTCGCCTCTTCCGTCATGGCCCCGGCCAATGCTGCCTCAGCCGCCCCCATAGCACCGATATAGTCAGGATCCTCAGGGACAGCGACAGGCATCTCAATGGTCTTTTTCAGGGAGTCGACGAAACCCGCATTTTTGGCCATTCCCCCGACCATGACCACATCTTTCTCCAGACCCACGATGCGAGCGACCGAACCGATTCTTCCTGCGATGGCATCCATAACGGCTCTCGAAATGTCCGGTTTTGTGATCTTTTGGTGAATGAGGGAAACCACTTCGGATTCGCCGAAGACGGCGCACTGAGCGTTCATCGGAATCGCCTGGGTCGATTCGAGGGCAATCTTAGCCAATTCCTCAACGGAGATCTCCAGGGCTCTCGACATGGCTTCCACGAAGGTTCCGGTCCCGGCTGCGCATTTCTCATTGATGGCAAAGTCCAAGACCTTCCCCTCAGCGCTCACCTTGATGGCGCGGCCTTCCTCTGCCCCCACATCGATGATGGTTCTTGCAGTGGGGATCTGCTTAATGACACCCCGGGCATCGGCTGCGGCATCAGGAATGAAACCACTGGCAAAAGCCACTCTTTTGGCCGAACTTCCCGTGGCCACCACTCGCTCCACATCCTTCCTCTTTAGGCCTGCCTTTTTGAGGACTTCATCGTAGAGTTGCTCCACGGCCTCAGCTTTTTTGATACCGGTAGGGCCTGCTCCTTTTCCAAGGGTCTGGCCATCTTTCTTAATGACAATGTGAACATTCTTTCCGCCGACATCTATTCCTGCAACGATCATCTTTTAGCCTCCTTTCTGTTCCCCCTCATAAGAGGCTTTCTTAGCCCTTCTGCTTAAAGATCGGTCGAAACAAAATCCGTCAAGTCTCTTTCTCTCAAAAGACTTCTTTTCCATGTTTCAATAGTCGGGAGGATATAAGGGAGAAGCCTCATTGCATAATAGGGAGGAAGTAGAGGAAGCCCTACAAGGTCCCCGAAGACGATAAGCATAAAAAGATGGTCAAGATGGCCTCTCATTTTTTTCGTCTCCAGGTCCATCTCGTGGAGGGTTAAACCATACGCGATCTCCCTTAACACTTTGGGGAGAGATTTCATTTTCTTAAGTGAATGGAGGAAGAATTCAGTCATTTTTTCTGGAACCTTATTCCCTTAATGTGGCCATTAGTCTTTTCGGCTTAAGCAAGAGATCGAGGGCATCAGAAATATCCTTGACCATGATATCTGCCTGCTTCAGCGCCGTGACGGAAATTCCTTCGTCGCCTAATATGGCAATCCCGAGCGCGGCCTCTTTCAGGATGAGTTCATCATTGTTTCCATTTCCCATAGCAACGGTCTTCTCAAGATCGAGGGACTTCAAAAAATTAAATTTCCCCTCTTTACTATCTTTCCCCTCTACCTTGACCAAATCCACCTTCATCTCACGAATTTCTTCTGTGGCTGTGCCCTGAGTGTCAGCGGTTAAGACATAAATCTTGACGCGACCAGCGAGGGCACTGATCTTCTTCTTTACTTCAGAAGGAACTTTTCCATCCGTAGCGAGGGTGCCATTTAAATCCAGAACCACATTTTCAATCTCCATGTTTCCCCATCCCGGGATATCGATGCTGATCATGACTCCTCCTTTTTAGACTTCCAATACACTTCCGACACATCCATAGAAGAATCGGTTGCCAAATTCTTGATGCAGTCTGAAGGCGGCTCTCATTCCTGTGCAGTGAGATACTCCTATTCGCTCGATGTCCATCTTTTTTAGAACCTCGATGGTTTCTTCCAACTGCTCGGGAGGTAGAAAATCTAAGTGGGTCCCTCCCAGGATGGCATGAAATTTATCTTTTTCCGTTTTGCCGACCACATGGTTGATGATGTTGATCAGTCCGGAGTGAGCACATCCAAGGATCAGAAAGAGTCCCTTTTCTGTGTCAATGACAAGGGATTGATCGTCCGGAAAGAAATCCTGCCCTAATTTCCCATCCTTCTCGGAAAACAGTCTCGGGTCGGGTTTTTCAAAGGCTGTCCTCCGAGGGACCTCTCCAGTTAAGAACATCCTTTTCTCAACTTCCGTGAACTCTTTGTTAAAAAGAAAATTGGCTCCAAGAAATTCCAAATACCTCTCCTTAAAGGGGAGACCTACAAATCGCTTTTTCTCTTCTCCCTCCTCCTGGAAGACATGGATCCGATCGATAAAAACATCAGGATGGACGTGGACATCCACTTTCCCCTTCACTTTCAAGACCTCGGGGAGTCCCCCCGAATGATCTTGGTGACCATGGCTCAGAAAGATTTTCTTAACCGTCTTCAGATCTTTCCCCAGAGCAAGGGAATTGGCGACAATCCCATGGCCATTCCCCGTGTCGAAGAGGTAATTCCCTTGGGACCTCTCAATAAAAGCCGAAAACCCATGTTCTCCCCAACCGGCCAACCGACCCACCAGATTCTCACATAGTATCGTTATCCTCATTTCGTCTCCATCGCAACCGTCTTCTTGTTCTGTGGTTTAACTGTCAGTTTCTCTATTTTTCCAAAATCCCGAGGGTTTCTTTGACAAGTTTCTTTTCATGTTCATAGTCCGCCACTCTTTGGATCATAATCTTCTGAGCCATGACGGGACCTGCTCCATGCCAGGTAGCTACCCCGTGTTGACCGGAGGTCCAGTTCTGGAGAAGTTTCGTCACTTTCATGATATCTTCTGTCGGGACATCCGAACCAAATCCCAAGAACTCCTCAACATATTTTTTCGTTTCAGGATTTTTCAGCTCTTTAAGAGAGGGCAGAGTGGCGATAAGTCCTCCGCCAATGTCTCCAGCCAGAGCCATCACCCGCCAGAAGGCATCGCACATGTTGAGTTTTGAGACGTTTCCCATCAATTCATCAGGAAGAAATACCCCTGACCCTTCTGGTTCCTCTTTCCCAAGATTCGCTGATGCGAGCCCACAGGCCCTTCCTGTTTCTCGGAGAACGACCATTTCCATGAGTTCGTCGTTGATATGCTGGGCTTTTTCCAGCCCCTTATACTCTTGGAGAAGTTTACAGGCCCCAATGATGAGGTTCATAAACCCGACCTTGCAGGTCCCTCCGCAGGTCATCCGGTGAGTTTTGGCAAAACGTTCTACAAATTTGATCGAGTAATCAACCTCGCCACAGTGAAATACCCTGTCCCATGGTACAAAAACATTGTCGAAGACCACCATGGAGGTCTCCCGCTGGCCGAAGACGGGATTCCCCAGCTCATAGATGTCATCCGCCATCTCCCTTTCAGCAGAGTAGGGCGAATATTGACAGATGTACGTGATCCCTTCTGTATCTGTTGGAATAGCAAAGGATAAAGCATAATCCTCTTCCCCTTTTTTCTTCGCAGACTGAGGCAAGACAACCAACTCATGGGCGACAAAGGCCCCGCTGATATTAATTTTTGCGCCCCTGACGACGATCCCATCGGGTTTCTTTTCAACGACCTTTAGGGATAAATAAGGGTCCGGCCAATCGAGAGCTCGTTTCTTTCGGTCACCCCTCGGTTCGGTTAAGGCTCCCGAAACGACAAGGTCATTTTCGTGAACCCACCTGAGGTATTTGTTGAATCGACCCTGATATTCTGTTTTAAAATTCTTATCGATCTCCCAGGTGGTGCTGGTAAGGGCATGGAAGGCATCGAGCCCCGGGCACCGGTAGATACAGGTCCCCAATCTTTCAGCCGTAAAGGTTCCTGCAATAGCCTTGGCCACCAGGTCTTCCCTGCTACGGCAGACATAGAGATACCGGTTTACCCGATCTTTGGTCAGAGGGGAGATGGCCGTCATAATTTCCTGATATTGGGGATCGAGGGCCCATTGATAACTTGCTTTGTTCGATTCGATCACCGTCCGGATATTCGGGTTATTGAGGTAGTCTTCAACCTTCTTCCCGTTCATAAAAATCTTGAGCTTCCTGTTCTTTAGACTCCGTTCATACTGTTCCGGTGTATTGAGAGCCATCTCATCTTCTCCTTTTAGCCAAAATTGCAGAAAATTAAGAACAAGATCCTTAAATTAAATCAGGGGCAGCGACTATTTTGTTGACGATAAGGCATCGGAGTGATAGAAACATCGCATACCTAGGATAGCAAGAGCGGTAGCGTCCGAATTATTTCATAAGATAACACAAAGGAGTAATGATCAACAACCTGTTTTTGAAGAAGATGACGATTTTGCTCAGTCCAACTCATAGGTGAGGGAAAAAAACCGGAAATACAGTCTCGAGGTATGGATATACTGCATCAGAGGAATCATGTTCATTTTGCGTGTGTGCCAGAAAGAGGGGATACCTATTTGAGGAGGGAGTCGTGGGAAAAGAGGTCTTCATCGTACTTGAACCGAACCTGTCAAGCTGTATTGAAACCCTGGCCAAGAGGGAATACGAGAAAGCCCTAAGCACCATTCTAAAAGCAAGGACCGAGGATGAAGAGCTCTCAGGGAGGCTGGAAGTTTTAAGGCTTTTCCTGGAGTCAACGGATTTTGGCGCCCTTCGCAGTCGATACGAAAAGTATCTGGAAGAAGGCAAAAAAGTCAGCTTCAGGATCTATTCTGCAAAAGGTGAGGTTAACTACAAGTTAACAGTGAGATGAATCGCCACAGCTTAAGGTACGCCTGCATCCAGAACGACTTGACGCAAAAGCGCGTCCACTACAATCCTCCATTACAATAGGGAAGTATCATTAATTTCCCTAATCTCCCCGCGACTTCAATACAGAGGGTTCAAACACCAACACATAGGAAGGTTCTATGCTTTTCGGACAATGTTCCACCCCTTTAGGGATGACCACCATTTCTCCTTCCTGTAAGACAATATCCTTCTGATCTTTCAGTTGAATGACGATCTTTCCCTTGTAAACGTAAAACAGTTCGTCCTCACCTGTGTGTTTGTGCCAATGATATTCACCTTTGACTAAACTCATTCGAACAACCTGGTCGTTGACCCGCGCCACCTCCGTAGGAGACCAGGGTTGATCAAGCTTTTTGATTATATCTCCTAAACGAATCGTTGAAATCATTTTAATCCTCCTGTTCGCATTATTTCCCTTTTCATAGTGGATGTTTGATGGTGAATTCAATCATTCCGGCCCTTTCCACAAAGGCAGGAACATAAACGAAAGTCGAACAGTTATCCTTAAATGTTTCAAATGGAACCTCCTTACCGTGGGTCGTGACGCTTTTGATGTTGTTCTGTCTCATACGCAAGCAAAGAGCAAATTCCATAGGAAGATCCCGCCCAAAATATCGCACCCTTGCGATCGTGGTTTCGTGATCTACCATTTCACGTTGGGGGAGATTGAAATTATTTCTTTCATTCCAAATTTTGATGCGTGAGGCACGGCGTTCACTCACATTCTTACCCAAAGGTCTGATAGAAATGCGAAAATCGCCATGGAGAATATTGACGGGGTAACCTTTGTCTTTCTCCCAGGGCAGGCGGGTGCACCCCATTTTCAAAAGGGCTGAACAGGGCGCCAGACCGCTTGAAGCGATATCGCCAGCCTGGGACAAGGCGTAGTGATTGGTTTCCATCCCAAAGACTAATGTATGCCATTTCAGGTAAGCGGGCCCACAGGTATAGTTCGTATATTGATCTTCTTCAGGGATATGGTAGTTATCGTAGGAATCCTGCATATGAAGCAAGTACACTTTCTCCTTCAGGGTTGTCCAGGGCATATTTCCTATTTTTGCATCACCGAAATAATACGTCGCTAAATCCTCGAGCGTATGGACTTCATAAGGCCAACCTTCAGACTCTGCAGCCTTCTGCATTTCTTGTGCGACATATTGATGAATCTGTTCATCCATGGCCCACCGGGTTGTATTGGCGGGGATGATGACCTCCATATCCCCTCGATCATATCTTGAGCCCGCTGTTTTACCGAGGCTGTGGAAATCGATCATCATATCAGGTGGATATTCCTTGAAAAGGCCTCCCAATACGAGGCGTTCGGTCTTCGTCAGACTCGTCATTGAAGATCGAAACTCGTTAGAAACAAATCCTTCCGGATTTACTACGGGAATAACAATGACCACTTGTGTCTTTCTTATTTCCTCTGCATCGCTGCTGCACAAGTAACGAATGATCTCAGGTCCAACAACACGGGCCCCCAATTCCTGGCCATGCCTCCCTAATGTAATCACGGCAATCTGCTTATCCTCATTGGGAACGTTCTCGTTCGTAATAAAAACTGCCGGGATATCCCAATGATCGGGAGACCTACCAATAACTTCTTTATGAGCCATACCCTTATTCTTTGCCACCCAATCATCCAACCACTGATAGGTTTCTTTCAGCCCTTCTTCCCCCATCGGGATATGATCGAATACTGCCATTTCTATCCTCCCTTTCGCAAAACGGCTACACGGTCCCACCCGTGAAACATTTCTAATCTCTCATCTGTAGAATTCAGAAAAAGAATACAAACTATGAAGAGCCTTGTCATTCCTCGATCCTATGAGAAGAGAGGTTATCTTCTGGGATGAAAACACATGTCAGGATGAAACCCCTATGGTTCCCATCCAGACCTTTATTCAGAAATTAAGTTTTCTTCCAGGATGATCTCGGTCATCCATTTGGCTGCCTTGCCCACGACCTCAGGACAATGGATATCGTGGGCTCCGGCATTGTGGAATTTTTCATACTCCTGAGGGTCGGGAAGATAGTAGTATCGACCCAAAATTTTGTTCTGGATATTTCGGCAAACGACTGAGCCATATTCCATGATGAACCTTTCCCGAAACATTCTCGCGAGCTGATGGGTCTTGTGGCGAATGCCCTCAGAATCAGAGAAATTATTCCTCTCTCTCCCCAGTAATGAGCTCAAGACTAGAATTGCCCCCATATAGGCTCCACAACCACTGTCACCCGCCAATCCAGTTCCTCCTGCCAGGCCAGTGGCTGACTTAAATATGTCATCATTCCTAATCTCCAGGGTATCCTGGAGTGCGGCAATCACACATTGACTGCACCCTCTGTAGGTTTTCTCATATTCCTTGCCCAGTCTGTAGGCCTTCTCGGCCAATTCAACGAAATTCGCCTTTTTTTTCAAGCGTTTCTTCCTTTCTTTTTCTGACCTGATTCTGCTTAGGTTCCAACCATTGTATCTTCTCTTAAAGATCAAACCTATTTCTCTTTATCCCTTGCCGAAAGGGCAAACGGGAAAATGGCAGGGGTCGCAGTTTCTACAGTAACCTCCATGTCCCAAAAGGCTTATTTCCTTTCTGTTCAAAGTCTCGCCTGCTAAGATCCTCGGGAGGAGGATATCAAATAAGGTGGCTTCATGATAAAATACGCATGCCGGAAGACCCAAAACTGGTTTTCCTCCAAGCATTCCATAGAGGAACATGGCGCCTGGCAGCACTGGGGTACCATAAAAAATAACCTTGGTACCGGCTTTTTTGACCCCTGCCCGGGTCACATCATCGGGATCGACCGAGAGTCCTCCGGTGACGAGGATGACGTCAACGGGTTCGTCCTTGAGTTCAGACAATGCTTTAGAGATCTGATAGGCGTCATCCGGGACCACCCGTTTCTTTACCACACGAGAGCCAAAGTCGATAATTTTATTACCCACCCTATCATCAAATCGATCTTCGGTTCTTCCTTTGAAAAATTCGTTTCCTGTCACGACCACGGCGATATTTGCCTTCCGATATGGAAGAATTTCAATGACTGGCCCTGCTTTCTTACGCCAGTTTTCAATCTTCTCAATTTCTCTTACGGGAGCAATTAGGGAGATAATCCGCGTTGCCCCGACAGCCATTCCTGGTGTGCAGGGAGTGTATCGGTGAAGTGTTGAAAGAATGATATTTCCTGATAGATTAATGCGGTGAAGAAGGGGGAGGTTGATCTTTAGAATGCCCTTTATCTTTGAATGGAAGGTTACCTTACCCTCCGAAGGTCCGGTTAAATCAATATTTTCACCCGAAAAGGCTTTGCCTAATCGAAGTGCTGCATCATCTTCGTGGATGATTCCAGATTTGAGATCCATTACATAGATGTGTTCCTTACCAATCTTTAGGAACTCGGGGATGTCTTCTTTCCGGATCATGTGTCCTCGTCTGAAACGGGGCCCTTTGTATTTTCCAGGTATAATCTGAGTGCAATCATGACCGAGCACCATGCCAACCGCATCTTCAATTTTAATTTTCTTCATCATTAATCCTTTATCTTTTGAAAACCATTGAAATTAAGAAGATAAAAGTGCTTGCCAAAATGATCAAGGGCCCTGCCGGGAATCCTGTAATTTTATAAACCAAAATTCCCATAGAGGAAGATATTATTCCGATAATCATCGCCCCGAAAGAATATTGGGCTAAATTTCGACTCAAATTTCTGGCACTGGATGCAGGGATTGCCACTAATGCAGCGGTGAGGAGACCACCCACCATTTTTACTCCTAAGGCAACAATAATGGCAATTGAACCCAAATAAATGAGATTATATTTCCTGATGTTTACTCGCTCGGATTTGGCCAACTCTTCAGAGATATTAATCAAGACAATTTTTGAGTAAATATTCTTCACCACAAAGAAGAGGAGAAGGGCCACACAGACCGATATGACGGCTTCCCCAAAACGGACTTTGGTAATATCTCCTACCAAAGCTGCTTCTGCCTGTTTAACGGGCAAGAGTAGGAATGCGATAGCCACCCCAGAGGCGAAGACAAGGGCTGTCAACGCTTCCATTGGTAATTTTGTTCTCATCTCAAAGAGCCAGATCAAAACGATTCCCAAAATAACAAAAGGAAATGCACCCAGGGAAACATCGAAACCATACATCAAAGCCAGCGCAATTCCCGGCAAGGTCAGATGACCGAGAGGGCCTGCTGCCAGGGCCATTCTTCTGCCTAACATCAGAGATCCTAAAAATCCGGCTACGCCTCCGACAACAATTCCGACTATGAAACTTAATAAAAATTGGGTTTCCATATAGTCCCTATTCTTAGCTTAGTGTTTGTGTTGATAATATCTTACTTCTCCACCATAAAGTCTTTGTAAACTTTCCAGAGTCAAAACCTCCTGTGGTGGGCCATAACATATCGGTTGTCTATTTAAGCAAATCACATCGGTAGAAAATTTATAAACGACACTTAAATCGTGGGTCACTAACAAAAGATTGTAAATGGTCTCTTCTGCACTGATATCGACTCCGGTCATCGGTTCATCGAAAAGGAGGACCTGCGGATTCCCCACCAGACCCCATGCTATTAATACTCTTTGAAATTGTCCTGAAGATAGATCACCTATTTTCTTGCGTGAGAAATCTTCCTTGAACCCCACTGAGTTTAAGATTGCCTCTGTCTCCTTCTCATGAGATCCTTTTAAATTGAAAAAATCTTTTATGCTTAAGGGAATATCTTTGATAAAAGGTAGCCTCTGGGGGACATAACCAATCTTAATGGCCTTTGCCCATTCTATCTCTCCCTTATAAGGGAATAGTCCGAGCAAGGTTTTCAACAAAACGGATTTACCAGCTCCATTAGGGCCCAAAATGGTAAGAACCTCTCCCTTCTTCACTTTTAAGGACAAATTTTCAATGATACTCTGATGGTCCAACCTCACATTCAAGTTTGTTACTTTTAGAATGAATTCGCTTTCCACACTCTTCCTCCATTGAAATTAAATATCCGATGCTACAAAATCGGTCAGGTCTTTTTCCCTTAGAAGGCTCCTTTTCCATTTTTCAATAGAGGGGACTATATAAGGCAAGAGCCTCATCGAATAGTAGGGAGGAAGGAGCGGTAACCCCACGAGGTCTCCGAAAACGGCGAGCATGAAAAGGTGGTCTAAGTTGCCCCTCTCCTTTCTCAGTTCGAGATCCATTTCGTGGACTGTCATGCCATAAAGGATTTCTCTTAGGACTTTCAGCAAGCCTTTGGACTTTTTTACCAGGAAAGGAAAGAATGTTTTGCTCATCAGTTTGCTTCAAAAATAGCTTTTAAATCCATCCCAGCCTCCCTTTGTCAGAGGGAAATATAAATGATTTCCTCTTTTGTAAAAGGGGGGGAAGGGGAATTTTCATGGTTCGTGAGAGATGTACCTTATGCAATTACCACAAAGAAAAAATACTAAAAAATAAGCGGGTAGCAGATGCTAAGATAATAGCTACCGACAGGGTGAAAAGTATTGCCACAAGTGCCCCTTTCTTGCCGATCTCCTTCCATAGTGCAGCAATCGTGGCAAGACAGGGAATATAGAAAGTGACAAAGACAGTAAAGACAATGATTTGAGTTTTGGTCATCACCGTAAGGACCTGG
>Ga0315282_10007295_pt1 | contig 18209 bp, 8 predicted proteins | sample YL17G07_20_MG_FD_203693 | JGI IMG/M metagenome (GOLD analysis project Ga0315282, IMG submission 203693) | Sediment microbial communities from Yellowstone Lake, YNP, Wyoming, USA - YL17G07_20 | ecosystem: Environmental > Aquatic > Freshwater > Lake > Sediment | place: USA: Wyoming | collected...
TGCTTGAAACGCGCCCTTGCTGGCGCGCACCGCCATCACGCTCAATGGAAAGGCCGCCGCGAGCAGCCCTTCCAGGCCCGCCACCAGCTTGCGCGGCGCCCGCACCCGCGCGCTCAGCCGCCCCAACAGGCTGCTGCCCATGGCCGTCCACAGCAGCCAGTTGGCCAGCATCAGCCCCAGCGAGATCTCGTTCCCGCAAAAGACCACCACCAGTTCGCGCATCAGGACGATCTGCGCGATCACGGCGCTGAAACCGATCAGGAGCAGAACCCCCCGGAGCCTCCACGACGCGGTCATATTAGACTTTGATTATGGCTCCCCAGAACGCTCCAGCGGGTCGCCGCGAGGCGCTCATCCAGCTTTTGCGGCTGGGAGGTCTCAGCGCCGCCGCGGCCGCCGCGGGCTTCTGGTACAACCGCCGCAGCCAGCGTCCGGAAGAGCCGCTGGTCGCCGGCCTCCAGCGCAACTTCACCGTGCCCCGCGATCCCAACCTGCCGGAGCTCGCCATCATTCAGGGCGAGGACCCGCGGCAGTTGGTGCGCCGGGCCATCCAGGAGCTAGGTGGCATCCAGCGCTTCATCTCGCGCGGCGATGTGGTGGTCATCAAGCCCAACGTGGCCTGGGACCGCACCCCCCAGCAGGCCGCCAACACCAATCCCGAGGTGGTCGCTGAAATGGTCCGGCTGTGCCGCCAGGCGGGCGCCAAGAACGTCATCGTGACCGACGTGACCATCAACGAGCCCCGCCGCTCGTTCGCCCGCAGCGGCATCGCCCAGGCTGCCCAGGCCGAGGGCGCGCAAATCATCCTCCCCGAGGATCGCAGGTTCCGGGAGGTCGACCTGCGCGGGGATGTCCTGACTACCTGGCCGGTGCTGGAGCCCTTCCTGACTGCCGACAAGATCATCAACCTCCCGGTTGCCAAACATCACAGCCTCACCGGCGCCTCCCTCGGCATGAAGAACTGGTACGGCATCCTGGGAGGACAGCGCCACCGCCTGCACCAGCGCATCTACGAAAGCCTGGCCGACCTGGCAAATTTCATGCGCCCTACCCTCACCCTCATCGACGCCTATCGCGTTCTGCTGCGCAACGGCCCCAGCGGCGGCAACCTCGAAGATGTAGCCCTCAAGAAAACCCTGATCGCCGGCACCGACCCGGTGGCTCTGGATGCCTACGCCGCCAAGGCTTACTGGGACCTCGACCCCCAGACCCTCCCCTACCTCAAGCTGGCCAGCGATCGCGGCCTCGGCACCGTGAACTTCGAAAGCCTCCGCGTAGCGCAGTCAAGCCTCTGACTGCTGGGAGACTCGTCTCGGCTCTGGTGGGCCGCGCAAAATTCAGCGATCATTGACAACTCCTGTAGGGCGGTCCCCCTGGACCGCGCCGGACGCCCCCGTCCGGCTTGGGTTCGGAACCAGGCCAAGCCCGACCAGGGGGTCGGGCTGCGGGCGAGGGCGCCCGCCCCACAGGAATTGTCAAGGTTCGGTGGGAGAACCGCCCTCTCTTTTGCTCTGCCGGTGGGGCGTTTCGCAGTAGACTGAAAGGGTGAGCCAGCTTGCCAGACTCTTGGCCATGGCGCTGCTGCCGGGATTGCTCCAGGGGGCTGCGGGCAGCACCGCCGAGCTGGCCCGCCGGATTCTCAACGCCGGCCTGGACCCGGAAGAGTGCTACCGGGTCCGGGAACTGAACTTCGCCAAAGAAGATCTGCGCATCTATCTGACCGACGGCTACCTGATCTTCGGCAAGCCCGTGGACGGAGTGCGCATGTCGGCGGTTTTCAGCGCCGATGTCGAGGGTGGCGACGCCGAGCTGCTGATCTTCCCGCCCCTGCGCTCCGAGCGGTTGTCGCTGGCTTCCTACGCCGGCTCGCCCAATCTCAACGAGCACTTCGCGAGCGCGGTCTTCACCTTCGCCGACGAGAGCTACACCAAGCTCATCCAGCAGATCCGGGAGCACGACCCATTGCGCCGAAGTCCCGAGATGGGCCTGGTGCTGGCGCAGAACTGGAACCTGGCGGTCCGCAATTTCGCCGCCAGTTTTCAGATCCGCCTGGTCAACGATTTCCTTTCTCCGGAGCGCCCGCAGAACGGCTTCTTTTATGGCGCCCTGGCCAGCGGACGCCTGGGTAACTTCGACGTGCTCTACGATCCGCACGCCGAAGAGCAGATCACCGTCGGCCAGGTCGCATCCAGGGAGGATCGGACCTTCTTTGACGTCTGGACGCGATTCCAGGCCCGGGCTTTTCGAAACCGTGCCCGCGAGGTTCCCCCGCCCGAGGCGGTTCTGAGCGATTTTCGCATCGATGCCACTCTGGAACCGGATCTGAGCCTGCAGGTGATCACACGGGCCAGGTTGGCGCCCGCCGCAGAGGGGAAGCGCCCGCTGGAGTTCTACATTTCCCGCCAGATGCGCGTCTCCGAAGTGCGCATCGACGGCGAACCGGCGGAGGTCTTCCAGCCGGAGTCGCTGCGTGCCAGCCTGATCCGGGGCGGCAGCAACGACGCCTTTTTGGTGGTGCCCTCCCAGGGGCTGCAACCGGGCCGGCCCTATGAGATCGAATTCCGGCACCAGGGAGCGGTAGTCTCGGAGGCCGGCAATGGCGTGTACTACGTCGGCGCGCGGGGCTCCTGGTACCCTAGCCGGGGCATGCAGTTCGCCCGCCACGATCTGACCTTCCGCTACCCCAAGCAACTAGGACTGGTGGCCAGCGGCGAGATGGTCGATGACCGCACCGAAGGCGACTGGCGCGTCACGCGCCGCAGGACCAGTTCCCGCATCCGGGTGGCCGGCTTCAACCTGGGCAACTACCAGCGGGAGAGCGTCACGCGCGGCGGCTACACCGTCGAGGTGTATGCCAACCGGCAGCTCGAGCGGGCGCTGGAACCCAAGCTGCCGGCGGTCATTCTGCTACCCCAGTTCACCCCCCTGGCGCCTCTGAGCCAGCGCCGGCCTTCGGACCTCGTCCGCATGCCGATCGAATCCCCGCGGCCCAATCCGGCGGCCCGGCTCGCCCAGTTGGCTTCCGAGATCACCGCGGCTCTCGAGTTCATGAGCGCCCACTTCGGCCCGCCACCATTGAAAACCCTCACCGTGTCTCCTATCCCGGGCGCCTTCGGCCAGGGTTTTCCGGGGTTGCTTTACCTGTCAACCATCAGCTACCTGAACCCGGCCGAAAGGCCGGCCTCCGTGCGCAGTGAGGATCAGCAGATTTTTTACTCCGAGATCCTCAGCGCCCACGAGACCGCTCACCAGTGGTGGGGAAACGTGGTGACCTCGGCGGGCTACCAGGACGATTGGATCATGGAAGCCCTGGCCAACTACTCCGCCCTCCTGTTCCTGGAGAAGCGCAAGGGCGCACAGGCGCTGGAATCTGTGATGGCCGCATACAAGAACCGCTTGCTGGCCAAGACCGATGACGGGCGCAGAATGGATTCTGCGGGCCCGCTCATCTGGGGCATCCGGCTGGAGAACTCTCGCGTGCCCGGCGCTTGGCGCACCATCATCTACGACAAGGGTTCCTGGGTGATGCACATGCTGCGATGCCGCACCGGAGACGATCGCTTTTTGGCCATGCTGGGCGAGTTGCGGCGCCGCTACCAGTACCGGGGAATCACCACCGAGCAGTTCCGGCAGTTCGCCGCGCAGTACCTGCCCCCGCGCTCTCCTGACCCCCAACTGGAGGCCTTCTTCGACCAGTGGGTCTATGGCACCGGCATCCCCACCTTCCGGTTCAATCACTCGGTGCGCGGTAAGGCCCCCGCCCTGCGCATCAGCGGTACGGTCACGCAGACCGACGCCGACGAAGACTTCAGCGTCTTCGTGCCCATCGAAGTGCAATTCGGCAAGGCTAGATCCGTCACCCACTGGGTCCGCACCGCCGCCGGCCCGGTGGCCTTCAGCCTGACAGTTCGCCAGGCCCCCGCCAAGATTCTGCTGGACCCCGCCAACACCGTCTTGGCCGTGCGCAAGTAGGCGCAGCACGATACCCCGCGAGGTCAAGGCCAAGCTGGAGGAGCCCTGTTAGCCGCCGGCCTTTCACCGCGGAGGCGCTGAGAAGCATTCGTGCCTTCTCTGCGCCTCATCGTCTCCGCGGTTCAGCGGAAAAGAAGGCCGGAAGGTTTGCCGGACAATTCTATAATCAACGGCTTACCAGCGTCTCCTCCCGTAACGTCCAAGAACTCAACCGCAGCCCAAGTTGTTCTCCTGCAAGGAGTTGCTGATCACACCAGCGGAGCGCGGTAGGCTGAAAATTGGGACTCGGGGGCGGCGCGTAACATGTTACATCGGCGACATTTGAGTTTTCGGAGCATACGCCTGTACGGGTTTCTGGTCTTGGTCCACGCCCGTGGAACCGACGCCATCCTGCACCTGCCACCGCCAACAGCATCCAGGTGCTGATGGGAGTCTCCGGCAGGCGCCAGGCCGCCTGGCTGTCAACTGGAGATTGGCAAGTTCGAAATCTGTTCCGCCGGCCACCAGTGCCCACTGGGTTGGTTGACAGGTCCCAGAGTACCGCGCAATCACTCAAGTTATTTGCAATGAAGAGGTTGCGGCCTTGTGGCTTTCTCGAAAACGGTTCAGCGCGTGGCCGTCAGAGGGACATTAAGGGAAGTTGAGAGAAAGTTCGAATTAGTAATGCCGAGTACCGGATAACCCCGAGTGATCTGGTCGCCGCCGCCAGTATCCGAGCTTCCGCCCACGCGGACTCGGCATTATCCGGAGCACTACGGATCCCTGGCCGGAGAATTTCGGGGGACTGGCACTTCGCTGAGTGGCCGCCAATTGGGCCAACGCCACTTGGGTTGGCCAGAATCGCCCACAGCGCCAGCCCCTTCCGCGTTCCGGATAATCCCGAGTAGCCCGATCGCGGGAGGCGCGTGGTTGTTGGGTCAGAAGGCGCTTGATGGTGTTTGCTCGGGGTTATCCGGTACTCGGCATTATGCAGAGCATTTTTAGCCCGGCGTGGCGGCGCAAGAGACTTCGGGACAAGACAATGCCTGATCGCCGCGACGGTGGGAAGGAAGGAGGGAGTGATAGCAGACGGTTCAGGATAGCGAGCACCACCTGGGCACCGCTGCCGCGGGGCACGCCAGATCTATGGCTCACCGCCGCATGCCGGCGCAATCTGCCAACCGACGGGATCAGCCTTGACCAGCTTCTGACTTCGGGCGCTGCTTGCCCGGCTTCCTCGGCTTCGGGCGTCCCTTGGGCGCCTGCACTGCCTGTTTGGCCTTGAATTCCGCCCACCGTTTGCGCTGGGCCGCGGCGATGCGCCTCCTACCGGCAGCACTGATGGTGCGTTTGGGCTTCGCGGTGGCGGGCACTGCAGCGGGGCGACGGCGCGGAGCCAGGAGGCGCTGCACCTCCCCAATCTGGCCCTCGATGCGCTGCCTCTGGAATTCCAGGCCTTTCAAAGCAGCCCGCAGAGTGGCGGTGTCCAACAGCTTTCCTCTAGGCATGAGAACGGCTCCTTGCAACGTGTGCTCGACTGCGAATCCGAAGCTGCGATTATAGCAGGCGGGTCTGGTAGGGCGAGGGAGGAACAACCAGGGGGCTGGGTCGCCGACCTGGGGGATGGCGACCACGCACCCGGGCCTGGGGCTGGACTGGCTAGGGCCTCCGGTGCGTCCATGTCCAAAACAGCCGGAAGCCCTTGTGGTGCCAGCCGACCACGGTCTCCGGTTTCACGATGACCAGCAGCTCGGCCCAGCGGGGCCAAACCTGACGGAGGCTTGTCCAGAAGAACCTGTCCAGCCGATTCAGACGGGGACGGGGTCGTTTCCGCTTGAGCACGGCGACCTGCTGTCGGAGGGCGAGAACCTCGAGGGCGGTGTCGCCGCGACTACGGAAGAACACTCCCATGGCGGCCAGGAACGCGAGGAAGAATTCGACCATGAATCACCCTTGTAACATGGCGCAATGCCGCCTCGGCAGGCCAGAGGCTTCGGACCGCCAGTCGCTGATTCCAAACCGTCGTGAGGTTTTGGCTACGGACAGGTCGGCATCCTCATCGCGCAGGCTCATGGGGTCAAATCGCGGTGGCGCTCCCCGGTTCCGTCACAGGCCGAGAATCCGGAACATCTCCAGGAACCTTTCCCTGTAAGTGTGCCGGTGCGAATTCTCCCAGCCCGCTCTGCGGATTCTCTCCCGCTCGCCTTCGTGGGCCTGGTAATAGTCCTTCAAATCGATGCATTCCTCGAGCGAGTCGAAATAGACGCGATGAACCTTGTCCTGGTAGAACTCCTCGCATCCCGGAAACCTCCGCGACAGCGCAAACCCGAAGAACGCGGGGACTTCCCAGTAGCGGATCGAGCAGTACTGCGGTATGTTCCAAAAGTGCGAGATGTCGAGGCAGACCTTCGACGAGGAATAGATCTCCGGCATCGCCCTGTAGACCTTCTCCCGCAGCGCCGGCGCCTCGCCGTCAATCTGGATGAGCCCGTGTTTCTGTTGCAGGCTCTCGACCAGCTTCGCGCGGCTCGCGAACGGACCGGTGAAGTTCTTGACGCCGATGAAGACGAAATCGAACCCGAGCCCATCCGCGATGCGGGGCGCGTCGATCGGCTCGCAGGCCTGCGGGAGAAAGTAGACGCGGTCCAGGTTGAACTTCCGCTGGTAGAATTCCCGCTGGCCGCCGTTGGTGACCAACATCGCATCGACAGTGTCCCGGCAGTCGGCCTCGACCTGCCCGGTGTCATCGTTTCGCAGATCGCAGTACCAGACCACGACGGTCGCGCGCGGAAACTTTTCGCGGATGCGCATTCTCGATTCCGGCTGGCGGATCAAGTCAATCAGGCCGTAGACGATCAGGTCGGGCTTGAACTCTTCGAGCTCAGCGCACAGGTTGGCATTGAAGGCTGACGCAGTTCTGGAGGTGAGGAACCTGTACGGGAGCGCCAGCTTCTCCAGGCCGCGCCGGATCCCGTTCCAGTGCGGGCAGGCCAGCTCATAGGAAGGATGAGTCGAACCGACAACCGCCACCCGCAGGTGGGTGGGCGCCCTGACTGGCGCCGGCCGCGCGCGGGGCCCGGCAGCCAGGCGCGCCCGCGGCTTCCGCAACACGACGGTCATCATTCCGCTGTCGTCTGTGCGCACAGACTCCCGTGTCCATGGTTTGAACCCGTACACCCTCCCGCGCTGTTCGTACCAGTAGGCGCCTTCGATCAGGTATTCCCACGTTTCCTCGGTGAAGCGCCGCGAGTCGAAGGGATCCCGGAATGCGACCGCGTAGCGGGCGCACGGAACGACGATCCGCAGTTGACCGTCCTCCTTGAGCACCCGCCAGCATTCGTTCATCGCCGTCCTGAATTCTTCATTGGAGACAATCTGGGTGAGCACCCCACCGAGGTGGATCTCGCCGGCGGAGCCGTCGGGAAATGGGATTTCCTCCCGGATGTCGAAGTACACGTCGGCTTTGACTTCGGGCGATGCGTCACAGTTGATCCAGCCCTCCCGGTAATCGCGCCCGCAGCCCAGGTTGAGGCACAGCGAAGGTGCAGGCGCGAGCGGGAGACGATTCGCGGGCGGAGGGACGGCGGGACGGCTGTAGATGCCGATGTTCTCGGTCTTGACCCAGGCGGTCTTGAGTTGCGTGAGAGCGGCCGCTCTCGCGCTCTCCTTCGCGGCGTCGAAGCGTTCCTCCACCTCGGCTTTCTGGCGCGAGTAGCAGCCGAGGTGCTCCACCCAGACGTCCGGCCGCAGGCAGACTTCCCCCGGCCGTCTGAGGAACCGGGCGGACCACTCGCCATCGGCGCCATAGAAATAGTACTCCTCGTCAAACCAGCCGACCGTTCCAAGGGCGGACTTCCGGAAGAGGAAGCAAACGCTGGAAAACTGGGCCCGATACTCCTCCGGCGGCTTGTCTTCGGGCGGCCGCTGTTGGAAGTCGCCACCGGCGCGGTTGGAAACCGGGATCACCACCTGGCAGCCTGGGAATTGCTGAAAGGTGGACATCATGCGCGTCAGCCAGCAGGGTGTGAGCCGGGGCGCAAAGGCGTCCGAATCGATGAGCATCACGTACTCGCAGGTGGAGTCGCGGATGAGCTTGTTCCAGATCTTCGAGGTGTTGGCGGTGTTCTGGCGGTTGTCGTACACGACGAGTTTATACGGCCAGTCCGTGTGTTCGATGATTCGCCGGACGCACTCGACCTCCACTTCGGGAGCCTTGTATTTGAGTACGACGATTTCCACCATGCCCATCTCGCTCTCGGTCTTCATCGGGAGCCGGACCAGTTCTTCGATCGCGCGAAAGGCCGGTTCCGGCGGCAGGCTCGCGCCGCCGTTTTGTCCGCCCGTGAGCGAGGCGGTCTTCAGATGATAGAGAGCGGCTGCTCTCCGGCGCTCCGCGGCGCCGTCCAAGCGCTCGTCGCGCTCCGCCTTGGAAAGGGAGTGCGCGGCGACGTGTTCCACGTGCACGTCCGGCAGCAGGTACACCTGCCCCGGCGTGTTGAGAAGCCGCGCAGCCCACACGCTATCGGCGCCGTAGAAGTAGAACTCCTCGTCAAACCAGCCGGCCGTCGCCAGCACGGACTTCCGAAAAAGGAAACAGAAGCCCGAAAAAATGCCCCGATACTCCTCGGGCGGCTTGTCTTCGGGCGGCCGCTGCTGGCGCTCGCCGCCCACGCGGTTGGAGACCGGGATCACCACCTGGCAGCCGGGGAATTGCCGGAAGGTGGACATCATGCGCGTCAGCCAGCAAGGCCTGAGCGGCGGCGCAAAGGCGTCCGAATCGATGAACATCACGTACTCGCAGGTGGAGTCGCGGATGAGCTTGTTCCAGATCTTCGAGGTGTTGGCGGTGTTCTGGCGGTTGTCATACACGACGAGTTTGTACGGCCAATCCGTGTGTTCGATGATTCGCCGGACGCACTCGACCTCCACCTCGGGAGCCTTGTACTTGAGTACGATGATTTCCACCATGCCCATCTCGCTCTCGCTCTTCATCGGGAGCCGGGCCAGTTCTTCGATCTCGGGAAAGGAATCCTCTAGAGGCATGCTCTTGCGGCGCAGCCGGCGATGTAACGCGCGTCGTCGAGGGTCAGGTGGTTGTGAAGCGGGATCGAGATGTACCGGTCCTCCACCCAGTCCATATTCGGCAGCTCGATCCGGAACGGCCGGAAGATCTTGTAGGCGTCATTGCGCACCTGCAAGACGTTCGTTTCAATACCCGCGGCGGCCATCTTGTCCGCAAACGCAGCGCGGTCTTCCACCAGCAGGCAGGCGTAGCCGTACTTGTTGCTGGGGCCGTCCACCATGGGAAGGCATCGCCGGTAGATCTCAAAAATGGCGCGCCGCTGTTCGACAACCCGGTCGTAGGTCCGCAGCCCGGCCAACCCCAGGGCGGCGGCGATATCGTTCATCTGGTACTTATAGCCGGGCAGCTCGATATCAAACAGGATTGCGCGCCGTTTGTAGGGCTGCCAGTTGTTCCCGATCTTGAGTTCCCGGTCGATTCCAAACCACCTCAACAGCTTGGCCTCGCGCGCGTGTTCCGGGTTCCGGCACACCAGCATTCCCCCGTCGCCGGTGGTGATGTGTTTGATGGCCTGGAAGGAGCAGGTGGTGTAGTCCCCGCCGAAATTCCCGAGCGCCTGCGAAGAATCCACCACCACCGGAATGCGGCCGCCGCCGGAATCGCGGCCGAGGAACTCCTCCGGCCCAGAGTCGATTCCATTCAGGTTGACCATCACGATGGCCTTCGTGCGGGCGGTGATCTTCCGGTTGACGTCTTCCTTGTCGATCGTCAGCGTGTCTCTCCGGATATCCGCAAACACGATTTTTGCGCCTCTTCGGAGCAACGGGATATTGGTGGCGGTGCAGGTAAGCGGCGTGGTGATGACTTCATCGCCCGGACCGATGCCGATCAGATCATAGGCGAGTTCCAGGGCCGCGGTTCCCGAGTTGACGGCTACGGCGGACTCGACTCCGAATTTCCTCTCGAACTCCTTCTCGAACCGGTCGACCTTCGGGCCCTGGCCGATCCAGCGGGAATTCAAGGTGTCGGCAACCTCTTCCATCGCCCCCGGCGGGATCCAGGGGCGGGCGATGCAATACCTGGGCGGTTGGACGGGAGTCACTGTTCGCTCCCCGGGACAAAGACCCACAGCTCGTCCTTTTCCCGCGCCGCCGCGATGGCGAACCTCTCGCGCAAACGCCAGCCGGCGTTCGCCAGAAGCGCCCCGATCCGGTTTGCGCCGGCGCGTGTGGGCCCGCAGAAGTCCAGGACCAACGCCTTGCGCGCCACCCTTGCGCCCTCCGCGAGGGCGCTCTCGATCAGCCCAACCGGCAGCAGTTCGACCAGGTGGCGGAACAGCACCACGTCGAAATTCCGGTCGGGGAAGGGGAGGCTGCCGGCATCGGCCCGGCACGCAGGGACCTCCGGAAACAGGCGATGAGCGGCGGCGATTTTCTCTTGGCTCAGATCCACGCCGGTCCAGAAAAAGCGGCCGCGGTGAGGTTCAAGGTGACGCCACAGCGCACCGGGGCCGCAGCCGAGATCCAGAAGAGTCTCGCCGAGTTGCACCAGGATCCCCGCCAATTGCGCGCGAACGCCGATCCCCGGAATCCTGCGAGTGTCGCCGTTGGTCTGGCCGTGCCAGCGATGCCAGTTCTCCCGGTCGAGCAGGTCCTCCGGAGGCGCGGTTGCCGGCGCACGCCGAGGTTCAGGTGGGGGGAGCCCGATGCCGCCGGCGGCCCTTTCGCCGTGCGCATCCCCGCCGGCGCGCCGGAGCACCGCGTCCAGCCACTGCTGGCGCCGGTCATCCGAGCCGCTGCCTGCCTGCGGACGGGCCAGCGACAGGTAGAAGTCCAGGTCCCCACCCATGATGCGGCGGACATCCCCGGGCCAGGCCTCCCAGCATTGGCCGCCGCAGGTTTTCGGGCTGGTATTGCCGGGGTGGACCATGGCCACGTAGATCTCGTAATCGGGCAGAAACGATGCCCGCTGGAGCGGCTGGCTGAAAATGAACTGGGTGTCCGACCCGACCTGCATGTCCGGGAACGGCGAGCGCCGCCAGAAACCGCGAGTGTAAAGCAGCGAGCCCCCGGCCAGCCAGAAGTTGTCGATGTACCGGTAGAGCCAGGTGCGGCCGCTGGCCGGCTCATGGAACAGCAACCGGGGCAAACCGCAGACCTCCGCGCCGTCGCGCAGGAGCGCCTCCACCTGGTAGCGGATGCGGTGGGGGGCCATCCAGTCGTCGTCGTCCCAATGGAGGATGAGATCGCCGCGGCTGGCCTCGACGCACTGGTTGCGCTTGGCGCCGAGTGTGCGCTGGCCCGGGAGGCGATAGTAGCGGATCCGCGGATCGCGCGGCCCGAGATCGGCCACGCTGTCCTCACCGTCGTCGAGGATCACGAGTTCCTTGTTGGGGTAGTCCTGGCGCTGAAAATAGAGGATCGCCTGGGCGACGTAGGGCCGCCGGTTGGCTGTGGGCATCACGCAAGAGACCAGGGGGAGGCTGGCCGTGGCCCCGGCAAGGGAGGGCGCGCCGGCCGTCGCCCAGGCCAGGGCCCCTCGGGTGAGTTCGCCGGCCTCGGCCTCATAGGAGTGCCAGTCCTCGCCTACCATGCGGCGGATCTGGCCGGCCGGGGCCGGCTCCGCCCAGGCGCCGCGGGGCACGCCGGAGGCGATGCCGTACCCGCTCAGGATACCGAGCTGACAGCCATAATCGGGCAACGCCAGACGACGGGCGGAGGGCGCGCCGGAGAGAAAGGCGATGTCCTCCCCGAGGTCCAGTTCCGGAAACCGGTTGCCCTCCCAGAGGGAGCGCCGGTAGCACAACGAGCTGGGGTGGACCCAAAACTCCCGGCCGGGCGGCTGCCGATGGAGGAGGGCCTGCCCGGAGCCGGGGTCATACAGCAAGATGGGGTTGAGGCCGCACAGATCGGCCGTGCCACTCAGCAGTGGCTCGGCCAAGGTGCGGATGCGGTGCGGAGCGTACCAGGCGTTCTCGTCCCAGTGCAGGATGATGTCGCCGCAGGCCTGCTGACAGGCCAGATTCCGCTTGGCGCCGGCCGGGGTTCTCCGCGCGAGCCGGATGTAGTGGAACCGCTCGCCGCGTGGGACCAAGTCTTCGATGGGCTGGACGCCGTCGTCGATGACGATCAGTTCGCTGGCCTCGTAATCCTGCCGGAGAAAACATTCCATGGCGAGCCCGGCGAGCCGGCGCCGGTCCCGCGTCAGCAGGATGCAGGAAACCGTGGGCCGAGCGCGCGGCCGGACCACCGGCGCTTGCTCGTAGAACTGCCAGTCGGCGCCGAGAATGCGGCGCATCTCATCCCCGGCGAAAGGGCGCCAGTACGGGCCGGCCGGCGCCCCGGAGTCCTCATCGAGAACCATCGAGACCAGGCAGTCTTCATCCGGCAGCGCCAGGCTGCGCGCACCGGGCGCGCCCCACAGGAACCGCAGGCTCTCGCCCCAATCGGCATCCGGGAATCGAGCGCTCTCCCATAGCGAGCGGCGGTAACAGAGAGAACCTCCGGAACCCCAGAACCTGCCCTCCACCGGACACCAGGACTGCCAGCCCTCTCCGGTCTTCACATCGCAGGCCAGCGACGGGTTGAGCCAGCACACGCCGGCGCGGCCGCTCAACAGCGCCTCCACCATGCACCGGAGCCGGCGCGGCGCCTGCCAGTCGCGTTCGTCCCAGTGCGCGATCAATTCTCCGCGCGCCTGCTCGCACGCCAGATTGCGCTGCGCGCCGGCCGAGGTCCCGGCCTCCGCGCGGAGGTACCGGAACCGCTCGTCGCGCGGTATAAGGTCTTCCACTCCCGCCCCGCTGTCCACCACGATCAGTTCCCTGGGCTCGTAGTCCTGGCGGAGGAAGTACTCGATGGCCAGCCCCGTGAGCCGGTGGCCGCGGGCAAGCATGATGCAGGAAACCAGTGGGGTTGCGGCGGGGCGTTTCCGCGGCCGTTTCGAGGCTGGCCGCGCGGGCGGAGGCAAATCCTCCCCGGCCGCGCCCGGGACGTACGAAGCCCAGTCGCGTCCCAGCAGGCGGCGTACGGCGTCCGCTTCGGCGCGCTCGCGGCGCAGGCCGGGCGGTGTCTTGAAGCCATCCGTGAAACGCACCTGGAAATCGGGGCCGGGGAGCGCCACCGCCCGCACCCGGCGCGCCGCCCGCAGGAACTCCTCGCACTCGCCCGCCTCGAGCACGGGAAAACGGTTCCGCTCCCAGAGGCCGCGGCGGTAGCAGAGCGAACTGACGTCCACCCGCACGCGCGCTCGGGAGGGATACCGCACCTGCCATGCCTCGCCGGATCGCCGGTCGTAAACCAGGACGGGGCTGAGCCCGCACAGGTCCGCCTCCGCGCGAAGGAGACCGTCGAGCAGATAGAGGATGCGCTGAGGGGCATGCCAGACGGCATCGTCCCAGTGGACGATGATCCCGCCGCGGGCCTGCTCGCACGCCAGGTTTCGCCGGGCGCCCGCGGACATCCGCGCCTCCAGGCGAATGTAGCGGACACGCTCATCGCGGCAGACCAAGTCGGCTACCGGCTCGGCGCCATCGTCGATGACGATGAGTTCCGCGGGCCGGTAGTCCTGGTGCAGGAACTGCTCGACCGCGAGCGCGGCGAACCGCCCGCGGCCGCGCGTCAGCAGCAAGCAGGAGACCAGCGGGTCCACAGATTCCCTCCGCGCCTCAGAACGAACCGCCGCCACCCCGCACGATCGAGCGCAGCTTCTGGCGGGAAGCGACGATCAGCTCGCCCCGCTCGGTCAGCAGTGGCGGCGTGCTCAGCTCCTCGCCGGGGAACGACGCTACCACGTGGCGGTCCCCCTTGCTGGTGTAGGCGGCCACGGAATCGCCCTCGCTGACCAGCAACTGGTCATCGCCGGCGATGACGGCGCCCCCAATGGCGCCGCCCGCCGGACGCGTCCAGTTCAGCTTGCCGTCCAAGCCGACCGCCAGGATCTGCCGCGCGGTGAGGAGATAGGCAGTGTGGTCCAGCCCGATCGCGGGCGGCCCGACGGTGGCCCGCACGCCGGGCGGGAATTGGAACGAGTACCATTGCTCTCCCTCTGGCGTGATGCACCACAATTCCCGCTTGCGGTTCGAACGGACCACGGCGTAGATGCGCCCGTCTTCGTCCAGGCTCATGAACTCGGGCAGGAACGAGCCGGCCAGCATCCGCTGGACTTTTAGCTCGAGGTCGAGCCAGCAGAAGCGGTCGTCGGTGGCCAGCACCAGCGTGTCGCCGTGCATGGCGCCCACCAGCGCCGTCGAAGGCCGGAGCAGCTCATGGACGACCTTCGGCCCGCCCGGCTCGTGAAAGGACGCGCGGAGCGTGCCGAGGTCGGTTGCCTCCACCGTCGATCTGGTCGGCGGCGGCGCTTCCTCGCTCCGGAACTGCTCGACGCTGACCGTCACCAGCAACCGCCCGCGGCGCACGGCCAGCGTCCGCAGGAAGTTCCGCCCCGTGGACAGCGAGAGGATGAACGCCTCCCCGCCGTCCTCCAGTCGCACGGCGCGGATGAGCCCGGCCAGGTCGGGGTTGAACAACAGGCTGCCAGAAGGGTCGAGCCTGACGTCGCCCGCCGATACCGGGCCTTCCTGAATCATAGATCCGTCGCGGCGCCGCAACTGCCAGGCGGATTCGCCCCGCACGACCAGCCGGCCGGAGGCCGCCAGCAGGCATTGCGGGCGGAGCCACTCGGGGAGTTCCTCTTCCCAGCGCGTTCGCGGCCGTTGCCACTCCGACGCGGCGCCCAGGGCCGCGGCGAGGCGCGAATTCTGCTCGTCGTTCACGAACAGCCGCACCACGTTGTGATCCGGCGGCGGCGCCGCGCGCCCGAGCGACGGCGGCTTTTGCCCCGGCCGGATCGGTCGCGGCTCCGGAGTGGCCGCCGGAGCTCCCTCCAACTGATTCACGAATAACGGTTCCATAGACGTTCTCTTCTTCTGCCGGTCTTGCGGGCCGGCGCGCCTCGTCCCGGGCACGCCGAGCGCCAGCGCCAGCACGGCCCGCCGGCTAGGATATGATCGGGTCGGGAGCGGCATCGGACATCACTGTCCGCACGATTCGCACGTACGGCTGTGTCTGTGTGTAGTCGCGCGGAGGGCTGAACGGAGGGCTGGGCGGATGTAGGTCCAGTCCGAGGGTCTTCATGTATGCGCTGACCAGCGCCGGATTCACGATTGCCAGCCAGGCGTTCCAAGGGGCCGCCGGCGCCGGGAGCATCAGCGTCTTCTGGTTCGGCGGGGCGTTGTCGGCGAATGCCACGGGCACGGCGCCCGCATTGATCGTCACCAGCAGGTGGGGGCGGGCCCCGGTCTCGCGGTCCCCGGCGTCGGCCTCGCTAGCGGTCAGCAGGCAAGCGCGGAAATGGAGCAGGCATCGCTTGAACGACGGCGCCGGCTGGGGTGGCGAGGCCGCCGACATAAGCTGGAACGCGGCCGTGCGCCTGTAGTTCAGTTGCGCTTCCACAAAGTCGAGCAAGTTCTTGTACATCTTCTCGCGGTTCGTCGCGCTGAGTGTCCCGCTGTTGTCCGTCAACTTGATGCGGACCATCGCGAGCAGAATGCCGTCCACGCGCGGCCGCAGGCCGCCGACCAGGGGAAGTTTCAGCGGCAGCGCCGTCGTGCTGTGGACGTCGGCGCCCATCGCATACAGATAGGAATCGAAGAACGAAGTGTCTTTGAGCGGGTCGCGCTCGTAGATGTTGAAGCCGACCGGCCAGGAAACGAAGTGGCGCCCGGGGCTCGCCGCGTGCGGGTAGTGCGGCAACTGAAAGTCTTCCGCGCCGTGCTTGACCCTGAGCTCGGCGCCGCCCAGCGCCGGCAGATTGTGCAACCACTCCGCGTTGTGCCACAAAATCCGCGCGCGGATCCGGTGATTGGATTTCATCAGCGCGAGAGCATCGTCGACGTAGGGACTCCCCGGCACGTGGTTGAAGTAGTAGAACGGATGGTCGTCGCCGGCGGTGTCCGGGTCCAGGTAGTCGTCGGGCAGGCCGTGGGCGTGCCCCGTTTCATGCGCCGAGGCCAGCCCGCGGCCCGTGGTGGCCGTGGGCTCGTCGGGAACGACGGCGTTGACGCGCATAGTTCCTGTTCCCTTCTGGAACCCCATCCCCGACCGCCCGGTCGTAGGCAGCGTCTTGACGTCGAAATGGGCCCGAACCTTGGGCACGAATTGCGTGAAGGTGACCACCTTGGTCCGCAGCCTCGCCGCCGGATTGGGCGGAGAGGGCGGAGAGGGAGTCCGGGGGAGTATCCAGGTGCAGTCCTCGTTGTGGTTAGGAACGGGGCTGTTCCACCGGGCGTTGACGTTCAGAACCAGATCCCGCGCGAAATCCTTCTTCTTCGCCGCGGTGTTGCACACAAGAGGGTCGAAAACCACGGAGAACCGGTGGTACCGGATCAGTACCGCGATCTCGTCGTTGCCGTCATGATCGCAGCAACGCACGTGGGCGATGTCGGCGCGCCCGTTCCGGAAGATGTAGTGCCCAGCAGCTTCATTGACCACCGGGTAGGTGTACGGCGCCACCCACTCGAGGTGCTTGGCGGGTCCCGTTGGACCGTAGTTCCGGCTCAGGTGGTCCTGAAAGTAAAGCGGCTGGACATGGAAGTAGTCATGGCTGACCAGCGCAGGCCGTGCAGTCACGCCGCTCTGCTGGTCGATCACCGTAGTCACCGGCTGCCATTGGGTCAGATTCACCCAACGCACCGCCGCACGCGCCCCCACCACCTCGTTGACGCCGTCATCGGGCACGCGCTCGTCGAAGGCGTCGAAGAGGTTTCCCACTGCGATCACCAGCCGCGTCCAGTCGGGGTAGTCCTGAATGTAGTACACAGTATGGTTGGCGCGCCCGAGGGGGTCGGCCGGCGCGAGCGTGCCGTACGGAAAGGCTTCCTTGTCCACCCCGGCCGCGTTGAACACGTCGGCGCCAGGCTTGTAGACGCCTTCGTTAGATAGGTCCGCGGTCTCCGCCGCCGCGGGTGTGGGCGAGGCGGGCTTGCGGTTGGCGAAGCGGTGGTGAAAGAGGGCCACGCGCTCCTTGGGGTGAATCCCGATCTGCCGCAGGTTCTGGTCCGTGAGGACGAGGTCATCGAGGCAGAAGACCAGCGCCTTGGCCGTGCTCTCGGCCGCCAGAATCTGCTTCTTCGACAGTTTCGGGAAGAACTTGCCCCCGGGCTTGCCGCCTGGGTGGGTGAAATAGCCGTACGACTTCCAGACTTCCGGCAAGTGGTAGTACTTTAGCCGGTCGGCGCCGGGCTTGAAGGCACCGGGAGGCGAGCCGGGCGGGGCGGTCTTGAAGATCTTGCGATCGGTGTCGGTGTTCGAGAAGACGTAGCTGCCGGCTTCGGTCTTGAATCGCAGCCCGATATCGGCTCCCGTCAGCGTTTTCCCGACCTTCCCGGCCGCGGGCCGCTGCACGATCCACGGCAGGCACTGCGAGAGCTTCTTTACGTCCCCGCCGATGGTCCAGTTGCTGTGCGTGTCGGCCACCGGCCCGTCCGCCTTCGGCTTCTCCCGAAAGCCCTCCACCGACACCGGCGGAATGCTCACGCGCTTGCCCGGGCTCGTCGCAACCGGGGAAGCCGCCCAGGCCGGCGGGCCGTAGTAGCGGTCGAAATACTGGAACCGGAGGAACTTCCAGTGCAGGTTCAGCACCAGCTCGACGGGCGCCAGCACCGTTCCGATGTCCTTCAGGTCTTTGGCCTTGGCGGTGTGCTTGATGGCGCCGTTGCTTCCATCCCAGGAGCCGTTGCCAACGAATTTGGGGGCGGACACCAAGTCCGCCTCCTTAAGTTCCCATTTCTGCGGCAGGCTGAAGTACCGCTTGCCTTGCGCCTCGAGCTGCTTCAGGCCGGCTTGTTCCGCCTTGGCCGCGGGCGCGACCGCGCTCCCGCGCGGCTCGCAGACGATGAACTGCACTTGGGGGGGGGAGTGGGCGTCCCAGGTGAGCGTGAACGTCCGCCAGGGAGAGTCGTTCTTCATCAGGTCGTTGAGGTCGTTTGCCCAGGCCCCAACGTCGGCGGCTGAAAAACTCAGCTTGCCGCCGGCAGCCGTCTGGGTGAGATAGTTCTGCACCTTGACGCCGGTTCCGAACCGGACGTTCACCTCGATACCGGCGGGGAAGTCGCGGACCGTGTCCTCCGGGTCCTTGAATCTCAGCTTCAAGTATACGTGGGGCGGCTGAGGTTGAACCACATTGACGGCCTGCGGGTTGCCGCGCGCCTGTTTCAGAAGATGGAAATGGAAAAGGC
>Ga0315282_10007296_pt1 | contig 18209 bp, 18 predicted proteins | sample YL17G07_20_MG_FD_203693 | JGI IMG/M metagenome (GOLD analysis project Ga0315282, IMG submission 203693) | Sediment microbial communities from Yellowstone Lake, YNP, Wyoming, USA - YL17G07_20 | ecosystem: Environmental > Aquatic > Freshwater > Lake > Sediment | place: USA: Wyoming | collected...
TGGTAAATTCACTCAAGTCAGGATCGGACATAGGCCAGACGATGAAAGAGATAGTGGATAACCTCGCTGTGGAGCAGAGGGTCGCCATTAAAAAATACGGCGCGCAGCTCAATCCTCTCGCGCTCATGTACATGCTTTTTGCAGTCATATTCCCCACGCTGGGCATAACTTTCCTCATCGTCCTTTCATCCTTCACAGGCATATCTTTCAACCTTGAACTCGTTCTCACCGGCATAATCGGCGTCATCGTGCTATTCCAGTTCATGTTCATAGGGCTCATAAAATCAAGGAGGCCAAGCGGAATAGACTAGGTGATAACGAATGATATACAAGTTCTTCCCGAAAAGGTATCGTGAATCTATCAGGGAAAAGCTGCTGCTCGCTGGAATGACGACAAATGCGGATTCATACATAAACAAGTCCTTCCTTGCCAGTCTGCTGATAGCCGCAGGCCTGGCCGTCTTCATAAGAGTCTATGCGCTTTTCATTTTCATAGGCATATTCCTGGCAGTTTTCCTGCTTTCGAATGCCTACCTCACTTTAGCGGTCGATAAAAGGAAGAATTTCGTTGAGAACGTGCTTCCTGACGCCTTAGAGCTTATGGCAGCAAACATGCGCGCTGGTTTCATACCGAGCAAGGCGTTGCTTCTAAGCGCACGCAGCGAATTTGGCCCGCTCGCGGAAGCGATAAAAAAATCCGGAAAGGAGATAATGACGGGCAAGTCGCTATCGGAGGGATTGAACGAGATACCGAAGTACATAAAATCGGACGTGCTGCAGCGGACGATAAACCTGATAAACGAGGGCTCGAAATCAGGCGGCCAGCTGGTTTCGCTTCTTGAGGAAAATGCCATCGATATCCGGAGAAAACAGGCGATAAAGAAGGAGATACAGGCGAACATAGTAATGTACGGCATATTCATCGTCTTCGCAGGCGTTATCGGCGCTCCTGTGCTCTATGCGCTTTCGCTTTATTTGATAAACACGCTGACTTCGCTGGGTTCGTCCCAGATAGTCAGCTCCGAAGTCATGTCACGCGGAGTTCCGCTTTTCAAAGGCGGCGGCGCTCATGTTTCTTCTGAATTCCTTTTTGCGTTTTCGCTTGCATCCATAATAATAACCACGTTCTTTTCAGGCCTGATAATAGGGCTCATAGAGACGGGCAAGGAGAAAGGCGGCATAAAATACGTCCCCGTGTTCATGATTATTGCGCTTCTCGTTTTCTTCGGAGCTAACTTTGTGGTAGGCAGCATGTTCTCCAATTTTGTCATCAAATAACCAATTAATGAACCAATTGCCTGCAAAAGTCTGCGGACCAAAGAACCTATATATACCACTTTAAACCAATTATAAATTGATTAAATATGAAAATGCACAAAGCAAAGAAAGCACAGTCCGCGATGGAATATTTGATGACGTACGGTTGGGCGATCTTAATCGTCATAATAGTAGCGGCAGCGTTATACGCATTGGGCGTATTCAACCCAGCAACATTTACTGGACGAACAGCTACGGGATTCCAGGTGATTGGTGCGCCGACTGACTGGGATTTAACCAGTGGCGGCACTTTAACGTTAAGTCTTGCAAACAACAAAATGGCAAATGCAATAACAATATACAACTACACCGCTACAATAGCTGGCAATTATACAACTTGCATACCAACGTCAAACATTGTGCTTGGTCCAGGAGTATCCAACAGCACAACTTGCACCATATACCCGACCCAGACGCCAGGATCAACCTATTCGGTTAAAGTCGCAATGATATACACTGCTGGCGGACTCGTGCACACGGACACAGGTACTGTGACTGGTACTGTAAGTTAAACCCTAAGAGAATTACTTTTTTGTCTCTTTTTTGATTTTTTTATTTTTAGCTCCGCTTCCATCGCGATTTTTTCCGTTTTTATATGAAGATTGATAATTCTATATTATGTGAGTTTCCATGGTAGAAAAGATAATCATCGGCAAGGACTGGAAGGATCTCAAGAAATTCGGGGAGAAAGGGACCGCGTTCATCGGCAAGCATATAGTCGGAAAAGGCGAAGAATCGCATCTCACGAACCCGATTCTAATGGATGTCACCAGGCCGCATGTCGTTCTGGTATGCGGCAAACGCGGCACGGGCAAATGCATGGTCGGCAGCACGCCTATAATTCTTGCCGACGGTTCTGTTGTCCCTATAAAAGAGATTGTTGAAAGCTGTGAAAGCGGCAAAGAATCGCCCGAAAAGGACGAACATTTGTTGGAGTTGCAGAAACCTTTTGAAATATTATCGCTTTCAAATGACCTGAAAATAAAAAAGATGGCAGTTTCCCACGTTTACAAAAAAAGGATAAGGGAAAATGTAATAAAAATCAAAACCCGCACAGGAAGGGAGATAGAAGTTACAAAGGAGCATCCACTTCTATCATTTTCAGGGGATTTGGAATGGAAAGACGCAAATGAATTGAAAAAGGGCGACTACATAGCCTTGACGAGAAAGATTATAACATACCCGAAAGAAAAATTTAGATTTAGAGATTTTGGAGAAGTATCTACAAGCCTAAAATCGAGGGTCAAATCAGACATGCTCGAGAGTTTGAAGGACGGCGAAAAATCGCTTTCGATTCTGGCAAGAGACATGGGAACTGATAAGGTCTGGGAATACTCTCATGAAATGACCAGTCAAGGCTTGATGAACATAAGCGGGAATGGGGGGCTTCTTTTTGCCGAATTGACGGATGCAGGAAAGGATTTTGCAAATCACATTGATTATGGCTATAAGAGAATGTCAAAATTTTCAGTACCTGTAAAAATACCAAAGGTTCTTGACACCGACTTCGCAGAGTTCGTGGCTTACATAACGGCAGAAGGTTGCGAATTGAAGGGCAGAAACAAATGCAGATTTATCTTTTCTAATACGGACGAAGAAAAAATAGAGAGATTCAAATTTTTGAGCAAAAGTCTTTTTGGCCTCGGAGCCTCCAGAATGGGCAATGGGGTGTACATAGATTCGATGGGTTTGGAGACCATTTTAGCGGACATGGGCTTCGTTGCCGGAAAGAAATCAAGAGATAAGGACATATCCCAGGCAATTTTAATTTCGGATAACGCCTGCATAAAATCGTTCTTGAGGGTATTTTTTGACTGCGAAGGGTATGTTTCCGCAAGAGACCCGCATATCGAACTGTCGAGCGCGAGCAAGAAAATTATCGATAAAATTTCTGTGATGTTGCTCAGATTCGGCATATTTTCCACAACAAAACGCAAGCTGAACTACGCAACAAATACAAAAGACAAAGAGAAAAGAGAATATTTTTACCTTAATATTTATGGTTCTGAAAACCTGCGCAGATTCTCGGCGGAAATAGGATTCGGCGATAAAAATAAGTCAGAAAGGCTGGAGAAATATTCAAAGTTAGGTTCCAATCCAAATCTTGATGTAATACCTAATGTAGGTCATGTAATAAGGGAAGTCAGAAAGAGAATCGGCCTGAGGGCATGCGACATCCACAGACTTAAGCAGGTCACCAAATCGTACGAGGATGAAAAATACAGGCCCACGAGAAATTTCCTTAAAAACATGGTTGATGTCTTCAAGAGAAGATTTAACGAAATAGAAATTGCACACAGGCAATTGAATTCTTGTCCATCCATTGAAAATATTAAGAAAACAATCGAACTGACATCCATACAATGGAAGGATATCTTCAAAGAAATGGGTGTTAGTTATACTGGAAAGGAAATATTTTATCATAAGAAATATAGGTCAGCAGAAAAGAGGGGCGAAATGGCAAACATTATTTCCGAAAAAATCAGTGGTATACTGCATGAAAGCATCACAGGAAAAATAAAACTTCTCGAAGACCTTGTAAACTCAGATGTTTTCTGGGACGAGATAATCGAAATAAAGGAGGAACCTTTCAATGATTGGGTTTATGACCTTACCGTGCCTGAAACTCACAACTTTGTTGCTGCAACAGGCGTGGTGTGCCATAACAGCTATACCGCCGGCGTCATCGCAGAAGAGATATACAAGCTTCCAGACGAGATACGCCAGAACCTTGCAGTCCTCCTCATAGACACGATGGGCATATACTGGTCGATGAAACTGCCGAACGAGAAGGAAATCGACAGCCTCAAGGAATGGGGAATTAAACCAGAAGGGATTAACGTGAGGCTTTTCGTCCCGAAGGGTTACGTGAACGAATACAAGGAAACCGGCATAACAGTCGACGCACCTTTCACCATTTCCGTGAGCGAACTCACGGCGGAAGACTGGGCAGTCACGTTTGGATTTTCCATGATAGACGAGCATGGCATTCTCATGGAGAAAATATTCGAGGAAGTCAAGGAAAGTTATGGCGACAAGTACTCAATAGGAGATGTCATAAGGGAAATACAAAAGGACAAGACAGCTGAACAGAAAATCAAGGATGCGCTGGTTAACAGATTCATGGCCGCTGAAAGCTGGGGTCTTTTCGAAAAAGACGGGACTAAAATAGAAGAGTTCCTGAAACCGGGGGCAATATCGGTACTCGATGTCTCCCATTACATGAGAATTTCAGAGTCGTGGTCGATACGCGCGATGGTCGTTGGCCTGATTTCGAGGAAGATATTCACCCACAGGCTGATGGCGCGAAAATCCGAAGAGTACGGCCAGATAACCGGCCAGTTCAGGAAAACCATACCGATGGTATGGATGATGATGGACGAGGCGCACCAGTTCGTGCCTAATGACGAGGCGACTGCAGCAACAGGCCCGCTGCTCACGCTTATAAAGGAGGGAAGGGAGCCAGGCATATCGGTCCTGATGATAACCCAGCGGCCTAACAAGCTGCACGAAGACGCGCTATCGCAAGCGGATATCGTGATTTCCCACAGGTTAACATCGAAAGCCGATATTGAAGCGCTGCGTTCCATAATGCAGACTTATATGCTGGAGGACATACAGGATTACCTTAACGACCTTCCAAAAACGAAAGGTTCGGCCATAATCCTCGACGACAATTCCGAGCGCATGTACCAGACTCAAATCCGTCCGCGGCTCTCGTGGCATGCGGGCGGCTCGCCAATAATAATAAAAGAGAAGAGCCTGGTCGGCGGGGAGAAATAGAATAAATTCAATATCAATTGGCTGCAACTTTTATAGCTTGTGCACAACGGTGCGCGGTGGATTTTGTTTTGAAGTTCCGATTAAAACTCTCGCTCCGATTGGGAATTCCCCGTCCAGAGGCACGATCAATTCCCTTGTTCTGTAAGTGCCAGATAAAGTCATTTTCATTTCGTCAAGGACAACAGTCTCGAACGGCGGGCGCATGATGGCCACGGTGCCTGTTTCGGGAAATGTTAGCCCTGATGCCAGTCGTTCAGCCATTGCTTTTTGCTCGTCTGTAAGAGGTTCTTCGGGAAATTGCCTATCAGCCTTTTTCCAGCGGTCAACAAAAGCATGACTTGTGCCTTTTTTCATCATTCCGTAAATTTCAATCATGGTTCCAAAATTAACGTCAGACGATCCGGTCATCTTATTCAAAAATATGCAGTCACAATCTTTAAAATCTGTTACAGTGTCCCAATACTCAGTCAAATATCCGTACGATACGCGATCTTCAATTATGACACCCGTGGCAATGGGCGTCCTTACCCTAAGCTGACCTCTCAGGTCGTATCTGACCGGAAAATCGATGTTTTTGCCTTTTCTTATGCCATTCACGTCGACTTCTGTCCCAATGCCCAGTCTCTGGTCCCTAATCGAGAAAAGCAGGTCCTGGCCGGATTCCGCACGTCCAACCCAGTATTGCCCGCTTATCGTTTGCCTGTATATCTTTGCGTGAACTATGCTCATTGAACCACCATTTGTTTAAGTATATTGAAGAATATGTGTTCATTTTTTCCTTTCCACAGTTTTCGCCAGCTTGTTGACCTTATTCTCCAGTTCGATTATCTTCCTTGCGATGTCCCTGTACCTCTTGTTCATCAGCTTCTCGAATTCGCTTCTCTTCTGGTCGAGCTTCTGGATGCGGAATTCATTCTTCTCCCTGTTCATGCTTGCTATGCTGAACGTCTTGTCAAGATGCTGCGAGAGCTGGTACATCTTCTTGTAGATATCGTCCTGGTAATTGAAGAGCTTGCGCTTCGAAATTTCCTCTGCGAGTTTCCCGGCACCTATTATGATTATGAACACGCCCAGCAATACCACGAATTCGAATGGAATGAGAGAGACTATGCCGCCGATTATCACCGATAAGCCAAGCAATACGAAAAAAGTCCAGAATATCTTGTCCCAGTGCCTGAAGTAATGCAGCGATGGCATAGTTAGTATTTACGAGTAAGGAATTTAAACCTTGATTACCTCTTCGTATTCAGGTTAAGTTTATAAGCCGCTATGCGCATAAACTTGATATAAATAGTTAATATTAATATCATCATTACAGGATGTTAGCATGAAATTCCCGAAAGTTATCAATACCTACTGCCCGAAGTGCAGGAAGCATGCCGAGCACACGGTCAAGCAGTCGAAGAGGAAAGGCCGTTCGAAAGCTCATCCGCTTTCCCAGTCCCAGAGGAGATTCGAGAGGAAGATGGAAGGGTATGGCTCTTTCCCGAGACCGAAGCCGAAGGGCGAAGGAAAGCCGACCAAGAAGCTCGACCTCCGCCTGACATGCAAGCAGTGCGGGAAGGCGCATACGAAGAAAGGGTTCAGGGCAAAGAAATTCGAGTTAGTCTAATCCTGATCCAGTTGAAGGTTGAACCATGGCAAAGGAAAAGAAAACAAGAAAGAGAGGCAAACGCGTCAGAAAGGGAAGGAAGCACGAAACCGTGGAGATATGGAAGAAGTACGAACTGAAAGGCGAGACGGCGACAAGGAAGAACACATTCTGCCCGAGATGCGGGCCAGGTTACTGGCTTTCAAAGCAGAAGAACAGGCTTTACTGCGGCAAGTGCGGCTACACCAGCTTCAGCTTGGCCAAGGCCGAACATGCAAAACCGGAAGCTAAAGCCGAGACGAAAGAACCGAAACAGGAAACAAAGCAATGAGCAAACCCCGTTTTATTTGACAAAAATAGATACCAAAAGGTAGTAAAGTTATAAAAAACTTTCTGCAAATGAAATAAGATGTGGTTTCAGAATTTTTACAGAAGGTTAAGTCCGGCTTACGTTTCGAGACAAACCGCTGATCTCGGCAGCAGGGAACTGAATGTCCTGAGAATATATTCAAATCAAGTTACATTAGGCTATGAATACATAGGAGCAGAGTGGCCTCTTAGAGTTTCCTTTTTCCATCTCGGCAACAAGAGATTTGACACGGCGGAAATATCAGTAAATAGAGGGAAATATGCATATGCCGGGATATTTAGACTTTCAGACTCCGGCAAATCGACCAGACTTGTGCCAACCGGAGAATATTCAGTAATGAAAATACGCGGCCGGGGTGCTAAAACAATTCCAATAGTGCCTAATGCGGGGCTTCTGAGGCGTTTGCCCCTAGGGAGGAATGCGACAGCGGATGCCATTGACAGGCTTGCCGGCAGTGTAGTGAGGGACGGAAGAATAAACTGCGATGATTACTACAGAAGAAGAGCAGGGCAAAGGATTTCTGCGGAATTGGAAAACATAGGCTCCAATCCGGCTTTGATTAATCTTTTTGGAATAGATCGATAGCAATGAGCACGCGGAAAACTTTTTATTTCATTCCGTTCACATTAAAGCACCGCATAGTCATTAAACGTCTTTCGAAAAGACGTATGATGACTTGGAATTATATTTCAGGCTGTCTTTCGAAATATTGGAGGTGTTTTGTATGAAAATCACGATTTCTGCCATAAAGGCGGACATAGGAAGCATTGGAGGTCACATTAAGCCGAGCAAGCTGCTTATTCAAACGGTGGTTGATTACGTAAAGGAATATGGAAAGGACATTCTCAAGGATTTTTACGTTAGCCACACGGGAGATGACATCGCTATACTTATGACTCATACGCTGGGCAAGGAAAACGAGAAGATACACAAGCTCGCATGGGACGCGTTCAAGGCAGGAACGCTCGTCGCCAAGAACCAGGGCCTTTACGGCGCCGGCCAGGACCTTCTCAAGGACTCGTTTTCAGGCAACGTGAAGGGAATGGGACCAGCAGTAGCGGAACTGGAATTCGACGAGCGCCCGAACGAACCGTTTCTGTTCTTCGCAGCTGACAAGACCGAGCCGGGCGCATACAACCTTCCGCTGTATCTCTCGTTCTCCGACCCCATGCACTGTGCAGGACTTCTGCTGAGTTCGGGAATGACGAAAGGCTTCAAGTTCACCATCATGGACGTAGCGCATACGAAAGGCGACAAAGTAATCGAGCTCAATTCACCAGAGGACATCTATCACATAGCTGCGCTTCTGCGTGACAACAACAGGTTCGTCGTAGAATCCATACATTCCCGCGCGACAAAGGAGCAGGCAACTTCAGTGAGCACGACAAGGCTTCACAACATAGCTGGCAAATATACAGGCAAGGACGACCCCATAATGCTGGTGCGCGTGCAGAAGGATTTTCCGGCGACGGGCGAGATTCTTTCGCCATTTTCCATAGGCCATCTTGTGGCAGGTTTCATGAGAGGTTCGCATGTCGGCCCGCTCATGCCTGTTAAGCTCAACTCGACCATCTCGTTTTTCGACGGTCCACCGGTCGTAAGCTGCGCGGCATTCTGCGTACACGACGGAAAACTGACAGAGGCGGCAGACGCGTTTGACCATCCATACTGGGATTTCGTGAGGAGGAACGTTTCGAGAAAGGCTTACGAAATCCGCAGGCAGGGTTTTTCCGGCGCGGCGATGCTGCCGTACAGCGAGTTGGAATACGGCGGGATCGTGGATATAATGAAGGACCTCGACAAGAAGTTCAGGGTCAGGGAGTAGAAACCACTGGAAAAGAATTTCAATAATAATGTTTCAATTTTTTATTCCAGCATTTTGGCTTCCTTCTTCAGTCTCTCGAATGTCTTGTCGAGCGATTCTGGCATGACCTTCGTTTCTGCCAGCATTTCCATGAATCCATAATCCCTGGGGAACCTTGGGACGATGTGTACGTGAAGGTGACGTACGGATCCGCCTGCTTCGCTTCCTATGTTGAGACCGATGTTAAAGCCTGCAGGATTCAGAACTTTTTTCAAAAATTTGACGCATTTCTTTACCATGGAAAACAGCGATGCTATTTCGTTGTCGGAAAGTTCCTCAAAATCCTCCACGTGCCTCACCGGGAATACCTGAAGGTGGCCAGTGTTGTATGGGTAAAGGTTCATAACAACAATCACGTCTTTGCCTTTGTAGAGCGTTTTTTCCGGGACTTTCCTGTCGCCTTTTGCTATACCGCAGAACACGCAGCCCTTTGCCGGTTTCTTGACCCATCCCAGCCTGCTGGAAGAATAAAGATGATATTTGTGCATATATCTCACTTTTCCACGATTCATCATTCGAATCCTTTAAGCAAATCGCTTATCGCTTCTTTGACATCCGCTCTAACCACGCCCGATGCGACGAGGATGCCTTTCGCCCCGAGTTCCAGCGCTTTCCTGACGTCCCCGCTGTTCTTGATGCCGGCACCGCAAAGCACAGGTATGCGTGCGACTGAATTTACCTTTCGGATGGAATCTGTTATCACTTCCGGCCTCGTTTTAGATACCGAGATATCGCCGCCTATGAGTTCTGGCGGCTCTATCGCTATGTAATCAGGTTTGAGGGAAGCGATTTCCTTCGCTTTATCAGGCGTTTCCGCGCACACGACCGTCCGGAGCGCGAGTTCCCTGCATCTGGACAGTGATTTTCTCAAGGTTTCTGTATCTATTCGCCTTTCCGAATGGTTAAGCAGCGTGCCCTTCGCGCCGGCATGTTTGACCGATTCCGGAAGGGTCCATCCCGTGCCTGAGCCGTATTTGACTGGGTCGACGTGCTGCGAAAAAACAGGAATGTTCACTTCGCTGGCTATAAGGCGTATGTCCGTCGCCTGGGCAGCGATTATGATTTCTGTTTTTCCGCCCGCGAACCTGTTAGCGATTTTCGCGATTTCCAGCGCCTTCGCTCCTGTCCCTTCCTCATAGGTTTTCAGGTTTATGAGCAGAATGTTTTTCATACTCTTATTACGGAAGATGTCTTAATATTTTTTAACGGTTTTCGCTAGGTATATAGCTAGGTATATATAAACAATTTAAATCTGCGCGCGATAAAAACAAGTATGAAAAGCATATTGCTGCTGGCCTGTGTTTTTTCTCTCATGATTTTCATAAACCCTGCTCGTGCCCTCGAGGTGAGCATCACGCCGCCTCAGACTGAAACTACCGTTAATCAACAGGGATGGTACACCATACAGATTTACAACGACCAACCATTCACAGATGATTTAATTATAACCGTTATAGGCCCTCATCTTGAATGGCTTAATCTTGGCGGTTATTATGTAACGCTGGAGCCTTACGGTAGGCGGGACATAAAATCGTATTTTTTCCCGACTTTAGAAGGCACGTATCAGTATGAAATCCTTGTTTACTCGAGAAACAACAACGGTAACATGGCTACCCAAACACTTTCGCTAAAGGTGCTTTCTGAAAAGGATATGAAAATCTTGGAGCTTACGGGTAAAAAAACCGGCAGCGAACTGAAGGTCAGCCTCATTGTTTCGTCCACTGAAATGAGAAACGCGAAAATAATGTTTGATATCGCCGATAGCAAAGGAAATGTAGTAAAATCACTTGAACTGTTGAAAGAGTTCCAGAGCGGAACGAATGATATAGAGGAAACCATGTCGCTGGATAAGCTTGCAGCCGGAAACTACAAATTAAGTGCGTACATACAGCAGTATGATACAGAAAAGGATATAACTTTTTCCATCATACCTTTCCACAGCGTCATCACTAAGAGAGAAATCGTTTCAACGCCCTTCGGCCAGCAGGTTATAATAACCGTGACCAACGAAGGGAACGCTGTGGAAGACTACAGCATCAAGGACACGATCCAGGCAAACCAGTACGTGGACTTCGTCAATATCCCGACCACCGCATCCATTGAGGGCGGCGATGTCAATTACAACTGGAAAATCGAGGGCCTGGCTGTCGGCAAGAGCGTATCCATAGTATACAACGTAAACAGGCTTCCCTTCGTGATCGGTTCTTTCGTCATGATTTTCTGCGTTGTCGCGCTTCTTGGCATGGGAGTGGTCAAGGTGAGGATGCCGAACATAAGGAAAAAGCACGTCAAGAAAAGAAACGAGCATCTCATTGTTCTGGAGATAAGGGGACCTATGACAAGCAGCCTGAGGAACGTCATAGTGAGGGACATGATTTCGCCGCTGGGCAGGGTCCTTCCTGAATTCGGAGGCCCGAAGCCGGTCGTCAGGCAGAGCGAATCAGGAACAGAGCTCATCTGGAACCTCGGTGACATAAAGCCGAGGAGCGAGATATACCTTTCGTACAAGATACAGCCGCTCGTGGAGGCGCAGCTCAAGATGCCGCGCGCTTCGCTTAGCTACAGGACGGGCGAAGACACGAAGATGAAAGTCTTTTCGAAGCAGGTCATCCTCGAAGCAACCGTCAGCCACACGAGTAGCATATAACAAAATAAGTTTAAATTCTGGGTGCTTCTAATAGTATTATTTCGTATGACAGCTTACATCATAAATCCAAGCTGTCCTTCGAAAAAGACGATTGACGACTTGGAATTACATTTCAGGTCGTCCTTCGACACCAGCGATTGACAATGATGCAAATCATTGTCTTTCGAAACATGTCCCGGGGTAGCTCAACCTGGAAGAGCGATCGGCTGTAGGAAAACACACAGTGATTTAACTGTGGTCTGTTGAGTGTGTTTGCCACTCGCAGTCGCTCAGAGACCGATAGGTTGTGAGTTCAAAATAAGCTTTTTTCAAGAAAAAGCTTAAGCAAAAATGGAGTCAACGTCGAAGAAGCGTTTGACGCAGATGAAATCTGCGTCGTTCGAGATGTTTGTTCGCTCCTGACATCCGAATGGAAATCTCACTCCCGGGATTTTCTTTTTTAAACTTTTCTTCCATAAACTTATCATGCAGCACACAGCAAACCCGGAGCCGATACAGGCAGCCCCGGAAATCGGATACCGTTCCAGAACAATGAGGAGGGTGGTGGGATATACCCTCCTGACCGCTGCCTTGGCAGGACTGGCCTTTTCTTCTTATGGTATGGTTAAAAAAATGGCGGAAAATTATTCCACTGAAACAGGCTACCAAATCAACAGGCTTACAAGGCCATACTGATGGATGTATTTCTTGGGCCGCGACAAATATCCAGGAAGCTTGGTGGAAAGTTTAAATAGGTTAATGCCATATATATTCCAATATTAAGGTGCGTAATTGATGAGCATAGACAGGATAAAGCTGGAGAGCAGGTTTTATCTGCTCAGCCTCATTTTTGCAATCATACTCATCATAATACTCAAGTTCTAGGCCGGTCCTAAAGTTCTCCGGTCTAGTTTCAATCGAAACAGAGAGGATAATATAAATGGCCCGAAATGAATGGAGCATGAAACTGGGAAGGAAACTGGAAAATCATCTGCTGAAGGTTTCTTTGGCAGAGATTATAATCATTTTGGGCCTCCTCATACTGCTCATCTAGAGCCCGGGAGTTTTCCTGGGTCTGGATGATTCGATTTCTGGATTCAGGAAATCTCCTTGAAAGACGATTTACACAGATTACTTGTGTATTTCGATAGAGGGAGGAGAGAGAAATGGATGGAGATTTCAGGAACAATAGAGTAACCGGCTTGGTACCGGCGACGACAAGAATAGATTGGAACGCAATATATGGAGGAGGAAACGGAACATACACCGGACCATTAGCTGGCGGCAAACCAGCAACGTTCGAGGAGTATATTCAAGCTATTGCGAGAGAAAATGGAATACCGTTAACCAAAGAGCCGATTTGCTCTTGTTAGAAATTCACCAATCATAAATCAGAGAGGTAATTGAATGTATCGTATTCCAGCAATTCCAATAGAGTTGTCAAAAGGTCTAGAAGAAAGATTATTCGCATTAAAAACGAATCGCAATCTGGCGCTTGCAGAAAAACCGCCTTATGTATCTTTCATCAGAAGGCCCAGTTTCATGATGAGTGATTCTGATCTTGGACGTTATCCCTGCCGGATATGGGTTTTTAGCTTTGCTTTCGAATCAAGCTTATAAATATCTGCTTGCAATAGAATTATCGGGCGGCCAAAGTGGAAAGGTTCACCCGTTCCCATTTCGAACACGGAAGTTAAACTTTCCGACGGTCTGGTAAGTACTCCTGAACAAGGGGGAACTCCAGATCGCTGCTCACTACTGTTATAAATTTGTCAAGTCTTTTTCTGTTTTCATCCTCACACTTTTCAAATTTATAAATATAGGACTTGATTAGAAATATAATGAACAATAATGAACAGATTGACACGGTCGAAGACTGTGCCTTTCGAGACCAGCGACCGACGCATACGCAGTATGCGTCTCTCGAGAAACAGTGTAAGACAACTTGGAATTATATTTCAGGTTGTCATTCGAAACATCTGCCCTGGTAGTGTAGTGGCCTATCATCTCGGACTGTCACTTCGAGGACCCGGGTTCAAAGGCGTATGACGCAGATTTTATCTGCGTCTGTCTGAAACTCCCGGCCAGGGCGTAGCCACAAAACTGTAGGAATTATGTGGTTTATTGGGCCCGTAGCTCAATCGGTAAGCAGTTTGAAGCAGCCTGCCTGCTTCATTCGAATCTCTCGATAGAGAGCACCAGACTTTTATCTGTTCGATAAAAGTATGCTGAAACAAACCAGCGTGGTACGCAGGCTTAGCCTGCGTCAATCTGACGTTGTTTGTTGATGACAGAATATTGGTGCGGAAAGACATCTGGGGGTCGCGGGTTCGATTCCCGCCGGGCTCATTTAATCCCCTTTATCCAAAAGGCTGAAAGCGAATGACGCATATAAAGTATGCGTCTATCGAATCTTCGAAAACAAATACTTTTCGGGTTTGGGGAACTCCGGGATTTTTCGCATACAAGCCCCAACGCCCAACATACCCGGCTTTGTGTAATAAATAGTTTTTGTGTAAGAATTAAGGCTTCTGTGTAAAAATTCCCTTTTTTGTGTAATAAATAGGCAAAATTGCTGAAATATTACACAAAACCAACATACCCGATAAGTATTTAAAGACCTGCGCTATTTAATTAACTTATCACACTTACGCTAAACTATGGACTATGTAACTATCCGGATCGGCTGTTAAGCTCCCGGAAGTTAAAAAGGGTGGTTGCATTTAACATTTTGAATCATGTTTTAGTGCCAAAATTCAGAATTCTTTCTGAAGACGAGAAAAAAACGGTGCTTGAAAAGTTTAGAACGACTAAGGACAAGCTGCCCAAAATACTGGAAGCTGATCCAATAGTTGTCAGAATAAGCGCCAAGAAGGGCGACCTGATTGAAATAACGAGAAAATCAGAAGTCGCAGGCGAAAGCCTGTATTATAGGGTAGTCGTATAAATTGGTAGAGAGTACTGAGCTGGTAGGATGATAGTAGCGATTGTCGGAGGTTTCGGGAAGGAAAGGGAGTGGGTCAGGTATCAAATCGAATCTTTCAACAACTTCATCGACTTCGGACTGCAGAAGATAATAAATGAGGTCGGAACCATACGCGTCGCACAGGATAAGGAAGACCTCAAGATTAAATTCGGCGAGGTGAGCCTTGGAAAGCCTGTCGCCCACGAGGCGGACGGTTCGAGCAGGATAATTTACCCGAACGAAGCGAGAATACGCAACCTCAACTACATGGCCCCTATTTATGTCAAGATAATGCCCATATTCAACGGCGTCCAGGAGAAATCGGAGAACGTCCACGTAGGAGACCTCCCTATCATGGTGAAATCCCGCATATGCAACCTTACTGGCATAAGCGATGACGAACTGGTTGTAGCGGGCGAGGACCCGACTGATCCGGGAGGATATTTCATAGTGAATGGCACGGAAAGGGTGCTCGTACTTATAGAAGAGATATCATCGAACAAGCCTATTTTTGAAAGGACGGAAGCCGATGGCGTCACGGTCAGGATTAACTCTGAAAAATCAGGATTCAAGCAACGCCATCTCGTCGAGATGAAACCCGATGGCGATATAACGATATCCTTCGCCAACATAAAGAAACTCCCGGTTGTCGTCCTCATGAAGGCGTTAGGTCTCGAAAATGACAAGGAACTCTGCGACATGGTATCCAAGGAAGACAAAATACTAAACGAGTTCTATACGAACCTTTACGAGACAGATGTCATAACGACAGAAGAAGCGGTTGATTTCATAGGAAAGAAGCTGAAGGTCACGAAAGACTATATACAGGAAAGAGTAAACCAGATTCTTGACCGATACCTGCTTCCCCATCTTGGCCAGGAAGTGGGCGACAGGATTAGGAAGAGCAAATACATGGCCAGGATAATAAGGAAATGCATATCCGTCAAGCTCGGCATTTCTCCGGAGGACGACATAGACCATTATTCGAACAAGCGCCTTCTCATGTCCGGCGAACTTTTCGAACAGCTTTTCAGGTCCATACTTCTCGGAAGATGGGGACTGATAGCGAAAATGACTTATAATTACCAGAAACTCGTGAAGAGGGGAAAATTCCCGTCTGTCCAGTCTATCATAGAGGCGAATACTGTCACGAAACAGATATTGTCATCGCTGGCAACAGGCACTTGGATAGGCGGGCGAACGGGCGTTTCACAGCGGCTGGACAGGAGTTCCTACATAAAGACGGTCTCCCACCTGCGTTCTGTGCTTTCACCGCTGACGCCTACACAGGAACATTTCAAGGCTAGGCAAATACACCCGACCGAATGGGGAAGGCTTTGTCCTGCAGAAACCCCGGAAGGCAGTTCCATCGGATTAAGAAAGCACCTCGCGCTTCTTACTGAAATAACGCCTGGCATGTCCAAGGAGGAAGAGGACGCCATAGTAAATCTTTTGCATGGGGTAAAGAAATGAAAGGAAAAATTGATGCTGACATCTACTTCAACGGCGATTTCGTAGGTACAACAAGCAAGCCCGAAGAGTTGGTAAGCGAGATACGAAACAAGAGAAGGCACGGCATACTTCCGGACCAGCTTAACATATCCTACCATCCAGAATTCAACGATATAAGAATAAATACCGATTCCGGGCGTGCAAGGCGGCCGCTGGTCGTGGTCGAGAACGGGAAATCCAAGTTAACGAAGGAACACATAGAAAAGCTGGGCAAGGGAAAGATAACATGGAGCTTCCTCGTCAAGCACGGAATCATAGAATACCTTGATGCGGAAGAAGAGGAAAACACGCTGATAGCGATAGACCAGGAGCATGTAACCAAGGATCATACGCACATGGAGATAAATCCCATCCTCATACTCGGTATTTCAGCAAGTCTCACGCCCTACCCTGAATACAACAGGGGCGACAGGGTGAATTACGGGGCGAAGATGGTAGGCCAGGCGATCGGAGCGCCGATTGACAATTTTCACGTCAGGACGGACACCAAATTCAACGTCCTTACGTATGCGCAGATGCCGCTCGTCGAGACTGCGACCGACAAAATCCTTAGACAGCACCCCTACGGCCAGAACATCGTCGTCGCGATAATGTGCTGGGACGGGTTCAACATGAACGACGCAGTTGTCCTCAACAAGGCATCCGTCGACCGCGGCATGTTCCGCTCATTCTATTTCAGGACGTACGAAACCATAAGAAAGCGTTACTGGGGCGGCCAGGAGGACATCATAGCCGTTCCTGAACCCGGCATAAAAGGCTACCGGGGCGAGGAAGCCTACAAGGAAATACCAGAGGACGGCATAATAAACCCGGAGACCCCGGTTGAATCGGATTCTGTTCTCATAGGCAAAATATCGCCTCTCCGTTTCCTTACGGGCGGGGACTTCACGACTGATATAGAGAATAAAAGAGAATCGTCAGTTGTCATAAGGTACGGCGAAAGAGGCATAATTGACAGGGTGCTCATATCAGAGACATCCAGCGGCGAGCAGCTACTCAAGATAAAGACCCGCGACCAGAGGATTCCGGAACTCGGGGACAAATTCGCGACAAGACACGGGCAGAAAGGTGTCACAGCGCTCCTGGTTCCCCAGGAGGACATGCCTTTCACGAGGGATGGAATCGTGCCTGACATTGTCTTCAACCCGCACGGCATTCCTTCCCGTATGACGGTAAGCCAGCTGCTTGAACTGCTCGCAGGAAAATACGGTTCGCTTGCCGGAACAAAAATCGATTCATCGGCCTTCTCGGGGATGAAAGAGGAGTTCATAAGGAAGGAGATGAAAAAGCTCGGCTTCCGCGACGATGGAAAGGAAACGCTTTACGATGGCAGGACCGGAAGGAAGTTCCAGGTAATGATATTCACAGGAGTCGCATACTACATGAAGCTCGATCACATGGTCGCTGACAAGATACACGCCCGTTCTAAAGGACCTGTCACGCTGCTCACCAGGCAGCCGACCGAAGGCCGTTCGAAGCGCGGCGGCCTTCGCCTTGGAGAGATGGAGCAGCAGTGCCTTGTAGGTCATGGCGCGGCGCTCACGCTAAAAGAAAGGTTCAGCTCCGATGAAACGTCGCTTCCTATATGCCAGACATGCGGGCTGATAGCCATATATGACAAGACGAAAAACAAAACGTATTGCTCCATATGCAAGGATTCAAAGATACTGTGGGTTTCGACGTCGTACGCTTTCAAACTCACGATGGACGAACTAAAATCAATAGGAGTTTACCCAAAACTAAATGTTGTGGAAATATGACACTATCAAAGATAAGTTCGATTGAATTCGGTATACTTTCATCCAGCATGATAAAGTCGCTGGCAGCCGTGAGAATCGTCACATCAGATCTCTACGATGCTGACGGATATCCGGTTGACGGCGGCGCGATGGACCCGAGGATGGGCGTCGTCGACCCTGGTCTGCGCTGCAGGACATGCGGAGCGACAATAGGTGATTGTCCGGGCCATTTCGGTTATGTCGAACTCGCAAGGCCTATCATACATGTTCTTTATACAAAGCAGATTTACCAGCTCCTGAAGTCGATGTGCTCCAAGTGCGGAAAGCTTCTTCACAAAGCGCCGCGTTCGCTGGATCAGGTTTCCAGAAGCCCTCTTAAGAAATGCCCGAACTGCGACAAGCAGCAGGGAAAGGTAAGCTTCGTCAAGCCTTACACTTATTA
>Ga0315282_10007297_pt1 | contig 18208 bp, 12 predicted proteins | sample YL17G07_20_MG_FD_203693 | JGI IMG/M metagenome (GOLD analysis project Ga0315282, IMG submission 203693) | Sediment microbial communities from Yellowstone Lake, YNP, Wyoming, USA - YL17G07_20 | ecosystem: Environmental > Aquatic > Freshwater > Lake > Sediment | place: USA: Wyoming | collected...
ACCGCAACAACATTACTGAGGCAAACGCAAAAGCGCGTTTGCCTCAATAAATATGCCTGACCCTCGGTTTTTCGGACAGCCTCTACGCCGGTAATGCTGCTACAGTCTCGCGAAATCCTGGCGAAATCCTTGACAACGCCCCCCCATTTCTGCTTATTATCAAGGGCTGCGTTTCGCCAGTCCCTCTAGTGGAGGACCTCGAAGTGGGAGCAATCATCGAAGTCCGGGACGTTACGAAGTGGTACGGCAAGACCCTTGCCCTCGATAGGGCAAGTTTCAGCGTCGAGAAGGGCCAGATCGTCGGGTTTCTCGGCCCCAACGGCGCCGGCAAGTCGACGACCCTGAGGATCCTGACGGGCTATCTGCCTGCCACGAGCGGCGAGGCCCGCGTCAACGGCCGCGACGTCCTGCTGGAGAGCCTCGCGGTCCGTTCCGCCGTAGGGTACATGCCCGAGAACGTGCCGCTGTACCCGGAGATGCGGGTGGAGGAGTACCTGCGGTTCCGGGCGGGCCTGAAGGACGTGCCGCCCAAGGACCGCCGGGCGGCCGTCGATCGCGTCATCGACCGATGCTGGCTGAAGGACGTGCGGCGGCGCCTGGTGGGCCAACTCTCGAAAGGCTTCCGCCAGAGGGTGGGCCTGGCGGAGGCGCTGATAGCCGACCCGCCCGTCCTCATCCTCGACGAGCCGACGATCGGCCTGGACCCGGCCCAGATCCAGGAGGTGCGGCACCTCATCAAGTCGCTCGGCGAGAAGCACACCGTGCTTCTTTCGAGCCACATGCTGACGGAGGTCGAGAAGACGTGCTCGCACGTGGTGATTGTCGACCAGGGACGGATCGCGAAAACCGGCAGCCTCGAGGAAATGCGCAAGGGTATTGGCGAACAGCGGATCGTCCTGGAGGTCCGCTGCCCGTCGGGCCCCCCTGGCGTAGGTCCCGCCGAGATGGTGCGGGCCGTGGGCCAGGTCGGCGGAGTCAGCGCCGTTCGGCGAGACGAACTCGGCGACGGGTGGCAGCAACTGGTCGTCACGCCCTCCGCGGGGGCCGACCCGCGCGAAGGGCTGTACCATCTGGTGGCGCAGCGCGGCTGGTCCCTTCGCGAGATACGCCTCCAGATGGGGACCCTCGAAGGGCTGTACATGCAGATCACCGCGGGCGATGCGGCCGCCTCACCGAAGAGCGCTGCGTAGCAAGGAGCCCTCGAATGGAGAAAATCCTGCTTCTGACTCGGCGCGAGATCAGTTCGTACTTCGTCTCGCCGATCGCCTACGTGGCGATGGCCCTGTTCCTGGTGATCTCGGGGTTCTTCTTCGCGCTGGCCGATTTCCGTCCCGGCCAGCCGGCCGCCATGCGGTCCATCTTCGACGTGATGATGATCATCCTGGTGTTCATCATCCCCATCGTGACGATGCGGAGCCTGTCGGAGGAGCGCCGCACCGGCACCCTGGAGACACTGCTGACGGCCCCCGTGACCGACACCGAGGTTGTCCTGGCCAAGTTCCTCGGCTCATGGCTCTTTTACCTGGCGATGCTGGCCCCGACGGTGCTGTACCTTGTCCTGCTCAGGATATTCGGCCACCCCGAGTACGGACCGGTGGCCAGCGGGTACCTGGGCCTGGCCCTGCTGGGCATGCTGTACGTGGCGGTGGGCGTGTTTGCCTCGTCGCTGACCTCGAACCAGGTGATTGCCGCCGTGACGGGCTTCGTCATCCTGGTGGTGCTGGCGATGTTCGGCCCGTGGATGGCCCAGGCCGTGCCGGCGCCGTGGAGAACGGTCATCCGGGAAGCCACGGTCCGGTCGCACTACACGGACTTCAGCCAGGGCGTCGTGGACCTCGTGCACGTCGTCTACTTCGTGGCCCTGGCGGCCTATGTCCTGTTCCTCACGGTGAAAGCATTGGAGAGCCGCCGATGGCGCTAGACAAGACCAACCGTTCGGAGAAGCCCGCCCTCGAGGGCGGCATGACGCGCCAGAGGCGATGGAGGGTCTTCGGCACCAACGTGGCCCTGGCCATCGTCCTGGCAACGGCAGTCACTGGCGTGGTGATCTGGCTCTCGGGGGTGGCCCTGCACGGCCGCGCCCGCAGCGACTGGACCCTCTCGGGCCGGTTCAGCCTCAGCCCCCAGAGCCGCGCGATCGCCAAGGACCTCCAGCAGGACCTCACGGTCACGATGGTCTACGCCGACCCCGCGAACTACGTTTACGAGAGCCGGGAGGACTACCAGAAGGCCAGGGACGAATACGAGCGGATGGCGGACCTCTTGCAGGAGTTCGGCTTCGCCTCCGGCCGCCTCAAGATCGAGCACCTCGACCCGCTCAACACGGCGCAGGCCGACGTCTTCCTGTCGAACCTCCAGAAGCGCTACGGCGAGCAACTCAAGGCCAAGGACACGCTGCTGAAGGAGTTCGCCCAGTTCCGCACAGACCTCGACAAGTTCATCGGCCAGGAGGTGGAAAAGATCACGGCGTTCGGCACGGCCCGGCCGCCGCCCGGCGAGGCGATCCTGGAGGGCCTTCAAGTGGCGGTCGACACCCTCGTCCGCATGTCCAAGCAGGTTCAACTGAAGTTGCTCAGCCAGTCCCTCGGCGCCAACCTGAAAGCCGGCGACGAAGAGGCGACGCTCTCGGAGGCCAAGAGCCTCACGGCCGCCGTGGCCCAGCGGTTCAAGCAGTTCCCCGCCTTCTATGCGCAGACCCTGAAGGAGGCCTCGAAGCCGGGCCAGCCGCCCGCTCCCCCCGCTGTCAAGACGTTCATGGAGACCGCGGCTGCCAGGTACGAACCCCTGGCGAAACGGGCCGAAGACTTCCAGAAGAAGATCGAGGGCCTGCCGAAGCAGAAGTTCGACGAGATCAAAGACTCCATAGGCACCCGCAGGCAGTGCCTGGTCCTCCAGACCGGCGACGACGTCCAGGTGGTCCCCGTCGACGACGTGTGGGTCCGCAGCCCGGAGGCCGAAGAACCGGGCGCCGAGAGGAAGAGCATATTCATTGGCGAACGCGTTGTCTCGACGGCCGTCCTCAACATGACCGCCAAGCAGAAACCGGCCGTCCTGTTCCTGACGAGCGGCATGCCGGCCACGATGATGGGCGGGCCGTACAGCGACGCGGCCGAGCGCCTCCGCAAGAACGGCTTCATCGTCGAAGACTGGGACCTGATGCGCCAGCCGGAGATGCCGAAACCGGAGAACGCGTCGCGGTTTATCCTGGTCTTCGTGCCGCCGCCGCAGCCCGACATGCGCCAGCCGATGCCGCCGCCGAGCCCCGAACAGTATCGCCCGGCGGTCGATATCGTCAAGGGCGGCGGACCGTGCGTCCTGCTGGGCGAGCCGTCGACGATGTTCGCCCCGCCGCCGCCCTACGCCGAACTATTTGAACTCTTCGGCGTCGACGCCAAGTTCAACGCCGTGGCCGTCCACGCGCAACAGGATCCCAGGGGCAGGGAGCGGGTGGCCCCGTGGCTGGAGGTCACGCAATACGCCGACAATCCGATTACGCGTCCCCTCGGCGCCCTGCCGACGATCTTCCATAGCGCATCCCCTCTGGTTGCCAGGAAGGAGCCGCCGGCGGGCGTGACAGACGTGCCGCTCGTGATGCTGCCCGCCTCGCGCGATTACTGGGCCGACACCAACACCTTCGAGGCGCTGCGGGGCGAAGCCAAGCGCGACCCGGCCGCCGACATCGTGGGCCCGGTGCCCCTGGCCGTCGCCGCCACGCGCAAGGTCGACAAGGGCGAACAGCGGGCCGTCCTTTTCGGAGACAGCAACCTGGCCCAGAACCAGTTCGGACTTCGCGCCGGGTACGACCTGTACGAGCAGTTCCCGGGGAACGCCGAACTCTTCACCAACAGCGTTCTCTGGGCGGCCGGCATGGACCACCTCATCTCGATCAGCCCGGAGGCGCTCCAGGCCCGGCGCCTGGGCGACCTGGGCGCCGCGGAACTGCCGCTGAGGGCCCTCATCATCGGGGGCCTGCCGGCGCTGGTCCTCCTGGTGGGGATCGTTGTGTACGTCGTTCGCAGGAGATAACTCGATGCGTTACAGCACCACCGTGATTCTGGCGATCGCGCTGCTGGGAATCGCCGTCCTCATGTACGCCTATCGCGACCAACTCATCACCGGGGAGGAGAAGAAGCCTCCCGAGCCGGCCGCCGCGAGGGGCAAGGCCGTCGTCGAGGACCTGGCGCTCGACAGCATCACCGGCGCGACGCTCGAAGAGCGAGGCGCCGACGGACAACTCAAGAAGAAGATGGCCTTCGCCAGGAAAGACGGCAAGTGGCGCCTGACGGAGCCGCTGAGCGCGCCCGCCGAGGAATACGAGGTCAACCGGCTCCTGAGGCCGGTGGCGGAAGGCAAGTACCGCCAGAGTTTCGAGCCGGGGGCCAGGGGGCAGCCGGGCCTCGAGGCAGAAGGCCTGGCCCCGCCCGCCTACCGGCTGGTTCTTGCCGCCGAGGCCAAGGGCGACAAGCCCGCCCGCACCGTGACCGTCGACATCGGCAGGAAGTCGCAGATCGGCGAAGGCCTCTACGTACGCGTCGGCGACTCCAAGAAGGTCATAGTGCTCGACAGCGGCGACCTGCTGGACCGCGCCAAGGAGGGCATCGATACGTACCGCAGCAAGGACCTCGTGACGCTCAGCCGCGACGACCTCGTGCGGATCGACATCGAGACCGAGAAGGGCAAGGTCCGCCTCGACAAGGCCGAAGGCGGCGCCGAAGACCGGTGGGTCCTGTCGCAGCCGATGGCGGCCCGTGCCGACGGCGAGACCGTCGGCAACATCGTCCGCTCGACCCTCGGCCTCAAGGCCAAGGATTTCGTCGATGCCGCCGCAAAGGACCTGGCGCGGTACGGCCTGGCCAAGCCGCGACTCACCGTGACGCTCTGGAAGGCCGGAACGCCCGAGAAACCGAAGACCCCGCCCGAGAAGGCCGGCGAGAAAAAAGAGGAGAAGCCCCCCGCGAAGCCGGAGCCCGTCAAGGCCGTCACCCTCAAGTTCGGCGCCTCGGCCGACATGAAGAACGAGTCGGTGTACCTGGCGAGCGATGACTCGAAGTCCGTGGTCAGCGTTGCCGCCGACGTCTTCAGCGCCGACAACAAGACGCTGGCCGACCTGCGGGACAAGCATGTGCTGGTGCTCGACCCGGCCAAGGCCGCGCAGGTCACCGTGCGCCTTCCCCCGAAACTCACGGACTCCAATGCCGAGGTCTCCTACGAACTCGTCAAGGCCGAGGGTTCCTGGAAGGCGAAGGTGGCCGGCCGGCCCGACGTCAAGGCCGATTCGAGCGCCGTGGAGGCCCTGCTGAAGGAACTGGCGGGCCTGAAGGTCATCTACTTTGCCGAAGGCGAGCACGCCGACGTGGCCAAGGGGTTCACGGCCCAGGGCTCGGTCCGGATCCAGGCGGAAAAGGAATCGGCGCCGGTCGGCTTCGAGGTCGGCACGGGGGCCGACGTCCCGGCCCTCGTCAAGAACATCCGCGAGGACTGGGTCGGCCGCATCAACGAGAAGGGCGTGCCGCTACTCAGGAAGGACTGGATGGAACTCCTCGATAAGCAGGTCTTCTCGGTCGACCCGAAGAAGGCGACGCGCCTGGCGGTCCAGACGGCGGACCGCAAGGTCGTCCTCGAGAAGACCGGCGCCAAGTGGGAACTCAAGGAACCCATCAAGGCGGAGCCGCGCCCAGGTTTTGAGGCCGATTGCCTCGGCGCCATCCAGGACCTCAAGTGCACGAAATACGTGGCAGCCGCCAAAGATTTCAAGAAGTACAACCTCGACCCCGGCGAACTCGTCGTCACCGTGACCCAGGAACCGGAGAAGCAGGGCGAGAAGCCCGTCGAGAAGGTCCTGCGACTGGCGCACCAGGAGAAGGCGACGATCGTCGGCCGCGCGGACCCCAGCGACATCGTCTTCGAAGTGCCGCTGACCACGTTCAAGGACCTGGTGGGCGAACCGCTTCCGACACAGGTTGGCGATCTGCCCTCCGGCAAAGACGTATCGTCCCTCGAGATCGCCGCCGCCAGCGCGAAGGTCAAACTCCTGAAGGTCGACGAGAAGTGGTACCGCGCCGATGCCGCCGGCAGACCCGGCGACGAAGTAACGACCGATGCCGCCGAAGACATCGTCAAGGCGGCGTCGGGCCTGAAGGCCGTCCGCTGGGCGGCTTACGACGCCAAGGGCATCGCCCAGTTCGGTCTGGACAAGCCCGCGGTCGCCATCAAGGTCACGGCCGGCGCCAAGAGCGGCGCTGTCCTGATTTCCGATAAGGAAGTGCCGGCGGGCGTTGCCGCGCTCTTCGACGAGCGGCCGCTTCGGTTCGCGATGGCCGAGGGGGGCGATAAGGTTGCCATCGTCGCCGGAAAGACCCTCGAGACTCTTCTCGACGCCGCCAAGGCCTTTGAGCCCAAGAAGGCCGAGACGAAGCCTGGCGAAGCGAAGCCGGCGGAGAAGAAATAGAGGAGTTCACGGTTGCATGCGGCAGACCGCGCGGCGGGCGGTCGTGCCCGGCGCGCCTGACCCGTCCGACTTGCGCGGTGGGCAAGACTGCCCGCCGCGCAACGTTTCTCGAACACCGCGAAATCCGTCAGGCCTTCGACGTCGCGAGCCCCGCGAACCGATGGGCGTTCTCCCACAGGACGCGCCGCTGGAGGTCATCCGAGATCGGAAGCGCGAGAAACCTCTCGACTTCCTGCTTCTGGTCCCTCCACGGCGCATCGGTGCCGAACATGAGGAACTCCGGCGGGTGCTTCGCCAGGATCGCCATCAGCAAGTCCTGGGGGCACCGGCCGAGGGTGAAACTGCTTTCGAAGTAGATCGGCAGCCCCGCCAGTTGCTCGAGTGCGTCGGGCCAGCGCTCCCACCCGCCCATATGGGCCGCCGCCATGCGCAGGTCCGGCACCGCCTCGTGGATTCGCCGCGCTCTCGCCGGGCTGGCCCGGTCGTCCTTGTCGAATGCCAGGTCGTAGCCGGAGTGAAAAAGTATCGCCAGGTTCGCCCTCGCCGCCGCCCGGGCAATCCGCACCGTGCGCGGATCGTCCAGGGGACAGTCCATGTAGTACGGATGGAACTTCAGGCCCTTTAAGCCCGCCCGGGCGACCCGCTCGACCTCGGCCTCCGGTTCCGCGAAATCGGGGTGGATCGAGGCGAAGGGAACAATCCGCGCGGAGGCAATCGAGATCGACCAGTCCGTGATCTTCTGAACCTGTTCCGGCCTGGTGGCGATGGAGCAGACGATCGCCCGCCGGATGCCGGCCCGATCCATGCTCGCCAAGAGGCCCGCCACGGTGCCGTCGAAGGTGGCCCGACATTCAAACCACTTTGCGCCTGCCTCCAGTTTCGGCATCGCCGACACCGCTACCTTGTCGGGAAACGCGTGGGTGTGGGCGTCGAGGATCAGAGGCGGCCTCTTTCGGTCGCCCGGCGGGGAATCTGGCACAGGTCAATCCTCCTGCTGCGAACCACCATGCATGACACACGGTGCGCATTTTCGCGCACGAATTCCCCCCAGATGCGGAATAACGCGCATACGTGCGCAAAAATACGCAGGTCTGGTTCCTATCTTTTGGCGTTTTATAGAGCAGTTAGTAGCGGTTGTGTGCCAAATCACGCGCATTCTTCACGACACAGTATCTGGCACACGCTTTGCTCTACAGGTAGCCGTACGGTTGTTTGTGCCAACCAGCGCTATGCCATGCGGGACGGTCCCGCATGAATCAAACAGTGGCCGAATGTCCCCCCGTTCGGCCACTCGTTTTTTGGGCTTTCTGTCCGCCGCAAAGCCGCCAGCGCCCGTCTTCCTCGACAAGGAAACTCTCTCCCTCCGACCAGTCGCCGAGCGTGAACAGAACGGCCTCGCGGCCGTCCACCAGGAAAGGCACCTCCTGCGGCACGTGGATATGGCCGCAGACGATGACATCGGCGCTGCGGCGGAACTCCTCCAGAAGTCGTTCGTCGCAAAGGCCGTGAGACCCAAGGTGCATCGCCTGAGACTTCGGCCGCCGGGTCTTGCGGCCCGACAGCCAGCGGTAGAACCTCGCCATTGCATCCGCGGCAGGAGACGGCAGGCGGGTGAACACGGCCTCAACAGGGCGCGAGCGGATGACTTCCTGGATGCGGAAGCCCAGGCCTGCCCGCCCTTCCAGATAATCGCCGTGGCAAAGATACACGCGCCTCGCGCCCGCCGCCATCTGCAAGTCAATCCGCGCCGGGGCCACCTCGACCCCCGTGGCCTCGGAGAAGCCGCGGCTCAGGTAGAAGTCGCGGTTGCCGACAAGGAAGACCACGCGCCGCCCCGAGCCGGTCAGCCGGCGCAAGGCCTCCAGGGCCTCGCGGTAGTCGGGCAGGCGGAGGTGCTTGGGCCCGATCCAGTAGTCGAACAGGTCGCCGAGGATGAAGAACTCGTCGGTCCGCTCGGCTTCGCGCTCCAAGAACCGAACGAAACGACCGGACCGCTCGGGCTGTCGCGGACTCAGATGAACATCCGACAGAAAGACTCGCCGCATCGGAACTCCAAGGGCGTCACTTGCCCGTCGCCTGCCGCTCCCGCGCCCGCTGCTCCTGCACCATGCCGATCACCTCGCGGAAAGGCGCGGTAATGGCCGACAGGGTCCGCGTCTGGACTTTCGGCTCTGCCAGGGTCCCCGACACGATGACCACCACCACCTGCTTGCGGATTCCCTCCATCAGTTCCGAGAGGGCGGGGATCAGTGGGTCGTCGTTTTTCTTGCCGACCATGAAGGTCAGGTCGAGTTTTCCGTCCGCGCCCATCGTGCCCGACCCGTAGAGGTTCATCGCGCGTCCTTCCAGGCGGACATCGCCCAGGACAAGCCGCTTGCCGCGGACGAAGTACAGGACGCGCGCCTTCTGAAAAGCGGTCCGGTCCGCCGGCTCCAGTTGGAAGAAGTTGAAGAGCCGGGCCACCAGGGGCAATTCGTAGAGCCTGGCGTCGGTGACGTAGGCATAGCCGGAACCTTCGGCAGTGGCGGAGTCGGCCGCCTTGGCCCACAGCCCCAGTGTCCCCCGCATCCGTCCCCCCGCGATGTTGTGCTCCAGGCCGAAACCCTCGCGCAGAAGCCGCTCGAAGTCCACGTCCTCGGCGGCAAGGCTGAAGGCGTACTTGCCTCCCTCGCCCAGGCCGATGGTGGCAAATCCTTCGAGGCGGCCGCCGTAGAACTCCCCCTCGACGTTCTTGATGGAAACGGTGGACGCGTTCGCGGGCTTGTCGATCAGAAGGCGCATGTTGGAGATCTGTTTGTCGGCAATCTTGCCCTGCTGGACCCACAGGCGGCCATCCAGCGACACCTGGCCCTCGGTCCACCGGCCCTGCATCTCGGCCGTGCCGACCATTCCGGAGACCTTCAGCCCGGGTTCGATCCCCACCTCATCGAGGACCGCGGAGCCGTACCAGGTGGCCTCGGCCTTGCCCGACGGCGTCTGATGGTAGAGCAGGTGCTCGAGGTCCAGGTCGACGCGGCCGGTCGGGCGGATGAGGGCAAACGCGCGCTGAAGCGCCCCTGGGACCGCCTCGCGCAGCGGACCCTCGAAGCGCAAGCCGGTCGCCCGAATGGCGAGGTCGATTTCCGGCCCCGCGTCGCTGTAAGCGATCCGCCCCGTCAGAAGGAACTCCGTCGGGCCGGTCCGTGCCCTCAGATCGTGCAGTCGGACCTCGCTGGCCTGGAACTCCATCTGGCCGTTGACGTGCTCGAGCGGGTAGGGGAAGAAATCGAGCCTGGCCTGCAAGTCGCGCGCCGTCACCCAGACGTGGTGCTTGACGGTCTCCTTGGCGCCGAAGGCCTTCACCAGGTGTGCGCTGAGGTCGACGCGGCCCCGCGGCGCCAGGTGGCTCCACGCGGAGCGCATCTCGGGCCCCAGCGCCCCGCGCAGCGACTCGCTCAGCGGGACGTCCTTGCCCGTCAGCATGAGGTCCATCGCAAAGTCGTTTTCGGTCTGCTCGATCGTGCCGCGCGCCTCGATCCGCGCACCGCTGTTGAAGCCCGAGAGCGACTCGATGCGGCACGAGCCGCGCGCCAGGCGAAGGTCGCCCGTCAACTGCTCCGCCAGGAACGGGAACCCCTCATAGATCATGCGGGCGCCGCTCAGCCGCAGCGCCATATCATACTCCAACCGGCCCTTGGTCTCCGGCCCCTGCGTCACCGTACCGTCGATGTCGGCCAGGCCGGAAAGGTGGAAGACCCGGAGGATGTCGCGTTCGCGCTGCGGAAGGGCCTGCTCAAGGTCTTCGTCAATAGCGACGTCCCGGCCTGCCACCTTGAGTTGGACGGACGGATTGGGCTTGTCCAAGCCGAACACCTGCCCCGAGAGGGTGATGGCGGCGTTGCCGTGGCGGCCCTGGACGTTGATGATATCGGTCCTGTCCGGTGCGATGACAACGCGGCCCGTGGTGTGCGTCAGTTCGTAGGGGAACCACCGGTACTTGAAGACGCAGTCCCGCAGGTCGAGGTCGACTGTGACTTGCGGCAGAGCGCCTTCGCGTGGCGGGCGGTAGATGTCGCCCTCCATGTCGGCCACGCCGCCAGGCGAGAATTGGTCGTAGGTGTCGCGCTGCGCCTTGGCCATGGCCTGCCGCAGGTCGGCGTCCAGCGGGACGTTGCGGGCGTGGACCTTGACCCTCGATTCGACCAAGGGTCCGGGGTTCTCGCCCCAGCCCTCCAGCGTAATCTCGGCCGGCCCATGGTAGCCGGTCAGGCCCGCCGTCTCGAAACGATTGCCGCCGAATTCCATCGTCCCCCGGATCCGCTCCAGCGAGTAGGGGAACAGCAGGTATCGCATCTTGATATCCCGGCAGAAGACTTTGCCGGAGACGTCGAGCGGGGCCTTCTCCTGCTTGCCGCGATGGATTTTCAGTTCGACGTCGACGTAGCCCTCCGGGGCATAGTAGACGTAGATGCCCTCCATGTGCGGCGCCAGGCTCACCAGGAGCGGCCGGCTCTTGACGAAATCCACGTGGTCGGCCCACAGTTTGAGGTCCACCGCGAACTGCGTGCGTTCGAAGCCCGTGACGGTTCCCTCGAGGCGGATGGGACAACCGTTCAAGAGGCCCTGGACGCCGGTCAGTTCCAGGCCCGCCGGCAAGAACCGACACCGCCCGGTCAGGTTCTCGAACTGGTGGAGCATGTCCCTGTACTTGTAGGAGAAGTTCACGCCGGTCATGTCCATCGCCAGCCTGAAGCCCTCCGCGTCGTCGAACGCGGCCTTGAGGTTGATCGAGCCGGTGGGTTCGAGTTTATGCCAGATGGTCTGAACGTCGTGGGGCAGGCTGCTGTACAGCCCCGGCGTCAAGGCCACGTTGGAGGCCTGGCCCTCGAACTTCAGCGCGCCGGTGCGCAGGTCGAGCCAGCCCGATGCCACCGCCAGGTTCACCTCCTGGCTCGTCACATTCGTCTGGAACCGAAGCGTGTCGGGGTCCGACTCGCTGGGCAAGAGGATGCCCGAGACCTGCATTTTGGTGACCTTGCCCTCAGGCTCCTCGCCCGGCAGAGAACCCAGACGCTGTACCCGCAGGGTCCCGTCGTCGATGGAGACGATCGGCCGCAGGCGCGGCGGCACGGCCTCGGGCGGCCGATGCGTCGCCAGCCACCGGAAATTCCACCCCTGCTCGTTCCACTGGAGGTTGATCTCCGGACGCCGAACCACGATCTCGGTCACCTGCGGCGACAGGAGGGCCAGCGACAGCCACTTGATCTTCAGGTCCACACGGTCGGCCACCAGGATCGGGGTCTTGAACGGGTACGGCGACCCCACGCTCAGCCGCTCCAGCACGAGCCCATCTGCGAAGGTGAAACTGGCGTGGCTCATGCGGACGCGGGTGCCCAGGAGTTTGTGCAGATACTCCCCGGCGAACCGCTCCACCTGGCGGTCGCTCGTGTAATAGAGGTAGGCCGCCGCGGCCGACGCCCCGACCAGGAGAACGACCAGGAGCACGATGCGCTGGCGCCGGTGTCGGCGGGCGCGGTTCTCGCGGCGCCGCTCGTCCACCGGATGCTCCCAGTGGCTCGGTCGCTGCCGCGGCTTGGCGCGTTCGCCTTCCGGCACGGTGTCGGACATGCGGTCTTCCTGTTCACGCTACAGGCTCATCATCACAGCAGCACGCGCCTGGCGAGTCGAAGACCCGCCGTGGCGGGCGAGGCGGCTGACTGGCGCGCCGAAGGCCCCCCGGCCAATCTAGCCGCTCACCCCGGTGGGCGCCTGTCTTTGGCGACCCACGAGCGCCATCAACCCCGCGCCGCCGAGCACCGCCAGTGCCGGCATCACCTCAAACCGCTCCTCGGGCGGCGCGGCCAGCACCGCGTGCACGACCGTCAGCCACAGCGGCGCCAGGAGCAGCCAGGCCGCCATCGCTCGCCGCCGCCGAAGCGCCCAGACGCCGACCAGCGCCAGGGTCGCCGACGGCAGCAGCGTGGTATACCCCGCTGCCGGATGAATGACGGCGTCGCCTCCCTCCAGGATCGGCCCAAGCGACCACAGGCGGCCTACTCTCAGGGCCGCCAGTTTCAGCCACTGCGCCGGGGCGTCGGCCATCTCGCCCAGCGCCGACTTCAGATAGAACACATCCTGCCCGACTTCGTCAAGCCCTTCCGCTTCCCTTCGCGTCGGGAAGCCGCAGGAACACTGCATGGGCGTTCCCTCAAAGAGGCGCTCGCCCGTAAGCGTGGTGAGGATCGGCGCGCCCAGCCTCGCCGTGTTGCGGATCATCCATGGCGCCAGGCACACCAGCAAGACCGCCGTGCCCAGGGCCCATCCGGCCAGGAGACGCCGACGGAGGCCCGCCAGAGCAGCCGCCACACCAACGGGCACCACAAGCCCGGCAGCCCATGCGTCAAAGTATGCGGCGGCAGCGGCGGCCAAACCCGTCCCTGCCGCCCAGACCCATGCCCAGCGGCTCCGGGCCTCCACCGACGCGATAAACTTCAGGCCCAGCGCCATCGCGGCCACCAGCGCCAATCCCACCGGCACGACCGGCACGGCCAGGGCCGCAAAGTAAACCTCGTATGGGTCGAACGCCAGAAGTGCCACCGCGACCAGACCCGCCCAAAGCCCCGCCAGCCGCGACGATGCCCACGCGGCGATGATGAGCGTGAGTCCGCCGCAGGCGGCCTGGAACAGCAGGACGGCCCGCAGCGGCATACTCGTCATCCGCTCGGCGGCAGCCACCAGCGCCGGGTAACCGGGCATGCGCCGGGCGAGTTTCGGTCGGCCGGCCGCTGCCGCAGCCACCGGGGCGGGATGCTCTTTGGCCGTCTGCTCGGCAGGGCCGCTCTGCCCCGGCAGCACGAATCCGTTGCCGTCCGCTACCGAACGGCCGATCGCGAGGTATTCGCGCGACTCCGGAAGGCACGTTGCCCGGCCATCGCCCATCATGAGGGCCAGCGCCAGCCGCGCAAGAAGCCCAAGCGCGACGACCGCCGCGAGCATCAGGCGCGCGGCACGCTTCTGCGGCGCGGCTTCGGGCGTCTCTGGCATCGCGCCTCGTTCTCCCACATGGGGTAGCACGGCCACGGCACCCCTGCCGTGGCCATGTGTCTTGCTCCTTGCAAGGCCGGCCGCGCGGCGGCACGCGACCTGAGGATCCGCGTGCTCATGGTATCGGCCGCAGGGAGGAAAATCAAGGTGAACGGCCCGCCGCCTTCAAGAGCCACAGACCCTCGCCGGGCCGATACGGATCGGCCACGTGGAGGACTCTCAGAAAGTTCCCGTCGGTGGGGAGGTGCGGCAGATACCGGTCCTCCGTGATCACGTAGGTGGTTCGCCCGGCGCGGACCTTTTGCCGGAGACTCCCCGCGTCGCCCAGCACGGGTATGGGACGCGCCAGGTAGAAGATCACCGAGTTGCCGGCGCCGGGATAGCCGTACAGCGGCGCGTCTTCGGGAACGACCTGGCGCACCTGGCGGGCGAACTCGGCCGCCCGGCTCGCGCGGTCAAGGGGGCCGATGAGCGTGGGCCCCGACCACAGGAATCCTGCCGCGAACATCGCCAGCAAGACCGCCAAGCCTCCCACCGAGCGGCCGCGCGCCGCCAGGACGGAGGCCGCCACCCCACCCACGATGAACACCGCTCCGAGCACGGCCAGCGGACGCAGGATCGCCGGCGTCGCCAGACGCTCGATCACGCCGAGCCCGAAATAGAAGAACGGGTTCCCCACGCTGAAGCCGTAAGCGGCGACGCATACGACGCCCACGGCCAGGAAGAGAATCCCGTGGACGATGACAAGCACCTGCCCCACCACCCGGGCCAAGTCAGAAGGCTCGGGCTTGGGGACCCGGGCCTGGGCGCCTGCCGCGCCCGGCAAAGGCGCCCAAGGTGCGAGCAACTTCCGCATCGCCAGCGCCGTGAAGATGGTCATGGCCGGCATCAGGGGAAGGGCATAGTGATCCTGCTTTCCCGCAGCCAGACTGAGGCCCACCAGCGGCCCGACCACCCATGCCCCCGCGTAGCAGAGCCACGCCCAGTCGGCCGCGCGGCGCCAGGCCCGCCTCACCGCCATAACGAGGCCGTAGATAAGGAACACGGTCCACGGCGCCAGGAGGGCCGGCAGGCGCAGCAGATAGAAGTAGATCGGCTCCTGGTGCCCAAAATCGCCCACCGAGCGGTCTACCGACTCGGCCCGCCAGATGTCCAGGGCCTGCGGCACATGCAGGTACACATACGCGGGCCAGGGAAGGAAGATGGCGAGGAAAACCACGATGGCCGCCGCGGCGCCGCCAAGGGTCCAGAGCCAGTCGCCGATCTGCGCCCTCCCTCCGCCAGCGGCGCGCACGAGGCGCGCCACCATGAACACGGCCGCGACGAGGTACGGCAGCGGCAGGACCAGAAGGGGCACCGGCCCTTTGGCGAGCATCGCCAGGCCGCCGCAAGCGCCGGCCGTGATGAACCATCCGAATCGCCGCGCGCCGCCTCGCTCCGCGCCGAACCATAGCGCGACCAGCGACGCCGTCGAGAAGCACGTCATCGGCATGTCGGAGAGTGCGGCCCGCGCGTTGATCAGGAAGCCCACGGTGGTGGCCAGTGCGGCCGCTCCCATGAGGGCCGTCAGGCGATCATATTGCCGCCACAGCACCGCCGCCATGAGGAGCACCGTGATGAGGGCCGCCACGGCGCTCGGCAGGCGGGCGCTCCAGGCGTTGACTTCGCCCAGCACGCGAGCCACCGGAACCACCATCCAGTAGGCCAGGGGAGTCTTGCGGAGGCGCGGGCTGTCGTTGAAGTTGGGAACCAGGTACGGGCTGGGGCGCGACCCGTCGGCCAGTTGCACCGGCCGATTCAGGAACATGTTGCGGGCCGTGCCTGCCAGGAGCGCCTCGTGGCTGCGCAGCGGCACGTCGTCGCCCAGGCGGAAGAACAGCAGGCCGCCCACCAGGATGGCTAAGCCAAGGAGGCCCAGCCATGCTGTCCGCCGCGGTCCTGAGGATGAAGAAGCCTCAATGCTCATAGCGTGCGTCCACCTCGGTGCCGGCCCAAGAAGGCAAACGCGGGTGCGCCAGCCTTCTGATGACCCCGGATCCTCGCCACGGCGCCGCATTGTATTCTCTTTCAAGGGGCCAAGCAACGCGGTATCCTTGCATTGCACTTCCACGGAGCGAAGGAGAACGCCATGAGATGGCTCGTGCTTGGCGGCGCGCTTCTTGCCTTGGCGCTGGCCTTGGCAATTCCGGCCCCGGCTGAACAGGGCGCGAAAGGCCGGTGGGTCAACATCTCCGACAGTCTCATCGCCAAACTGGCCGGCGAGGGGATCAAGCCCGGCTACGCCGGCCCGACGGCGGGCATCGCGGTCGATCCGGCCTCCGGCGACGTCTACCTCGTCGTGAACGACCAGGGGCTTTACAGGAGCACCGACAAGGGGACAACGTTTGCCCGCGTGGCCGATGGTAAGACCGTCGGCTACTGGACCAGCGATGCGGGCCTGCTCGCCTCCAAGGACAAAGGCGCGACGTGGGCCGTCCAGGGCAGTCCCGTGAGGGCCTTCCAGGGCCCCTTCTTCGGCAAGGACGAGTCGCACATCGTGGTGGTCGGCAAGGAAGGTTTCCAGGAGACCACCGACGCGGGCAAGACGTGGAAGTTGGCGGCCCCCCTGCCGGCAGACTATGTCGCCGACCGGATGACGCTCTGCGCCTGGGACGCATCGGCCAACATTTTCTACATCTCTCGGATGACCAAACCGGCATTCAAGTTTGTGAGGTGAACGACCATGCATGAAGTTGCGCCGAGCATTTTTGTGGGCGGACTTTCCTGCGTCTGGTGCTTTGCCATCGCGTTTGTGGGCGTGATTGCCCTCGGCGGCACCGTCGTCTGGATCTGGGCCCTCATAGATTGCGTGACCAAGGAATCCGACGAGGGCAACAACCGCCTCATCTGGGTCCTGGTCATCGTGTTCACGCATCTCGTAGGGGCGATCATCTACTTCCTGGTCCGCCGACCGCAGAGGTTGAAAGAACTGGGACGATGATGGAACTACCCATGCTGCTGCTGGGCGTCGCGGCCGCCGTTGTGCTCGCAGGCGCCTGCGGCGCGGCCCAGGCGGCCGACATGCCGAAGAACCTGGTGCTGAATCCCGACTTCGCTTCCGCAGGCGAGGGCGGCCTGCCCGCCCACTGGGCGCCGTGGACCCCCGTGTGGACCCGCGCAAGCGTGACCGTCCGCCGCACGCCCGGCGGCCTGGCGGTCGAGGCGCCGACGGAGCCTTACGCCGTCGGCGGCATCGAGCAGCAACTCGCCGGCATCCGCGGCGGCCAAGCCTACGCCATCCAGGTCGACGCCGAAACGCGGGCCATCCCCTCCCCGGAGCAGTCCGTCCTGGTGCGCCTCACCTGGACCAAGGGCAAGGAGCCCGTGCATCCTGCCGGGATGTACGTGCGCGGCCCGAAGGTCGCCGGCGGCACGGCGAAGTTCGAGGACGTTCTGGTGGCCCCCGCCCAGGCCGATGGCGCCGCGCTATCGCTCGAGGTCAAGTGGCCCCAGGGAGGCGCGGTCCTGTGGAAACGCGCGAGCGTCGGGCCAACCGCGAGCCCCGCGCCGCGGAAGGTCAAGGTGGGGACGGTCTACCTGCGACCCAAAGACAGCACGCCCGAGAAAAACCTCGGACTCTGGGCGGCCAAGGTCCAGGAGGCAGGCAAACTCGGCCTCGACATCGTCTGCCTCTCGGAGTCGATTACGCTCATCGGCACGGGGCGGACGATGCCCCAGGTGGCCGAACCCATCCCCGGCCCCTCGACCGAGCGCCTTGGCGCGGCGGCCCGCGCCGGCCGCCTGTGGGTCGTCGCGGGGTTGACGGAGCGCGACGGCGACCGCCTGTACAACACCGCCGTCCTCCTGGATCGCGAGGGCCGCCTGGCAGGCAAGTACCGGAAAATCCACCTGCCGCGAGAGGAGTGGCGCCAGGGCATCACCCCGGGCCGCGAGTACCCGGTCTTCAAGACCGACTTCGGGACGATCGCCATCCAGATCTGCTACGACTGGTTCTTTCCGGAGCCGGAGGCGATCTTCGCCCTGCGTGGCGCCGAGATCCTCCTGGCCCCGACGTGGGGCGACACGATGGCCGATTCGGGCGCCCGCGCGGGCGGCGAGACCGTTTTCCGCGTCCGCGCCAGGGACAATGGCATCTACCTGGTGCCATCCGTTTATGACGGCCAGAGCATGATCATCGATCCGATGGGCCGCATCTTGGCGTCCAACAAGGGCCGCCAAGGCGTCTTCTGGGCCGAGATCGACCTGGCGGACCGCGAGTGCCTGCCGTGGGTCGGCCACTGGCGTTCCATCGGCCCGCGCGACCGGATGCCGGGCACGTACGGCCCGCTGACCGAGACGAAGTAGGCCGGGGCGACGCCCGGCGCCGCGGACGAACCAGAGGATCGGCACGCGTGGGCTTCGCCCCGGCACACGGCCCGACAAAAGGGCGCTCCCCTTCGGGTTGCCGCTAAACGCGCCTCGTCACTCGTCGTGCCCCGGCACAATCACGCGGCACGGGGGCAGGGCGCGCAGGAAGATCCGGCCATAGGCCTTCTTCAGGATGCGCGAGTCCAGGACCACCACCATCCCCTCATCTTCCTTGGTGCGGATGAGGCGGCCGAAGCCCTGCTTGAACCTCAAGACCGCCTCGGGCAACTGGTAATCGTTGAACGGGTTGCCGCCGGCGGCGCGGATGGCCTCGATGCGGGCCTGGATGAGCGGCCGGTCCGGCACGGCGAACGGCAGCCGCGTGATGAT
>Ga0315282_10007298_pt1 | contig 18206 bp, 16 predicted proteins | sample YL17G07_20_MG_FD_203693 | JGI IMG/M metagenome (GOLD analysis project Ga0315282, IMG submission 203693) | Sediment microbial communities from Yellowstone Lake, YNP, Wyoming, USA - YL17G07_20 | ecosystem: Environmental > Aquatic > Freshwater > Lake > Sediment | place: USA: Wyoming | collected...
AATACGTCATTCTGGACTCGCCGCCCTTGCTGAGCGTAGCGGATGCTCGCACACTTTCGACGCTTTCGGATGCCGTGGTTTTGGTGGTCCGCGCTTACGAGACGCCTTACGACGCGGTGCGGCGCGCCCGTTCGCTGCTTTATGATGCTGGCGCCCGCATCTTGGGCGTGGCTCTCAACGACGTGGACATGCGGAAAGGTGGCTATGGCTACGGGGATTACTACCGATACGGGTACGGCTACGGTCCCCAAGATGCGGGGCACGCGGATAAAGACGCGGCCAAGCAGCGAGACGCCTAGCCATGGGCCGCTCGTCCGGGTCGGGGTTCACCTTGCGCCAGGACGCTGCTTTACGGTGCCGGCGCCCGCATCCTGGGCGTGGCGCCTAACGATGTGGACGCCCGCCGCGAGGGCTACGGGTACTACTATCGGTACGGGTATGGCCCTCAGAACAGCGACAGTCTAGATGCGCACAGCGAAGAAGCTCCGGTCGACAAGAATGATCTCTAGCTCAGGTCTTAGTCCCCCAAAACTAGGCTAGACGGTCTCCTATGACCTGGAGGCGTAGTTGAAGTGGAGAATTTCCAGCCAGCACTGGCAGGCGCCCAGAAGCCTTCTGGGCAAAGGTTCACGTATCCCACCTCCCTGTTTTGGAGAAATGAGGAGGGGCCATCAACCGGATCAGAAGTTGCTCACCCTTTGACATCGTCTCGACAATTTCAACTCGGGCAAACGATTCTGCTCGCGCAGAGATGTTTGTGCGGAGCAGGCCTGGTATCCCATCTGGTGCCCGAGGCGTGGGTTGCTAAGGGTCGTCGCGAGAAGATCCGACAAGGTCGGTTGAGCATATTCCTTCGGCCTTGGTTACATGCTCCTTCTATTATCCTGGCCAATTCCTGCAAGGCGGGAAGAAGTATTAAGTCGCGGGAGGCAATTCGCGAGAAGGTTTCAGGGTTATGAGCCTAATTTTCCGCGTGGGGCGGAGCTACTTTTGGAGCCAATTTGGTAGGGTGGTGGAGGCCGCCCTATTGTTTTGCGTCTCTTTACTTTTAGCCAGAACTCTTGGTCCCGCATCCTACGGTGTGTACGCCCTCGGCCTCAGCTTGATCGGGATCTGCAGCTTCCTAGCCTCAATGGGAATTGCCCAGGAAACCATGGGGCGCTTCATCCCTCAAGCATCGGACGATGACCCACGAGGGTCAGCCGGATGTCTTCTGCGCAGGCTAGTGGCTGTTCGCCTGTCGGCCATCGCGATCCTGGGAGCGACCTTTTGTCTGCTCAGAGGCTCGCTCGCGAGAACCTTCCCTCTCTCTTGGCTCACCGGCTACATGATTCTCGTTCTAGCGCTTTTCGCATTCCGGAGCATATCGGACTTGTTGATGTATTTTTTCGCCAGCCTTTTCGAACTTCGTATAGTGGCCCTCGTAAAATTCCTCGTTCCGTGTGCCGATCTGGTTATCCTGTTTGTCGGCCTGCGGCACGGCTTCATCTCAGTTGCGTTTGCCTTCGGGGCGCTGGTGGCAGGCCAGTTGCTGGGTCTCGTAATTTTCTTGCGCTCGGCCAGGAACTACCTCCAGCCATCGGCTGCAGCCACACCAAGCCCGGAGGTCACTATTCGACGCGTGCTGGCGTTTAGCATGTTCGCTTGGCTCTCGAATATATTTATTTTTGTCCTGAGTGACGGGTCCGATGTGCTGCTGATCGGCTGGCTGATGAAAGATTCTACAGAAGTGGGCTACTACTCTGTTGGCTCAAGCATGGTTTTCCGCGCCGTGGCTCTTCTTCTGGCATGGCTGCCGCTCCTTTCGATGCCCACCCTCTCCAGTGCCTATCTCCAAAAAGGGATGCAAGGCCTGGCGCAAGCCGCGGAAGCGATGTGGAAACTGATTGCCGTTTCCCTCATCCCCCCGTTGATCTTGCTCTTCCGCTTCTCCCATGAAGTCGTGACGCTGTTCTACTCGCAGAAATACCTGCCCAGCATCCCAGTTCTGCAGATCCTCGCTGCCCTTCTCGCAACCACTGCCCTCTTCGGGCACGGACTTCAATGCGGCATCCTTTACACACTTGATCACGAAAAGATTGCGTGTGCGGTATTTGCTGGCGCCGCGATCTTCAACATGATTTTGGGAATCATCCTCATAAAGTCCTTTGGAATCCTTGGCGCTGCCTGTGCTACTGGACTTTCCTTTGTTCTTTTTGCGATACTCAGCGCAGTGGTAGGCAGAGCATTCAGTCCTGTGCGATGCCCAATAGGCTTTATTCTCCATGTGAGTCTGGCAAGTCTGGTTGCGTCTGTCGGGACCCTTTGGCTACACCCGACCTCGCTTGTTCTGCTAGTTGGTGCATGTGCTCTTTGGGTTTGCGTGTTCCTGCTCTGCTTGATGCTGACGAAGCCAATCAGTCTGCAAGATTCCGTTTCTCTACGACGAATTAACTTGCATCTTGGGCAAGCCGCAGAGCGATTTTTCGCTCAAGCCGGGTAAGCCAAGTCAAGTCGGTGGGAAGGAGTCATCAATGAAAGTCGTGATTCTCTGCGGAGGAAAAGGAACCCGTCTGAGGGAAGAAACGGAATTCCGTCCCAAGCCCATGGTGGAAATCGGGGGGCGCCCGATTCTTTGGCACATCATGAAGCTTTACGCCCATTACGGCTTCACGGACTTTGTGCTGTGCCTCGGGTACCGCGGAAGCATGATCAAACAGTATTTCCTAAATTATGAGTCCATGGTCAACGATTTTTCGATCACGGTCGGAAAACACGAGGGACAGGTCCAGTACCATAACGCTCACGAAGAGAGAAGCTTTACAGTAACCTTAGTTGAGACCGGGCTGGAGACGCTGACCGGCGGGAGGTTGAAAAGGGTCGAGCCGTTTATTCCCGACGGCACCTTTCTGATGACGTACGGTGACGGCCTGGCCGATATCAATATTTCTAAACTCGTGGACTTTCATTTTTCGCACGGGAAAGTGGCCACCGTCACTGCGATTCGGCCCACTTCACGCTTCGGCAAGCTCGAGATCGACCCCAGCGGTCTGGTTCGGCAGTTCTCTGAAAAGCCGCTGGTCGACGAGTGGATTAATGGCGGCTTCTTTGTCTTCAACCGCGGAGTCTTCAACTATCTGGGCTACGACGGCGCGCTGGAGGAAAGGCCGCTTGAGAGGCTGGCGGAAGAAGGGCAACTCATGGCATATAACCACGATGGGTTCTGGTACGCCATGGATACCTATCGGGAATACCTCTACTTGAACGAACTCTGGAACAAACAGCAGGCAAAATGGCGAATATGGGAGCAGGAAAAGAGTACTGGAACCAGCGGCGCGTCTTCGTAACCGGCGCCACCGGGATGATTGGGTCCTGGCTGGTGAAAGAGCTGATCGGGCTGGGCGCTTATGTCGTAGCTTTGGTGCTCGACGCGGAGCCTCAGTCAGAGCTGTATCGGAGCGGCGACATCAACAAGATCTCCGTTGCAAACGGCCGGCTGGAGGACTTTGCAACGCTCACCCGCGCCATTAACGTCCACGAGGTGGACACGGTATTTCACCTCGGTGCTCAAACCATCGTTGGCGCGGCGCAGCGTTTCCCTTGGCCGACATTTGAGGCAAATATTCGCGGGACCTACAACTTGCTGGAGGCGTGTCGCCTCCATAAGGACCTCGTGCGCTGCGTGGTCGTCGCCTCGAGCGACAAGGCCTACGGCGAGCAGGCCCAGTTGCCTTACACGGAGGATATGCCACTCCTGGGTCGTTATCCGTACGAAGCTTCGAAGAGCTGTGGCGACCTGCTGGCCCAGAGCTATCATATTGCCTACGGGCTGCCCTTGGCCATTCTCCGCTGCGGGAACGTCTACGGAGGCGGTGACCTTAACTGGAGCCGCATTGTGCCGGGAACGATCCGTTCCTTCTTGTGGGGCGAACCGCCTGTGATTCGTAGCGATGGAACTTATATTCGAGATTACATTTATGTGAGGGATGTGGTGCAAGGGTATATCCGTCTGGCCGAATACCTAGGCGATGGGAAAGTACTCGGGGAAGCCTTTAATCTGAGTCCGGAATCCAAGGTGACGGTGCTGGAGATCGTTCGGGAGATTCAGCAAGTTATGCACTGCCAGCACATCGAGCCCCGTATCTGCAGTACAGCCAAAGGAGAGATCCGGTCCCAGTATCTCTCTTCCGCCAAAGCCAAGCGGTTTCTGGGATGGTCTGCACAATACAGTCTTGCCGAGGGACTCAAGGAGACCGTTGCGTGGTACCGCCAGTACCTGGGAGCTAAGTGATGGGGCGTGGAGACGGATGGCGCCGTCAGATCCTCGATATGGCGAAGCATTATTTCGAGGAGGAGTTCGCTTCCCAGGAGTTCGTTCCGGGAGAAACCCCCGTGCCGGTTTCCGGGCGCGTGTTTGACGCCGATGACCTCACACACCTGCTCGATGCCTCGCTGGATTTTTGGTTGACCAGCGGACGGTTTGCCGAACGCTTCGAGCGGGAATTCGCTCGTTTCTTTGGTGTTCGCAACGCAATTCTGGTGAATTCAGGCTCCTCCGCAAATCTCCTGGCGCTTTCCTGTTTGACTTCCCCAAGGCTGGGCGACCGCAGGCTGAAGCCCGGCGATGAGGTCATCACGGTCGCCTCCGCCTTTCCCACCACGGTTAATCCCATCATCCAGAACCGACTCGTCCCGGTCTTTTTGGACGTGACGATTCCAACCTACAACGTCGATGTAAACTCTCTTGAGGAGGCCTGTTCGGAACGGACACGGGCACTGATCTTGGCTCACACCTTGGGAAATCCTTTCGACGTTGCCGCCGTCACGGATTTCGCACGGCGCCACAACTTTTGGCTGGTCGAGGATTGCTGTGATGCCGTCGGTGCGACCTTTCAGGGCCGAAAGGTGGGGACGTTCGGGGATCTGGCGACCGTGAGTTTCTATCCCGCCCACCACATCACGATGGGCGAGGGTGGTTGTGTGCTGACGGAGTCGCCACTGCTGAAAACCCTCGTAGAGTCCTATCGTGACTGGGGGCGCGACTGCTGGTGCGAGCCGGGTAAGGCGAACACTTGCGGCAAACGATTCGACTGGCAATTAGGTGAACTGCCCCTGGGTTATGATCACAAGTATATCTACTCGCATATTGGCTATAACCTGAAGGCGACCGATCTTCAGGCTGCCGTGGGTGTTGCCCAGCTGAAGAAGCTGAGCAGCTTCATTGAGACCCGGCGGCGCAATTTTGAGTTCCTTTTCCAGAATTTGCGCGACTTGGGGGAATTCTTCGTTCTCCCACGGGCCACTGCATCCAGTGAACCCAGTTGGTTTGGTTTCCCCCTGGCCGTGCGGCTCGATGCGTCTTTCACACGGAACCAGGTTATCGAATACCTTGAGCAGCGGAAAATTGGCACACGACTCCTGTTCGGCGGGAACCTTCTCCGCCAGCCTGCCTTCCAGCGGTTGGAAGCGAGGACCGTGGGTTCGTTGGCGAACTCGGACTTTGTGATGAACCAAGTTTTTTGGATCGGCGTATATCCGGGACTAACCCCAGCCATGCTTTCATATGTGGTGGATGTGTTTCATAGGATGGTGATAGGTCTGAAGCCAGCCGTGATATCTGAAAGAAGCCGCGGATAACTGAGGCTCCGGTTGGAGCCCCGCTTTAGCTTGGAAGAGGGCTTGAAACATACGATTGAGTGGGACAAGTGTTTCCTGACGGAGCACAAGACCGCAGGGAGATGATTCGCCGATGAACCGGTGGCTGCCGTACGCGGGCAGGAAGGTTTTGGTAACCGGTGCCACTGGGTTTGTCGGTGCGTGTCTGACTCGCAGGCTCGTGGAGCACAGCGCGGACGTGCACATCCTGACGCGCCCAAGTTCGAACCGCTGGCGGATCCGTGATCTCATGTCCAACCTTTATGTTTATGAAGTTGACTTGCGCGATGCTGGTCCGTTGAAAGCGATTCTGACTCGCATTCGGCCGGAGGTTACATTCCATTGTGCGACGTACGGAGGCCTGCCAGTCCAGCAGGACGCGACCCAGATCATGGAAACGAACGTGTTCGGAACATGGAACCTTCTCGCGGGGCTAGCTAGCGTTGGGTGCGGTTGTCTCATTCAGATGGGAAGCTCCTCTGAGTACGGTTTGAAGAGTCACCCTATGCGGGAAGACGATTCCTTGGAGCCAGTAAGTGTGTACGGCGCCTCCAAAGCTGCGACCAGCTTACTATGCCAGGCAATAGCGCACCAGGGGAACTTCCCGGCGGTAACCTTACGCCTATTCTCCCCTTTTGGTTATTATGAAGAACCCACACGGCTCGTTCCCTATGTTATCGACCGGTGCCTCCGTGGCCTCGAACCTGCCCTTACCGACGGTACCGCTGTCAGGGACTTTACTTTCGTCGAAGATGTTATCGACGCCTGTTTGCTGGTGGGGTCGAGAAACCCAATTTGTTCGGGCGTCTTCAATGTGGCCACCGGGATGCAACATTCCGTCCGAGACATCGTGGATAAGATCGTGGTGTTAAGCGGCGCTCGAGTGACTCCGAAATGGGGTGTGCTGCCCCCGCGGCCCTTGGAGCCTACGACGTGGGTGGCCGACATCTCCAAAGTGAAGCAAGTTTTTGGCTGGTTCCCCAAATACACGGTCGACGAGGGACTGCACTTGACCATAGAGTGGCACCGGCGTCGGTTAGCGCTAAACAGTTGAATACGGACTATGAATGAGCAGACCGCCAGGGAACCTTGACGCGCATCTGAGTCCTGAGTGATGGGTCCTACGGCCGAATGGATGAGTCCTCCAGGTTGGCTTTGGTAGGTTGTGGAGCACTTGGAAATTTGCGAATGAACAACATGGGAGTAATTGAGTTTTACATCGACCTAGCGAGGAGAATCCGCCGCGACGTCCTGCGTATGACCCACAGGGCGAAGAGTTCGCATGTGGGTAGTTGTCTCTCCATGGCTGATCTTCTCGCCGTGCTCTACGGTGGGGTGATGCGGGTCGATCCGTCTGCGCCGGATTGGCCTGACCGGGACCGCTTCATCCTGAGTAAGGGTCACGGAGGCGCGGCACTATACGCCGTGCTTGCCGAGCGAGGCTTTTTCCCCATGGAGTGGTTGGAGACTTATTGTGCGAATGGCTCGCGGCTGGCCGGACACATCACCCACCACGGCGTGCCGGCTGTGGAAGCGTCCACCGGCTCACTAGGACACGGGTTGAGCATCGGCTGTGGCATGGCGCTGGCGGGAAAGAAAGATCTGCGTGACTACCGCGTCTTCGTGCTACTGAGCGATGGGGAGTGCGATGAAGGTTCGACTTGGGAGGCTGCGCTTTTCGCACCCCATCACCACTTAGACAATCTGGTTGCTATTGTTGACTTCAACAAAATCCAGAGCTTTGGACGCGTCAAGGAAGTTCTCGACCTCGATCCGTTACCTGAGAAATGGCGCTCATTTGGCTGGTTGGTTCGCGAAATTGACGGCCATGATTGTCGTCAAATCGACGGGGTCCTGGCTGAACTACCCCTCGAAAACGGTCGTCCGAGTTGTATTGTCGCCCACACAGTTAAGGGCAAGGGCGTAAGTTTCATGGAGAACCAGCTTGCCTGGCATTACAAATCCCCAAATGCAGAGCAACTGCGACAGGCGCTGGCCGAGTTAGGAGATTGAGATTGAGGAACGCATTCGTTCGGGCGTTGGTTGATATAGCCCGGCATGACGAGCGGATTTTTCTGCTAGTGGGAGATCTTGGATATTCCGCCGTGGAGCCTTTTGCCAAGGAGTATCCGCAGCGTTTTGTGAATATGGGCGTCGCCGAGCAGAACATGACGGGTGTGGCTGCGGGGCTTGCGCTCAGTGGGAAGATCGTTTTTACCTATTCCATCGCAAATTTTCCGACCCTCCGATGCCTAGAGCAGATCCGTAACGATGTGTGTTACCACAACGCCGACGTCAAGATTGTTGCAGTAGGAGCGGGCCTAAGCTATGGGGCACTGGGTATGACGCATCACGCCACCGAAGACATCGCTATTCTACGAGCTCTCCCCAACATGAAAGTGATATGCCCAGCGGACCCGGTCGAGGCAGAGCTAGCCACCCATGCGGTCGCACAGGCGGAGGGGCCAGCTTATCTAAGGCTGGCCAAGGCTGGAGAACCGCTGATTCACGCGAATCTACCCACCTTTGAGATTGGCAGGGCGATCGAACTTCGCCCGGGAAGAGATGTCGTCCTCTTGGCCACGGGTACCGTCGTTAAGAACGCTCTGGACGCCAGCGCGGCGTTGGCCCATAGTGGAATTGCTGCAGGAGTTTACAGTGTGCATACCCTCAAACCCATTGATGAAGATCTGATCCGGCAACTAGCCATCACGACGCCAGTCATAGTGACCGTAGAAGAGCACAGTCGTTTTGGCGGCCTAGGCACTTCGGTGGCGGAAGTTCTGGCGGAAATCCCGCAGGTTCGCTGCCTGCTGAGGCGTGTTTCGCTGCCGGGTTCCTTTTTCCAGGAGGCCGGCAGCCAGGAATACCTCCGGGCACCTTTCCTTTCGGTGGAGGCTCTGGTCATGCAGGTAAGAGAAGTCACGGCAGGCACGACCAGCAGTTGAGAAAGAGAGGGCAAGGATCTCAGGAACAGGGTTTGAGAGCTGAGGAAACGATCCAAATGCGAGCGGGCACAGGCATTACTTGGTCTCGGCACTGTTAAGGAGCGAGGGTCTAGATCTTTGCACAAGCAACCTCTAATTTCCTTCTGCATCCCCACCTATAATCGGGCCCCGTTTCTGGTGGAAACCTTGAAGAGCATTCTCGCGCAGGCTGGGCCGGATATTGAGATCGTAATTTCGGATAACGCATCCACAGACGGGACAGAAGCCATAGTGGCGGATTTCAAGAAAAACTACTCTGCCGTCCAATATGCGCGTAACGAATCTAACCTGGGGTATGACCGCAATTTACTTCGCGCTATTGGTGTCGCACGGGGGGAGTATATCTGGCTGTTCGGCAGCGATGACCTCCTGAAAGAGGGCGCTATCGAGGCGGTTCGTCAGAAGATCTTGAATGCGCCGGTGAGGCCCACCCTTGTCTACATAAACCACGAGATATTATCCAGGGGAAGGGGAATTCTGATTCCCTACAAGGTTACTTGCCGGGTCGACCGCGATTTGGATGTGACGGGATGCTTAAGGTTGCTAGGGCTAAATCTTGGCTATATGTCAGCATTGGTTGTTCCGCGGGATCAATTTCAGCGAGTGGAGGTTAGTCCTGCGGTCTTAGGCTCGGGGTGGGTCCAGCTGTACTTACTAATGGGGCACTTGCAAGCCGGGGGTCCCATCCGATACGTGGGGCGTCCTTACGTGTCGGTAGGGATGGATCCTAGACCGTGGTCGTGGTACGACTATACCGAGACCTGGGTTGAGCATCTCGATCGGGTGTTATGGAGCGCCCGCAACTGGGGTTATTCGCGGGCGACGATTCGCCGCATGGTTAGTCATACAATCCGCCACTACCACTTCAGAGTGATCTTAAGTTGGCGATGTGATAACGAAGAGACACTGAGGAAAGCCTTTCCTAAGTTCCTGAAGGCTTACTGGAGGTACCCGTGGTTCTGGATTCTCCTCGTTCCTGCCCGCTATGCACCTCGCAGCGTTATTCTCGCAGCACGTAACTGGGTGAGACGACGAAGGGCCCTTGCAGATCCGAACGTAATCCAGATGCGGCCGGGTATCTCGGCGTGACAAATCCGGGAGGTGAGTGTAGTGGTTCAATCTGAGTCGTACTGTGATCTTGGTGTCGACCTTTGTGAGTTCCGCGACGACAAGCAAATTGCTTGCCATCAAGCTAAGTATGTGCGGTATTTTCGGAACGCTCCAGGTCGAGTAGTGGACCTTGGTTGTGGCCGGGGTATCATGCTGCAACTCCTGAACAATGCCGGGATCGAGTGCTATGGAGTGGACCGCTTTCCACCAGCCCTTGAGATTTGCAAAAGTAAAGGGCTTCAAGTGATCGCAGGCGAGGTTACGGAGCACCTTAGGGACTGTCCGACCGAATCACTCGGCGGGATCTTCTGCTCCCATGTTGTAGAGCATTTTCCCCCTCCCGCGGTGATCACCCTGTGCCGCCAGGCATTCCGCGCAGTTCGTTCTGGCGGCAAGTTTCTGATCATTACTCCGAACTCCAGAGACCTCTGTGTGCTGCGAGAGAGTTTCTGGCTCGATGTCACGCATGTACGCTTATATCCCGGGCGCCTCTTGGAATCGCTGCTGACACAGGCGGGCTTTCGCGAGATAGAAATCTTTGAAGACAAAGACACCCGTTACAGTACGAACCCTCTTCGCGCTGTTGCCGGATTTGTGCGGAAACTTTGGCTGTGGGGATTTACCAACCGAGGCGATTTGGTTGTTGTGGCTACGAAGTAGGTTGCCTGAGAACTGCGACTTCGGATGAACATTGGTATCGACGCGCGTCCGCTATCGCTGCAGGAGGAGGGAATTCCCAGGGTAGTGAAGAGCCTTGTGAGCGAGCTTGTAAGGATCGACCAAGAGAACTCGTACTACCTATATTCGCAACGGGACTTCGATCTTCCTTTAGATAACCCGCGCTGGCATAAGCGAATCGGATCGCGTTGTTCTTTCTTGCCCGGCAGCATCTGGTTTCAGACGGAGGCGAGGAGAGCGATCCTCGAAGACAATTTGGATATCTTTTGGGGTACTCAGCACACTCTTCCCCTTTCCCTCCCATCGAAGGTGGCGAAAGTCCTGACCATACACGACCTCGTTTGGCGCCTGTACCCGCGGACGATGACTCTGAAAAATTATTGTAATTATCGCCTGTTTGCCGAGCGGTCGATTCAACAGGCGAACAGGGTGATTTCGGATTCCGAATCCACGGCGCGGGATCTCCAACGCATATTGAATGTACCGGAGTCTAAGATCGAAGTCATTCATCTCGGAGTCGGTCCTGCATACAAACCTCACGACCCCAGAGCAGCCGCTGAGTATCTGGCGAGCAAATATGGGGTATCGAAGGATTACGTTTTGACCGTCGGGAAGATGACGCCGCGGAAGAACCTGAGTGTTCTGGTCGAAGCAATGAAGATTTTGCGTGACCGCGGCGAACACTCGCTTCAGCTCTTAGTGGCGGGGGCAAAAGGGTGGAAAACCGCGAAGGTCTTTAAGAGCGTCGAACGTTTTGGCCTTACGGAAAGCGACATCCGTTTCCTCGGTTTTGTTCCGGAAGAAGACCTGCCTGTATTATACTCAGGGGCCTGCATATTTCTATTTCCTTCGCTGTATGAAGGTTTTGGACTTCCCCTCGTGGAAGCGATGGCTTGCGGAGTCCCGATCGTGGCTTCAAATACGTCCTCAATTCCTGAGGTTGTCCAGGATGCGGCTCTCTTGGTGTTACCGAACCGGCCCCAGGATTTCGCCGAGGCGATCCTACGCGTGAGGGGGGATATGGACGTGCGAAGGACGATGATCGGAAGGGGGCTTCGCCGGGCGGGCTGTTTCCGCTGGGACAAAGCAGCCAGCCGGGTTTTGGAGTGTATGGAAAGGGTGGTGACGAAGCGGCAGCGCGGTATGGCTGCGGAACCTCGTGCAGACGAACGCTGGCGGCGCTATGCATCCCTGCTGGCCTGCCCCGACTGTCACAGCAGGCTGGCCGTTTCCGCCGATTTGTTTCGATGTGAGGAGTGCGGGATTTCGTGGCCGATCGTCGGCGGCATTCCAACCTTCCTGAGTCAGTCGAGCGCCCAAACTAGTTTCTACGACCAAACCTATTGGGGAAGGCGCGGCTCTCGGCGGCTGTCATCCGACGACCGGTTCTACTTGAAGGTTGTAAACTGCTGGCTGGACCGGCTTCAGGTGGGCAGTTCCAGCGTTTATCTGGATGTGAGCTGTGGTGAAGGCCATGCACTCTACGCTGCGACAGAGCGAGGCGCTCGAAGCATTGGAATTGATATTTCCATTGTGGCGATGCGAGCCGGTCAGGAGAAATTCGGATTGACAGGGGCCATCCTGAAGGACGCGAGCTCACTGCCTTTCCCAGATTCAACCTTCGACAGGGTTTCCTGTCTTGGCTCGTTGGAGCATTTCCCGGATCCGCGGCGTGCGCTTGACGAAATGCGTCGAGTTGCCCAACCGTCGGCCCTCTTCCTTTTCTTGGTTCCGAACGCCAGACACATCTTCCGTTCGATTGTGAGCGTCGCTGACCCTCAAACCATCGTAACAGCCCTTGACGAGAGGGGTTGGATAGAGTTCTTCCACCAGTTGGGATTCGCGGTTATCGGCCAATGGATTGACAACCATACTTACCACCGACCGGTCCGCCCGTTCAAATTGCGGCGTGTGGTCCGCCGGGCCATGGCGCCGTTATGCGAGCTGGCAGGCAGGAAATACGCGTGGCAACTCTGCTTCCTTCTGCGGAAGGCGGGTTAGCAGCGGCATATTAGGTTGGGCCGGGTTTTCGTGACAGGTATCGACAGCCTTGGGACTGACTCGATTCCAGTATCACCCCGACATACGTCGGTAGGGTGTGTTGCTCAGGGGTTAGCCACACCCACGGTAACTTGCCCGGGCCTTTCGTGGGGCTCCTGGCGAGGGGACCGTGTTGGTTAAGCAAAACCTGAAATGAACAGAGACATAACCAAAGGTGTGGGACCGTTGACCGCGATTCACCGATTTCTATGGGCGGCCCTTGTCGTCTCGCTTCCGTTTACGGACCTTATTCTGTTTGAGAGGTCAACGGGGAGTTTTGCCCACGGACGACCCACGGACTATATTATCACCCTGACGTGGCTGGCACTGATCCCGGAAGTGTTTAAGGGACGGTTCCGACCTTTTCTCTCTGACTGGCCCGTCCGACTTCTGTTGCTTTTTGTCGCAATCAATTCAGCTTCCGTCTTACTTTCGGCTAAGGCCGCGCCTTTAATCTGGGTTGGTAAGTCTCCATGGTCCGTAAGCTTTAGGAGTCTTTCGACGTTGTTGCTCGGAGTCTCGATTGCCTTTCTCACTCTCGTGTTCGTCCGAACCTGGAGGGATTTTCGGAAAGCGCTCACGTACTATTTTGTGGGCTTTGTGTTGTCTGGTCTGGCGGGGTTGATAGAAACCGTGACTTACTATTCCGGAAGTTCTTGGACCCAGAGCATTCTGGATGCTATCCATTCAATAGGCCAGGCGTGGTATTGGGAGTACGGGTTTCGCCTGCGACTTTTAAGTTTTGAACCCTCGATGGCAGCCGACTATCTGCTGTGCGTGATACCGCTTTTCGCTTTTGGGGCCTACTACTGGAGGAGCAAACTTTGGTCTGCCGTGAACTCGGCCCTGAGCGTCGTGATGATGTTAGCCACCGTGTCCCTGGGTAGCGTCATCGGGCTAGCCGGGGAATTGGCAGCGGCATTCATCTTATTGAGGCGGCGCTTCTTGGCCACGGCAGCCGTCCTCATATTGCTGCCCTTGCTCATCTTCACTGCCTTTGATCAGAAGCCCTTGACAGCAATAACGGACCGAATCCCGGGCCTGCTGGATTTTGGGGAGTTCTCAGAAGATGGCTCTGCCCGAACGCGGGCTGCGCAGCTTCAAATTGCCTTCCATACGTTTCTGGATCATCCCTTCCTTGGTGTGGGGATAGGGAACCCCGTCTTTTACTCAATGGAAAGCCTCCCGCAATGGGTGAAGGGAGATCGTTTCGCGTCTGTACTTGTCATGGAGCGTGAAGATCCTGAGATTATGATGACGGTGAACAATCTTCCTGTGAAAATCCTGAGCGAAACGGGTATCGTGGGCGGAGTAGTTTTCCTGCTGTTTCTGCTGTCGCTCTTTCGTGAGTGTTACAAGGGCTATTCGGAACCGGCTGAGCCGTGGAAAAAGGCCGTGGCGGTTAGTGTCCTGATCGCCATGGTTGGTCAATGTGTGCATTTCCTAACTCTTTCATCCTTGCAATTTCGCTACTGGTTCTTTCTGTGGGGGCTGGCGATCTGCCTCAAGCGCTTGATGCCGCAATCCGACGCTCTTCTTCTCACAAGGAGCAGGATTCCGTCGCGTCTTTCGGCCTTTGTCGCGGCGGAAAATGGCCGGAAGGTAATGACGCCGCACGCGGCCCGCGTTCGTCATATCTGAAAGCAGCCGTTCCGCAGCGTAGGGGTTTTGTTGAGTTTCGCAGGCCGGAAGGAAACGACCTAAGCAGCGGGATACATCAGAGATGCTGAATTCGCGAGGGAAAGAGCAGACCGGGGTTCAGCCGCAATCGCTCGAAACGCTCCCTGGCATGCTGGCAAATTCAGGCGGAGCAATTCCTGTGCTATTCTTGGTCGCGGCGCCGCAGGCGTTTTAGGTACGCTCCCCGAAGAGGTCAGGTGAGCAAGAAGACGAGGATCGGAATTGACTGTCTGTATGCCGTCCCCGGGAAGACTTTCGGTACCTGGATGTTCGCGAAGAACCTTGTGGAAGAGATTACAAGCCTCGATACTAGAAACGAGTATTTCGTTTTTCTCAATCCCTTAGCGGCCAGCGATTTCTATTTGGAGCGTCCCAACGTTCATTTCGTCACGTCACATTTGGCTGGCTGGACTGTCAGTACTCGTCTAGGCTACCAGAATCTAATCTTACCTTTTCTGACACGCTTCTATGGTCTTGACTTACTTCACAGCTTAGGCAACCATGGTCCCCTTCTCCCGCTAGTCCGGTCGGTGGTCACGGTCCACGATCTACTTCCCTTTTTCGATCACCAGCATAGTCCCAAACACAGTCCTCGCCTCCGGGCTGTTGGTCTGAACTTTCTCATGCAACGGAGTTTGCGCCGTGCCGATCGGATTGCCGTAGATTCCGAGTTTACCCGAGACGTTCTGGTGGCCCGCTTCGCCTTCACAGGGGAGAAAATCTGCGTAATTCAAGGTGGGCTACCACGGCGCCGAACTCCAACCCACACCGAGAGTGAGAGCACGCTGGCAAGATACGGCATCCTGAAGCCATATTTGCTTACAGTAGGACTTTTCCCTCCTCATAAGAATATAGAGAACCTTATCCATGCTTTTGCGCGGCTGAAGTACGGGGCTGGCATTCCCCACCAGTTGGTTCTCGTGGGGGAGCCTGGAGCGAATCGAGTGAGTCTGCACGCTGCCGTGGCTCAGGTCGCTGTAAAGGACTTCGTCGTGTTCACAGGTTTTGTCTCCGACGTGGAAGTCGCGGCCTTCTATAGCGCGGCGGACTTGTTTGTTATGCCCTCGCTCATGGAAGGGTTTGGATTTCCGGTGCTGGAAGCCATGGCAAGCGGAGTTCCTGTCGTCTGCGCCAATGCGGGGTCGCTTCCGGAAGTTGCCGGGGACGCCGCGGTGTTGTTTGATCCGACCGATGTGCAGGATATGGTGCGAGCGATCCGGGAAGTCTTACAGACGCCTTCTTTGCGCCTGCGACTAGTTGAGCGAGGCATGAAACGGGTCGAGCAATTTTCGTTCCGACGAACGGCGGAGGAAACTCTCAAGTTATATCGCGAGGTTCTCTCAGAGAAAAAGCCCGCTTGATGTTACGACGCCCGATGTTTACTATCGTCCAGCTTTACAAGGCTTATCCTCCTATGCGGGGGGGGATTCCGGGTTATGTCGCACTTCTTTCGCAAGAGCTGAAGAAGTTCTGTCACGTGGTAGTCCTTACATCCGCCGCGGGCTGGCGGAGGACTGAGGAGACAGACGGGAATCTGCGCGTGATTCGCGTACTACGATTGATGGAGCTGCGGTCAACGGCTCTGTGTCCGACGCTCCCGTGGGAGTTGGGGCGGCTTCATGCCGATATCGTCCATCTCCATTTTCCGGACCCCATGGCGCATCTGGCCTTCTGGTTGGCGAGACCGCCTGGCAAGTTAGTTGTGAGTTGGCATGGCGACATTACTCGCCAATCCCTCTTGCTGCGCTTCTATCGTGGATCCCTTCGCAGTGTCTTCCGTCGAGCCAACGCCATCATCGTGGGGTCTCCAAGTTTCCGAGATGGGTCCACGTTGCTGGGGGCCTCACGCGAGCGCTGCGCAGTCATCCCCTATGGGATCGACCTTGACCGATTCGAGCTCACCCAAGGTTTACAAACCAGGGTCTCGGATTTGAGGCAGCGTTACGGTGACCGAGGCATTTTGTTCGTTGGGCGGCTTGTTCACTATAAAGGCCTTGAATTCTTGCTTCAAGCCGTACAGGGCCTGAACGCTCGTTTGTGCGTAATAGGGGGCGGTCCCTTGGGAACTCGTCTGCAACAGCAAGCCATCGAACTCGGCATCCATGGAAAGGTGGAGTTCCTGGGTGAAGTCCCGCAGGAGGAATTGGTGGCTCACCTGCACGCATGCACTATGCTCGTCCTGCCTTCGGTGAACCGAAGTGAGTCATTCGGGATTGTACAGCTTGAAGCTATGGCCTGCCGGAAGCCGGTAGTAAGCACTAACCTTCCGACTGGTGTCCCGTGGGTGAATCAGGATGGGCGGACCGGCCTGGTGGTACCTCCGGGCAATGTTGTGGCCTTGCGCTTGGCGATCCAGCAACTTCTCGACAATCCTGATCTGTGCAGTGAGCTTGGCGAAAGGGGCCGCCAGCGTGTAGAATCGGAGTTCACCAAGGAGCTGCATATCCAGCGGCTCTTGCAGCTTTATCGGGAACTCCTGAGGGCGCCATGAGGTGGATTGCGACACGGACCATAGGGTCTCCCGGTTCAGGAGCAGCCCAGGTCGGGGGTGAGCAGCATGCCTGACGAGGCCGCAGTCAAACCCGAGCGCGCCGATTCGAAAGCTGCCGAGCTTACAGCGTCGGAACCGCGGAACGATCTTTACCGGCGCTGGGGAAAGCGAGCGTTCGATGGTGTGGTTTCCTTCGCGGCGCTGATTGCCCTGAGTCCGATCCTGCTCCTCTGCGCGCTTCTGGTATGCTTGACCTCCCGCGGTCCGGTATTTTTCCGGCAGGTGCGTTTGGGGCAGCACGGGCGCCCCTTCAAGGTTTTCAAGTTTCGGACCATGCGGGTAGGAGCTGACCGGTCGGGCCCCAGCGTAGTGGTGCCTGGTGACCCCCGTTTGACGCTGGTGGGCCGCTTCCTACGGCGGACCAAACTGGACGAACTTCCCCAGCTCTTGAACGTCCTAAGAGGCGAAATGAGTATCGTTGGTCCGCGCCCCCGTGTTCCGGAAGAAGTCAACCTGGGCCAGCCCGAGGAACGCGCCTTACTGACACTCCGCCCCGGCCTCACGTCTTACGCCTCCGTCTACCACCGCATGGAAGCCGATTACTGCGCTCGCCAGGACAATCCGCAGGCGGTCCATCGCGAACTCATTCTTCCACAAAAGAGTTATCTTGATCTGGAGTACGTGAGCAATCTCAGCTTGGGGCTCGACTTGAAGTTAATCCTGCTGACGATCCTCCTAGTGTTCATCCCCGGCAAAGCGCGGCCGGAAGCAGTACGGTTTTTTCAACTCGGGATAAGCCCTTACAGCCGAGCCGCTCAAATGGGCGTGGAACTCGGGGTATTCGTTGCTGCCGTCTGGCTTGCCTACTGGTTGCGGTTTGAGGGACAGATGTCGGAGTTCTACCGCTTTCAAATGCTGGCCTTCCTCATCCTCGTTCCTGCGGCGCGCTGGGCCACCAACTTGGCCTTTGGCATCTACAACATGATTTGGCGGTATGTGACTCTCATGGACGCAGCCCTCCTGGCCCTGTCCCTGGGTGCTGTTTCTGCGATTCTCGTATTCCTTCGAATCTTTCTTCCTCCGGAGGTCCCAGCGGCGCACGTATTTCAAATGCCCCTGGGAGTCATCGCCATGGAGTATTTTCTGGCCTTGGGCGGAGGTTTGGGCCTGCGCGCCCTGCGTCGCGCCCTTTACGTGCTGGACCACCGCTATCAGCCCTTGCCCGAGACCGGGCGGAGGCGCATCCTGATCCTGGGGGCGGGTCTCTCAGGTGTGGGAATCGCCTTGGATATGGCACGTTACCCTCATTTACAGGTTGTCGGGTTTGTGGATGACGATGCGACTAAGCAGGGCTGCTTAATAGCGGGCTTTAGAGTTATGGGCTCGTCGCAAGAAATACGAGAGTTGATCCGGGAGAACGGGGTGACTGATCTGATCGTTTGTGCCCGGTCAGTGGCCCTCGAACGCTTGGGAGAAGTCCGTGAGGCCTGCGAAGCCCTGGGGGTAAGCGTCCACGTCATCCCCACGGTGGACCAGCTACTGGGATCCGGCAGGCGGGGCCCACGCAGTGCAGAATGTTGAGACGG
>Ga0315282_10007299_pt1 | contig 18204 bp, 17 predicted proteins | sample YL17G07_20_MG_FD_203693 | JGI IMG/M metagenome (GOLD analysis project Ga0315282, IMG submission 203693) | Sediment microbial communities from Yellowstone Lake, YNP, Wyoming, USA - YL17G07_20 | ecosystem: Environmental > Aquatic > Freshwater > Lake > Sediment | place: USA: Wyoming | collected...
GGATGCCTGCCTGACCGTTGTCCCTTACTATAATAAGCCCTCCCAGGAGGGTCTTTACCAGCACTTCAAGGCCATTGCCCAGAGCACCAGTTTGCCCTGTATCCTCTACAACGTGCCCTCGCGCACGATAACGAGCTTGACGGCAGATACCGTGGTCAGGTTAAGCCAGATAGACAACATTGTCGGCATCAAAGAGGCCAGCGGGAATATGGAGCATGTCTCCAGCATTATCAGTAATGCCCGCCAGGGATTTTTGGTCTGGAGCGGCAATGATAGCGATAACTTTGCCATCATGGCTTTGGGCGGCTACGGGGCTATCAGTGTGGCCGCGCACCTGGTGGGCAAGCAGATTAAGGAGATGATGGATAAAGTCCTTGGCGGTAAGATTGCCGAGGCGGCGGCCATCCACCGCCACCTTTTGCCGCTGGTGAATTCCCTCTTTATCCTCTCCAACCCCGTCCCCCTGAAGTACGCCCTGAACCTTATTGGCTTTAATGTGGGCGGGCCCCGCCTGCCCCTGGTTGAGCCGGACGAGAAATCGGCGGCCACGATTCGGGAGACCTTAAAGAAGTTCAAGATAGACCTGAAGATGTAGGAGGTTTTTATTAACCTCACCCCCTTTGTCCCCTCTCCTTTTAAGGAGAGGGGACTATTTTTTAAGAGGGGCTTCGCCCCTCTAAGTGGCGTTCAGTAGACCGGGAGAGCTCAGAGTGGTGCTTGACAGCCGTATGGTTTAGGCATATTATAACGACTAAGGACAATGAAGTATGATAATCGCTCGGTTGCGAATTTATATGGGAAATCCTGGTTATAAAGCCGGGTAAACAGGTATGATTGGGAATTTTTAAAAGGAGTTTACTGCCATGAAAAAGTTGCTCGTAGTTCCGTTGCTGCTGGTACTGGTATTGGGGCTGGTTGGTTTTGGGGCTTGTTCGTCAAACAAGACCAGTTCTCCCGCGCTTGCCAAGGGGGCGGTAGGCGTCGTGATCGTGTTCGCATTAAAGGATGAAGTGAAAGCATCGATGGACGAGGAAGCGCTCAAAAATCACCTGGCCCAACTTATCGTGGAATACAAGAAGGTGCCCGGCCTGGTGGAGAAAACCTTCTTCACCAATCCGGAAAACCTGGACCAGGGCGCCTTCTTGGTTTTCAAGTCGCTTGAAGACTGGGAGGCGTACCTGAAAACGGACCTGTACAAAACAGCGGTTCTGGATATTTGCAAGGGAGAACCCGATATAGAGGTCTACACCATCACCGCCTCGCTAAAAGACGGAGTTATCCTGTAGATACCGAAAAAACCGGGCACGGATGATATGAAATTGGGAAACGGGGAAAAGCGGCTAGAGAGCCATTCTCTATATTAGAAAACCTTCCTTCTGATGATGGTCTGCTCGCGTTTCATGCCTACGGAGATGATGCTCGCCGGGCAGCCGGTAAGCTCCTCCAGCCTTTTCACATATCGTTGTGCATTAGGCGGCAGGTCTTTGAATTTACGGACATCGTTGATAGGTTTTTCCCATCCCGGTAATTCCTCGTAGACGGGCTGGCACTTATCTAAAGCCGCGATATTGGCCGGGAAATAATCAATGGTCTGGCCGTCCAGCTTATAGCCGGTGCATATCCTAAGCTCGGCCAGCTCATCAAGGACATCAAGGCGGGTAATGGCGGCGGTTGTGAAGCCGTTAATCCGGGTACTGAAGCGGGCGGCCACGCCGTCAAACCATCCGCAGCGGCGGGCCCTTCCGGTGGTGGTGCCGTACTCATGCCCGCTCTCTCTGATGGCGTCGCCGGTCTTGTCCTTGAGTTCGGTGGGCATAGGGCCGCCGCCGACCCGGGTGCAGTAGGCCTTAAACACACCCATGATGTGGGTGACCTGCCCCGGCCCCAGCCCCGCCCCCAGGCAGGCCCCGCCGGCCAGCGGCGATGAGGAGGTGGTGTAGGGGTAGGTGCCGAAATCGGGGTCAAGGAGGGTACCCTGAGCGCCCTCCAGAAGAATAGGCTCGTGGCGCCCCAGCGCCTGTGCCAGCATCATGGTGGTATCGTTGATATGGGGCGCGAGCCTATCGGCATACTGGCAGTACTGATTATAGATGTCCTCCAGGGAGAGGGGCGCGGCATCATATACCTTGGTCAGTATGGTGTTTTTATAGCCCAGAACAGCGCTGAGCCGTTCCCGAAATGCCTCTTTGTCCAGAAGGTCGCCGGCCCGGATGCCCAATCTGGCTACCTTATCGGCGAAGGCAGGGCCGATGCCCTTGCCGGTGGTGCCGATGGCCCTGCCTCCCCGTGCCTTTTCCTCCAGGCCGTCAAGGAGGATATGGTAGGGCATAATCAGGTGAGCCCGGTCGCTGATGAAGAGCCGGGGGGTAGCTACGCCGCTTTTATGGAGCTGTTCCATCTCACCAATCAGTACCGCCGGGTTGACCACCACCCCGTTGCCGATGATGGCGGTGACCCCCGTGGAGAAGACGCCGGAGGGGATGATGTGGAGCTTGAATTCGCCGTAGGGATTGACGACGGTATGGCCGGCATTATCGCCGCCGGAGAAACGCACCACGTACCTGGCTTTCTCCGCCAGCATGTCGACAATCTTGCCCTTGCCTTCATCCCCCCACTGTGCCCCGATAACAGCAACGACTGACATCATTCCCTCCGCGAATATAGATTAGGTTCTTGTCTGTCGCCAGGCATAAAAAAGCCTCTGGCCCACGGTAAACAGGCTTAAGGTGGCTACCACCGCCAGGGCGGTAACCAGGGCGTAGCTGAACTGGCTCAGCAGGAGGCCGAGGGCTATGACGATGACCCTTTCCGGGCGGGTGAACAGCCCCTCCCGCCCATCCAGCCCCAGGGCCTCTACCCTAGCCCGGATGTAGCTGACCATGAGCGAGCTGACCAAAGTGATGCCGACCAGCAGGCTCTCCCCGACCTGTTGCCCCCGCACCAAGACCACCAGTATGCCCAAGAAGAGCGCCGCCTCCGAAAGACGGTCAAGCGTGGCATCAAGGACAGTGCCGAATCGGGTGACGCGGCCGGTATGGCGTGCCAGGGCGCCGTCCAGCATATCAAAGAGCCCGGCGAAAAGCGCCACGAAGCCGGCGGCAAAGAGGTGCCCGGTACCGACCAGCGTGGCCGCCCCGATAGTTATTACGAAGCCGAGCCAGGTGATGGTATTGGGCTTTACCCGTGTCCTGGCCAGGAGCCTTACCAGTGGCAGCGTGATATAATCGGCGGTGGCCTGGCGAAGTTTGGCTATTCCTGTCATGTCTTAGCGCTTTCCAGGGGCGATGCCGACCGTTTGGGCCCCCGCCGCTGCGGCCTTTTCGGGCACTATCCCGTTGAGCGTCTCAGTATAGAAGTTCAGTACCCGCCGGGCGAGGGTTTCCCAGTTATATTCCAGCGCCCTGAGCCGGCCTCTTTGGCCCATCTCTTGGCGGAGTTTTTCATTCCTCATCAGCGTGGTTATGGCTTCGGCCAGCCTGTCCGGGTTTTTGGGGGGTACCGCGAGCCCCTCAACACCATGGGAGAAGATGCTGGCGTAGCCGGCGATGTGCGAGGCGATAATCGGCCTGCCCGTGGCCATGGCCTCAAGCAGGACGATACCGAAGCTTTCCCGCCCGGTGGCTGGGAAGCAGACGATATCGGCGGTACGGTAGTAGCCGGGTAGCTCGCTGTAGTTGGCATAACCGGCGAAATGGACATCTCTAAGGCCGTTTTGTTTGACCTGCTTCTCATACTTGCTGCGCAGCCTGGTGCCCGGCCCCACGGCGATAAGGCGGCAATCAGGGAACTCCCGCTTGACCTGGCTGTAGGCCTTCAGCAGGTAATCAAAGCCCTTCCTCTTCTCCATACGCCCGACGAAGAGGACGTTGGGCCGGCCGTCGTTGAATTTCTCAAGCGGCGGCACATCGCCCCTAAAGTGCTTTGTGTCCACCCCGTTGGGTATGATGGTATAGTCGGCGGGGAAATAGGCACGCACGTATTCCAGCGCCGGGTGGGAGACGACAATCCTGCCGTCAAGCTTATTGAACCATCGGTCAAGGTACCACTTACCCACCGGTGTACACATGGTGTACCAGGGCCTGGCGCCGGCGGCATGAAAGGTGCCTACCATAGGGGCCAGTTTTAGCCTCAGCGTGGTTGTGCACAGCGTTGGCATCAAGGGCTCGTGGAGGTGGCAGATATCAAATTTCTCCCGCCGGAAAACCTCTTTTATCTGGGACTCCAAATTCATGGATATGGTAATGCGGGCGATGGAACCGCTGACGGGGATGGGGCGGGGTGTGCCGATGCGTATAAACCGCTCGCCCAGGGTGTACATGGCCCTTGAGGCCGGGGCGATTATCTTGACCTCATGCCCCATCTTGGTGAACTGCTGCTCCAGGCACGAGATATGGTTGACCACGCCGCCGGGGTAGGCGAAGTCATAGGGTGATACCAGGGCTATCTTCATAAATGGCTACTTGGAAACCTCCCGCTTTTTGGCTGGTGGCTTCTCCTTGGTGGCCGGCCGGGCATTGGCCGCAATAAACTCCTCCACCTTCTGGCGGGCGACATCATCCGTATACTGGACCGGTGGTGACTTCATGAAGTAGGCTGATGGTGCCACTAGCTCCCCCGCGAGACCGCGGTCCAGGGCGAGCTTGCAGCACCTTATGGCATCAATAACAACGCCGGCGGAGTTGGGGCTGTCCCAGACCTCCATTTTTACTTCCAGGAGCAGGGGGACATCGCCGAAGGTGCGCCCCTCCATGCGGATGTGGCAGAACTTGCGGTCCAAGAGCCAGGGCACGTAGTCGCTGGGGCCGACATGGATATCGTCCGGGTTCATTTTATAGTCCAGCTGGGAGGTGACGGCGCTGGTCTTGGATATCTTCTTGGACTCAAGTCTTTCCCGTTCCAGCATGTTCAGGAAATCGGTGTTGCCGCCGAAGTTCAGCTGGTAGGTTCGCTCCAGTTTAACACCGCGGTCCTGGAAGAGCCGGGTCAGCACGCGGTGGGTAATGGTCGCCCCGACCTGGGACTTGATATCATCGCCGATGACCGGCAGGCCCCTGTCGGCAAAGCGCTTCTGCCAGTATTTCTCCTTGGCGATAAAGACAGGGATGCAGTTAATGAAGCCGCAGCCGGCATCCAGCACCTGCTCAATGTACCACTTGGTCGCCTCTTCGCTACCCACCGGCAGGTAGTTCAGCACAATGTCGGTCTTGGTCTCCTTCAGGATTTTCACGATGTCCGCCGTGGGCCCCGGTGCCTTCTGGATAATCTGGGAGAGGTACTTGCCCAGGCCGTCATGGGTCATGCCCCTCTCCACCCTGACGCCGGTATGGGGCACCTCGCAGAATTTGAAGGTGTTGTTTGGCTTGGTGTAGATGGCTTCGGAAAGGTCTTTGCCGACCTTATTTTTGTCAATATCAAAGGCGGCCGTAAAGTTGATGTCCCTGATGTGGTAGCCGCCGAGGTTGATATGCATCAGCCCGGGCACGGATTCATTTTCCTTGACGTCTTTATAGTAATAGATGCCCTGAACTAATGACGAGGCGCAGTTACCCACGCCGATGATGGCGACGTTTATTTTGCCCATGTTTTTAATCTCTTCCCCCTTCTCAAAGGATGGTTCCAGGCGGGATGTTTTCTATGCCCTCTTGGGCGCACCGTGTTGAATATACCCCATCGGGCACGGACTGTCAAGGTTTTAGGGGGTTTTGAACCTATCCCCCTGGCCCCCTTCCCTTCCCAAGGGAAGGGGGTGAAATAGAAAGAGGGGCTAGCGCCCCTCTTGGCTGGCTACTCCCTTTGGGACTTGAGGGGTTGAGGTCTTTGACTCCTCTAGTACTCCTTCTGAAAGCGGGTGGGGTGTAAGCCCCTCTTCGCAAGCTACTCCCCTTGGGTGGGGGGAAAATCCCCTTTGACACTTCCCATTGGGGGTGTGGAAGAAGACCCCGGGCTAGGCCGAGGATGGCATGAGGGCGGCGTGGGTGGGATACTTAGCACGTGGGGGAGTTTGAGGGGGCGAAGCCCCCTCATCATATTCCTCCCCTTCCCCTTGATAAGGGGAAGGGGATAAAGGGGATAGGGTTGTAAGCTATATAAGCACCTTTTTCGGTTGCCATAGCCCATCGGGGAGGCGCTGGAGCATGGCCAGTAAGCGCCCGTCGGTGGTGTAGGCGCGGCAGTAGTCTTCGGCGGCGGCGGTCTCTAAGGTGATGGCGCCCCCCTTTTTTATGGTTTCTTCGGTAGCTGAATTGACGACGACGGCGCTGTAATGCTGGAGCACTGTATCTATGGGGTGGACGAATTGCATCCAGTACCCGTAGCGGCCGGCCTCCTCAAGCTGGGGCAGGGGTATGGCATCCTCAATGCGGAACGGCCCGCACCGGGTGCGTACCAGGCCCTTGAGGTGAGCGCCGCAGCCGAGTTGCTGCCCCAGGTCTTGGGCCAGTGAGCGGATGTAGGTGCCCTTGCTGCATTCTATCTCCAGTCTGGCTACGGGCGGCTGCCATCCGACGAGCTCCAGGCGGTGGATTTGGGCCGGGCGGCTCTTCCGCTCTACCTCTAGGCCGGCCCGGGCCAGCGCGTAGAGGGGCTGGCCGTGGTGCTTAAGGGCGCTGTACATGGGCGGGGTCTGCCGGATGGGGCCGCGGAAGGCAGCCAAGGCTTCCTCCAGTTTCTCCAGGCTGATGCCGGAGGGGTCTCCCCTGCGGGTCACACGCCCCTCCCCGTCATAGGTATCGGTGGCTACCCCCAGCTCAATCTGGGCGACATAGGTCTTGGTGTCATCTACCAGGAACTCAATCAGGCGTGTCCCCCGCCCCAGAAAGACGGGCAATACGCCGGTGGCCGCCGGGTCCAGGGTGCCGGCATGCCCCACCCGCCGCTCCCCGCTCAGGCGTCTCACCAGGGCCACGACGCTGAAGGAGGTTTTGCCTTTGGGTTTATCAATATTGAGTATGCCGTCCAAAGCCGGCTCCTTTATGAGATTGCTTTGTAACCTATCCCCCTGCCCCCTTCCCTTACCAAGGGAAGGGGGTGGGGTGTGTGGGAGGGGCTTCGCCCCTCCCACGATTTTTTACCCTATATTAACGAGGGGGAGCCCTAGAGGGATGTGTTTACTGCTCTCTCTTTGTTACTATTTTTCCCTCCCTTCCCGAGGAGAGCTTGAGGGCTAATATCGCTCTCGGAGGTCATTTTACTTGGCAGCCTTTACCCTATCCCTTCCCGAGGAGAGCTTGAGGGGGCAACGCCCCCTCATTATTTTCTTCCCCCTCTCCTTGAAAGGAGAGGGGGATAAAGGGGGTGAGGTCAATAGACATTAAGGGAATCGGTTAAGAGTCCTCTTCTTCGGAGCTGACCTGGTCAATCAGCCGGAGTATCTGGTCGCCGTGCTCAATGGAGTCATCCCAGTGGAAGCTGAGCTCGGGGATATAGCGCATCCTTAAGCTGCCGGCAAGCTCCCGGCGCAGGAAGCCGGAGGCGGCGGAAAGTACGCCCAGTATCTTGGCCTCTTCCTGCCGGCCACTAATGCTGCTGACGAAGACCTTGGCGTATTTCAGGTCGGGGGAGGTGACAACCTCAGTCACGGAAATCATGGCATCCAGGCGGGGGTCCTTGAGCTGGTGCTGGATGAGGTCGCTGATTTCCCGCCGCAGGAGGTGGTTGACCTTTTCAATGCGATGAGACATAACTTAAGCTCGGCCTCCGCCTTCAGGCGGACTTTTCCATCCTGTAGAATTCCAGGATGTCGCCGACGGCCGGCTCATTAAAGTTGGCGATGCCGACACCGCACTCGTAGCCGGCGGCAACCTCTTTCACGTCGTCCTTGAAGCGCTTCAGACTGCTTACCGTGGTGTCAGCAATAATCTCCTTGCCCCGCCGTACCCTGACGGGGGCACCGCGGCTTACCTTGCCCTCGGTAACGTAAACGCCGGCCACCTTGGCCCCCTTGCCGGCTGGGAAGACCGCCCTCACCTCGGCCCGCCCGTCAATAACCTCCTGATAGGTGGGCTCAAGTAGGCCCTTGGAGGCCTTGTCCACATCATCAATCAGGTTGTAGATAATATTGTAATAGCGTATGTCCACCTTTTGGGCCGCCGCTAGCCGCCGGGCGCCCTCCTCAGAGCCGACGCCGAATCCTATGATGAGACCTTTGGAGGCAATGGCGAGCATGACATCGCTCTCGGAGACGTTGCCGGTGCCGCTATGGATAATCCTGACCTTTACCTTATCCGTGCCTAGCTTCTCCAGGGAGCTGCGGATGGGTTCAATGCTGCCCTGGACATCGGCCTTGAGAATGACGTTGAGCTCCTTCACCTGACCGGCGCTTATCTGGTCATAGAGGTTGTTGAGGTTGACCGACTTGCCAGCGGAGGCTTCCATCTCCGCGCGGTGTCTGGCCAGCAGGGCCTGGGCATGACGCTCGTCGGAGACGGCGGTCAGGGTGTCCCCCACCTGCGGCACGCTGCCCAGTCCCAGGACTACCGCTGGTGTGGATGGCTCCGCCGTCTTTAAGCGCTTGCTGGCATCGTTGAACATGGCCCTTACCCTGCCCCAGGTGCTGCCGACCACGACGGTATCGCCCACCTTCAGGGTGCCTGTCTGCACCAGCACTGTGGCCAGCGGGCCGCGTGTCTTGTCCATCTGGGCCTCAATGACCACCCCCGCCGCCGGCCGGGTGGGGTCGGCCTTGAGCTCTTCCATCTCGGCCACCAGGAGCACATTCTCCAGTAGTTCTTCAATGCCCTTCTTCTCTTTGGCCGATATCAGGACGCAGATAGTAGGGCCCCCCCACTCCTCGGGCACCAGCCCGATTTCGGTCAGCTGCTGCTTCACCAGCTCGGGGTTGGCGTTGGCCTTATCAATCTTGTTAATGGCCACGACGATGGGCACGTCGGCGGCCTTGGCATGGTTCATGGCCTCAATGGTCTGCGGCATAACGCCATCATCAGCGGCAACCACCAGGATGGTAACATCGGTGATATTGGCGCCGTGGGCACGCATGGCGGTAAAGGCCTCGTGGCCGGGGGTATCCAGGAAGGTAATCCTCTGGCCGTTGATGGTCACCTGGTAGGCACCGATATGCTGGGTGATGCCGCCGGCCTCGGAGTCCATGACATTGGTCTGGCGTATGGCGTCAAGCAGTCTGGTCTTACCGTGGTCAACGTGCCCCATGACGGTGACGACGGGTGGACGCAGCTGGAGGTTATCGGCTCCCCTACCATAGAGCTGCTTGAGCTTCTTGCTCTCCTCGGCGGCGCTGGCGAGTTGCTGGGCTTTCAGCAGCTTCAGGTGCGGCTCGTAGCCCAGGGCGGTGGCGACGGGTGCGGCAGTATCATAGTTTATTATCTGGTTGATATTGGCCATGATGCCACTACGCATCAGCTGCTTGATAATCTGTATGGAATCAACCTGCAAAAGGTCGGCCAGCTGTCTGACGCTTAGGGATAGCGGCATGTCCAGCGTGTTTTTCTTGGGTGACTCTGCGCCTGCCTTGCTGGCTGCATTCACGGCGGCGTCTTTGGGTGGCTGAGCCTTCTTGGTGGCAGCCTTGGCGGCACCTTTAGCTGGCTGTCTGGCCTTCCTGGTGGCAGCCTTGGCGGCGTCTTTAGGTGGCTGAGCCTTCCTGGTGGCAGCCTTGGCGGTATCTTTAGTTGGTTTGCTAGCCTTTACCACTGTTTAACTCCTTGAGGAGGTCCCGGCCGCATTGGAGAAGCTGCTCGCGGTTTTCCCGGGTGAAGCTGGCGTGCAGGGCGTGCTCCAGCGCCTTACCCTTGAGCGCCGCCTCCCAGCATTCCTGCGAGGGGCAGAGGTAAGCGCCCCGCCCCTCCCTCTTCCCCCGGCGGTCAATTTCAATACTACCTTCGCTCGTGCGCACCAGGCGCATAAGTGTTCTCTTATCACTTATCCGGCGGCAGGCCACGCAGGTCCGCTGGGCTATCGGCTTGGCAGCACGGGCACTATAAATATTCCTCTTCCTCCTCAGTACCAAAGTCGCGGCGCCCTTTCCTGGGCTTGACGGCGTCTTCGCCTTCCTTGGTATAGGTGCCCTTCTTTTTCTTCTTGGTTCTAGATGTCTTGGCGGCGGTCTTGGCCGGCCTGGGGGCCATAATATCCTCGGCAAAGCGGAGCTGGGGCTTTGCCTCCTCCTGTGCTTCAAAGACGAGTGGCGGCGGCACGAGGGCCTCCACCGGCGTTACCTCAGCTTCTTCGGCTACCTCTGCCTCGGCTGCCTCCTCCGGGGCTTCCCCAGCAACCTCCAGGGTCTCTAGTATCTCCGGTGTGGGGGGTGCCTGGGTCGCGGTGGCTTCAGCTTGGGCAGCCGCCGCCTCTTTTTCAGGTGGGGCGGCCTCTTCTATCTTTTCGGCCTCGGCGGCCGAGGCACTCTTGATATCAATCCTCCATCCGGTCAGCTTGGCAGCGAGCCTGGCGTTCTGGCCCTCCTTGCCGATAGCCAGCGATAGCTGCTTGTCGGGGACGATGACCGTAGCCACCTGCGCCTCTTTGTTTAGCTCCACCCGAAGGATATGGGCGGGGCTGAGGGCGCTGGCGATAAAAGCGGCCTGGTCCTGGTTCCACAGGACGACATCTATCTTTTCGCCGCTGAGCTCGCTGACGATATTCTGTATCCTGATGCCGCGCAGCCCCACGCAGCAGCCGATGGGGTCAATGCCCTCCTGCTTGGCGGCTACGGCTATCTTGCTCCTGAAGCCGGCCTCCCGGGCGATTGATTTTATCTCCACCGTACCGTTGTAGACCTCGGGAATCTCCAGTTCAAAGAGGCGGCGCAGCAGGTCCGGGTGGGAGCGCGAGACGATAACCCTGGGCCCCTTGCTGGTGCGCGCCACCTGAAGCAAAAGCACCTTGAGCCGCTGGCCGACACGGTAGCGCTCGGTGCGCACCTGTTCGGGCGGGGGCAGTATGGCCTCCGTCCTTCCCAGCTCAATATGGACCTGCCCCTGCTCAAAGCGCTGTACCACCCCGCTGACGACATCCCCCTCCCTGTCGGCGTATTCCTCAAAGATGGCGCTATGCTCCGCTTCATGGAGGCGCTGCAGGATAACCTGCTTGGCGGTCTGGGCGGCGATGCGCCCGGCGTTGCTCGGGGTGGCTTCCACCATGATGGTATCGCCGAGCTTGGCGTCCTTTTTTAGCTTCTTGGCCTCGGCCAGGGCTATTTCGTAGCGCTTATCGGCCGGTTTTTCCGCTACGGTTTTCTCCGCCCAGACCTCCACCTGGCCCGTATTCGGGTTAATCTTGACGGCGATGTTCTGGTTGATGGTGAAGTTATCTTTCTTATAGGCGGATACCAGCGCTGCCTCCACGGCCGTAAGGACGACATCCTTCGGCAGGTTTTTCTCCGCCGAAAGCTGCGTGATAGCGAGCAGGAAGTCGCTCTTCATTTCGGATTAAAACCTCCGACATCCTTAGTAAACTATTTAAATTAAAAAAGTGGGGATCAAACCCACTTTCTAGAGTAACGTATCCCTTTATCAGAGATTATAGCACAGTATATTTTATGATTCAAGGTAGCCGATGTCAATACCCCCGGGGAGTTTTTTAAGGAACGGCCCTATCCCCCTTTATCCCCTTGCCAAGGGAAGGGGGAAGGGGGATAGATTGCCAGGCAGTCTCTAGAAAATAGGTATGGGGTTGGGTTATAATAAGGGTTGTGCTGGTGAGAAGTCACCTCTAAAAACCTAAAGGGTAGCGTACCTCGGGGACTGCCTGTGGGTGTTTACTCAGAAAGGTGCCACGAAGGAAATTCATGGAAGTCTATCTGGGCATTGATGTCGGGTCGGTGACCGCCAAGCTAGCCGTGCTGGATAGTCGCGATGAGCTGGTGGCCAGCCTCTACCTGCCGACCGCCGGCCGGCCTGTGGAGGTGGTACAGCAGGGCTTGAGGCAGCTCCGGCAGCAGCTGCCGGCTGAGGCCGAGATTCGCGGCGTGGCCACCACCGGCAGCGCCCGGTATCTCGCCGGCGTTATCGTCGGCGCCGACCTGGTCAAGAACGAAATTACCTGCCAGGCGGTGGCGGCCATGTATCATATCCCGGAGGTGCAGACTGTTATTGAGATTGGCGGGCAGGACAGCAAGATTATCATCGTCCGTGGTGGGGTGGTTACTGACTTCGGCATGAACACGGTATGCGCGGCGGGCACCGGCAGTTTCCTTGACCATCAGGCAGCACGCCTCCATATGAGTATTGAGGAGCTATCGCGGCGGGCGCTGGAGAGCAGCCGGCCGGTACCTATTGCCGGGCGCTGCACCGTTTTCGCTGAGTCGGACATGGTCCACAAACAGCAGACGGGGCACCGCCTTGAGGATATTATCTGCGGGCTGTGCCGGGCGCTGGTGCGCAACTACCTCGCCGGTGTCGGCTCGGGCAAGGATATCAAGCCGCCGGTAATCTTCCAGGGTGGGGTGGCCTTTAACCAGGGCATCGTCAGGGCGCTGGGAGAGGCGCTGGGTATGGAAATTATCGTGCCGCCCCATCACGAGGTCACGGGGGCGGTAGGGGCGGCTTTAATGGTGCATGAAGATATGGCCGAAAGCCGTAATGCCAGCCGGTTTAGGGGTTTTGGCATCAGTGATATAGAGCACGAGACCTCGTCGTTTGAGTGCCGAGCCTGCCCGGTTCAGTGCGAGGTAACCTGCGTTTCGGCCGGGGGGCGCGCTCTTGCCTGGTGGGGCGGACGTTGCGATATGTGGGAGGGAGGGCCCATAATGAAGGAGCCAGCTTCATGATGATTGCTGTTGACGCCGCCGGGGGCGACTATGCCCCCTATGAGGTAGTCAAGGGGGCGGTGAAGGCCGCCCAGGAGTATGGTGTGGAGCTTGCCCTGGTGGGCAGGAAAGACGTGCTGCACGTACTGGCGGGGCGTTCCCTGCGTAAGGGCGGCATTACCATTGTTGATGCCCCCCAGGCTATTGAGTGCGGCGAGCCGCCGATGAAGGCCATCCGCGATAAACCGGACTCCTCAATCGTGGTCGGCGTTAACCTGGTAAAAAGCGGCGAGGCCTCGGCCTTTGTCTCGGCGGGCAGCACCGGGGCGGTCTTCGGGGCGGCCCTGCTCTATCTGGGGAAGGTGGAGGGCATTACCCGCCCGGCCATAGGCTGCTTTCTGGATACCATCTCGTCTTTCCCGGCCCTCCTGGTTGATGCCGGCGCCAATGCCGATTGCCGCCCGGAGCACCTGGTGGAATTCGCTAGGCTGGGTTCTATCTATAGCAAGTATCTCCTTAAAATTGAATCGCCGCGGGTTGGCCTCCTCAACAATGGGGTGGAGGAGGGCAAGGGCAGCCGCCTGGCCCAGGAAAGCTACCAGCTTTTGAAGGATGCGGTGGGTATCAACTTCGTCGGTAATATAGAGGGGCATGATATTGCCAAGAGGGCGGCCGATGTTATCGTGACCGATGGCTTCACCGGCAATATCGTTATCAAGACCATTGAGGGGTTCAGCGACAACTTCCTGACTTCAGTGCGTCATATCGGGCATGTTGTTTCCAGTGGCTACCGGCTGCGGGGGAGGGACCTGCTCCGCGATATAGGGCTGGGTGCACTCGTCAAGAAGATGGACTATACCGAGTATGGCGGGGCCTGCCTTTTGGGGGTAGACGGCAATGTCATCATTGCCCACGGGCGCAGCCAGGCCAGGGCTATCAAGAATGCCATCGGCTTGGCCAAGGAGACCGTGGAAAGAGGTATAACAGAAATAGTCAAGGAGGAAAGCCGTGAGCAAGCCGTTAAAGGTTGAGGATGCCAGTTTTGACTCCATAGTGTTGAAATCAAAGACGCCGGTGCTGGTCGATTTCTGGGCACCCTGGTGCGGGCCGTGCCGCATGGTGGCGCCGGTAGTTGATGAGCTGGCGGATGAGTATCAAGGCAGGGTCAGCTTCGGCAAGGTGAATGTGGACGAAAACCCGGCTACCGCCAGGAGGTATAATATCATGAGTATCCCTACCCTTATCCTCTTTAAGGATGGCCGGCCCATTAATAATGTCGTCGGCTTCAGGTCCAAGGAAGAGCTCAAAAAGCTCCTGGACATGTCTCTGGGGTAAGCGCGGAGGAATTTATGGCTCATCCCGAAAAGGGGTATGACGTTATCATTATCGGCGGCGGGCCCGCGGGCCTCAGCGCGGCCATTTATGCTGCCCGGGATAAGCTAGCCGCCCTGCTCATTGAAAAGGGGATGGTCGGTGGCCAGATAGTTAATACCGACATTGTGGAGAACTACCCCGGTTTCCCTGATGGCATTAGTGGCTTTGACCTGACCCAGTCCATGTACCGGCAGGCCCAGAGATTCGGGCTGGAAATCCTCAACGCCGAGGTTACCGGGCTCCAGGACGGCCAGATGAAGGTGGTTATGACCTCGGCGGGCGACCTTTTCGCCAGGGCGGTGATTATCGCCGGAGGCTCGGAGCGGCAGAAGCTGGGTATACCCGGGGAGGCCGAGTTTACCGGCAAGGGGGTGTCCTACTGTGCCACCTGCGATGCCGCCTTCTTTAGGGACAAGACGGTGGCGGTCGTCGGCGGCGGCAATGCCGCCCTGACGGAGGCCATACACCTCAGCAAGTTTGCCTCCCGCATCATCATCATACACCGGCGCGACCAGTTCCGGGCTATGCCCGTACTTCAGGATAAGGTTAAAGCTATCCCCAGGATAGAAGTCCTGTGGGACAGTGCTGTGGAGGAGATTATGGGGGAGGCCTTGGTCAGCCGCATCAGGGTACGCCATATACCCAGCGGCCGGGTATCGGTCCTGGATGTCGCCGGGGTCTTTGTTGCGATTGGCCTCAGGCCCAATACTGACTACCTGAAGGGCTTTTTAGCTCTGGACACTAACGGTGCTATTGTCACCGATGCCAAGCTGGAGGCCAGCGTGAGCGGCATATTTGCCGCGGGTGATATACGCAGCAATTCCATCAGGCAGGTTATCAGCGCCGCCGGTGATGGTGCTACCGCCGCTTTGTCGGCCGGGAGGTATATTGAAGGGTAGTAAAAAAAGCCGCCTGTGTAGCCGGGGGGCTATTGACGTCTTTTGCTTACCGTGAAGTATAATGAGCATGAAAAGGAGAGGGTTGTGAAGGTTATTTTTCTTGAGGATGTCCCCAATGTGGCCCGTGCCGGTGAGACCAAGTTAGTTGCCGATGGCTACGGCCGGAACTATCTCCTGCCGCGCCAGTTGGCTATCCTGGCGGGCTCCCGGGCCGCGGCCATTGTTGCGGTGCGGCTGAGGAAGAGGGAGCGGCTCCAGGCGCAGACGGAGGCTGAGATGGCAGCGCTGGCGGCCAAGCTGAATGGTATTGAAGTTACCCTCAGAGCCAAGGCCGGCGCCAAGGATAGGCTCTACGGCTCCGTTACCAGCGCCGATATTGCCGAGGTCTTGAGCCGCAGTGTCGGAGGCGTTGTTGACAAGAAGAAGATAGAACTGGCCCAGCCGATTCATCAGCTCGGCAGTTATGAGGTGACCGTTAGGTTCACCCATGATATTGTCGCCGCCGTCAAGCTGACGGTGGTGGCAGAAGCGCCTGAGGCAGAGGCTAAGGTGGAGGAGAAGAAGGCAGAGAAAAAGAAGAAGGCCAAGGCCGAGAAAAAGCCTGAGGCCAAAGAAGCCGAGAAGGCAGAAGAGAAAAAGCCCAAGGCCAAGAAGGCGAAAGAGCCGAAGGTAGAGGCGGAAAAGAAGGAAAAGAAGACCAGGGCGAAGAGGGGGGGGAAGGCAGAAGAGGGGGAGACCAAGGTGCCTAAGAAAGGCAGGGCGAAGAAGAAGGTAGAGGAGGCTGGGGAGAAGGATGCAGAACCGGGTCAATGAAGAAAAGCTGCCGCCGCATGACAATGATGCCGAAGAAGCCGTTATCGGCGCGCTGCTGATTGACGGCTCGGCCATCTTCAAGATTGCCGATTTTCTTCACGTGGCGGACTTCTACTATGAGCCGAACCAGTGGCTGTATGATGCCTGCCGTTCGCTCTATGAGCGTGATGAGGCCATCAACCAGGTCACGGTGGCGCAGGAGCTGTCGCGGAAGGGTCGGCTGGAGGCCTGCGGCGGTGCCGCCCGGCTTAGCTACCTGATATCCGTATGCCCCACCTCGCTTGATGTTGAGCACTACGCCCGCATCGTCTACCGTCTCTCGGTAATGCGCCAGATGATTAGCGCCGGCAACCGCATTACCGCTATCGGCTACGAGGCCGGCCCGGATGTCGGACAGAGCCTGGCGGAGGCGGAGGGCATCCTCTTCAGACTGCGCCGCGGCCAGGGCCGGGGGGACCTGACGCATATACGTCAGGTGCTGGACAAGTATTTTGAGGGGGTGACGGCTGCGCCGGGGGAGCGCCCCGAGGGGCTGCCCTATGTGCTCTCCAGCTACGCCGGTCTGGACGAGTTCCTGGGCGGGTTCCAGCGCTCCGACCTGGTCATTATCGCCGGGCGTCCCAGCATGGGCAAGACAAGCCTGGCGCTGAATATTGCCCGCAACGCCGCCGTAGACCACCGTGCCTGTGTGGCCCTCTTTAGCCTGGAGATGGCGCGCGACTCCTTGGTGCTGCGGCTACTTTCCAGTGAGGCCGGGGTCAACTCGCGGCGGGTGCGCTTCGGGCACCATACCGAGGACGAGGAGCGCCGTGTCATGGAGGCTACCGGCGTCCTTTCCGAGTCGCCGATTTATCTTGACGATACCCCGATGCTCCGCATGGCCGAGATGCGCTCTAAGGCCCTCCGCCTGAACTACGAGCGTGGTGTTGATATGGTTATTATTGATTACCTCCAGCTGATGCAGGGCGAGGGGGTGAGGGGCGAGAACCGTGTCCAGGAAATCAGTTATATCTGCCGCTCCTTGAAGGCCCTGGCCCGTGAGCTTAACGTACCCCTGCTGGCGGTATCGCAGCTCTCGCGGGCCGTAGAGTGGCGCGCCTCCCACGAGCCCCAGCTCTCCGACCTGCGTGAGAGCGGCAGCATTGAGCAGGATGCCGATGTCGTCCTCTTCATCTATCGGGACGAATACTACTATAAGAGCGAAGAGGAGTGGCTGGCGGCCCATCCGGATAAGGAGTTCCCGCACGAGGAGGCCGATATCATCATTGCCAAGCACCGCAACGGGCCTACCGGAAGGATAAAGCTGCGCTTCCGACACGAGCTGGCCCGTTTTGATAATCTGAGCGGGGAGCCGAGCCTACTATGAAGAAATTTAATGGTTTCCCCGCCCGGATGGAGTTCACCTCCATCCCCAATCTCTTCTTCACTAGCCTGCTGCCCCAGATAACGGACATGGCTGAACTGAAAGTGACGCTGCATGTCCTGGCGGCTATCTACCGCAAGAAAGGCTACCCCCGCTTTGTGTCTTTTTCCGAGCTGGCGGGCGATGCTGCCCTTGTGGGCGGTCTGGGGGGTGGGGCGCCGGAAGAGGCGCTGCGCCGCGCCCTGGGGATGGCGGTGGCGCGGGGCACTATGCTCCATATAGCGCTGGAAAGGGATGGGGCCACCGAGGATGCCTATTTACTGAACACTGAGGCCAACCGGCAGGCGGCGGACAAAATCCGTAATGGGGAAATCAAATTAAGCGGGCTGAAGGCCAGGGAGCCGGCCTATGTCGCCGAGGCCCCGCCCGATATCTTCACCCTCTATGAGGAGAATATCGGCATGCTCTACCCGATGGCGGCTGAGGAGCTGCGCGACATGGAAAAGTCTTACCCCTCTAGCTGGATTAGAGACGCCATCAAAGAGGCCGTCTTACATAACAAGCGGAACATCAGGTATATCAGCCGGATTTTAGAAAGCTGGGCAGCGGAAGGAAGAGAGGATGGAGCACATCCGCGAGATTCTCAAAAGGCAGGCCCCGCCAAATACATCAAGCAAAGATACGGGCACATGGTCCAGCGCTGAGGCCAGGCCGGGTGGGGATTGCCCTATCTGCCGGGGCGCTGGCGCCGTTTATCCACGGCTGGCCTCGGGCGAGCTTGATTACAGCCGGCTGGTTCCCTGCCGCTGTCGTAAGAATAAGCAGGACAGCGAGCGTGCTAGTCGTTTAAAGCAGTACAGCAACCTGGGCTCGCTGGTGCGTTTCACCTTTGACAACCTGGAGCCGCAGGGCAGGAGCGGTAGTCCCCGAAGCCAGGAAGGGTTTGCCCGTGCCTATCAGGCGGCCAAGGCATTTGCCGCCGCGCCGAAGGGGTGGCTGGTCTTCAGCGGCCCCAGCGGCAGCGGCAAGACGCACCT
>Ga0315282_10007300_pt1 | contig 18203 bp, 16 predicted proteins | sample YL17G07_20_MG_FD_203693 | JGI IMG/M metagenome (GOLD analysis project Ga0315282, IMG submission 203693) | Sediment microbial communities from Yellowstone Lake, YNP, Wyoming, USA - YL17G07_20 | ecosystem: Environmental > Aquatic > Freshwater > Lake > Sediment | place: USA: Wyoming | collected...
CTGGCAGCAGTGATACGCCAGCACCTGCCCGCCGGGGTTCAGGTGCACCAGTTGCGCGACAATCGCCGATTTCCCCGTCCCTGGGTCGCCAGTAATCAGCAACGCGCGTTCGTCGGTTGTGCGCCACGCGTCAATCTCGTCGAGCAGCCACTGGCGGCCGACGAAGTTGCGCCGCTTCTCCTCCAGCAGCGGCGTGAAATCCCACGGGCGCAGGTCGTCTTCCCACGAGCGATAGCGGACCACGCCGCGCTGCGCGTCAGCGATGGCGTTGAGCAGACGCGTGAAGCCCTCCTGGTAGCGGTCCTCCGACTGTGCGCAGGCCTGCATGTCCACGTAGTCGAGCCGGTAGATAACGAACGGCGGCTCGCACGGCGCGGCCAGGACCGGGACGATTGGCTTCTTCGCGCCAAACCGCGCGTAGTGAAGCTCGTCCAGGCAGACGCTGTCAGACGCATCGGCGCTCTGCGGATCGGTGCTCCTGCGCACCGCGTGTGGGCTGAGCAGCGCCACGACAACCTGGGTGCTGCGCAGGCCGTCCTGGATGACCTGCATGAAGTCGGAGCCGGAGCGGATGGCGCTGCGGTCCAGCCACACGTCGAAGCCGCGCCTCTGAAGGTCTCCGCAGAGCCGTTCGGCCAACTGCGACGCATCCCGGCGGCCGTAGCTGATGAACAGGCGGCATGCCGCACCCGGCGCCGCAGCCGGTTCCCCGGCGGCCTGCGGTGCCGGCGCAGGTGGCGGAGCCTGTCCTGCGGCAGGGGCCTTCAACGCCGCAATGGCGGCCAGGAGCTTCTTGCGGTGGCCCAGCCTGACGTGGAGCTTCTCAAGGTCGGCGTCCGTCAACTCAAGGAGCGCGTCCTGGTCAATGGCCTCATGAGCGAAAGCCTGGGCGTATTCGTTCAGCCCCAGCCCTTCCAGCCACGCGCAGACGTCCATGCCCCGGCCCCCACAGGATCAGATGAACCGAGCAGGCATTATAGCTGAACGCGATAGATGCGGCCAGCGGCGGCGACGGGCGCCCATATGCGGCCACCGCGTGGAAGTCTACCGCGTCACGCGCGCTGACGAACATGACGGCGCGCCCCGGAAAGCGTTAAGCCAGCGTCAAACGGGTTAAGAGTTTTGTGGCGCTGGGCCGCCGCGAAAACTCCTAACCCGCTCTGTTCACACGAAAAGCAGACTCCTTGTGCCGAACATGCACGTCGTTGCGGCGCAAGGGAGACGCAATCATTCGGGGGAACAGGTGGGCTTACTTCTGGAATGTTGACAGTACACGCCGCGCAAAGGAAGACATGGACAGATTTGCCTCGCGCCGTCTGCGATGATAGTGTTGAGGGCTGCTTGAAAGGTATTCGCCGTGAAGTCGCGCGAACGAGTGCTGACCGCATTGGACCACCGGGAACCGGACCGCGTGCCGGCAGACCTGGGCGGCACGGTGGTCTCGTCAATCGCCATTTCGACGTACGCCGCCTTGCGCGGCCACCTCGGCCTGCCCAGCCAGCCGATTCGCATCCTGGAGACGGTGCAGCAGATCGCGGTGGTGGACGAGGACGTGCTGGACGTCTTCGGTGTGGATGTGATTCCCGTGTTCGCCAATCCAGGTAGCCGCTACCAGCCGCGCTTCGTGGCTGAAGGGGGCCGTGGCGAGTCGTTCCAGGACGAGTTCGGCGCCACGCTGCGGCGGCCGCCGGGCGGCTTCTACTACGACTGGCAGGAGTTCCCTTTGCGCGAGCCGTCGCTCGAGGCCATGCAGAAGATGCCCTGGCCGGACCCCGCCGATCCGGCTCGTTACCGGGGACTGCGCGAGCGCGTGCGGCAACTGCGGGCAGCCACCGACCGCGCACTGTTCGGCATGGCGCCCTGCGGGCACGACCTGTTCAACCAGTTGCTGCGCGTGCGCGGCATGGAAGAGGGGTTCATGGACCTGGTGGCCAACCCGGACTTCGCCGAGGCGTTCCTGGAACGCTTGACCCGGACCATCTGCAAGGCCCAGGAGTCGTTCCTGGATGAAGTCGGCGACCTGATTGACGTCCACTTCACCGCGGACGACCTGGCCGGTCAGAACGGGCCGCTGATCTCGCCCGCGGTCTACCGGAAACTGATCAAGCCGCGCTGGGCGAGAATCATCCAGACCATCAAGGCGCGAACCAAGGCCAAGATCCTGTACCACAGTTGCGGCGCGATCGGCGCATTCCTGCCCGATTTGATCGAGATCGGCGTTGACATCATCAACCCGGTCCAGGTCTCCGCGGCAGGAATGGACACTGCGGAGCTGAAGAAGAAGTACGGGAAGCACCTGGCTTTCTGGGGCGGCGGCTGCGACACGCAGCGCGTGCTGAACATGGCGGGCCCGGACCAGGTGCGCGCAGAAGTGCGCCGCCGCATCCGCGATCTTGCGCCCGGCGGCGGCTTCGTCTTCAATCCGGTACACAACATCCAGCCGCTGATCGAACCGGCCAATATCGCAGCGATGTTCCGGGCGGCCCAGGAATTCGGACGATACCCGATTCGGATCAACTAACCTAGGGCGGAGACAACGCAGATGAGCAAGGCGAACGTGTTTGATCTGACCGGCAAGGTCGCCGTGGTGACAGGCGCTGCACGCGGGTTGGGCGCGGCGTCGGCTATCGGCCTGGCGGAGTATGGCGCCGATGTGGCGGCGGTTGATCTCTCCGCCGAGAATTGCGGGACCACCGTGGCGGAAGTAAAGTCCCTGGGCCGCAAGTGCGCCGCCTACGGCTGCGACGTGGCCCAGTACGAACAGGTGCGAGACACAATCCAGCGCATCCACCGCGACTTTGGCCGGCTTGACATTCTGGTGAACATCGCGGGTATCACGGCCCGCATCCCCACGGTAGATATGCCGCCCGAGACGGTCCGCCGGCTCACTGAGGTCAACTACTACGGCACGTTCTGGATGTGCAAGGAGGCCGGCCGCATCATGCTCAAGCAAGGCCGCGGCGCCATCGTCAACATGTCGGCCTTGGGCGGCGGGTTCCTGGGTACTGGAAGAGGCAATGCCGCGTACAGCTCCACCAAGGGCGCCATCGCGGCGCTGACCAAGGAACTGGCCTGCGAATGGGGGACGGCGGGCATCCGCGTCAATGCCGTGGCGCCGTGTTGGTTCCAGACCGAGATGAACGCCAGCAGCATCTTCGCCAACAAGGCCTTCATGGCGCAGGTGCTGACCAAACTGCCCATGAAACGGATCGGGCAGCCGCGCGAACTGGTGGGCCCGATCGTGTTCCTGGCCAGCGAAGCGTCCTCCATGATCACGGGGCTGGTCTTGCCGGTGGATGGCGGCGCGGCGGCCACGTGCCCCATCGAATGGCAACCGGAGTCAGGGACGCGGGCCTCTCGCCACAGAGGGCGCAGCGCGGGTGGGGACCGCCGATGAGCGCCAAGACTCCCGAGGAACTGATCGAGCGGCACGAGGCATTCCTGCAATGCCGGCCGGCGGATCGTCCTTTGGTGGGGTATTGGTTCGGGGGCTACTTTCCGGCGGAGCAGTTCCCGCACGGCACGGCGACGTGGGGTGCGGACCGGGTGCTGACGCCAGGGGACGTCTCATTCGCCGGCTTCGCCAGCGACTACGAGAACCTGTATCGCTTGCACCGGGATGTGGACGACGACTTCTTCTACGTAGGCTCTGCCTACTGGGGAATCCCCTGGGCGGAAGCCATTCTGGGGTGTCCAGTCGTCGTCGCGGCGTCCAACTGCCGGGCGGAGGTCTGCCTGCGGACGGAGCAGGACGCACGGGCAGCCAACAGCAAACGGAGGCTGCCCGTGGCACACTTGGTGGAGCTGGACGACAATCGCTGGTTCGAGACCCTGGTGCGCTTCACGCGCGAGCTGGTTTCCTTCTCGGACGGACGGTTTCCGGTGTGTCCGCCGCTGCTGCGCGGTCCGGGCGACTGCGCCAGCGCCATGCTCGGGGGCATGGACTTCGTCACTGGGTTCTTCGATGAGCCGGAGCGAATGGTTCGGCTGCTGGACCACTGTGCGCGCGTGCGTCTGGCGATGCTTGAGCGGCTCCGCGCGGTCATCCCAGCCTGGCACGGAACGCACGCCGCAGGCGGCTATCCGAGCAAGGTGTGGTGCAGGAGGACCGTCGCGTACAACCAGGACGACTCCGCGGCGCTGCTGAATCCCACTCTGTTCAGAGAATTCCTTTTGCCGCTGGAACGCCGCATGTGCCAGACTGCGGAGGTGAACTTCATCCATCTCCACTCGTCGTGCCGGTATCCTGTTGATATCCTGCTTGAGGACCGCTCATACGACGTGCTGGAAGTCAACATTGACCACCCGGGGATGGGTCCGCCCGTGCGCGAACTGCTGCCGGTCTTCCGGAAGGTCCAGGCTGCCGGACGCCCATTGCTGCTGTGGGGCGAGTTCAGCGACGAGGACTGGAACCTGGTCCACAGCGAACTCGAGCCTGCGGGGTTGAGTCTGCAGCCGTTCGCGCCGCGCTCGTACAGGTCGTGAGGAAGCCACGATGAACAGATTGGCCGAGGAGATCCACGCCGCCGAGGTGCCGGCCGGAGCGGTGCGCTTATGGTGGCTGGGCCAGGCGGGGTTCGCCTTCAAGGCGCCGGGCGGCCTGGTCGTGTACGTGGACCCATATCTGTCGGATGCCGTGGAGCGGCTGCACGGCTTCAAGCGGCTGTCCCTGGCGCCCATCGCGGCAGAGGACGTCGCCGCCGCTCTGGTCGTCATCACGCACGAGCACACCGACCACCTGGACCCCGACGCGCTCCCGGTGATTGCCAAGCGCAATCCCCAGTGCCGCTTTGCCGCACCGGCAGGCTGTACCGAAGGATTGCGCAACGCCGGGGTCGAGCCGAGCCGCCAGGTGTTGCTGGAGCCAAATCAGTCGCGCGCTTTGGATGGCGTGGTTGTCCACACGGCGCCCGCTGACCACGGCGATTTTTCCCCGTCGGCGCTCGCCATCGTGCTGGACTTTGGCGGGGTGCGCATCATGCACACCGGCGATACCTCGTTGCGCACGGCCCTCTTCAAGCGGCTCTTTGACCTGCGTGTTGACGTACTGCTGCCGTGTATCAACGGCGTCTTCGGGAACATGAACCACATTGACGCCGCCATGATGGTCCGGGAAGCCGGGCCGCGGACCGCCATTCCCTGCCACTTCTGGACCTTTGCCGAACAGGGCGGCTGCGACCCTGCCGGATTCCTGGACGCGTGCAGGCGCTTTGCGCCTGACGTGAAGGCCCTGTTGCTGAAGCCCGGCGAGGGCCTTACCGTTACGCGGCGGGAGGGCCAATGAGATTCAGCTACGTGCTGCCCGACCCCGGCTCGTATCCCCGCTGGGAGGACTTCGAGTCGGACCTGGCGTGCCTGAAGCGGGCCGGCTACGACGCGGTGGAGTTGCAGATCGCCGACCCGGCACAACTGGACGAGGCACGCCTGCGCCGCTCACTCGACGCGGCTGGATGCCCGCTGTGTGCGTTCCAGACCGGCAGCACGTATGCCACCCGCGGCAATTGCCTGAGCACCGCCGACGACAGCATCCGGGCACGAACCGCCGAACTGCTCGGACGTTTCGTTGATCTGGCCGCGCGCTGGCAGGCGGTGATGGTGTTTGGCTCGCTGCAGGGACGGCTGAAGGATGAGCCTGACGCGAAAGCGGGCGAACGGCGGATCGCCGAGGCGCTGGCCGAGATTGGGCGCCAGGCAACGCAGAAGGGTGCTGTTATCGCGGTCGAGCCCGTCAACCACTCGGAAGTTGGATTCCACAACACCATCGCCGCGGTGTCGCAGTTGGTGCGCGGCCTGGGCCGCACCCCCCTTTCCCCCCCTTACCAAGGGGGGGACAAAGGGGGGGTGCGGATGATGGTGGACACCTACCACATGAACATCATGGTGGACACCTACCACATGAACATCGAGGAGCGGGACATGCTCGCCCCCCTGGCGGGCATCGCTGACATTCTGGCGCACGTACACCTGTGCGAGACCAACCGCGGCGTCCTGGGCACCGGGCACTGGAACACCGCCGCGTTCCTGGCGGAACTGCGACGGCTCGGCTACGGCGGCTATTGCTCCATCGGCGTCTACAACACGGCGCTTGGCGCCGGCGAGTGCATGACCCGGTGCATGGCGGCCCTGCGGAGGGAGAACGCTTGACAGGAAAAGGGGCCTTCTTCTTTTCGCAAAGATCACGGCCCCTGTTTCTCACGGCGAGGCCGGGCGAAGAGAAGAATGTCCCCTTTTCCCCTTTCTTAGGTCATAAACCAGCAATGCCTTTACGTCACGAATACTCTCACCGAACTCATCCTCCCACCACTCTGGCAGTCCCTCCGCCGAAGCCTGGACAAAGGAGGTGACGAATTGCGGCGTCTGATCATAAACGCCTAGATGGCCGTCCTGCTGCGGAGCACCCGATGGGGCACGCCCCTGAAAGTCCTCGGCGTAGTAACTTCCAAGGAAACGGAGTAAATCATCACCTTGTTCTTGTACCAAGGGGCAGCCTAGTAAACAGGAGAGTGGTGTCGTGCGTCGAAGCACCTCAGCCGGCTGCACCTGCTTTTTCCCTGGAGCGATGAAATCAGAGAACATCCGTCGCGCTCCTCCGAGGAAAGCTCCCTCGTCATGGCGCTGTGCACCGCACATCGTCTGTGACGGACTTCCCGTGTAAAAGGCATAAAACGGCAACGCATTCGCGCGATCGGAACTGGCGAGAAGCATGTCAATCTGAAGTCCATTCTTATTTGTGTACGCGAGCGATGCGTAAACGTCGCCATCTCTCGTGAGCTTCTTGGCTTGAACACGGAATCGAAAGGACCGGCGTGGAAAGAGAATCCACCACTCCCAGTCCGCTCCGGTCTCTCTCGCCTCAGTGTGACGAGAAAAGGCAGCATACCGAAAACGCGGAGACTTACTGGAAATGTCGTAAAGAAGCCAATCTGTCAGCGACTCCTCCTTAACTGCAGGCTGTCCACGAAGCCAGCGCCGTATGTATCGAGAGGCATTGAGTAGGATGTCTGAATCGCGCTGCATACCTATCGGACTTTTGTTGGTCGAGAGGCCATTTTCTGGGCTCTGAAGTAGCTGCTCGGCCACTGCGTCGAGTCCTTGCGGGTTTACTGGCAGCAGCGGACGACACTGTTGCCGCCGTCGTGCCTTCTTCACGGCCTGTGCTCTCGCCATCGCTCCGGCGATAGGCTTCCCCATGAATTGGTCTGGAATCTTAATCTTCATTGGGTGCTTTCGATGACCACTTACGCGGTTGAATGCCGCCGCTCGCCTGTCCCCAATTCATTGAAACACCAGGGAGTTTCGGGGACGTTCACGAAACTATCCCCCTGGCAGGCGCTTACGTTGCGGCCTTCAGGCTTTGTGGACGGGTTTGCCGTTGGCGGGCTTGCCGTGCCGGGCGGCGGGCTTCATCTTCTTGCACGCCTGGGCCTTTGCAATCCGAAAGCCGCGCCGTGGGCCTCCTTGCTTTTCCAGGCTCATCAGCCAGGCGTGCATTTCCTCTGGCGTCTTGAAGCGCCCGAACAGTTCTTGGCGCGCCCGGCGGCAGCGCCGCATTACCTCATCGTCTTCGCCCAACACGGTTCTGTGCGGCATGGTCAGTCTCTCCTTCTAATGTTCTCGCCCAACATTGCCTTCGGAATGCTCTCCGGCGATACGACCAGCGGTGTCCGCAAGCCAAAGGCCGCTCGGAACCGCACCAGTTTTCTCTGCGTCTCCTCGCTTACCAAGTGGGCGCGGTTCCACGACAGCAAGTAGTCTACCCGATACACCGTGGCAAAAGCCAGATGAAATGCGTCCCCTGGCACGGCCAACGGGACGACATGGGCGTCAAGCAGCTTGGCTTCAACATCCCCGACGGCGCGACTGTATGCCAGGTACGGCAACCTGCGGACTTCCGCCAAGGCCCGCTGCTGACCGGGGTATTCGCCAGCGGCCAATTCGCTTCCCACGACCCGCGAGGCAAGAAGTCTGAAAAAGGGGCGCTCCTGTTCCCACCATTCCCGCGTGGCCCGCTGGCAACTGAGTGCCTCAGCATCCGAGCCAAGGTAGTGGAGATAAGAGAGAATGTTCGTGTCCACGTACACGCTCGGCTTGTGCCTCATGCCTCGCCGCCCTTCCGCTTTGCCCCTTAGCCTGGCTTGATAACCCCCACCGGATGACCCAGCGCTACCACGTCGCCCTCGGCGGCGAGCATCTTTACCAGCACTCCGGTGGCCGGCGATTCGATCTCGACGGTGGACTTGTCGGTCTCGACTTCGAGCACGCTTTCGCCCGCGCACACGCTCTGGCCCAGGCCCTTCATCCAGCGGATAATCCTCGCCTCCTCGATGGTCAGATCCATGTTGGGTATGAGGATCGGCACGCCGTCAGCAGTGGAAGCAGCAGCAGTGGCAGGAGCAGGAGCAGGAGCAGCAGCAGGAGCAGTTACTGCCGCTGTCAACGGCCGCTGCCAACTGCCGCGGCCGGGCGTAGCGCCCGCCGCTCCTCGCGGCGTCCTGGGCAGCGGAGGGCGGCCTGAGAGAACCGCTTGGGCCGCCGCCACGACTTTCGGCGCCGTCACCATCACCGCACTCTCCAGTGACGGACTGAACGGGAATGGCACGCGTTGCGTATGCAGGCGGCCGACCGGAGCATCCAGGTCGTCGAAGGCCCACTCCATCATCGCTGCCGCGAGCTCAGAACCGACGCCGAACATGGACCAGGCCTCATCCACGACCAGCAGGTGCTGGGTCTTGTGCAGGCTGGCCGCAACAGTCTCAACGTCAAGCGGCACGATGGTCCGCAGGTCAATGACCTCGCAGGAGACGCCTTGTGGCTTAAGCTGTTCGGCGGCCTCCAGGCAGACGCGCGTCAACAGGCCGCAGGTGGCGATGGTGAGGTCCTTGCCCGGCCGCACTACCGCGGCCTGGCCCAGCGGGACGAGGTGCTCGCCGGCGGGGACTTCCCCTTTGGAACTGAACAGGGCCTTGTGCTCCAGGAACAGGACCGGGTCGCCGGCGCGCAGGGAAGTTTTCATCAGGCCCTTGGCGTCGGCCGGGTTGGAGGGCACGACCACGAGCAGCCCCGGACAGTGGCCGAAGGCCGGATAATAGGCGCCGCTGTGATGTGCCCCGGCGCACTTGATCATGCCCATAGGCGCCCGCACCAGCAGCGGCACGTGGACCTGCCCGTTGCTCATGTAGCGCAGCTTGCCGGCCATGTGGATGATCTGGGTGGCGGCATCGAACATGAAGTCGGCGAACATCAGGTCGGCGACGGCCCGGCAACCGGTCGCCGCGGCGCCGACGGCCGCACCAGTGAAGGCCAACTCGCAGATGGGCGTGTCTATGACTCGCCTGCCGCCGAATTCCTTCCACAGGTCCTTGCTGTGGCCGAAACAACCGCCGCGCTCGGCAATTCCCTCACCAAGGTAGATAATGTTCGGATCGCGGCGCATCTCCTCGGCAACCCCGTCGCGCACGGCTTCCATCCAGCCCTGCTGGACCGTCTTCTGTAGGGCCGGCGCCGGCGCGGGCATGGGGGGATTGAGCGGCTCGGCATAGACGTGGTCGTAGAGTCGTGCGGGGTCGGGATCGGGCGAGGACTCGCTCTCACGAATCGCCTCCCGAATCTGCTCGTCCACCCGGCGGTCAAGCTCCGCCAACTCTCCCGCCGAGGCAAGTTGCGCCTCTTCGACCAGCAGATGGCGGAAGCCCGCGATGGGGCAGCGCTTTTTCCAGGCGTTGAGTTCCTCTTCGCTCCGATAACCCCCAAAAGGCGGATCGCCTTCGTGATGGCCGCACCAGCGGTACGTGAGCGACTCGATCAGGGTTGGCCCCTCGCCGGCACGTGCCCGCGCCACGGCCGTGCGGGCCACCTCCCAGACCGCCAGCACGTCGTTGCCATCCACCGTGACTCCAACGCAGCCGAACGCGGCGGCCTTGCTGGAGATACGGGTGTTGGCCGTGGTCTTGGACAGGGCCGTCTGGGTTGCGTAGAGATTATTTTCGCAGACGAAAAGGACCGGAAGCTTTTGGACGGTGGCGAAGTTGATGGATTCCAGAAACGCGGCGTGGTTGGTCGCGCCGTCGCCAAAGAAGGCGGCGGCTACCTGATCTGTCCCGCGGACCTTGGCGCTCAGTGCGGTGCCCACGGCCGACGGAATCCCGCTGGCCACGATGCCCGTGGTGCCGAACAGTCCGACGGATGGGCAGTACATGTGCATGCTGCCGCCCCGCCCGCCGCAACAGCCCGTGGCCTTGCCGAGCAGTTCCGCCATGACCGCCCCCGGCGGGACGCCCTTGGCCAGCACGTGGCCATGACCGCGGTGCGTGCTGGTGATCCAGTCGTCGCTGCGGAGATTCGCGCACACGCCGACGGCAGTCGCCTCTTCGCCGATGTACAAGTGGATGAAGCCGGGCCAACGGCCGGCGCGGTAGAACTCTTGCGCGGTGGACTCGAAGCGGCGGAGGAGCACCATCCGTTCGTAGAGGCGCAGCAGGTCCTCCTTCTCGAGGCCGGGAGGGAGAACGCGACGGGGAGGAGCGTTCTCAAGCGAAGCGGCCGGGCGTGGCGCCCGCCGCTCCTTTCCGCGCTTCGCCATGTCACTCGCCTTTCTCCAGGACAACGGGGTTGGTCAGCGTGCCGATCTTCTCCAGCTCGATGCTCACGGTGTCGCCCGGCTTCAGCCACACGGGCGGCTTGCGCGCCATGCCGACGCCGTGCGGAGTGCCGGTCAGGATCACGGTTCCGGCCAGCAGCGTGGTGCTGCCGCTGAGGAATTCGATCAACGCCGGCACGTCGAAGATCATGTCGTTAGTGTTCCAGTCCTGCATCACCCGGCCGTTGAGGACCGTCTTGAGCTGCAGCGCGTTGGGATTGGGGACCTCATCGGGGGTGACCAGGTGCGGCCCCAGGGGTGCGAAGGTGTCGAAGGTCTTGCCGCGGCACCACTGGCTGCCGCCCCACCGGGTCTGCCAGTCACGTGCGCTCACATCGTTGGCGGCCGTGTAGCCCAAGATGTAGTTGTGCGCCTCGTCCCTGCGGACGTTCTTGCAGCGCCGGCCAATGACCACCGCCAATTCGCACTCGTAGTCCACTTCCTGGCTGGCCAGGTGTCTGGGCAGAACGATGGGGTCGCCCGGGTTCTGCACCGCGGTTGTGGCTTTCATGAACACCACCGGGAACTGCGGGATGGGCACGTTCCCCTCCGCGGCGTGGCGGCGATAGTTCAAGCCAATGCACAGGATATTCACCGGCACAACGGGGGCCAGCAGCTTGCGCACCTCGGCCCGTTGGCGCGTGATCTCGTATTGGCCGAAGATATCGCCGGCGATAAGCAGCGCAGTCGCGTCGGGCTGCAGCGCGCCGAGGCGGGTGTTGCCCTGGGCATCTTCAAAGCGGATCAGCTTCATGGGTTTCTCCTTGCGGGGGTTTACCTGTTGAGCTTGTGGACACGCTGACTCCTGCACTTGGCCTGCCGCGCCGCCCGCACCGCCTTCACCCATTTGGCAGCAGCCCGAGTGATGGCCGGGGCGTCGCCGGCCGTGTACGCCGCGGCGTCCAGGCCGTTGGCCAGCAGTGTTACGACCTCTGCGCCGGCGGCGACATAGTCTTTGACGTTCGACAGCGTCATGCCGCCGGCGGCCATCAGATGCAGCTTCGGGAATGGCCCCAGGATTTCAGCGAAGAACGCCGGTCCGACGCATACCGCCGGGAACACCTTGATTATATCGGCGCCCAGGCGCAGGGCCTGCATGACCTCGCTGGGAGTAATGGCGCCGACGATGCTGACGACCCCGTGGTCCCGGCACGCCTGGATCATCTCTGCGCTGAGGCCGGGGCTGGCGATGAACTTCGCCCCGGCGGCAACGGCCAGAGCGACGGCCGGGCCATCCAGGACCGTCCCCGCGCCAACCAGCAGATTGGCAGGCAGGCTGGCGGCGGCCTCCTTCAGAAGGTCCAGAGCATTGGGCATTGTCAGCGTGTACTCGACGCACCCGATGCCGGCGTCCTGGTAGGCCTGGCTGGCAGCAAGGAGGTGTCTCACGTCGCTGGTCCTGAAGACGGGCAGGATGCCCGATTCGCACATCCGCTCGATCACGTGCTGTTTGCTCAACATCGGTTGCGTATCCTTCCCTGGTCCTCTGCCGGCAGGATGCCGGCGCTACAACCACGCGGCCTTCATCCCTAAGTCCTCCGCCAGCGCGCGGAGGCTGGCCAGTACGTCCTGCGGCATGGCGATGCCTCGGGCCAACGCCTCGCGGCGCTTCTCCCATTCCATCTCGCCCGGGAGATAGATGCGTGCGGCCCCTTTGGCTTTGGGGCGGGAGCGGATGTCGCGGACCATCGTATCAATGCGGCCCTTGAACTCAGGCAGCGGCGTGATGGCGCCGACGTTGAAGGCCAGGAACGCGGCGCAGTGCTGAGTGGGAAGGGAGGGGTCGGAGTCTATCCAGCCCCGGATCTGGGCCATGGTCGCTCCGGCTGTCAGCATCCCGGAGAGCGTCTCGATCATGGCCGCAAAGCCGTAGCCTTTGTGGCCGGCGAATGGCATCAGCGCGCCCTTGTAGGGATAGACAAAAGGGTCGCTCGTTGGCACGCCCTCCGCGTCCACCAACCACGTGTCGGGCACTTTCTGATTGAGTTCCTGAAAGATCCGCACCTTCCCGCCCGCCACGGCGCTGGAGGCAATGTCCATGAAGATCGGGTCCTGCTCGCCGGCCGGGACAGCGTAGGCAAACGGATTTGTGCCGAGCACCGCCTGCTTCGAACCCGGCACCGCCATGCTGGGCGTATCGTTGGCCATGGCCATGCCTATCATGTCGGCCTTGGCCGCGAGGAGGGCGTAGTAGCCGGCCGCGCCGAAGTGGCAACTGTTCCGCACGCCCACGTACGCGATGCCGGAGATCCCGGCCTTGCGGACCGCCGTGTTCATCGCAAAGACCGACGTGACCATGCCGATTGCGGACTGGCCGTCAACGATCGCCCAGGCCGGGCCTTCCCGCGCTACGAAAGGCGCCGCCTGCGCCTTCAGGCCTCCGGCCCGAAGCCGCCGCACATACCCCCGTAGATTCTTGGTCCCGTGGGTGAAGACGCCGAAGGTGTCGGTTGTCACCAGCACCTCAGTCGTCAAGCGCGCGTGCTCCTCGCTCAGGCCGCAGGCGCGGAGCGCCGCCTGACAGAACTGCTCAAGAGCGGCCACAGCAACGGTCTTGGTTCTCAGTTCCATGACACAGCCTCGTTGGCTATCGGCTGTTGGCTATTGGCTATTGGTGCCCTCGCGTCTGCCCCAATAGCCAATAGCTAATAGCCAATCATCGCTGCTTTTCATCTGTCCTCTGTGCTCTCCCGGCCACTGCGGCGGAAAACCCGAGCTACGCCGTCACGCCGTTGACGATGTTGGGCAGCTTCTGTCCGCGGGCCGCCAGGGCGACGATGCTGGCCGCCTGGTGACGAAGCTTCAGGACTGCTTGGGGACTGGCCGAGGCAATGTGTGAGGTGACGATCACGTTGTCCATCTTCAGCAACGGGCTGTCGGGGTTGGGCGGCTCCGGATCGGTTACGTCCAGCGCCGCGGCGGAGATACTGCCGGCCCGCAGTGCGGCAATCAGGTCCCCCGTTTTCACCAGCGTGCCGCGCGACGTGTTCACCAGCATCGCGCCGGCCTTCATCCGCGCGAGGCTCTGCGCGTTGATCATCTGCCTGTTTCCCTCGCTGCTCGGGCAGTGCAGTGTCACCAGGTCGCTGCGCCGCAGCAGCTCATCCAGACCCACGGGCGTGAAGCCCGCGGCACTGATCGTCGAGTTTCCGACGGCGGGATCGTGTACCAGTACCTCGCACTTGAACGCCTTGAGCCTGCCCGCCACCTCGCGGCCGATCCGTCCCCACCCCACAATGCCAACGCTCAGGTCCTTCAGGGCGGACAGCGCTTCCAGCGGGACCGCCAGCCCCCAGCCGCCAGACTTGACCTTTGCGGCGTTGGCGGTGATCTTGCGGGTCAGGTCCAGGATCATGGCCAGGGCGTGGTCGGCCACCTCGTCGGTGCAGTAGTCCGGCACGTTGCAAACCGGGATGCCCTTGGCTGCCGCGGCCCCGAGGTCCACGTTGTCAACGCCGATGCCGTAGCGCACGATGACCTTGCACTTCTGCATCGCGCTGATGATGGCGGCGCTAACGGGCGCAAACTGGGTGAGGACGTAGTCGGCGTCCTTGACCAGGTCCGCGAGCTGCTGCGGATCCTTGCCTGTCTTCTGGCCCACCACCTGACAACCCAACGGCTCCAGGACCGACCGCTCGACGTCCAAGACATCGAATGTGTAGTCCGTGACCGCCACTTTGCGCGTCGTCATGGTTCTTGCTCCTGGAACAGTACCTGGCAGCAAGACTCTCATAAACGAGAGCGAGCAACTGTCGAGTGGCAAAAGTCCACCGCCCTCGTGAGCCGGCTACGCTTGCCTTCGGCAGTTTCCCCATTACATTATGAAACGCGCTTTTACTCTCTTCTCCGAGATCAGGACATGATGAAAGTTGATCTGTCCGGCCAGGTGGCTTTGGTAACTGGGGCTGCCCGCAACATCGGCAAGGCTATTGCGGATGTCTACGCCCAGAACGGCGCGCGGGTGGTCTATGCCGACATCCTCGGCGATGAAGCCGCCCAAGCCGCCGCCACGCACCCCGGCTGCAAGGCCGCAGCCATGGACGTGACGAACGAAGGCCAGGTCGAGGCCGCCATCACTCAACTCGTGAAAGACTTCGGCCGGTTGGACATCCTGGTCAACAACGCGGGCACGAACACGGAAAAGCACCGGGTCCCGATTGACCAGTTCCCCCGTGAGGAATGGGAGCGGCTGATCAATATAGACCTCAACGGGCTGTACCTGGTCAGCAAAGCTGGCGCCCGCGCCATGGTGCAGCAGGGCGGCGGTCGGATCATCAACATCGCATCGGTGCTGGGACTGGTGCCGGCGCGATTGCAGTGCGCATATGTGGCGGCCAAGGCCGGTGTGGTGAACCTGACCAAAGCCATGGCGCTGGAACTGGGGGGGCGAGGCGTGCTGGTGAACGCCATCGCGCCCGGCTCGATCCTTACGGAAGGGACACGCCGGCTCTTCTACGGCAAGGACGCTCAATTCAAGGCGAAGTTCGAGCAGATGCTGGCCCACATCCCGCTGGGCCGGCCCGGCAAGCCGGAAGACATCGCCTACGCCGCGCTCTTCCTGGCCGCGCCCGAGTCCGGCTACGTCAACGGGCACATCCTCACCGTTGACGGCGGCTGGACGGCGGGGTACATCCGGGATTTCTGAGACCATGGCTGAAGACCGAGGCGGTATTGGCCCGATATCTGCCTGGCGCTTGAGGAGAATCCTGGCTGTCCCGGAAATCGGAATTCTGGTGCCGCTGGCCGCGTTGACGCTGCTGTTCTACGTCCTGAACCCGGTACTGCTGAGCGGGAGCAACGTCATCGCCTTGCTGCGCGGGCTGGCCTTCGTGGGCATCATCGTGGTGGGACAGGCCCTGCTGATTATCGTGGGCGAGCTTGACCTGTCGGTGGGTTCGGTGGCCGGGCTGTGCGCCATTGTGGCAGCCTGGCTGATGAAAACGGCAGGGTGGCCGGTCGTGGCGGCGGTGGCGGGAGGCGTCGCCGCCGGCGGCTTGGCCGGCCTCGTCAACGGCGTCGTGGCGGTTCGGCTGCGTGTTCCCGCCTTCATCACCACCCTCGGCATGCTCTTCATTGCCAAGGGCCTGACGTACGTCGTCTGCAAAGGCTACCCCATCGCTCCGCTGCCCGACAGCGTCAACGCTTTCGGCCGGGCTGAACCACTGGGAATTTCGTGGGCCTTCGTTCTGTTCGTGGTTGTGGCGCTGATCGCGGACCTGGTCTTGCGGTTCACGGTCTTCGGGCGCATGATTTGCGCCACCGGCGGCAACGCGGAGGTCGCTCGGCTTGCCGGCATCGGCATCAGCGCCGTGAAGATCACCTGCTATGTGATCACGGGGGCGTTATCGGCCGTGGCGGGAATGCTGGTGATGGCGCAGATCAACGTGGGGCAGCCGGAGATTGGCGTGGGCTGGGAACTGGACGCTATCGCCAGCGTGGTTGTCGGCGGTGTCAGCCTGTTCGGGGGGCGGGGAACGGTCGCCTGCGCGGTGCTGGGGCTGCTGATCATGGCTGTTGTCAAGAGCGGCTTGGTGATGATCGGGACCAACTGGTTCAGCACGCATTGGCAGACGGTGGCCGTGGGGCTGATCATGATCGTAGCTGTCAGCTTCGACATCTGGCGGCGCCGGGCCAAAATGTCGTAGCCGGAACGCCGTTGGGCAAGGAGACCCACCGTGAAGAAAGCGTGTGTGTTCGCAGCCTGCCTCGTGGCGCTGGCGCTTCTGCCGGCCTCGTGCGGCTCAAGGCCGCAGAAGGCCCGCAAGTTCTACTGGGTGCAGGGCCTCAAGGGACATCCGGTACACCAGCTCACGCAGATCGCCTTCACGGAGGGCTGCCGGAAGCTCGGCTACGCGTGCGAAATCGTTGGCAGCGACTCGATGGACATCATCGGCACCATTACGCTGGCCGAGCAGGCGCTGGCCAAGGGCGACGCGGCCGGCATGGCCGTCTGGACGGGCAGCCCTGCCTTTGACCCGTTCATCGAGAGGGTTGCGAAAAAGGGTATCCCGGTCATTCTCCCGCACATCCCTCCGCCGGAGAAGCCCCCGCCGGGCGTGACCGGGTACGTCGGCTGCGACACCAGGGAGTATGCCCGGCAGGCGGCGCTCGGGATGGGCAAGGCCGTGGAAGGCAAGGGCGCGGTGGCCATCACCCAGGGCAGCTTCAACACCATCGAGAACACCGTTGCCGAGGTTTTCAGCAAGACGATCCGGGAGAACTACCCTGGCATGTCCGTGCTCCAGCCGCAGGAGGAGGGGTTCGACCCGCCTGGCGCCATCGGCAGGTGCACCTCGATTTTGACAGCGCATCCGGAGTTGACAGCCGCTTTCTCCACGACGGGTGGCGGGCCGACTGCATGGGCCGGCGCCCAGAGGCAGGCGCAGCGGAAGATCGTGGCGGTGGGGATGGACTACACGCGCGTCAACCTGGATCTGGTCAAAGCGGGGGAGGTCTACGCGGTGGTCGGCCAGCCGCTGTGGGAAGAGGCCTATGGCGCCGCGGAACTGCTGGACCGGGCCGTGCGTGGCGAGAAGATCGAGTTCTGGACCAAGCTTCCCGCACCGTTGATCACCAAGGACAAGCTCGCGCCCTATTACGCGCTGCTGGAGAAGGTGGAAGAGTCGCTGCGAAGGTAGCGACCCGCAGCATACACCGCGCCTGCGGACCGCTTTCTCGCCGGCGCGGGCTGGGATCCAGACGATGCCCGAGAGTGTGGATCACGTCCTGGAGGTGAGAGGCGTCACCAAGACGTTCCCGGGCGTCCGCGCGCTTGAGCACGTGTCGCTCCAGATCCGGCGCGGGGAGGTCCACGCGCTGGTGGGCGAGAACGGGGCCGGCAAGTCAACGCTGGTGCAGATTCTTGACGGCGTCTATCCGGCGGGGACCTACGCGGGTGAGGTGCTCCTGAACGGCAGGCCCTTGCGCCTGCGCTCTCCGCACGACGCCAGGACCTGCGGCATCGCGTATGTGCCGCAGGAGATCAACGTCATTGAGAGCTTAAGCGTTGCCGAGAACGTCTATGTGGGGAACTGGCACGCCAGAGCCGGCGTGTGGGTGAGTTTCCCCGATCTCTACCGCAGGACAGAGGAGCTTTTCCGTCAGCTCAACCTCCGCGAGGACCCGCGCGAGCCGGCTTCCTCGCTTCCGGCCGGCAGACGCCAACTCATCATGATCGCCCGGGCGCTCTGTACCTCGCCCTTCATCCTGATCCTGGACGAGCCCACCTCGTCGCTGACCCAGGATGAGACCGACAACCTTCTGTCTGTCGTGCGCAATCTCCAGGAGCAGGGGGCCCGGACGAACCGGCCGTTCACGTGCATCTTCATCAGCCACCGGCTCGAAGAGGTGTCTGCAATTGCGGACCGGGTCACGGTATTGAGGGACGGTGCCGTGACGGCCACGTTCGAGCGCGGCGGGTTCACGCGCGACCAGATCATCGCGGCCATGGTCGGCCGGAAGATCGAGAGCCTCTACCCTGTTCAGGCCCACGCAAGAGGTGCGGAGGAAATGCTCCGGGTCGAGAATCTGACCGTGCCCCACCCCCTTCTTGCGGGACGCAACGTGG
>Ga0315282_10007301_pt1 | contig 18202 bp, 16 predicted proteins | sample YL17G07_20_MG_FD_203693 | JGI IMG/M metagenome (GOLD analysis project Ga0315282, IMG submission 203693) | Sediment microbial communities from Yellowstone Lake, YNP, Wyoming, USA - YL17G07_20 | ecosystem: Environmental > Aquatic > Freshwater > Lake > Sediment | place: USA: Wyoming | collected...
TGCCTTTGCCACAACCTCTGCGTGCTTGTGCAGGAACTATTTGAACTAGGTATTGAATTAGAGGAGTTAAAAAAATGTGCAGACATTAAAATTGCACATAAATAGGGTTAATTTATGTGCAAAGCCCAAACCATCGAAATATTTATATATCAGTTATCATTCTTGGATAGTGTCAAACAGGGGGTATAAAAATGAAGCGCTTAAACATCTTTATAATCTATGGAATATTTTTGCTTGCAGTATGCGCAAGATTAGGTGCATTCTATTCAAATGAACCTGTGTCCAGAGGGGATGAATTTGAGGTTCTTGCTGTAGTAACAAATCCATCAAATGATCTATTTGAAAACGTTAATGTAAAGCTGTATATCTATGATTTGGGCTTAATGCTTACTTCAAATCCTTTCGATATCGGGGATAAGGATTCAGGTGTGGGCAGGATTTACTGGAAAGTTCCTTCAAACATTCCAAAAGGAAGTTATCTTGCCAGGCTAGAAGCAAGCAACACACAATTCAAAGATTGGCGTTATATGTACATTAAAGTGATTTAATCATTATAGAATTTATTCATACTCTACAATGACTGAAAAGAGCAGAGCAGATAGAAACAGACCAGATTCTTCTATAGAACCCTCGCAACAAGAAGACTTAACATCAAGTGTAGTTGCCAGTTCTTCAGCACTCACTGAAAGATTAAAAGCTGATGGATATGAAATAGACTTTGACACAGGATATTGGTCAAGCGCAGGAAGCTATTTTGCATTTAGGCCATCTGGTTCTGTGCCCAATAAGGTAAAATTTATCTGGGCCTATGAGTTGGATCCCACTTTATTAAGGAGACCTGGAAATTCTAAACTAGACAAGGCTATTTGTGATACAATAAGAGGTGGAGATTCTGGTTTACGTACACTCCCAAGATTGTATAGTCATGGTACACTGGCCTTGGGTATTTCGATGAAATATTCTTCTATAGACCAGATTTTCAGCACAGCTGAAACAATTAGTCATAAGATCCAGGCTGTGCTGGCTAAACACTTTGAGAAGACAGTTGAAGCAATACCTTATGTTACTGATTTAGATAATGCCTGTCTGATGCAGATAGAGTATTCAAGAAAGCAGCAAAAAAAATAATTTCCTATTCTTGACCTGCCTGCAAAAGTGGAACTTGTGGTGCTGAAAGCGCTCTTTGCTCTATAAAGCCTGCATATTGCAGTATACTATCTGATTTCAGATTAAACCTTTTTTCAATTTTTTCCTTTAAGCTAAATAGGACCTGTTTGCATCTGTCAGGACCAAAATATTCAACATGGTCAGCTGATATCTGTAGCTGTCCTAATGTATAACTTCTTCTGGTAGAATATCTTGATTGATGTCTCTCCATTGACTCAATGACATGTTCATCATATTTTCCAATTGAAAACAAAGTAATCTCCCCATTAAATGTTTCAATCTCCCATTCAGGTATTAAGATATATTTGCTGTCTTCTCTTTCAAGATTATGATTGCCCGGGATTCTTACTCCAAATCCAGCTTCTCTAAGCTTTTGTATTTCTGCGTCAATGTCTGGCTTTGCATCATAGCTCATCTTAAAATTCATAGGTTGGACATTTCCAATCATTAGCCTTGCTGTCTTTATCCTTGAATATTCACGCGAGGGATCTACCACAATATAGTAATTTGAATCTGCTACTGGGAATAGTCTAGGCAACTTCTCAAAACTACTGATACGCTGTTCCTCAGATAAGATTGCTGTTTGCCTTAAATATTCCTGGTTCCTTGGATCATCCTTGCAGACCTTTAAAACCTCATCCACTAACATCGATGTACATAGACCAATGTCAATTTCGTCATCAGTGATCCTAAGTTCCATGCTTCTTACCTCATCCCATCGCCTTACATAATCATGGAATAACACCATACCAGGTTGTTTTCTCTGCTGTTCAGCAGAAGCTGTAATCGCTTCTGCGGAAGGCCTTCCTAATGCCCTAAATCGTTCTATAATTCCTGATAGCTGCCATTCATGGAGATATTCTCTATTTCTTCCTGTATGCGCCTTATACAAATCTTCACTTATTCTTGCCAGATCCGCACCACTTTCCCGCATAGCAGCATAACCTTCAAGTATGGTTCTTGCTTCAGTTAGCTCAGTCACATCTGCTTTCGGATGCTTTTCCTCAATACTGTGGCAAATAGAGACAACTTCTTCCATACTTGGTGCATCTGCTTCCATAACAGCGGCAAGCATTTCTCTAGCTATTGGGTTTGTCCTGAATATTTTTGCCCTGTCTCCTTCTCTATACTTGAATATCTCATCTAAGCAAGTAATAAAAGTTGGGTGGTTATTAGATACACCCAAGACATACTGTCTTGCTTCATCATTAGTATAACCGAAGGAAAGTAGTGGCCCAATAACATCTGTATCCAGTTTTTGTCTAAGATGCCAGAATATCTGTGCTGAAATATCCCTATTCTTTCCTTGCTCTAGAACCTTTGAATATTTTTCTTTCACCTCTCTTTGGACAGTTTCCATAATATCCTCAAGGAATTCTCCGACTTCAACTGTTTTATCTTCCAAATCAGGCCTTATCTCTCCTAAAAGTCTGGTATGAAAGCGTAAAAAATCAGAAATCTGCTCTACCTCAAATAGGCTTATAGCAGCCTTATATGCATCAACACCTAATGTCTCTACGCTTTTAAAGCCGACACTTGTCTCTGAAAGAGGATTAAACATATTATTGAATAGATTGACAGTCATGTCTTTTTCACCATGACACCTAAGATCAAATACCCTACTCACATAACCTGATTCGGGTTGACCATCATAGGTTTTTGCGCTGACTTTTCTATGGAGCAATTGCTCCAATTCAAAAGGGAAGTCATCTGCTAGAGTTATTGGCTTTACCAACTCTTCTTCTGACATGCCCATTATCTTTGAAGTCTCAGCTAGGATTGTGCTTGCATATGTTTCATACATCCTGGCAGAAGCAACCAAAGCGTCTAATTTAGGTTTCACTACTGCTGCCAATTGTTTTGGTTGAACACCAGCGAGCTCTAGCAATTGATTTTGAGAAAGTCCATATATTTCACTAAAAATTTTCCTGATATCATGGCCTGAAGCACCGCTCCTCAATAGGTTTGCATACTGTTGAGCCATAAGCCTGTGTTTTCTCATGTGACTAGTATATGCCCTTGGATCAGACCCATACTTTAGCATAACGGGCCAGATCATATCTTCTGCGTCTTCATTTGTCATGAATGGGCGTTTTAAATCTTCCTCGCTCCATAATCCATGTTTAACTACGAGAAGAGCATCCAATTCGTTATCTTCCCTTGTATGCTGGTGGTTATAATGATAGATCCTGTATTCTTTGGTTTCACCTGCAAGGTGTTTTATCTTATAAGTTCTGGCATTTTCATCTCCAGAAACATCTTCAACAACGCCTAATCTCATCCTGGGCTCCATAACATTACCAAACCTAATCCTATAAATTTCTGTCTCACCCCAATGACTTTGCGCATACTGCACACAATAGACCAAATCACCTTTTGCAGGCTCTACATTTATTGGGATAAATGGATTTGATTCCCTGTACTTTTTTTTACCGTCTTTTAAGAAGTCAAAGAAACTTTCCAGCGAATCCACAACAATAAGTTCATCATATAATCTTGGCTTTATACTTGAAGGTGATGCATATATCTTGTCAGCAGCCCATCTTTTTACTTCAGCTTCTCCTCCGCTTTCATTAAACACAAGAGATAGGTAACCCTTATAAAAACCATGGAATCTTGAAGGATATCCAATTCTTTTGGATCTGATGGGGAATGGAATCGGTTCGGCAAATACTAATCTTTGCTCTAATTCCTCCACCATATCTCTTGCAAGCCTGTAGTAAAGCAATCCATCGCAAAGGCCTTCCAACTCTTTATGTGCGCTTAGTATAGGATCTTCATTTTTTCTTTTTAGATACCAAACACTTGCTGCTATGAAAAGAGATCTGCCTAACGGACTTAATGTATTCGCCAATTCATCCAATACTTCCGTATTTTGCCTTTGTATTATCTCATTTGGCATATCCTTCCTCTGTGGCAGCTTTAGCCAAAGCGCCAACCTGCAAGACATTATCAGTGTACACATAAAGAATTGATGTCAGCCATTTTAATCTTGCCGGGGCTTTTCCTTTAACAACCTCTACCATATCCTGCTTTAATTGTTTATCTTTTATCAATTCTGGGGCAAATCCTGCGCATACTGTATAACATAGTTCTCTGGGGTCAACAATTGAATTGAGAATTCCTTTTTTTCTGAGAAGAGAATACTGCTCCAATAATTTGGCTGCAAGGTCCCTTGCTGCCGGGAAATCTTCAACATCTGTTAACCCCAGCTTATTGCGGTCTCTTTCCTGCAGATAAATATCTAATGAAGCTCCATCATGCAATTCATGGGCTAAATTGACAAATTTATGGGAATCTACAATCATTGGCTCTTCATCTGAGCCATCCATACCCATCTTGTACACATTCAATGGAAACCTATTACCTTTTTGTAATATGTTCTCAATGTAATCATATCTGAATCCAAAAACATGCCTGTAAAAATTATGCTCCCCCCTATGTTCTCCAAGGGCTCCTTCCAACATTGCATAGTTAAATTCCTCTTGGAGGTTTGTAATTTTCTCACTGACAGTATGCTCTTCTTCATGGTCAAGGCCTACCATTGCCCTCAAGAGCTTTACCATAGCTACCTCCTGGTTCTGAGTAGCAGATGCAGCCTCTGTAGATTTCTGCATTATCTCTAAGATTTGCGTAGAACGACTTAAATGTACGCAAAGCACTTTAGATAGGTATTCTGCTTTTGATAATTTATTTGGGAATTCCAATTCTTCAACTGCAGGGGCATCTTCAAACATCGCAAAGTCAAATCTTTCATCTTTCATTTTCTCACTCATCCTTTATTTAATAGGTTTCCTTCTTGTTCATACCATCTTTCAAATGGCATCCCTTTCACAAGTATGCTCTCAATACTGTCTATCAATGTTCTTTGAACATGATCAGAAACTAATGGTTGGAATCTTGGTATAGATGTCCCTAAATCCTGCAACCCCTCAAGAGGTACATAACTAAGCCTTGGCAGACTATACATGTCATAACTCAAAGGTCCTTTTAGAGGGTGCCCGCTAAAAAAATTTATGGTTTCTCCTGCTAATAAAGCTCCGCAAAGCGCTGTCGTAATCATATTGCTTCCCTCAACTTCGGGATCTGTGCAATGCCTGTGCGTTTTTCTTATAGTTGAAAGGTAGGCTTCTCGTAAAAAGTCAAACTGATAAAGCATTGAGGATGTTTGCCCTGGAACGTATGCATATACGTGAGCCCTGTTAGGTGTGCATCCTCCAAGCAATAATGGAACTTGGTGCCTTTGTGAATAATTAATAATAGCCATCTGATTTTCAAACCCATCCACTGCAGATATCATCAAGTCCACTTTGGGAATTTTTGAATCTTCAGTAAAAGTTCTTTTCATACTTTTGAATTGAGTTACATCAGTTCTCTTGTTAAAATGGCTGGCAGCTACATTTGTCTTATATCTTCCAACTTTTCCTGCATAGTGAGGGGATCTTGCTGGGTTAGTCAGGCTGATGGTGTCATAGTCCATTCCATAAATGGTCTTAAAACCAAGATCAAAAATTGCCTCCAAATAAATAGTGCCAATGGCTCCTTCACCTACTACAAGGATGCTTTTATCAGAAGGATCAAAATTAGTCCAGTCAAAACTATCCTCATGATGTGTTCTCTTGTCTGACCAAAAATTTAATGTGATCTGGTCATCTAAAGGATTTCCAAGAGACATTATCCTTCCAACCAGTTCTCCTAATCCCAAAGATGCTTGCGCAATCGCAACTATCCTTCCTGGTTTGCCGCTGTTGTACTGAGGTACTAGGTGATGGTCTTTAAGCCTTTCCTGATGATAAGAAGAAACACGCAAAGCATGATCATCTCCTCCGCTGAACACAAACTGCTGATCTATAAAATGTGATTCCCTAAATTGCCTTGGATCAATTACAAAATTAGCAAGTATATATCTTCGCTCTTCTATGGAATTACCTCCATGAAAGTATGCATTCGCTTGAGAGGTTACTGAGTTTACCATCACTTCTGAGTTTAATGGTCCGCAATATCCTTCAATTGAAATAGTAGGATTAAGTTGAGATATTATTTCTGCAAGCTTTGGTGATACTGGGCCCCTTTTAATTGCCTTACCAATGAACTCATCTTTAGTCTGTTCCCTGCTTATATGTAGAATTCTTCCAAATTCTATGCAGCTTCCCAGCAGAGCTGCGTATCTTGAAGCAAGGCCTTTACCCATAGACACTAAAAAAGAGCTATCTAACTTATCCTGGTTCCATCCTTCAATAAGAGTTTGTCTTTGGATCCTTCTCATATTATGCTCCATTCTTAAGATCGATAGCAGCTTTATACGTAGGGCTAATTTCACATAATACATCTGTTGCAGCTTTAATCTGTCCTTGATAATCTCCTCTGCAATAAATAGGGGAAAATAAATCATGAACTGTACGGATTGCCTGTGCTTGAAGCGATGTTTTATCAAATCTTAAATAATCTTTTAATAAGGCCAAAAATTCCTCTGCTGTTGTGGGCATGCTTCCTTCAATCCCACTTACAATCTCTGGATGACTACGTACAATTGGCATACTTAAAATGTCCATAGGCATAAAACTTCTTGTTGTACGCACAAATCCAAGTCTTTTTACATATTTTGCAATCTGGGTGCTTTCATCAGATCCTAATCCGCTTTTGTCTTCAATTACATTTAACCTAACTCCGTCTTCAGGGCCGAGCAATCTGTATTCTGATGGTTTAATGTTAAAAGTATATTCTTTGTATTCTCCTATTCCTGCCCAATATTCTTTTGAATACCTTGGCAGGATAACAAATAGGCTATAGCCATACCTTACTTTAGTGTACATCCTTGGTTTACCCAATACTGACAAGACTACAGCATCTTTTGTTTCCAAAGCATTTGATATTCCTCTTTTCAAACCTGTATGCGAAAATTCGTTTGTTACATCAACCCAGCCATAGAATTTCTGAAAGCCTGCATTAAATTTTGTCCTTTTTTCAAACTCGTCAATATCCTTTGGAGAAGGTCCTGCTACTCCTCTTGGATGTATGTGGGTTATTCCACAAATCGTAACTTTATCCTCTAGCATCTGATTTCTTTTTTCAATCCTTTGGTATACCTCATGCGCGTCATCATCGCTAAACTCCACTTCACCTTCCGAAACATGCTGATGGAACAGGCAGCTGTCATAAAATAAAGTTGGCTCTGAATCTCTAAACATGTTCACGAACCCAAGTTCACACCCTCTAAGACCAGGGAATCCGCTATCCATCACAATCTGGTATGCAACCATCTTGGATAAGGTGGACCTTTGAACAGACCATTCTAGAGGAATTTTTGGGGGAGTTTCAACAAGCATATCCCTTTTCTGGGTAATTGTCTGGCCGTTCAGAAATTGAGCACATGCTAAGTCTAAATCAGATACTACTATTCCTTTTGGTTTATCTTCTTTCATCGTGTATTGATAATCGGGTGTAAATTAGTTTTGATAAGCCCTTCTGCCTCTACCTGGGATTCAGTCATCCATTCCCTTTGTGATAAAGGAGGCCTATATCCTTCTCCAAAGAGTGCCCCGCTGGAAAATTCCTTAAGTGAATCAGCATTCATCCCATTATAAAGGCTGTAAACTCCCCACATTATTTCTATCACTGCCTCTTCCTGCCATGTGCCGCTGATATTTTTTGGCCTGTTTTGGCCCCTTTTGCAGAATGAGTGAGGAACTCCCTCTTTTGACGCAAAATGCAGGTAATTAATATCACCATCCACACACACCTGAGAAACCTCTATTTTTTCCTTTCTTCGATATACAGCCACTCCAACTTTAGGAGGATTCCTAAATGGATACCATCTTTCAGTAAATCCTCTCCTTATGTCATGCATTGCAAAACCCATTGGATGTACATAAACAAATATTTTTTCGCTTCCATCATATTTAATAAGTGTGACACCGCTCCTTTCGTATTCAATATGAGTCTGCATCCCCGCATGTAATCCTTTAGTCTGGCAATACCTTATAAGCGCATCAAGCTTTTCATCTGTAATACTGTGAGCAGTTTTTTTGAGATAATAGCAGGTTCTGTCTAGATCAAATGTATTGATAAATTCCTCTCTGTTTAATGGCTCACCTGTTTTGAAAAGTTTTGGCTTTCCCCGGTTTTTCCTGAAAACAATATCCCCCCTATGCAGACGAGAGGTAAGGTGATATATTTTTTCATGATCGATTACCAATAGGTTAGGGGAATAATTAAACCTGGCTATTGGAGACCCTTCTTCAATCAAAGAACAGATGGTCTGTCTTATTTGCCGTCTTGTCAGCAAGTTAGTTTCTCCCGGAGGAGAGGGTATCATTGATGCAATTTCTTTTGCTCTAATGGAAATAAGATCGCTTTTCGGCATGTTATTTATCCTGGAATCAAATTCATCCAGCTGAGGCAATACATCAACCAAGCACTGAAAAAATAAGACCTCATCAGCATTCTGCCATAGATATCTTCCAATTGCCTTCTCGAAAGCAGCTTCCTGGAATTCTCTTATATATTGAGTTCTGGATAGCTCATCAACACTTTGGATATTTCCAGCACTTCCTTGAAATTGTAGGCCGTACTCTTTTTCTTCAAAGGTAAGAAAGGCGTCTCTTGCATTAGGCTTCACATGAAATATCTCTCCATTTACAACAATCCCCATCCTGCTAAACATATGGGGTAATAGATAGAAATCTAATTTTTCAAATACTTCCATAGGCACACGACATAATTCTAACCAACTCCTCCTCCCTGGGTTACGTGCACCTCTGTTCTTTTAATTTTCTTTTCAACTGGTTCTCCTTGTTCTGTACTTACGATAGTTTTTCCATCTCTGAATGCCTTTGTAAAAGGAGATCCTGAAGGTACTCTTCCACCAGTATACACAACTGAAGCCCCTGAAAATACTAACCTTAAAAACTCATCAATAACTTCTCTATCCTGTCTTTCAGGAAAATTTGATGGGTCTTTAAGATAAGCTTGAAAGTCAGCTTCTGTCTTGGGTAGACTATCTTCTGGAAATACAATATTAACAGTTCTCCTCCCAACATTTACCTGTACACCGTAGAGGGTTGCCTGTGTTTTTGGTGTCGTATCCGAAAGTTTTGTTTGATAACCTGCTTGCTCTTGTTGTTTATCTAGGTCTGCTAATCTTTGATATAGAATGATAAGCAATCCGCCTAATTTGTCCTCTTGTTCAGTGATAGTGGTTCGTATTGTTGTATATTCTTTTTGGGCAGGCAAAGAAACATAGGCTCCATCCAAACGATCAAGTAATCCCATATGCTGAGCGTGTTTTGTTTTCTCAGCTTGCCACGTTTTATCTCCACCAGCAATTACTGTTGCAAGGTTTGCGTCTTCGATTGTTGTATCTGTGAGGTTTTTTATGCTTGTGGCTAAAAGATTTGAATATTTAGTTAGCTCAGATGTAGCTTGTACCATCTCATCAAGATATTGCGGTTTTGCCGGTTCTTGTTTTACTGGAATTGGCGGTTTTGCTGTATCCTCTGGTCTTGGAACTGTTGCTCTTGCTTGTTCTTGTGTTCTTTGTGCTGCGGGTTCCTGAGTTTTCTGAGTTTGTACTGTTTCTGTCCCATAAACCGCTCTGGCAACAAATGCAGTAGATCGTGATGTACCCCCAATGACTTTAAACTCCCCGCTCCAACCAGCTCTTATTCCTCCCTGAAGATAATAGATATTTCCATCTACAGATACGCTTGCATCGCGACCTCTTTCTTGAGGTTGTCTCACCTTTTTTGGATCACAGTATCCATGCTCGTTAATTTGAGTAGCAGCATATAATCTATCGTAATGGGTTGGTGTTGGGCTTCTGATTTCAGTTCTTGCTAGATGGGATTGTGCAGGTTGCGGTGCTCCACCTTGGGTATGCTGACCTATATATTCTTTAAGCTCAACAACTGCATATTTAGTCTGCTGATTGCCTCTATTTGCAATGCTATCAAGGTCGTTGCACATTCTCTGATATACTTGTTGATTCATTGGACTAGATCCATAAATATCATCTACCATAACCTTTATTCTTACCAATTCGTGACTTCCAGGAAATCCTTTAGGATCCATGCATCTCCCCTCCAAAACTTATTTACTCACTTTAGAGTTGTAATTTACTATTTAAACTTTACTCTTGGATCAGATATCTTCGGAAACGGGTTGTACACTGGTTTACCCTGTACTATTTTGATAATCTTGCTTTTTAAAATTAGAGTATTTAAGGAAACAAAAAAAATAATTTTTTATACTAAGCCGACTTTTTCCTAGATTATGCAGCTAATCCAGGAAGGAAAGGCAAAAATTAGGATAAAACCTGAAAAAATAGTCTCAAAAGACATGCCTGTTTTTTATAATCCAATCATGAAGTTCAATAGAGATATGGCGATTTTACTATTAAAATCAATCAATCAAACTAAATTAAAAATTGCACTTCCCCTGGCAGCATCAGGAATCAGGGGATTTAGGTTCCTGTTGGAGCTGCCAAAAAATAAGATTGAAGAGATTCATTTTAACGATTATAACCCCAATTTTAAAAAAACTATACAAAATAATCTAATCCTAAACAAAATAAAAGGTAATAAAATAAAAATCCATAACACAGAAGCGAACCTTTTTTTTCTTCAGTCTACAGGTTTTAATTATATAGATATAGATCCATTTGGAACTCCAAATCCCTTCTTGGAAAGCTCAATCAAACGACTTAACAGGGAAGGCATTTTGGCAGTTACTGCTACAGATACATCTGCGTTATGCGGGACCTACCCCAAAGCATGCAAAAGAAAATATTGGGCAATTCCCTTGAGAAACGAACTCATGCATGAAATTGGATTAAGGATCCTGATTAGGAAGATACAATTAGTTGCTGCGCAATATGAAAAAGCTCTGACTCCAATATTCTCTTATTCAAAAGACCACTATATGCGTGTTTTTCTAAAATCTGAAAAAAGAAAAAGCAAGGTTGATGAAATTCTAAAACAACATAAATACTTTGAAAATTCAGGGCCTATCTGGACAGGTTCCTTATGGGACCCTAATCTTGTCAATGAAATGGTCAAAAATAATAATGTTACTGAAAATTATAAGATCCTAAAAATAATTCAAGGTGAATCTAAAATAAATACGGTAGGCTTCTATGATATTCATAAACTTGTAAAGAGGAACAAACTAAAGAAAATACCTAAAAAAGCAGATTTAATTAAACTAATTAAAAAATTAGGTTATAGAGCTTCAGAAACGCATTTCAATCCAGAAGCCATAAAATCAGATATTCCCTTTAAGAAATTACTAACCTTATTATGATTATCCAATAGCCCTTCTTACATCAACCACTTCAGCAGAATTAACTCCATCAATCTGTGCAATACCTTCAACCATAGCATCAGGGCTTCCTTTTGATTCATCTGAAACAAATAATATCTTTAAAGATTTAATTCCAAAAGCAACAGGTTCAATCTCTGTTTTTGTTTCTCCCTTCCCTGCAAAAAGAGCAATCTTTTTCTTGGCAGATTTCTCAATAGCAGCCAAATCAACTTCTGGAGATTCAGGCATAATCTTAACTGTGACAACCACCTTTGCCATTTTAGTTAGGACCTGTAAAATTGCATAAAGGACAACTGTATTTTGCAGCTATTTTCCTGCAATGTGTGCATCTGATTATATCATACTTGCCGCAATTCGGACACTTAAACTTAGTTGTGCCTGACTCATTGCTAATTCTCTTTTTGCATGATGAGCAAAGTAGTTCTTCCATAGTTCTTAGGATTTACTATTTATTTATAAAGCTTATTGTTGATATCATATTCTTTGTCTTATCTACCTCAAATATCCTTCCAAAGAACTTCTCGCAAACATATATATTAGTCAATGTATGGTTTGTGATTTTTGAAACCTTCATTGCACCACCATATAATGCAAGAAATGGGATCAGATTATCAGCTAAATGAGAATCAACAGGAGCCTTGCTTTCAATCTCTTCTATTAATTTATTGGCTGCTTCCTTTCCAACCTCTTCTGCTCTTTTTCCTTTTTCACCCAGAGAGTCAGCTCCAACTATTATAGGATTATCGAAATCAATCTCACTATCCTTAGCAAAAACTCCCCATAAAGTGATGCCTGAGCCAGTAGAAAATGCATCACTATATTCTGATGATATCTTTACAGGGCAATTATACTTATTTAGAATCAGCCTGGCAGTCCTCGCCTGTCTTTCAGCTACTTCTCCTTTTTGCAAATCTAAAGAGGCATGAGAAATCCCTTTTATTTGTATTAAGGCTCCCTCTTCTGTTAACTGAATTTTTGCTTTCTCTTTTTTAGGCTTTACTTTAATCTCTACTCTACCTCCCCCTTTTGGGTAATAACCTCTCCTGATTAAAGTAGCTTCAATATCAGCATATTTCTTAATATGAGGTAAAAACACATTATTAAAATAATCAAATGGCATTGCCCACTTCCCATCAGTCCCTCCGGTTATCTTCAGCCTGACCTTTGAATCAGAAAATATTGAAGGTATAAGCAATGCTTGCAGCAATAATGAGATAGATCCAGAAGTTCCGATATCAATAGAGACTGTCTTGCCTTCGATTTGGCCAGGATAATAGCTAAGCTTAGTTGAGCCTAAGAAAGCGCCTTCTGTTTTTGCATGACAGAGATCTTCCAAAGCTTTTATGCAAAACAGATGCTGGTTCTTTAAACCAGGCTCTGCTCTTCCTTTCCTTATATCAACAACTTCAAAAGGTTTCCCAGATATTGTTGATAAAGCCAATGCAGTTCTTACTATTTGGCCTCCTGACTCACCGTAATCTCCGTCAATCTGAATTAAAGTCATATATGCTCCTCCTAACCTTTTTAATCATTCATTGTTTTAAATCTGATCTTATAATAAGACTTAGTTCATTTATATAAATATTATTACTCTCAAGAAAATATAAAATTAAAAAAAAGAAAAATGCAGGGAACTTTGGTTCGCCCGCTCTTATTATAGATAGCCAATCTATAAGTATAGAATGCCGGGCTTATTTATAAAGACACTTATTTTACCTTAATTTTAAAGCTTTATTTGACCTTTTAAAACTTTATAAAGACTGATTTGACCTTTTAAAACTTTATGAAGCCTAATTAACCTATTTCTAATAGATAAAGTACAGTAAGCTTTTTATATCCCCATAAATTATGATTTCACCTATGAAATTAATAACCTATCTTATTCTCCTTTTCATAAGCCTTGACGTAGTATCAGCCGCAATACTGCATGGCATAATTTATGATACGGATTTTAATGCCTTAAGTAATGTTATTGTCCAAGTAAATACATCTACACCTCAAAGATTTGTCTCCAAAGAAGGCCAGTATTCTTTTGTGTTGGATCCTGGATGTTACAAGCTAACTGCAGTTTACGAGCTTCCAAATCACGTTTTGTTATTGGCTACAGAAAATATTACTATACAAGGAGATGGATACTATGTAAATGATCTATTTTTGCGCCCAACCAATCCTTTAGTAGGCAATGTAATCTACGAGGTAACAAGCCAAAAAGAAATAGTGGATATCTTAAGATCCTACTGGTGGTCTTTACCAGTTGCCTTGATTATTGTAGTTCTGGTATTGCTCTTGTTATCTAGAAACAAAGCATACAGGAAGTTGGAAAAGAAACTTGAGGATGAAGGTACTACTGATGAGCATCTAAAAGACGTATTGAGGATAATAAAATCTGAGGGAGGCAGAACCACCCAAAAAGAGATTAGAAAGAAAATACCTTTGTCAGAGGCAAAGATATCTCTTTTGATTAGTGAATTAGAAAACAAAGGCGTAGTTAAAAAGATAAAAAAAGGAAGAGGCAATATCCTCACATTAAATAAATGAACTACCTCTCAAATATAGTCTGGACTTTTTTTGTGTAGCTCACTGGACTTTTTTCCTGCAGCTTTGACAGCACATTGAAATAAGGCTTAATTATTCCATCTATCTCTTCATAAAGTTTCCTGCCTCTGGCTGTCAGCTCTAATTCTTTATTATCATACTCCAACAATCTCTTTTTCTCCAGTATCTCCAGATTCTTGTATAATGCTCTTTCCTGTTTTTTAGAAAAAGCAGCAGCCTTCACAAGCTCAATAAAAACCGTCTTTGATATAGATACTTTCAAAGGCTTGTGTTTTATCTTTTTATTTGCCTCTTCAAACCATTTGCCTAAAGTAAATAGTATAAATCTTTGTACTTTAGTGGTTTTCATATGTCAATCTGATAGATGCTGAAATATAAAAAGGTTTCTTTGGGATATTTTAATTACTAAAAAATAGTAACTTATTTAAATAAATTTGCATTTGTTATCCAATTGAAGAAATGATTGAACTAAACCTTACACTAGCAAGCTATGATTTTGTTAAATTAGGACAACCTCTATTAGGATTATGCCAGTTCCAAGACCCTGAAAATAATATGCCTATCGGGGATGCGGCAGTAACCATAAGATATGACCGAAGAAATATTGTTGGAATTACTCATATGCAAACCAATTGGCATAAGAGTTACGAGGAAACTTATCCTGCTTTCAGATTAAGACCTATTTTTGAACTTGGAGGCACCGAATTTGGATTAATACAAGGAACATTCACACCGGGTGAAGCAAGCCTAACAACATACAAATTTAGAATTAGAAAAAGTGAAACCCCTACATTTGAGGATCTTTTCCATATTTTGGGCTCATATTGTCTTGAATTAGAGGGTCGCTTTCCATTGCCAAGAAGGTACTCTACAATAGAACAAATGAGTTTTGAAAAATTTTTAGAGTGGATAAAGGATTATGAGCATGTTGTGAACATTTTTTATGGCAGTGCTTTTAAAGAGGTAAAGATGCCTCACTTAGAGTTCTATCCTAACATTCCAAATGAGGAAAAAAGAGAATTATTGGAGTTTTTGGTTGATATTGAAGAAAACAGAAGATTCCCTAATCCTAATGTTTAGCCTTATTAAAGGAAGGTTTATCAATAAATAAATAACTCCCCCTAGTATGGTAAACCAAGATTCCCAGTTGTACTATCCAACAGATATCGCTCTTAAGATGACAGACTATTGCCCAAATAATTGTTATGATAAAAGGTATTGTTTTGCGGAAAATAGCAGTGATGGAAGGCAGTGGATAGACAAATCAAGAATCAAAGATATCTTTCAGCAGGCTAAAGCATGTGGACTTATAAACCTATTATATTTCAGTTGCGAACCATTTGCAGATTATCAGTTATTGTTATTTATTACCAGAACTGCTAGGGATGCAGTGTTAAAGCCGCGTTTTTTGGATACAAGCGGTTATTATGTCGGAGAATCTCTTAAGAAATCTGAAGGACGCTTTAGAAGGCTAAGAGATAATGGATTTGATATTTCAGTTGAGCCAAACTATATTGGAACTAACTATAATGGAATTGATGTTTCTGTGGATCAGTTCCACCCTATAAGTCCTGAGCAATGTGCCAGTACTATACTGGGTGCACTGCATGTATTCGGCCCAACAGAATATGTTAACATTAGAGTCACCCACCCTTCCCCAAAATTTAATGATGATTCAAATAAAAATCGAGTAATTAATTTATTGATTGAATCCGGGGAAGTGAAAGACTCTAATACAAGAACACATGAATTGATATTTAGAGACGGGAGTAGGGTATGCCTAAATCACCTTGTAATGCATGATGATGGATTTGCAGCAAGATTGGCAAGAAAAAATCAGGAAATGTTTTATCGGAGACAATTCAATTTAGCTGGATTAAGTGAATATAAGGATTTAAGAGAAATGATTAGGTTTAGAAAAATGGAAATACCTTTACCATTTCATAAACTCTATATTGATCCAGACGGACAAACCCATCCTTCTCTATCTAGATTAAGCTGCCTTTCAGGTGGCAATATCTATGAGATAGGTGTTGATGAAGCGATAAGAAACATTCAGGCTAATCCTTTGGTTTCCTTATTGATTGGATGCGGTCTTTCAGGTATTTTGCAATTAATTGAAAAGCATACTTCAAAGAAAATCCCTCTTTATGGAACCGGTTCATCAACTATTGGATTAGAAATGCTTAAAAATGAAAAATTAATGAATAAAATAAAATTAATGATAGAACAAATGGGGCTTGATGATAAACTAAGAACTGAACTACTTCCTGCAATTAATGGGTTAAGGACAAGGATGGAGTCAGCACATCGCATCAAAGCTGGTCAGCGTTAGTTTTCTCTCTTAATCTCACTGCACGATAGGTCTGAATAGTATCTTCAAATGAATCTAATGTTAGCGGCTCCCATTTATTTGATCTTCTATACCATTTTGTCCTTACAGTAAGGGCAGTTTCTACCACCTGACCTATTTCACTTGGTGAGAAATCTGTTAGCTCTTTGCCAATAGCTCTGTAATCAAAATCTGCTGATAATAGCTTTTTATTTCCTGCCTCTAGGGCAATTCTTTCACTTTTTTTTGTTACTTTCTTTAAGATATCAGTAGCGTCTCCTACACTAAGAGGGGCCTTAAAGATTACATGCTCTCCAAATCGGCCAGGTCTAATCAGTTGCGGATCTAAATCAGATACACTTCTTGCAGTTGCTGCCATAATAAGGCAATTGGAATAATTAAAATTTCCCATCTGCGCAAGTAACTCATTTAAGTATTCATTTGCAGGTTTCCAATCTTCTTCCCTTTCACCAACTGATTGAACTTCTTCAAACAAATATACCACAAAAATTCCTTTGGAAATTAACCTTTCTATCTTCTCTGCTTCTTTTCTCGCATTTATAGCCTCCTGTCCTCTATACTTACTAGCCACTTTCCCATAGGTAGTATATAGATAACGTGATTCTCCTTCCCACCTTTCTATTGCTTCTGTGGCGCACGCCCTGGCAAAAAATGATTTTCCGAATCCTGAAGGTCCGATAAAAATCATACCGCCCTTTTCTGCAGGATCTCTTCCTGAGTATCTCATGGATTCTGGATCTAATACATCATCTAAGAATCTTCTTGCCTGCTCCTTTTGTTTCCTAAAACCCCCAACTTCACTCCATTTGACTTTTACTAAAGGGCTATTTTCAGCGCTCTTTATGCTTTTTTCAACTCCACCTACTGCGGCCTTAGCCATATTTTGCTCTTGTAGTTGTTGCATTACACATAGTTCCCCTTCATAATGGCAGCTTTTTAAATCCTGTAAAAATCGGCTACGGGGGCCGGTTTCATCTGCATATTGATCAAAGGTTAGTGTCCTTTTAGACGCTTCTATTTTAACATTAGTTGGACTGTTTGCAATCTCTACCTGAGAAGGTGATAGTTTTTTATCCTTACCTACTAACTTTTCTGTGTTTCTTGGATCATAAAGATGAAGGTATACTTGGCTAATGACTGCACAATACTCTGAAAGTCTTGATTCCAACTCAGTTTGGTTTGCAGCAGTAAACCTTCCCTTAACAGCTGTGCAAAGAACATCACTTTTATGTTCATGGAGATCTCCAGTACTTATATTTGTTTCCCTTATCCCAAGAGAATAATCAATCCCATCAACCGAAAAAGTCCCTCCAGATAATAACACCGGTATTTGTCCAATATATATAGGATGCAACACTTTCTTTCTTCTTTCAGGTGTAACTCTTCCATCAAAATCAGTCATTATGTGTGTGCATACTTCAATATTGTTATCTTTTCTATATATGACTGATACGATATCTCCCACAGGTTCCTTTGTAAAGTCTCCCTCCCCTGATCCTGCTTGGAGTATTTTTCCATTATTTAAATATGAAAATGCTTCTGGTTCAAGTCTAAGTTCAATCATATAGATTTTCTCCTTTAAAGTAGTATATTTGAGAATTAGATTACCTTAATAAGGATTATTATAGTAAATTATATACTTTGGTGGGCCATTCCTTATCTATATTAAAGAATTAAGGTTAGAATGCAAAACTTTCTGCCCAGTCTTTGACTGGGAGTTCAGTCATGCAGTAGCGTAAACTTTTTCTATTCTGAAAATAAAGAAGTAATTGGTAGGCTCCTGAAGAGAGCGCTACCCAAAAAACA
>Ga0315282_10007302_pt1 | contig 18198 bp, 11 predicted proteins | sample YL17G07_20_MG_FD_203693 | JGI IMG/M metagenome (GOLD analysis project Ga0315282, IMG submission 203693) | Sediment microbial communities from Yellowstone Lake, YNP, Wyoming, USA - YL17G07_20 | ecosystem: Environmental > Aquatic > Freshwater > Lake > Sediment | place: USA: Wyoming | collected...
GCAATGGCCGTCGTCCACCACTACCTGGTCGGCGTATTTCTCCTTCAGAGCTTTCCGTTTCTCGTGGATTCGATCCTTGACGATGTCGGCCATGGCCACCAGGCGGGCGCCCTTGTCGGCATTCATGGCTTGGGTGGCGGCTTCGGTCGAGCGGCCCCCGCAGCCGATCATGCCCACACGTATGATGTCGCTGCCGGCCGCAAACACACCCCGGCCGTCCACCAGGACACTCAAGGCGGCAACCGGTACCGCCGCCGAGGTCTTCAGAAAATCACGCCGCGAGCCTTCTTGGGCGCCCGGAAATCTTTCTGCCCGCTTGTTCATAAGTCAGCCTCCGATTGCCGGATTTGCGGCAGAGTACCACCGGGCCGGCGGCATAGCAAGTTATCGCCCACCACAACCAGCGGCAGAAGTAGAGAGAGCTTCCTTAGATTCGGATCAGGAAGATGGTTGGAGGGGAGGATTCCAGGTCGCCTTGCGGGGACGTGCGGATTTCATATTGAAGCGCCAGTACAAAGGGCCTGCCGTCCTCAGTGCCCACAAACACCTGCTCCAGCGTGAATGACACCGGGATCGCTGCCGCGTGTAGCTGGGCCGACGCGGTGCGGCGGGCGACGTACGATTGTCGGGCGGCGCGCTTAAGCGGCGCTGCGGAACGAGCGCGGGCGGGCATGGAAGCCGGGCGCAGCACTGCCTCGGCCAGTACGGCAGGCTGGGTCCCGCTGATGCGCGGGCTGCGGATTGCGGCCGCTGCAACGGGCCTGGCGCGGGGCGCGCGAATTGCCGCCAGCGGCCCCGCCAGCGCGATAGCAACGGCCAGCGCGGCCGCGGCTCCCAATTGGCTCACCGGGCGGCGCGAGGCCCGCGCGTCAAGAATCGCCAACAGGCGGCCGCGCACGCTGTGGCGCCGCGCCAGCGCCACCGCTGAAGGGCTCATTTTCAAAGCAGGGAGCGCGCACGCCAGGTCCAGCAGTTCGCGCGCATAGTCGGATGCTTTGATTCCACGGGCCAGCACGTAATCGTCGCAAGCCCGCTCGCATTCTTCCCTAAGGGCGCGGGCGGCGATCCAGGCCAGCGGGTTGAACCAATAGGCAATGCACGCCAGCCGGGCCATGACCTGCGCCAGCGTATCGAAACGGGCGACGTGCGCCAGCTCGTGCAGCAGGGCGGCGCGCTGCCACGCCGCCGGCCACTCGTCAAAGTCGGGCGGCAGCACCACGGCCGGCCGCAGTACGCCGGCGGTGATCGGCGTTTCAATCTCCGCGCTGACGAGCAACCGGATCCCGCGCCGGATACCGACCGTTGCCCGCAGCTCCTCAACCGTCTCAGCCAGAGCGGGGTCAGACAGGTGCGAGGCGCGCCGGGTGAGGCGGACCAGCGCAACGTGATTGGCCAGCCAGCGGAGGGCCAGCGCAGCCGCCACCAGCAACCACACCGCAGCCGCAACCGCCGGCCAGTTGAAGTGATGAGCGATGGCTGATGAGTGATGAGTGCCGACGAAAGTGCGGAGTGCAGAGTGCGGAGTGCGGAGTAAACCGGCGGCGGGCAGCCAGGCCGGCTCCCAGGGCGGCAGCAGGTGTGAAAGCAGCGGCAGCGCGGCGGCGCTCGAAAGGGCCAGGAGCCAGATCGCGTGCCGCACCGCTGCCGACGACCGCCGGGCGGCAAACGCGCACAAGCCGGCTGCCAGAAAGATGGCGACCGCCTTCAGCGAGGCGTTCAGCAGGTCACCAAACCAGGCCGCGGAACCAAGCGCCTGAACAAACTCCGGAAACCGTAGCGATCCCATTTGTCAGCCAATTTCGCATTGCGGATTTCGGATTGCGGATCTCAAGCCCGGTCCGTTCGAAATCCGCAATCCGCATTCCGAAATCCGCAATATCACCTACCGTCCTTCGGCTTTCGTCCGCTCGATGAGCCGCGCCAGCCGTTCCCGCTCGGTGTCAGACAGCTCGCCTTCGGGAAGCTCGAGCAGCGCCGCGGCGGCCTCGCCCGGTGAGCCGTGGAAAAAGGTGTGGACCATGTGGCGAAGCGCCGAGCGGCGCGCCCGGTCCTGCGCCACCGTCGGACGATAGACATACCGCAGGCCGTCGCGCTCATGTTTGAGATGCCCCTTGGCCTCCAGCAGGTTCAACATTGCGCGCACAGCCGAATAGCTGGGCGGATCGGGCAGCTCGGCGCGCACTTCGGCCACCGACGCGCTTCCCAGCCGGTAGACGGCATCCATGATCTGTCGCTCGCGCCGTCCGAGTTCGAGTTCGTTGGTCACGTTGGCTCCAAAAAGATTGCAGACGGCCGGTAGCGCACAGGGTTAGCGCCGCCGCGTCCGTTTCTATGCTAACAGACTAGCAAACAGCCGTAAAGGCTGCATCGGAAAAGAACGGCAAAAATAGGTGAAACCAAGCGAGGTGTGGTTCGTCAAACATGCTGGTGGGTTAGCATATGCTAAACAGATAGCAGATCCACGCACAAACGGTACAACCGAGCCGCGACCGTAAGCGAGCGTCCCCGAAACTGAGGTCGTCCGCGTAGGCAAGGAGTCGGGGACGCTCCTTACGGTCGCGGCTCCATTAAAGGACGGCGGGCGGACACCGGCCGTTACCAGGAGGAGTGCGATGAAAGACAAACTGCAAGTGTTGGCAGCGAAGACGGCCCGGTCGGCGGCGGCCTGGCGGGCCCTTCTCGTGTTCATGCTATTGCTCGGACTGGTGGCCGGCGGCGTTTTGACGCGCGGCGCAAAAACACGCGCGGACAGCGCGGCTCCGGGGGCGGCGCCGCTGGCGATTCCCACGCCCGCGCAGCTCTCCTCGGCGTTCACGCAAATCGCCGCGCAATTGCGGCCGTCGGTGGTCAACATCAACACCGAATCAACGATCAAGCAAGCCGGCCCGCGCCGCGGCCGGCCGGGCTTCGACGGCGAGGACCCCTTCGAGCAGTTCTTCGGCCCATTTGGCAATCCGTTCGGCATGGCGCCGCGCGGCAACCTGCGCCAGCGGAGCCTGGGTTCGGGCATCGTGGTCGATCGCCAGGGATACATCCTGACCAACCAGCACGTGGTGAAGGGCGCCGATCGCATCCAGGTGAAGTTCGCCGACGATCCGAAGCCGTACGAAGCCAAACTGATCGGTTCTGACAGCGAAACGGACCTGGCCGTGATCAAGGTCGATACCAGCAAGGCGCTGGCGCCCGCGGGCCTGGGAAACAGCGACGGGATGAACGTGGGCGACTGGGTGCTGGCCATCGGCAGCCCGTTCAGCCTCGAGCAGACTGTCACTGCGGGCATCATCAGCGCCAAAAACCGCGATGTGGGCGGCTCGCAGTTCCAGCATTTCCTGCAGACCGATGCCGCCATCAACCCCGGCAACAGCGGCGGCCCGCTGGTGAACATGGCCGGCCAGGTGATCGGCATCAACACCATGATCGTGAGTGATGGCGGCGCCTGGGAAGGGATCGGCTTCGCGCTGCCGTCGACCACCGCCATCCGGGTGTACGACCAGATCATCAAGACCGGCCACGTGTCGCGCGGGTCAATCGGCATTCAGTTCGTCAACGACGAGAACCGCAACCCGGCGTTGCTGCGGGCTCTGGGCGTAAAGCAAGGCGTGGTGGTGGACGACGTGAAGGCCGGCTCACCGGCCGAAGCGGCGGGCCTGAAGTCCGGTGACGTCATCGTCGCGGTGAACGGCACGGCGGTAAAAGACGGCAACGACCTGGTCACCCGGGTTTCCGATACTCCGCCGGGCACGACCTTGCGGATCCAGTATGCGCGCGACGGCAAGACCGCCGATACCACGGTGACCGTGGCCGACCGCGCCCGCTTGTTCGGAGATCAAAACGCAGAAGAAGCCAACAGCGGCAGGTCCGACGAGGCGTCGGGGGTGAAGTTCGGCCTCTCGCTGCAGGAACTGACCCCTGAGCTGGCCGAGCGGCTCGGGCTTCGCAGCGCCAGCGGCGTGGTTGTGGCGGCGGTGGAGCCGAACTCGTTTGCCGACGACATTGGCATGGTGCGCGGCGATGTGATCCTGGAGATCCAGCGGCAGCCGGTCAGGTCCATCTCCGACGTCCGGAGGATCCAGAGCACGCTGAAACCCGGACAGGACGTGGTGTTTCGCGTCCGGCGCGGCAACAATGCGCTGTTCCTCGCCGGTACGCTGAAGTGACCTTTAGCCGCAGATTACGCAGATTTCACAGATTGAATCTGATTTAATCGGTGTTATCTGCGAAATCTGCGGCTTCCCTCATTGCTTCCTGGCGCCATTGGCGGTACAACACCACTACCGCACCGCGATGGTCACGGTGTTGCTTTGCGCGCCGCCCTGCGTGAGCACCACCGGCACTTCATCGCCCGGCGTGACCGATTGCGGCACCTGCGCGTTCACCTGGTACACGCCGGCCAGACCCGGCGCCAGGCCCGCAAAACTCACCGCCGCCGGTTGCCCGCCAATGGTCACGCTGACCGGCAGCTTCACCAGCGCAGGCGGCCCGGAACTCGGCCCCGCCTGCCCCGAGGCCACCGGCGGCTCGGTGGCGCCCAGCCCGGTGCAGAAAATCGAAATGTAGGCGCCGCGATCCACTGGCTGGCTTGGCACGCCCGCAGTCTGTCGCATCGCCAGCCGGTCGGTGTTGGCAATCAGGATCGCCCCCTGCTGCTTGCCATACTTGGGGTCCAGGGTAAAGATGCCTGGCTGGTTGGCCACGGTTTGCAGCGGCTCGGGCGCGCTCAACACGCCGTCGGTCTCCACCTGCACCTGGAGGCGTCGGTCGGCGGCCAGCTCGGCCGGTACCTGCGCGTTCACCTGCCCGCTGCCCACGTAGAACAACGGCGCTTCCTTCTCTCCGATCAGCACCCGCACGCCGCCCAGCTTTGTCGGCAACGGCAGCGAGACGGCGGAGTGCGAGGTCGTCGCCGAGGCCGTGAAGTTCTGCCCGAACAGCGAGATGATGCTGCCGGGCGCCACCGGGCCGCTGCGATAGCCGGCGGCCAGCAGCACGCCCCCCTGGCTGAGCAAGCCCTTGGGGCTCGGGTTCGGGCTGACATTGGCGCTGGTCTTGGTTTCTGCCTCCAGGCCGCGCCAGCGCACCCGCGCGGTCACCGTCACCGCGCTGGGGTTGTCCTTGCCGGGCCGCCACGATTCCAGGTAGCGCCCGTCCTTCAGGTCTTTGAGCTGGAGCGGCGGATCGCCGTTCGTGAACGACAACCAGGCAGTTCCGTTTGCCGCCGCCGTCCCGCAGTTATCTTTGGCGATGACCAAAATGGGCGTGCCCCAACCCATGGTGGCGGGGAAATTCGAGAACACACTCCCAAAATACACGTCCAGCTTGCTGCTCACGCAGGAGGACCCGTCGGCGGCGGCCACATCCGTCTCGCTGACCGTTGCGGAGCTAACCGTCCCTGCTGGTGACACCAGGAAGAACAATCGCACCGGATCGACCCGCGTCTCCTCGGCTGTCTGCGTTGCGACATTCAGCGCGGCCAGGTATGGTCCCGGAGCCAGATTTTCGATTGCCGGTTGAACAATGATCCTGCCCGGGCTCTCGGCGGTGGCAATGCCGTTGTCGGGCACGCGGATAACCCAGTCTCCGGCCTGCACCTGGCTTCCAAACATGGTCTGTCCGCTCTCCAAGGTCGCGACGCTGACGTCTTGGGACCCGGGTGAGCAGCCGCCCGCGACGCCGGTGAAGATCAGGCCGGTAGGCCGCACGACCGCGCCCAGTTTGCTCCCGGCCGGGAACACACGCAAATCGACACGCAGCCGCTGAGGCGAGTTGTTGACGCCTGCGCTGATGACTCGAATGAAGCCGATGTACGATCCGACCGCGAGACCCTTCGAATCGACGGACACGGTTGCCGACGACCCCTGCGCCGCTTCTGGCGCGCTCTCGCCGCTGTTGGGTGATACCTGGACCCACGACGCGCTCGAATCGGCCAGCCAGGAATAGGCACCGCTGCCCACGTTCAACACACCAAAAGTTTGCGGTGGTTCAATACCTCCGCCCTGCACCGCACGAAACGCCACGCTGGCCTGGCTCAACAGCATGACGCCGGCCGGCGGCGAGCTCAGCAGGCTCACCGGTATGCTCACGGTCTCTCCGGTATCGTCGCTCCGAATGGCGACCAGACCCGTGTAGTTTCCGGCGGGCAACCCGGCCGGATCGGCGCGCACGGCCGGGCTGGCTGGTGTGCCACCCGCGGCCGCTCCCAGTTTCAGCCAGTTTCCGGTTGTCGTAGTGGCCGTGGCGTTCCAGTTGAGCTTGCCGCTGCCGGTGTTGGTGATCCGCAAAACCTGCTCGGGCGGCGCGGTACCCGCCTGCATCTGGAACGTGAGGCTGCCGGGCTCCGCCAGCAAGCTCCGGGAAAGGGCTGCCGTCACCGTGAGCTTCACCGCTATGCTGATTACCGATGGGACCGCGACGGGCGCCGAAACCTGAATCGCCCCTTCATAGGCGCCCGGCACGAGGTTGGTCGCGTTCACCAAGACCCAAATCGTGGAAGGAATCTGGCCGGCAGCCGGCGTGATGCTCAGCCAGTTGCCGCCGCTGCTGGTGCGCCCGGTTGCCTGCCAGGCGAGGCCCGAAACGGTGCTGCTGAGCAGGATTGCTTGCGCGGGATTATCCGCAATACCGGCAGTCGCTGAGAAGGCCAAGGCCGTGGGCGCAGCCCCAAAGGCCGGCGGGGCGGCCAGAACCTTGCGGATGCGGCCATTGACTGTATCCGCGATGTACAGGTTGCCGGCCGCATCCACCGCCACGCCTTCGGGCCAATAGAGCGAAGCGGCGGTGGCCGGCCCGCCGTCGCCCGAGTAGCCCGCCTGCCACCTGCCCACCACTGTCGTGATTGTTCCCGCGGGCGTGACCTTTCGGATGCGGCTGTTCCCAGGGTCCGCGATATACAGGTTGCCGGCCGCGTCCACCGCCACACCCGAGGGGTAGCTCAGCGAAGCGGCGGTGGCCGGCCCGCCGTCGCCCGAGTAGCCGGACTGCCCGTTGCCTGCCACCGTCGCAATCGTCCCGCTCGGTGTGACCTTGCGGATGCGGTTATTGAGCCGATCCGCGATGTACAAGTTGCCGGCCGCGTCCACCGCCACACCCGAGGGGTAGCTCAGCGAAGCGGCGGTGGCCGGCCCGCCGTCGCCAGAATAGCCCTGGTGCCCGCTGCCCGCCACCGTCGCAATGGTACCTCCGGGCGTTACTTTTCGGATTCGCCAATTATCTCCGTCGGCAATGTACAGGTTGCCGGCCGCGTCCACCGCCACGCCCTGGGGCCCGTTCAGCGACGCGGCGGTGGCCGGGCCGCCGTCGCCCGAGTAGCCCGCCCGCCAACTGCCCGCCACTGTCGTGATTGTTCCCGCGGGCGTGACCTTTCGGATGCGGCCGTTCCACATATCGCCGATATACAGGTTGCCGGCCGCGTCCACCGCCACACCCGAGGGGTAGGTCAGCGAAGCGGCGGTGGCCGGCCCGCCGTCGCCCGAGTAGCCGGACTGCCCGTTGCCCGCCACCGTCGCGATGGTACCTCCGGGCGTTACTTTTCGGATGCGCGAATTAAAACTGTCGGCAGTGTACAAGTTGCCGGCCGCGTCCAGCGCCACACCTCCGGGCTCGTTGAGAGAAGCGGCGGCGGCCAGCCCGCCGTCGCCCCCGTACTTGAACTGCCCGTTTCCGGCCAGCGTAGTGATCGTCCCTGCCGGGGTGACCTTTCGGACCCGGGAACCGTCGGCGATATACAGGTTGCCAGCCGCGTCCACCGCCACACCTGTTAGATGCAGCGAGGCGGCGGTGGCTGGCCCGCCGTCGCCCGAGTAGCCGGACTGCCCGTTGCCCGCCACCGTCGTGATTGTTCCTGCGGGCGTGACCTTCCGGATGCGGTTATTACGGTCATCCGCGATGTACAAGTTGCCGGCTGCGTCCACCGCCACGGCCCGGGGGTAGTACAGTGAAGCGGCGGTGGCCGGGCCCCCGTCGCCCGAGTATCCCTTCTGCCCGTTGCCCGCCACCGTCGTGATCGTCCCCGCTACGGTGACCTTGCGTATTCGGTGGTTATTGTACTCCGCGATGTACAGGTTGCCGGCCGCGTCCAACGCCACGCCCTGGGGCCCGTACAGCGAGGCGCTGGTGGCCGGCCCGCCATCGCCGGAGTACCCCTGCTGCCCGGTACCTGCCACCGTCGTGATCGTTCCCGCCGGCGTAACCTTGCGGATACGGTGGTTGTCGTAATCGGCGATGTACAGGTTGCCGGCCGCGTCCACCGCCACGCCACGGGGCCCCCACAGCGAAGCGGCGGTGGCCGGACCGCCGTCGCCCGAATAGCGTCCGTTGCGGGAAGCATCCATGAAGCCGTCGCCAGCCACTGTCGTGATCGTTCCCGCAGGCGCGACCTTGCGGATGCGAAAGTTATAATGGTCTGCAATGTACAGGTTGCCGGTCGCGTCCACGGCTACGCCCCAGGGGTAGTAGAGCGAGGCGGCGGTGGCCGGCTCCCCGTTGCCCGAGTAGCCACAGATTCCGTTTCCGGCCACCACGCGAAGTATTCCGGATGGCTGGATTCTCACAATCAGGCAGTTGTCCCAATCGGCCGCATAGACAGTACCCGCAGCGTCCACCGCCACGCCGGGAATGAACCCCAAAGGGGCGTTGGTCGCCGGCCCGCCGTCGCCGCGGAAGACTCACGTGCTGCCCGCGACCGTGGTGATCACACCCTGCGCCCGCGCCGCCACCGCGCTCAAAAGAACCAAGACCAAGAGGGAACAAAGGGCCCGCCAATTACTACACTTCATGGCGACTGCCTCCGCCAGTTCCGCGCAGTATACCACCCTCCTGAATTGCGGAGTGCGGATTGCGGATTGCGGATTTCAGGCCCATCCGCCCGCAATCCGCCATCCGCAATGCGAAATTCAGGCCGGCCGCTTCTCTGGGGTTAGAATAGGAGCGATGAAGCGCTTGCGAGTCTATGCCGATACGTCCGTGTTCGGCGGCTGCTTTGACCCGGAATTTCAAGCGGCGAGCACCGCTTTCTTTCGAGAAGTCGCCGCCGGGCGTTTTACCTTGGTTGTCGCCGAAGTCACGACCCGCGAGTTGCGGGAGGCACCCGAGAGAGTGCGGGAAGTGTTGGCCCATCTCCCTAGAGAGAGCGTTGAGACTGTACCGTTTTCCGAAGAGATAGGCCAGCTCCGTGATGCGTACATCGAAGCAGGGGTGCTGGGACCGGCTTCCGTAGACGACGCCGAGCACGTCGCATCCGCCTCCGTGGCCGGCGCGGATTTGCTGATTAGCTGGAACTTCAAACACGTTGTACACTTCGATAAGATCGCTGGTTTTGAAGCAGTCAACCTGGTACACGGCTACAAGGCGGTACGCATCCATTCACCCCGTGAAGTGGTGCAGCCATGAAAAAGAAAAAGGCGTTCGACTGTGTGGAAATGAAATGGAAGATCCAGGAGAAGCTGCGCAAGCAGTATGCCGGGATGCCCGAGGAGGAAGCGCGCCGGGCACAGATGGAGAAAGTGATGAAGGATCCCATACTCGGGCCATTTCTGAGGTCCCTCAACCAAAGATCTGCTGCCGAGGGCAAGCAACGCGGCTGAACGGCGTAGCGGCGCGGCATGCGGGGCCTCGGGCGCGGGTGGCCCCGCTCATGAGGCCTTCCGCGCCTCGCGCTCAAGGGCCTGATGGAGATCCCAGTCGGCCTGCAGTCGCATCCAGAACTGGGGCGACATCTTGAAGAGGCGCGCCAGGCGGAGAGCCGTGTCAGCCGTAATGCTGCGCTTGCCGAGGGCGATCTCATTGAGGCGATTGAGCGAGATTCCAAGGCGGCGGGCCGCCTGGACTTGGCCCATCCCCAACGGCTTCAAGTATTCCTCGATCAGAATCTCACCGGGGGAAATCGCGGGTCCCGGCCAGCTTGGATCCGTAGTGATAATCTTCGACGCGGACTTCGTAGGCATGTCCTTGCTCCCACCGGAACGAGACCCGGCATGCTACATGAGTACCATGTAGGAAGTCACACTGTCGCGGGGTCTGGCAGCCCGGCGGGACACCAGCGGTACAACATGTTCACCGCTTCCCGCGCTCGACGAGGGGGTGAACGGTGGAAACCGTATTGTTGGGCAGAGTGACCGTAACTGGGCGGGCGGCGCGCTCGATCATTACCCGCGTGGCACTGTCGGAATCCTGGCGGCGCGCGGTCCACGCTTCGGCCTGGCTCGCCTTGTGCGGCACGACGACGGTCACCATGCGCAGCGTCTGGCGCGGCTCGGTGGTGGCCGCTTCCACGTGCCAGGTGTTCGGGAACTGCGTCTGCGGTTTCGGCTCGTAGCCGTCCCACTGCCGGAAGCGGAGCGGCACGGCCGGCGGCAGGTACTGGACGACGACACCCGCCTTCGGCCGTTCCACAGCCAGCCGCGCCTGCTGCTCCTCGAGGCGGAACGGCGAGAGCGCGTGCAGCATGAACTGGTAGGTCGCGGGCTTGGCCGCTTCCAGATCGTCGAAGATCACGATGACATCGGGCTTGGCGAACACCACGCTGCGGCGGAAGCGCTTCAGGCGGCCTTCGTAGGCCGCCGCCGCCTCGCCGGCCACGTAATCGAAGTCGGCCGAGAGCTGATAATCGACGATGCGGCCGAACGGGTCGGCCGACTTACTCTGTCCCCTGCCATCGACCAGCACCGCATTCTGCGCCTCGGTGCTCCACACCCACTTCGTATGGAAGGGGCTGCCGTGCCAGTCGCGGTAAACGGTGGCGGTCAGCAGCGATTCGCCGTAGGCATTCAGGTGGAAGCTGTTGTGGGGGTTGTGGCCATGGCTCTGGCGGCCGAAAGGGCTCGATTTGAACAGGAAATGTACATCGTCGGCGCTGTCGAGCAGCGTGTTGTGCAGCGAGGCCACGCCGATGCCGCGGAAGACCCGCGAAGTGGGCAAGTCGGCGGGCGGCTTCGGCTTGGGAGCCGGCACAGCGCGCGCGGCATGCAGGAAGCCCATAATGCCTTGCTCGGCGGGCGCCTTCCGTTGCTCGCCCCACCACTGCCAGTAACCGTTGCCGGTGCGCCGGGCGAAATACTCCGCAACGGTCCCCCAGCCCGGCGAGGGCGGACGGTAGGACAAGTCGCCGAAGCCCACGGTCGGCGTACCCGGCACGCCCAGATAGAGCGAAAACGTTCCGACATTGGCCCAATAAGGCTTCTTGAAGCCATCGATCTTCAACGCCGATTCGGCAACGTCCAGCCACCAGATCACTTTCGTCATGTAACCGTACTGATAGCTGAGGCCCTCGTGCCAGCCGCCGTCTTCGTCGGCCCAGGCGGGATAAACGGCAAAGAAGGTGTTGACGGCGTGGTCGAGCCACTCGGCGGCCTGGGGCACGCCCGGCTCGCCCGAGTCGGGCTCGCCCAACAGCGCGATGCCGGTCTCGGCCAGCTTGTGCCAGATGCGGTTGTTGTGGCTGCCGAACGGCCGGTTGATGTGCGGGCCGCGGCGCAGCACGGCGTAGGCATCGTCACCGCGGCGCGCCCACATCTTGCGCACCGCCGCGCGGTCGTCTTCCGTCAGCGCGTCGTAGGCCCAGTCGTAGGCGCGCGGCACGCGGAACAGGATGGGCATGGCCGCTTCATCGTTCAGCCGGAAGTTGGTCGGGCCGTCGGGGTTCCACCTGGCCAGGTGCAGGATCCACTTGCGCGCCCCTTCCGCGTAACGCTTCTCGCCGGTCATCAGGTAGGTGAAGGCCAGCGTCTCGGCCTCCATGCAGGCCCTCTCCGTCTGCACGCGGTTCGGCCACCAGTACTGGTGCATCTGCGGGTCGCCGGCCTTGCCCATGTGCTCGGGCTCCGGTGTCGGCTCGGACTTCAGCAGGCGGTCAGCCGCCGCGCGCAGGTCGCGGAAAATGCGCGCCGGTTCGCTCGAGGCGGGATCGCCGGCGGCCAGCGCGCGCAGCCGCGGCAGGTCTTCGGGGCGCAGGAACAGCCGCGGGTGCCCCTTCGGGACGCGCTCGGCCTGCTCCGCCCGCGTGGGCATGGGGAAGGCCGTCGCGGTTTTCGGCACCGTGAAGCGCCGCACCTCGCTCCAGTTCGAGACCTCGCCGCTCGCGGTCCTGTAACGGTAGCGCCAGTAGTAAGTGCCCGGCTGCAGCGTGCGGTTGTGCGTATAGGTGTTGAACGGCAGGCCCTCGGCCGACTGGGCCCTCCGGAATCCCGGCGTGCGCGCCCACTCGACCGCGTAGGAGGCGGCTTTCGGCTCGTGCACCCAGACCAGTGACGGAGGATTCATGGAGACGGTCGCGCCGTCGGCCGGGCGGTAGCCGGCTTCCGACGGATCGGCCGACCGGTTGGTCACCACCGGAACCTGGGCCACCGCCATGCTGCCAGCAAGGAACAGAACAAGCAGAATCGGCATGGTTCACCACGAAGACTCAAAGAACACGAAGCGCACAAAGAAGTTCTTGATGCACGGAATCGGCGTGAATCCGCGGATCGGAATCTGCGGCTACTTCCCGTATAATCGCAGGGATGGCGGAGCCCTCGACGCCGCTGATGCGGCAGTACAGCGCGATCAAGCAGCAGCACCCCAATGCCCTGCTGCTGTTCCGCCTGGGCGACTTCTACGAGCTGTTTTTCGAAGATGCGGTGACCGCCGCCCGCGAACTGCAAATCACGCTGACTTCCCGCAACAAGGAAAAGGGCATCGCCATCCCCATGTGCGGGGTGCCCTACCACGCCGCACAGGGTTACATCCACCGGCTGATCCAGAAGGGCTACCGGGTGGCCATCTGCGACCAGATGGAGGACCCGCGCTTGGCCAAAAAGCTGGTGAAGCGCGAAGTGACCCGGGTGGTGACGCCGGGCACGGCGGTGGACGCCGCGCAGGCCGCCGAGCACACCTACCTGGCGGCGGTGCGTTGCTGGGCCGACCGTATCGGCCTGGCCTACGCCGAGCTTTCCACGGGAGAATTCCGCACCACGGAGTTTGAGGGTCCGGACCGCGAGACCGCCTGCGCCGAGGAGCTCGCGCACCTGCGGCCGCGCGAACTGCTGTGGCCCAGCTCGGCGGCGGTTCTCCCTACCCTGGCGGCCAGTGGGCCGAGTTGGGGCAACGGACGCCTGACGCGAACCGAGATCGAGGAATGGGCCTTCGCCCCCGACTACGGCCGGCGCCTGCTGTGCGACCAGTTCGGCGTGCTGGCGCTGGACGGCTTCGGGCTGGCGGGGCGCGATGCGGCGGTGTCCGCGGCCGGCGCCGTGCTCCACTACCTGAAGGAAACGCAGCGCGTGGCCCTCAGCCACCTCGACGGCATCCAGTTCTACCAGCGGCAACAGTGGATGGTGCTGGATTCGGTCACGGCGCGCAACCTGGAGCTGGTCGAGCCCCTGTTCGCCGGCGAGACCGACGCCACCCTGATCGCCACCGTCGACCGCACGCGCACCAGCATGGGCGCGCGCCTGCTCAAGATGTGGCTGCTGCGGCCCTCCTTGGACCGCGTGGAAATCGAGCAGCGCCTGGATGCGGTCGAGGAACTGAAGCGGGAAACCATCGCGCGCGGCGGACTGGACCGCCACCTGGGAGGCGTGCTGGATCTGGAGCGGCTGCTTGGCAAAGCGGCCCTGGGGAGCGCGACCCCGCGCGACCTGCTGGGGTTGGGCGCATCGCTGGAGCGGATGCCCGCTCTGCGCGCGGCGCTCGGAAATTTCGGATTGCGGATTTCGGATTGCGGATTTCACACCGGGCAGGCGGACAGCTCGCAATCCGAAATCCGAGATCCGAAATCTGAAATTCCGCCAGCTACATCTCGCCTCGCCAAGCTGCGCGAACAAATTGACGAGTTGCGGGACGTGGCCGAAGACATCGCCCGCGCCATCAGCCCCCAAGCCCCCGCCAACGCGGCCGACGGCGGCGTCATCCGCGACGGCTACGACGCCGAGCTGGACACGCTGCGCGACCTCAGCCGCAACGGCAAGTCTCACATCGCGCAGATTGAAGCGCGCGAGCGCGCCCGCACCGGCATCGGCTCGCTGAAGGTGCGCTTCAATAACGTCTTCGGCTACTACATCGAGATTTCGAAGGCCAACCAGCACCTGGCGCCGGCCGACTATGAGCGCAAGCAGACGCTGGTGAACGCCGAGCGCTTCACCACGCCCGAATTGAAGGATTACGAGCGGCGGGTGCTCGATGCCGAGGAAAAGATCCTGGAACTGGAGCGGCGACTGTTCGCGGAGTTGCGGGCGCGAGTGGCCGGGGAAGGTGCCCGCATCCGCCGGACGGCGGCGGCCCTGGCCGAACTGGACGTGCTCGCCGACTTCGCTGCGCTGGCCGCCGAGCGCCGCTACGCGCGGCCTGAGTTCACCGACACGGGCGAGATGCAGGTGGTGAGCGGGCGCCACCCGGTCATCGAGCGGCTGGCCGAGCGCGACCGCGCCGAGCGCTTTGTCGCCAACGACCTGTATCTGAACGAGTCCACCGATCTGGTCGTGATCCTGACCGGCCCCAACATGGGTGGCAAGTCCACCTACCTGCGGCAGACGGCGCTGATCGCCATCCTGGCGCAGGCCGGCAGCTTCGTCCCCGCCGGCAGCGCGCGCCTGCCCATCGTGGACCGCATTTTCACGCGCATCGGCGCCAGCGACAACCTGGCCCGCGGCCGCTCTACCTTCATGGTCGAGATGACCGAGGCGGCCACCATCTTGAACACGGCCACGTCGCGCAGCCTGGTGCTGCTGGATGAAATCGGAAGAGGCACGGCCACCTTCGACGGCCTGGCCATCGCCTGGGCGGTGGTTGAGCACATCCATGGGCGCACCCGCGCCAAAACGCTGTTCGCCACCCACTACCACGAGCTGACGGCGCTGGCCGATCACTTGCCGGGCGTGAAGAACTACCATGTGTCGGTGAAGGAGACCGAAAGCGGCATCATTTTCCTGCGGAAGGTGGAGCCGGGGGCCGCCGACCGCAGCTACGGCATCGAGGTGGCGCGGCTGGCGGGCTTGCCGGCCACCGTGGTCGAGCGCTCGCGGCAGGTGCTGGCCATGCACGAACGCAGCGAGGAGCAGGTCACCGAAACGCTGTCGCCGGGCGCGCGTCCGGCACCCGTCCAACTGACGATCTTTACGCCCCTGAACCAGGACATCGTCCGCGCCATCGCGGAGGCCGACCTCGACCGCTTGCGCCCGATCGAAGCCCTCACGCTGCTGGCGAAACTGAAGCAGCAAATCACGTGAAGAGTTTTCAGTTCTCAGTCATCAGTTTTCCGTTCCGGATTGCCGATGTCCGCTTAACTGAAAACTGACAACTGAGAACTGACAACCGCGAACTGACGGCCAAGACCATGAGCGAATTTGAACGAGATGCCGGCCAGGTGTTGCTGGCCGGATTCGACCACAGCGCATACGATGCCGACCTGGAGCGCCTGTTGACCGAGGTGCGGCCGGCAGGCGCTATCTTTTTCAAGCGCAACATTTCCGGCATCGACGAGTTCTCGGAGTTAGTCCGGCAGGTGACCTCGACGCTGGGCGACCGCGCCGGCCTGCCCATCCTGGCCCTCGACATGGAAGGCGGCAGCGTGGACCGGCTTCGGCACGTGCTGGCGCCGTTGCCTTCGGCCCGCGCCGTGGCCGCCGCCGCCGACGACCCCTTCATGAGGCAGTTCGGCGCGCTGGTTGGTGAAGCCATGGCCGCCTTCGGGCTGAACCTCGATTTCGCTCCGGTGCTCGACCTGGCAGCCCCGGAGTCCGAACCGGTGATGGGCAGCCGCGCGGTCAGCCGGGATCCGGCCCCGGTGGTGCGCTTCGCGCGCAATTTTGTGGCCGGCCTCAACCGATTTTCGGTGCTCGGTTGCGGCAAGCATTTCCCCGGACTGGGAAGCGGCGCCCGAGACACGCACCAGGAAATGGCGCCGATCGAAACGCCGGCGGAGCAACTTTGGGAACGGGACCTGTTGCCGTTCCGCGAACTGCACGAAGAGCTGCTGCTCATGATGGTCAACCATGCCTGGTATCCGGCCCTGCACCCGCCGGACACGCCGCCGCGGCCCGCGTCTTTGTCCCGCACGGTGGTCACCGAGCTGCTTCGCGAGAAAGTGGGCTTTGGGGGCGTGGTGGTGGCCGACGATTTGGAAATGGGGGCGGTGCTGGCGGTGCGCAACGTCGGCGAAGCCGCCGTGGCGGCCATCGAGGCCGGGTGCGACCTGTTGCCCATATGCCGGCAGGCGGACTTGATTCGTGCCGCCCATCGGGCCTTGGTCGAGCGCGCGGGCGCTGATCCAGGTTTTGCGGATCGCCTGCACCAGGCGGCAGGCCGCATCGAGGTGCTGCAGCAATCTTTGCGGACCTTGGCCGCCGGCGCGCCGCAGCGCAAGCCCGATTGGGACGGCCTGAGGGAAAGAATCCGCGCCATGGCCGCGCAGGCCGAAGGCCTTGGGCAGGTCGCGGCCGAGCGCCCGCGGTACAGCCAGGCCGTTGTTGCGCGGCCGAGGAAACCGGAACGGAACGACAGGCCGGCCCGCGCTGCGGGTCGTGCCGGAAGGCCGCGCCCGCAGGAGCCGGGACGCCGGCCGAGGGGAGACCGCCGCCCGATGGACGCGGCGCCACCCGACAGAAACGGCAATCGAAGAAGGCCTGGCCGCCCGCGCAGACCCCGCGAATGACTCTTCGTGCTCCTTAGTGTCTTTGTGTCTTGGTGGTGAGTTCCTGACCCATGAGAGTCGCCGGTCTTATCAGCGGAACATCGGTGGACGGGATCGACGTCGCGATTGTCGACATCCGCGGCGCGGCCGGGCGCACGCGCCTCCATTTGAAAGCCTTCCGGACGGTTCCGTATCCGCGCGCGGTGCGGGGGGCGTTGTTGGCAGCCTGTAACGCGCACGGCATTTCCGTCGCCGAGGTCAGCCAGCTCAATTTCCTGGTAGGCGACCTGTTCGGCCGCGCGGTGGTCACGGTGTGCGAGGCGGCCAAGATCCCCCTGCGCAGCCTGGACCTGGTGGGCTCCCACGGCCAGACGATTTATCACCAGGGCCGCAAATCCAACACGCACGGGTTCCGCGTGGCCTCGACGCTGCAGGTCGGCGAGCCGGCCCTGATCGCCGAGCGCACCGGCGCGGTCACCGTCGCCGATTTCCGCACCGCCGACATGGCGGCCGGCGGGCAGGGCGCGCCGCTGGTGCCCTTCATGGACTACATCGTGTGCCGCCATGCCCGGCGCGGCCGCGTGGCGCTGAACATCGGCGGCATCGCCAACATCACGCTGATCCCGCCTGCGGCAAAGCCCGAGCAGGTGGTGGCGCTGGATACCGGGCCGGGCAACATGATCCTGGATGCGCTGGCCGCGCACTTCAGCGCCGGGCGTCGGCACTACGACCATGGCGGGCGCATGGCTCTGCGCGGCCGGATTTGCAGGCCGCTGCTGAGCGCTCTGCTGGCCGATCCGCTGTTTCGCCGGCCCGCCCCCCGTAGTTGCGGCCGGGAAGAATTCGGGCGGGAGTTCGTGACCGGCCTGCTGAGGCGGCAACGCAGGTTGCGCCTGTCCAACGCCGACCTGATGGCCACCGCCGCGGCGCTCACCGCCGATTCCATCGCCGCTGCCATTCGCCGTTTTGCCCGCGGCCCGATGCACGACTTGGTGATCTCCGGCGGCGGCCTCCACAACCGGTTCCTTGTTGAGCGGCTGCGCTCTGAAACCGGCCTTCGCATCATGACCGCCGAGGATTTCGGCATCCCCGGCGACGCCAAGGAGGCCATCCTGTTTGCCATACTGGCCTATCACACGTTCCGCAAGATCCCGGCCAGCATCCCCTCAGCCACCGGGGCCCGCCATCCCGCCGTCCTTGGTAAAGTCGTATACCCGATCCAAGACAGAGTGGTATACTGATATGTATTCAGCACGGTGACCACATGAGTAGCCTAACCGTACGGATCGACGTGAAATCGCATCAGGCGCTGCGGGAGTTGGCTGCGCAAACCGGCGAGACGCTGCAGGCGGTTCTCTCCAGGGCCATCGAGGAATACCAGCGGAAGCGATTTTGGGAACAGGTCAACGCCGACTACGCGGCGCTTCGAAATGACCCCCAAGCCTGGCAAGAGGAGCTTGAAGAGAGAGCGCTATGGGAGTCTACCCTCACGGACGGGTTGGAGGATGAGGATGATGAATATGCCCGAGCCTTCGCGCGGCGAAGTGTGGCTGATCGAACTGAATCCCACACGCGGGCACGAGCAAAGGGGAACACGCCCG
>Ga0315282_10007303_pt1 | contig 18196 bp, 15 predicted proteins | sample YL17G07_20_MG_FD_203693 | JGI IMG/M metagenome (GOLD analysis project Ga0315282, IMG submission 203693) | Sediment microbial communities from Yellowstone Lake, YNP, Wyoming, USA - YL17G07_20 | ecosystem: Environmental > Aquatic > Freshwater > Lake > Sediment | place: USA: Wyoming | collected...
GATAACATCGCAGGAGTATCGCGAGCGGCTATATGCTATGAACCCCAATCTATATATAGGAGGTAAGAAGCTAGGCAGAGATAATGCTATGATTAAACCTGGCATAAATGTTATGTCAGTCACCTTTAACATGGCGCAAGACCCAGATTGGGAGGAACTAACCACAGCAACCTCTTCCCTAACCGGTAAAAAGATTAATCGTTTTGCTCACCTTCCTCAAAATCCCTATGATTTGATGCAAAAACAGAAGATGATCCGTTTACTTGCTCAAAGAGTTGGTGGTTGCATACAAAGATGCATGGGTATGGATGCAATAATTGCTCTTTCCATTGCTACTAAGGAAATGGATGACAAATATGGAACAGAGTATCACCGTCGGTTCATGGATTACCTAAAAGTTTATCAGGAAAAGGATTTGGCTGCTGCTTGTGCTCAAACAGATACGAAGGGAGATAGAATTAAAAGACCTCATGAACAACAGGACCCTGATGCCTATGTTCATATAGTTGAGGTGAGAGATGACGGGATTGTGGTCAGAGGCGCCAAAATCTCTATAACCATGGTGGCCTATGCTGATGAGATATTAGTAGTTCCAACCCGTGCTCTGAGACCAGAGGATAAAGATTATGCAGTCGCATTTGCCATCCCAGCTGACTGGGAAGGTATACATTTAATTACCCGACCAGTTTGGGTAAGAGAGAGAAGGCAAATTAAGGCACCTTTTGCTGAAATGGGTGTTTCTGACTCGGTTGTTGTTTTTGATAATACCTTCATCCCCAAAGAAAGGGTGTTTATGTGCAAAGAATGGGAATTTGGCAGAAGACTTGCCTTACTTTTTGCTGATTCGCATAGGCATAGTTATTCGGGATGTAAGCCTGCGGTATCCGATGTACTATGTGGGACAACGGCTCTAGTTGCTGAGGCTAACAATATCGAAGGGGTTGCTCATGTGAGGACAAAGTTATCTGAGTTTGCTGGGGGTGCAGAATTAGCCTATGCCGCTGGTATAGCCAGCGCTCTTTACGGAGAGAGGACATCCTCAGGCACCTTCTTCCCCAATGTCATATACGCCAATGTAGGCAGAAGGCTTATGGGGGAGACTATTTATCATGAGTTCAATATACTGACTGAGATAGCTGGAGGCTTGTCAATGACCTTGCCTTTTGAAGATGACTTCACTAGCAAAGAAACCAAATCATGGTTAGACAAGTACATAATGAGAAACCCCAAAATCCCCCCTGAAGTTGCCCATCGCATCTGGAGGCTTGTAGAGAACCTAAGTACTTCAGCTATGACTGCTTGGTATGAAATCGCTGGAGTTCATGGTGGTGGTTCACCAATTATGGAAACAATTGCCTTAAATCTAGAATACGATTATGAAGCTAAGAAGGATATAGCCAAATACTTGGCTGGTATTAATAAAGAATTAGACCAGTCAAAATACTTGAAGGAAAAACCTACTTTTGGTAGAGAGCTATTTTGAGTGAAAAGGAAGGCTTACTTTTTATCGTAATGGTAATTAAATGGAGGTGGTTTAATGCATATTCGTGAGCTCTTTGATTTAACCGGGAAGGTGGCAATAGTTACCGGGGGGTCGAGAGGCTTGGGTAAAGAGATAGCCACCGGGCTGGGTGAGGCCGGGGCGAAGGTGGCGATAGCAGCCCGACGGGAGCAGTGGCTAACTCCAGCCTGTGAAGAGCTAACAGGCTTAGGTATTGAATGCTTGGCGGTAGTAGGTGATGTTAGTAACCCTGAGAGTGTAAAGGCTATGGTGGCTGAAACACTGGAGAGGTGGGGGAGGATTGACATCTTGGTAAACAATGCTGGCATAATCTGGGCTGCGCCCGCTGACCAAATGCCTCTAGACAAGTGGGACTCTGTTACCGACGTCAATGCCAAGGGTACTTTTATCTGCTGTCAACAGGTTTTTCCGGTAATGGTGAAACAGGGGGGTGGTAGCATCATCAATATTGCCTCTGTCGCTGGAGTCATTGGGATAGACCCTGAGATTATGCAAGCCATCAGTTATCACACCAGCAAAGCAGCTATAGTTATTATGACCAAGCAACTGGCTGTTGAGTGGGCTACCCATAATATTCGGGTCAATGCTATTGCTCCTTTCTTTTTCGCTACTCGCCTGACCAAGGCGTTAATAGAAAAGGTTGAGGAGAAGCTTACCCGGTTGATACCTATGGGCAGAACAGGAAAGGAAGATGAGATTAAAGGAACTGCTGTGTTTTTAGCCTCAGCGGCTTCAAGCTATATAACCGGACAGGTTATCTGTGTTGATGGGGGGTATACAGCTTGGTAGCTTAGGTAATATAACACTGCCGTTAACGCTATTTGTCCCTTGAAATTATTATGAGGAGAAAGAGCTATGGGCGAAGAGCATGAGGAAGCATTTGGCAGAGAGTCATTTCTAGGCAAATTTCGTCTACCCGGGAAGGTAGCCTTGATTACCGGAGGCAGTCGAGGAATTGGTAAAGCTATTGCTCTGGGTTTGGCTGAAGCAGGCGCTGATATAATACTGGCTAGCCGCAAGCTACCCGATTTGGAAATGGTGGCTCAGGAGATAATTCATATGGGAAGGAGAGCCCTACCTGTGTCAGCTAATGTTCGCTACCTCCAGGAAATCGATAGCCTGGTTAAAAAGGCAATGGAGGAATTTGGTCGTATCGATATCTTGGTGAATAATGCTGGCACTAACCCGGTATTTGGCTCAGTATTCAATATTGATGAAAGAGCTTGGGATGTAACCACGGGATTAAACCTTAAAGGGTATTTTTTCTTAAGTCAAGCAGTAGGTAAAGTAATGCGCGATAAAGGCGGTGGTGCTATTATCAATATAGCCTCGGAGGGAGGAATCAGGCCTTTAGTCGGCATGGGAGTCTATTGTATCAGCAAAGCCGGAGTAATCATGCTTACCCAAGTTCTGGCACAAGAATGGGGACAATATAATATCAGGGTAAATGCCATTGCTCCGGGGGTTGTGAAGACAAAGTTCTCTCAGGTTATGTGGAGTAACCCGATAATTACTAAAGAAATTGAGAATAATACGGCTTTAGGACGTATAGCTGAACCTGAGGAGATTGCCAACGCTGCTCTGTTCCTTGCCTCAGAGGCATCAAGCCATATGACTGGGCAAACTATTATGTTAGATGGTGGTTACTTTGCTTCTCTGAAGCAGCTACTCCAGGTAATAGAGTCCTAAGTTCCTAGCATCTCGCTCTTTTTGGCGATGGTTGTTACTTGCTTCTCTTTTCGTAGTAGTCTATCACAGCTATAGTTGTAGACGGGAAGTAATACTACCTGCCTCGTTTTTCATAGTCAGGGCACCAAGTAGTGTTAGGGCGGGCTGGATTATGACATGCCCCACGCCAATCCCATTTACAGCTATCACACAGGAATACGTTCATTCCCAGTGCCTTCCTAATCTTAACAGTAATCTTGTGCGTCCAAGAGGGCTTTGTAAGCTTCATCTTTAACCTAGACTAATTTGTGGTAAAATAACGTTTTAGTTTATCAGGTTAGATGCTATTCTTACAAGAAATGTGATAAAATAGACCTAAGCTTTTCATAAAGATTTCTGGTAATAATCCAGCTATATTGAAAGGATAATTTGCCATGACCACCTCTCAGGTTGGAAAAGAAGAACAACTAAATTTGGAGTCGCTCACCTGGGGCGATTTAACCTGGGTTAACATTGAGGGTCCGACAGAAAAGGAGACAGAATATCTGGCTCAAAACTACCACTTCCACCCCTTAGATTTAGATGACTGTCTCAGCCGAATACAGCGACCTAAAATAGATAAATATGAGGATTATCTGTTTTTGATCTTCCACTTCAATGTATACAATAAGGCGACAAGGGTAAGTATGCCCAGTCAAGTATCAGTATTCATTGGTGAAAAATACCTGATTACTCTTCATAGTGGAGAGCTTAAGACATTAAGCAAGTTGTTCCGTGAGTGCCAGATTGATGAAGAAGCACGGCGAGACAATTTTAGCCATGGTTCTGGCTACCTTCTTTATCGTATACTTGACAGAGCAGTTGACGCCTACTTTCCTGTCCTGGATAAAATCTTGGGTTTAATGGAAAATGTAGAAGATAGTGTATTTGATGAAAATGTTGAGTCCGCTCAGGAACTGGCTAATCTACGACGCGACATTATCACTCAACGGCGCCTCTTCTTTTCATTGCGACCAGTTATGGCTGAGTTGGAGAGCAAAGTAAAGCGGTTTACCACAATAGATATGAGCGTCCAATGGGGTGACCTCATAGACCACATGAACAAGATATGGGAGACCCTGGACGAATGCAAAGAGCTCATTGAGGTATTCAAGGATACCGATTATGTTCTAAGCACTGACCGTATCAATCGGGTCATGCGCGTTTTGGCTATCCTAGGCGGCATTATATTACCTTTTGCAGTAATTTCCAGCATTTACGGGATGAACATATCTCTACCCGGCGGGTTACAGAAGGGTAGCCTTCAATCATTTCTTGTCCTACTAGTGATTATGTGTCTGATTTCTGGGGTAATGCTATACTTATTCCATCGCAAGCGCTGGCTCTAACATGATTATCTCTCACCGATTGGTCATTGTTACCGCTATCTTTGTTACCTGTCTAATCACGGCAAATGTTATTGCGGTAAAGATAATAAGCATCGGTCCCCTTATCCTGCCGGCAGCTATAATTGTTTTCCCCCTGAGCTATATCTTTGGCGATATCCTCACCGAGGTCTATGGTTATCGCCAAGCAAGAAGGGTAATCTGGCTTGGCTTCTTTTGTAATCTCATCTTTGTCGTCTTTGCCTGGATTGGGCAAGTTCTGCCTCCGGCTCCCTTCTGGGGAGGGCAGGAGGCTTATGAGACGATTTTGGGTTACACACCAAGACTGCTCGTCGCTTCCTTCTGTGGTTACTTTGTCGGTGAATTTGCCAACTCCTTTGTTTTAGCTAAGATGAAAGTTTTAACCAAAGGACGCTGGCTATGGAGCCGAACTATTGGCTCTACTATCGTGGGAGAAGGGCTGGACACCTTAATATTTATCACTTTTGCCTTTATTGGCACCCCTTCGTTTGTGCTGGTAATGATTCTGTATCACTGGCTAGTTAAGGTTGGCATTGAAGCAGTGGCTACCCCCTTTACCTATATGGCGGTGAATTTCCTGAAGAAAAAAGAGGCGATTGACACTTACGATTATGAAACAAATTTTAACCCTTTCCGCATCTCAGATTAAGGAGTTAAGCAGAAAACAGTGAATATTCAGTTTCTGGGGGCGCATAACTGTGAGTCGCAAAATTCAAGGTTCATCAGCCTGTTAATTGATGATACCTTGGCTATAGATGCCGGTGGGCTTACCTCCAGCTTGTCCTTCCAGGCTCAACAAAAAATTAAGGCAATCCTGCTCACCCATCAACATTATGACCATATTAGAGATGTTCCGGCTATTGCCATGAATTTTTACCTTTGTGGCACTACTATCAATATCTACTCTATACAACCGGTGTATGATGCCCTCGCTGCCCACCTCCTGGATGGCAAGCTTTATCCTAAATTTCTGGAGCAGCCTCAAGGAAAGCCAACAATCAGGTTTATCATAATAGAACCCTATAAGACTGAGTCAATTGAAGGCTATAGCGTCTTGGCGGTTAAAGTAAATCATGCTGTTCCTACCGTTGGCTACCAGGTTACCTCTCCAGATGGTAAAATAGTATTCTATACTGGGGATACTGGGCCAGGTTTAGCTAGCTGTTGGCAGATTGTGTCACCCCAACTACTCGTTACCGAAGTCACAACAACAAACAGGTATGAGGAATTTGGCAAAGAGTCAGGGCATCTTACTCCCAGTCTGCTCAAGCAGGAGCTAACCAGCTTTCGGGAGGTTAAGGGCTACCTGCCCCGAGTAGTTGTGGTTCACATGTACCCTGAACTAGAAAAGGAGATAGAGGCTGAAATAACAGCCGTAGCTAAGGACTTAAATAATTCAATCACTCTGGCCAGTGAGGGAATGCAACTTTACTTATAAAAATAACCCGCTCATAAGGGGAAGGCTGAAAGAGGGTGAGGTTAGTAAACGCTCCCAAATTTATAGTTGACAACAATGTAGGCAAGCTAGCCAAGTGGCTAAGGATAATGGGATATGATAGCCTGTTCTTCAACAGTAGTGATGATTCCGATATGATAGCTACTGCTCTAGCTGAGGGAAGAGTGATACTAACCAGAGACACACAGATTGTGAAAAGGCGGGTGGTAACCACTGGGCAACTCGAGGTTATCCTTATTCGGAGCGATGAGCCTGAGCTACAAATGCAGCAGGTAATAGATACCCTAAACTTGGATTGCCAGTTTAGACCGTTCGCTATCTGTCTGGAATGCAACCAACCCTTGCTGGAGAGGAGTAAACAGCAGGTGAAAGACCTGGTGCCACCTTATGTTTTTCAAACACAAAGCCAATATATGGAGTGTCCTGCTTGCCACCGAATTTACTGGAGAGGAACACACTGGCAGGCAATGACCAAGAAACTAAACAAGTTTGTGTAATATCGCTATAATGAATGATAGGGTTAAGGCTCTAGTCAGAATAAATAAGGAGGAGAAATTTATGGATGTACACGAAGCGGTCACTAAGCGGCGGTCAATAAGGCGTTTCAAAGATGTAACTGTAGCTTATGCTATCTTGGAGAGGTGCGTCAATGCGGCTAGACTGGCACCAGCGACTAGGAATTGCCAACTGTGTGAGTACGTAGTTGTTGACGATGAGCAGCTATTACCTCAAGTATATGATACTATAGCGATTTGGGCAGGACAGCCGGCAGCGAAAGGAGGTCCACCGCTGGAGCATCGACCTAAAGCCTACATTGTTACGCTGATAAATACTTCATTAGAGGCTGAACTTGGTGGAACGAGAAGGGTTACCATTTATTATGATGTTGGTATGGCTGCTGAGAATATGATACTGGTTGCGCTAGAACAGGGAATAGGTATTTGTCCTATGCTGTCGTTTAAACAAACTGAGCTGAAGCAAGTCCTGAATATACCTGATAACTATGAAATTGCTTTAGTGCTGGCGCTAGGTTATCCTGATGAGAGCCCGGTACTAGAGGTAGCCACTGACTCAGTTAAATACTGGATAGACAGCAAAGGTGTGCGTCACGTTCCCAAAAGGGAACTAAGAGATATTATACACAGAAATAAGTTCCCGTAGTAACTTGACTAATCTGAAACATTAAATGGTTAGGCTATAAAGTAGCTCTTAGCAATGCATTGAGGTTGAACATAGTCCATGATATTGTTACACTTTGAATTAGTAACATCAGCCCATTTTTATATTCAATTTACCACAATCTTAAATTTTGGAGGCTAGAGTTGGACAATAAAGAAAAGAACCTGCAGGATATTATAAATTGTGGTGTGGTGGCGATAGTGAGGGTGGCGAGTGCCCAGGAGGCAGTAGAGGTATGTGGAGCTATTGCCAAAGGGGGGGTTAAACCCATTGAGATAACAATGACCGTCCCCGGCGCAATAGATGCTATCAAGGAGCTCAAGGGTACTATGGAGGACAACGTGCTCCTAGGTGCTGGCACAGTGTTGGACCCGGAAACAGCCAGAGCAGTGATACTTGCCGGAGCTGAGTTTGTGGTGTGTCCAACCCTGAACTTAGAGGTAATAAAGGTCTGCCGTCGATACAGTAAGATTGTCATTCCAGGAGCCTTCACCCCAACCGAGATATTGACTGCCTGGGAAGCAGGTGCTGATATTGTTAAGGTGTTTCCGGCAACAGTGGGCGGACCAAGATACTTGAGGGATATAAAGGGTCCACTGCCTCAGATAAGGTTAATGCCAACGGGGGGGGTGAATGTGGAGAACACGCCAGATTTTATCAGGGCGGGTGCGGTGGCGGTAGCAGCTGGCACATCACTTGTGGATAAGAAGGCGGTAAGCGAGGGAAAATATGACATAATTACTGAAAACGCCAAAAAATTTGTTGAAGCGGTGAGGCTGGCCAGGGCAGGCTAAACTGGAAAATAGAAGGAGAAATAAAGAGATGTTTGATGTTATAACATTCGGAGAGACAATGATACGGCTGTCGCCACCCAATTATCGCAGGTTGGAGCAGACAAACTTACTGGATGTAAACGTTGGCGGTGCTGAGATGAGTGTGGCGGTTGGCCTCAGCAGGCTGGGTTTGAAGGTTTCCTGGGTCTCACGCCTTACTGATAACGAACTCGGGGCGATGATTCGTAACAAGGCTCGGGAGCAAGGGGTGGATACCTCCAACATTTTATGGACGAAAGGCAGTCGTGTGGGGCTTTATTTTCTCGAGTTTGGCGCATCACCGAGGTCTAGCAGGGTCATTTATGACCGGGCAAACTCAGCAATAAGTCAGATAAAACCAGGTGAGGTAAATTGGGAGGAGGTCTTAGGCGGAGCGAAGTGGTTTCACACCAGTGGTATTACACCAGCATTAAGCTCCAGCGCAGCCCAGGTTACAACCGATGCCTTGAAAACAGCGAAAAAGGTCGGCTGCAAGGTAAGCTATGACCTTAATTATCGAGCTAGACTTTGGACGGAGGAAGAGGCCAGGAAATGTCAGGAACCACTCATGGAATATGTTGACATCCTTTTTTCAACCGAAGAAGACACTGGCAGGATATTTGGCATCAGGGCTGACAGCTACCAAGAGGTAGCCAGGAAGCTGGCGGAGAAATTCAATTTCGAAGTGGTTTGCATAACGATACGGGAAGTTGTATCGGTTTTAAGGAACCGCTGGACTGCTATATCATATTCAGGGGGGAAGATATATGACGATAAGATATACGATGTGGAGATAGTGGATCGGGTTGGAGCCGGCGATTCCTTTTCCGCTGGATTTATATATGGTTATATCACCGGCGACGTGGAAAAAGGGCTAAAGTACGGGAATGCCTATGCGGCATTGAAGCATTCAATTCTTGGTGATGTAAACTGGTCAACGCTACAAGAGGTTGAAAACCAAGTTAAAGGTGCCGACTTGCGTATAAGCAGATAAAACATAGTGGCAATATGAAAGATTGACCAAAGACATTGTTTATTGACCTCACCCCCTTTATCCCCCTCTCCATAATAGGGAGATGCATTCTTTGCATGAGGGGGAAGAGATTTTAGGAAGGGGTTTTGACCCTCTCTTACCTGCGCTCCCCCTTGCTTTAGCAAGGGAAGGAGGGGGGATAGGTTACCAAACAATCCCTTGACCATAGCCTAGGTTATTGTTACACTTCAGATTGCGAAGGACGATGCCGTGAAGATGTTAACCACTAATCAGATGCGTCAGGTAGAACAGGAGTGTGCCAAGATTGGCTTGCCTTCAAGTGTGCTTATGGAAAATGCTGGGAAAGCTGTAGCTGAAGAGGTCAAGAAAATCCTGGGCACTATTAAGAAGCAACGCATCCTAATCCTAATAGGACCCGGAAATAATGGAGGGGATGGATTAGTGGCTGCTCGCCATCTTCATGACTGGGGAGCAAAGGTTAGCCTTTGCCTTTTTAGCCAGAGACCGCAGGATGACCCGAACCTTAAGCTGGTTCAGGAGCGTGGCATGACTTGCATTGAAGTAGCTCAAGGTGAAAACCTGGACAGGCTTGATGAGCTGCTGACATCAGCTAATGCTGTCATTGATGCTCTATTTGGCACTGGTAGAAGTCGCCCGCTTGATGGCATCTTCTTGCAAGCATTGGAGAAGGTGAGTGAAGCTAAAAAGAGGCAGCCGGGTCTTCGTATCATTGCTCTGGATTTACCCTCTGGGCTCAACGCTGATAGTGGCGCCATAGACCCTGCCTGCCTTTATGTTGATAATACTATTACCCTTGGCTTTCCCAAGCCAGGTTTATTCAACTTACCTGGTGCAGAAAGAGCCGGCAAAATAACTGTAGCTGATATTGGCATGCCCCCAGACCTGGCTGAACCGATAACTGATGAGCTTATCACCAATGAGTGGGCTAAATCAGTTTTGCCTAAGCGTTCGCTTCAAGCTAATAAGGGAAGCTTTGGTAGGGTGCTTGTTGTTGCTGGTTCAATCAACTACATTGGCGCTGCTTATCTAGCTTGTAGCGGAGCCCTGCGAGTTGGGGCAGGATTAGTAACTCTAGCCACAGCTACCAGCCTGCAACCTATTCTAGCTTCCAAACTAACTGAGGTAACCTATCTCCCTCTACCCGAATCGCATCCTGGCATCATCTCACCCAAAGCAGCTAGGCTCATACATCAAGAATTAGACCGCTACAATGTCCTGCTTCTAGGCTGTGGGCTGGGACAAAGTCAGTCAGCCATAAGATTCATTACGTCCACTCTTTTTAGGTTGAAGCCAGCGCCACCATCCCTAGTCCTTGATGCCGATGCTCTCAACATCCTGGCTAAAATCCCGAACTGGTGGCAGCAGCTAACTGATGATATTATACTCACCCCACACCCCGGAGAAATGGCAAGACTGGCTGGAGTATCGGTAGATGAGGTGCAGTCAGATAGACTAGGCATTGCTAAAAGGGTAGCTCTAGACTGGCACAAAACGATTGTCCTGAAGGGAGCCTATACCGTTATTGCAGCACCAGATGGTCAATCCAGAACTAGCTCCATAGCCAATCCCGGACTGGCATCAGCCGGAACCGGTGATGTCCTGGTCGGAGTTATAGCTGGATTGCTGGCACAAGGTCTATCCCTTTTTGATGCTGCTGTCTGCGGTGTGTTTCTCCATGGTGAAGCTGGTGAGATAGTTAAGGCCAGACTGGGCGATGCTGGTATGATTGCTACTGACCTTTTACCAGTGCTACCACTAGTTGTTAAACAATTAAAAGAAAGCCCAACCGGTCAGGAAGTTAAATAGGAATGCCATGCTTTTAGCCATTGATATTGGAAATACTGATACTGGTTTAGGGGTCTTTGAAAACGAGGAACTTCGCGCTACTTGGCACATGGCTACAGTTATTCATCGTATGGCCGACGAATATGCTGCCTTACTGCTTACCCTGCTGCACCACCAAGGTCTAGACAAATCTGATATTAAAGAGGTAGCTTTGTGTAGTGTCGTCCCGCCGCTCACAGCTACCTTTGAGGAGCTATTTCAACGGTATTTCCATATCTCGCCACTAGTGGTAGGGGCTGGGGTTAAGACCGGGGTCCGTATCCGTATGGATAACCCCAGAGAGGTTGGTGCTGACCGTATTGTAAATGCCGCCGCCGCTCATCACCTCTATGGTGGACCGATAATTATCACTGACCTGGGGACAGCCACTACCTTTGATACCGTATCCAAAGAAGGCGACTATCTGGGAGGGGCTATTGCCCCTGGTATAAATACTGCCGCTGAGGCTCTTTTTATGCGGGCAGCAATGTTACCCCGAGTGGAATTAGTCCGTCCCAAACAGGCTATTGGCACCAATACTATTGCTGCCATGCAATCAGGGATTGTCTTTGGCTATGTTGGACTGATTGAAGGGATGGTAGCTCGCATCCAACAGGAATTGGGGGAGAAAGCTACGGTGGTGGCTACTGGAGGCTACGCTGAACTCATAGCTAGGGAAACTGCGGTAATTGATGAGGTAAATCCTGATTTAACACTGGTTGGTTTGAGACTCATCTACCTGATGAACAAAACCTAGCCTGATAAGGAGGTTGTTTATCAGGGGGTAGATTGAAGGGGCTTCGCCCCTTCAGAAATAATCCTTCCCCCTCTCCTTTGAAGGAGAGGGGGATACAGGGGGTGAGGTTGTCAAGAATGTTAGCCAACAAGACTATAGTATTAGGTATAACCGGAAGCATAGCTGCCTACAAGGCAGCCGACCTAGCCAGTAAATTAACTCAGGCTGGAGCCAAGGTTGAGGTAATTATGACCGAGGCAGCTACCAAGTTCATAGCCCCGCTAACTCTTCGTAGTCTTACTGGCCGGCCGGTAATAACCAGCATGTGGGAGCTTAATTCTGAGTTCAGCATTGAGCATGTAGCTCTGGCTGAGGCGGCTGATACAGTGGTTATCGCCCCAGCTACGGCTAATATCATCGCCAAGCTAGCTGTTGGTATCTCTGATGATATGCTTACTTGCACTGTGCTGGCTATTAAAGCACCAGTTATTCTAGCGCCAGCCATGCATGCTGGTATGTTCCAGAACTCTATCACTCAAGATAACCTAGCTAAGCTTAAAGCCAGGGGCTTTATTGTTGTTGAGCCTGCTTATGGTCGCTTAGCCTCAGGCAAAATGGGTCTCGGTCGTCTGGCTGAGGTTGACAAAATCATTGGCACCATTCAGCAGGTATTAGGTAGAAGCGGTGACCTGGCTGGTAAACGCATCGTGGTTACTGCTGGTGGCACCCAGGAACCCATTGACCCTGTCCGCCACATTGGCAATCGTTCCTCGGGTAAAATGGGTTATGCTGTAGCTGAGGCAGCCCGCGATAGAGGGGCAGCAGTATCACTAATCACTGCCCCTACCTCCTTGCTAGAGCCAGCCGGCATTGAGGTTGTCCCTATTAGGACTGCTACCGAGATGAAGGAGGCAGTAGCTAAGGCTGCGGCTCAAGCCGATGCCCTGATTATGGCTGCCGCTGTAAGTGACTATCAGCCGAAGAGTGTAGCCAGAGAAAAGATTAAAAAAGATTCCACCAGCCTGACCCTGGAGCTAATCAGAACACCAGATATTTTGACTGAGGTAAAGGGTAACTTCATCAAGGTTGGCTTTGCTGCTGAAAGCGAAGATATAGTAGCCAACGCCAAAAAGAAACTTGACAAGAAGCAACTTGACATAATCGTAGCCAACGATATTACTGATGCCTCAAGTGGCTTTGGTGTTGACACCAATAAAGTAGCCCTAATTAGCCGAGATGGCAAAGTGGAAAGTTTGCCTCTGCTCACTAAGAGAGAGGTAGCGAATAAGATACTGGATAAAGTGGTGGAACTTTTAACTAAGAGGTAGAAGCTTGGTATAAAGGATTAAAACGTAAGCCGGGACTTGAATAAATGCACTTCGCCTATCGGGATAAGCCAAGGTGGAAGGGGGTAAATAAAAAAGATAAATCAGGATGAAAAAGCCTCAAAAGAATTATGCTTTTATTGACGGGACTAACCTTCATCGAACTATGCAAAAGGTAAGTTGGAATTTAGACTACCGGCGCTTCCGAATATACTTAAGTGAGCATTATGGTGTTGGTAAGGCATATTACTTCATTGGCTATATGCCGGAGAATACGCCTCTTTATACCTTCTTACAGTCTGTAGGCTACGTGATAATATTCAAGCCAATTCTAAAAACACCAGACGGCAAGGTCAAAGGCAATTGTGACGCTGAGTTAGTGTTACAAGCTATGATAGACTTGGACAGTTATGAAAAGGCGGTAATAGTAAGCAGCGATGGGGACTTTTACTGTCTAGTGAACTACTTGTGCGGGAAAAATAAACTGGAATGTGTGTTAGCGCCGTGTAAAGTGGGGTGTTCACATTTGCTAGATATAGCCTCTAAAGGGCGAGTAGCGTATTTAGACAATTTGTGCGGGAAATTGGAATTTGAAAAGAAAAGCCCCCTGTAAGGACAGAACCTCACAGGGTGCCTTTCGTCGTGATTCTGTATAAAGAATAACAAATTTTATTAAAATTGTCAATAGCCAATTGGTAAGGGGTGGGAAAATGAATACGCAAAACACTGTGATTGGCAGAGGAATAAACTTCAGTGTTGAGGATCTTTTTAATCTTTATATGCAGCAACCGACAAGAATCCTATTCAACACAGAATATCAGCGTTCTTTTATCTGGAAGACCCCTAAAAAACAGCTTCTAATCGATTCCATGATTCGCGACTACGATATTAACAAGATATTTCTACGGCAATTGAAAGACGGTGTTTACGAATGCCTAGACGGTCAGCAGAGACTTAGAAGCATCTTTGAGTTTATGAGTGGTAGTTTTGTCCTAGGTGAGTATAGTAGCAACCTTGGTCTACAGTACAAAAACGTCTCCAATTTAAAGGATTCATATCCACAATTCTACTACAAACTTCTCTACTACAAAATTGACGCTGTAGTAGTTTACCAAGCTGATGAAGAAACTACTTCCGACATTTTTCTTCGGCTCCAGGAAGGAATACCACTAAACTCACCAGAGAAACTAAATGCAATGAGGGGGATATTTCGGAAAAGGGTAGTGGAAATATCTCAACACCCACTTTGGCAGTCGTTAGGTGTAGAGAACTATAGATTTGGTCACAGATATATTTGTGCCCAGATAGTCTCACTAGAGCTAAGTAATATTAACCTTCCAGAGAGTGGGATTCACATTACAGACATAAAGTTTCCAACTCTTGTGCGAAATTACAGGTTATATAAAGCAGTTGACCTTCCACAGAAAATATTAGACGAAGTTAGCGAAACTTTGAATTTCCTTCATAGCTCCTTAGGGCAAAAGGCAGGGATAATAAAGCAGAAGGGCGATGTCATCCCAATTTATCTGCTCGCATCGTACTTACTAAAACGGTACGCTTCGGTAAAGCAGAAGGGAGATAAGTTCCGTGGATTTATTGAGCACTTCTTGGCAAAGGCATATACAAGCATTGAGAGTCCCTATTTTGATTACAGATATGCAAGGAGTCGGAGCACAGAAAGTCGAAAGTCAATACAAGAAGGTCTCAGAATAATTTTGGGCAAATTCTTGGAATCAGTGCCAGACCTGCAACTGAAAGATGACAAGAGGTTGTTTGACTATGGACAGAAATTGGCAATTTACTATCGTGATGGGGGAAAATGCCAGGAGCCTAACCACAACGGAGAAAGGGCAGTCAAGTCTGAAGAAGCAGAATTCCACCATATAAAACCATGGCATGAAGGCGGGCGGACAACTGTGGAAAATAGGCTTGTCTTGTGCTCTGCTTGCCATGCCAAGCAACCAAAATTTTCTACAGGAGCTGATTAGTTGCCTTAAGCCACTGGCTTAGTTAAATTAAGGCGGATAATAGGAGAGTCAAAGAGAGGCGAAGCCTCCCTCTCCAAAACCTCCTTCCCATCTCCTTCCCAAGGAGAGGGGGATTAAGGGGGTGAGGTTGGTAAGTAATTCCTAGAAAGGTAAGTATGGCAGAAGCACCAATAAAATATGAAATGCCCAAAGCCTATGAGCCGGGCAAGATTGAGCAGAAGTGGTATAAATTCTGGCTGGAGAAGGGCTACTTTAAGCCCAAAATAGACCCGGAGAAGAAACCATTTGTCATCATTATGCCACCACCAAATGTTACCGGCGAGCTTCACATTGGGCATGCCCTGACTGCTACCTTGGAAGACATTATGACTCGCTGGCATCGGATGAAGGGTGAGCCGACACTTTGGCAACCTGGTGTTGACCATGCTGGTATCGCTGCTCAGGTAGTGGTGGAGCAACTGCTAGCTAAAGAGGGGCTAAGCCGACACCAGTTGGGCAGAGAGAAATTTATTGAGCGAGTGAGGCAGTGGGCAGAAAAATGCCGTGAGACCATTGCTGACCAGCACCAGAGGCTGGGCGCTTCCTGTGATTGGAGCCGAGAGCAGTTTACTCTGGATGAGGGACCAAGTCGGGCGGTGCGCACTGCTTTTGTCCGTCTGTATCATAAAGGGTTAATCTATAGAGGGGAACGGATTATCAACTGGTGTCCCCGCTGTGCTACTGCTCTATCGGACCTTGAGGTAGACCACAAAGATATACTAGGTCACTTATACTATGTCCGCTATCCGTTGGCTGAAGGCGACAAAGATTTTATAACAGTAGCTACCACTCGTCCTGAAACTATACTCGGTGATACCGCTGTAGCCGTCAACCCTAAAGATGAGCGGTTCAAGGCTATACTCGGTAACAAGGTTATCCTGCCTGCGGTGAATCGAATAATACCTATTGTGGCTGATGAGGCGGTTGACCCTAATTTTGGCACCGGGGCAGTTAAAATAACCCCGGCTCACGACCCGGTAGACTTTGAGATGGCTCAGCGGCAAGGACTGCCTCTGGTAAATATACTAAACCCAGATGCTACCATGAATGAAAATGCTGGACCCTATGCTGGGCTTGACCGATTTGCCTGTCGTAGAGCTATATTGGCCGACCTAGAAAGGGATGGACTTCTGGTAAAGGTTGAGCCCTATACCCACTCGGTAGGACATTGTGACCGCTGCCAGACGGTTATTGAGCCCATAGCCAGTAAGCAATGGTTTGTTGAAACTAAGCCTCTGGCTCAACCGGCTATCAAAGCCGTCACTGACGGGCGCATTACCATTATCCCTGAGCGCTTTACCAAGGTTTATCTCAACTGGATGGAGAATATTCGTGATTGGTGCATCAGTCGCCAGCTATGGTGGGGACACCGAATCCCGGTGTGGTATTGCCACCACTGTGGTAATCAAACGGTAACTATTGAAGACGCCAGAGCTTGTAGCCACTGTGGCTCAACCAATATAGAGCAAGAGCCAGATGTTCTGGATACCTGGTTTAGCTCGGCACTATGGACTCACTCTACCCTGGGCTGGCCTGATGATACCGAGAGCCTACGCTACTTCTACCCGAGCACAGTGATGGAAACTGGCTATGACATCCTCTTCTTCTGGGTAGCCAGAATGATTATGATGGGTCTGGAGGATACTGGTGATATTCCCTTTGGCATTGTTTACCTTCACGGTCTGATACGTGATGAGAAGGGGGAGAAGATGAGCAAGATTAAGGGCAACGTGCTTAATCCGATTGACACTCTGGAGAAATATGGCACCGATGCCTTGCGCTTTGCTCTATCCTCGGGTACATCACCGGGAAACGATATCAAGCTAACCCAGTCAAGGCTAGAAGCTGGTCGCAACTTTGCCAATAAGCTGTGGAATACCACCCGATTTGTAGTCAGGAGCATTGAGCCAGAGCGCACCGATATGAAAATTGAGTGGAGCCGGCTGCCAGTAGAAGACCGCTGGATTCTAAGTCGGCTTAATCGCACGGTATCTAGTGCCACCACTCTGATGGAAGGCTTCCAGTTTGGAGAAGCCCAGAGGCAAATCCATGATTTCCTTTGGGGTGAATTCTGCGACTGGTATATTGAAATAGCTAAGATTCGCCTTCGTTCCGAGGAAGCACCATCACCCATCCCGGTTTTGGTTCACGTTTTGGAGACATCACTCCGTCTCCTGCACCCATATATGCCTTTTATTACCGAAGAGCTGTGGCAAAACCTTAAGCAGCATCTGCCTCCGGACTGGCAAGCCACTGAATCAATAATGGTAGCTGCCTATCCTGAAGCTGATGAGGCAGCTATTGAACCCGAAGCAGAGCGAGTTATGGAATCAATAATAGAAATAATACACTCTATCCGCAATGCTCGAGCTCAATACAAGGTTGAAAGCACCAGGTGGATTGAAGCACAAATCTATGCTGGTAAGTTTAAGCCAGCTATCACCCCTTATTCTCAGGTTATACAGACTCTAGCTAGGGTAAGGCCAGTTACTTTTTTGGATAGCAGACAAGAAGGTCAATTGAGTGGAAATGCCCTGGTATTAGTGCTAAAAGAGGCTGAGGTAGTTATCCCGATGGAAAGTATAGTAAATCTGGAAGTTGAGAAGAAGCGGTTACAGCTGGAAATCGAGCGAAGCCAAGCCGAAGTGGCTTGCCTTGAAGCCAGACTCAACGACAGAGCCTTTCTGACTAAGGCACCAGCAGCTGTTGTGGATAAAGAACACCAGAAAATATATACTCTAATTGACAAATTAGAAAGGCTAAAACAGCAACTGGATAGATTTGACTAAAGCCCCATTATTAAGCTGCTGTTAGCTACTTGGATTCTAGCCTATGCTCCCGCAGTTTACCAGTTACCAGCCGCCTAGAAAAACCATGGCTATTCAAGTGGTTTAGCGCCTTCTTGGTATCGCTGGCAACCCTTGCCTTATCACAGTGGTTTAGCCGATACTTAAATAGCCAGTAGGTAAACTCCTTTAATTCGTTTAGGCTGGTAGACTTGAGCTGAGGGTAGCCTTTCTCCCGCCTAAAGCGCTTAAGCAACACTGTTTTGGTAGCCCCATATATTCGCTGATATACCTCCTTATCATAGTCATGTTCTTTATTAAGACCTGAAATCCACCTCTCCTTGTGCACCTCCTCCCGCACCGCCTGAATTAAAGCCTCTTCTACAGTAATGCCATAAAAGTAGTTAAGATATTGATGATACTTACTACTGCCAATAAGT
>Ga0315282_10007304_pt1 | contig 18196 bp, 13 predicted proteins | sample YL17G07_20_MG_FD_203693 | JGI IMG/M metagenome (GOLD analysis project Ga0315282, IMG submission 203693) | Sediment microbial communities from Yellowstone Lake, YNP, Wyoming, USA - YL17G07_20 | ecosystem: Environmental > Aquatic > Freshwater > Lake > Sediment | place: USA: Wyoming | collected...
GCTCGGGCCGCGGGGGCTCGAGGCCGTATGCCGGCAGCTAGCGGCGCCCGGGACGGATGACGACAACCTGGTCCGCTTCGCTCTCGATGCCGTGGCCGTCACCGTGACCCGGTCGGGCGCCGAGGATGAGCGGCGGATGTTTGTCGCGGAGCTTTTGAGGCCACTCGAGCCGCCCGGAAACTGGGAGGTGAAAGCGTTCCTCATCGATGAGCTTCGCTTGGCCGGAAGAGACGAGATCGTCAGGCCGTTGAGTCGATTCCTGAAAGACCCGAGACTCTGCGGTCCGGCGGCACGGGCGCTCGTGACGGTTGGGACCGAGGAATCCAAGAACTCTCTGCTATCCGCCCTGTCCGGTGCACCGCCCGCGGCCGCCTTGTCCATTATCCAATCGCTCGGCGAATTGCGGAGCGCGGGCGCCGTTGGGAGAATTATTCCGTACGCGGCCTCAAAGAACGAAAGCCTCAGGCGGGCCGCCCTCACGGCCCTGGCCCAAATCGGAGACCCCGCGGCTCAACCCGCGCTCGAAAAGCAGGCGGTGACGGCTTCGCCCTATGAGCGGGCGAGGGCGGCGAATCTCTATCTCGCCTATGCCCGGAGGCTTTGGGAGAGAGGGGAGAGGGAGACGAGCGAGAAGATCTGCCGCGAGTTTATCCAAAACACGACGCTTCCCCGGGAGAGTCAGATCCGGTCGTCGGCGCTCAATCTCCTGGCGGAGATTTCGGGACCGACGATTTTGGACGCTCTCCTAGACGCGGCCGAATCCGCCGACAGATCTTTTCGGCAGAGCGCGCTGGCCCTGGCGGACTCGACTCCGGGCGAGGATGCAACGCAGCGCTGGATCGAAAAAATGGCCGATGTTCCTCCCGCAAATCAGGCCGACATTATCCGTATGCTCGGGCGGCGCGGCGACAGGACGGCGCTTCCGGCAGTCCGGGAGAAAATAAAGAGCGACGACAAGTCCGTCCGGCTCGCGGCTATCGCCTCGCTCCCGAGGTTGGCCGGAGAAGATGCCCTTGAGGATCTCTGGCCGCTTATCCAAACCGACGACGAGGACCAGGCCGCTGCCGTTAGGACCGCCCTCTCCCTTTTTCCGTCCGACAGGATCGTCGAAAGGGCCGCTTCGCTCATCAGCGAGGTCCCTCCCCCGGCGCGTGCGGCTCTGATCGAGATTCTGGCCGAGCGCCAGGCCTCCGCGTACGCAGGACTCGTTTTGGAGCAGGCTTCGAGCGGGGGCGATGAAGTCCGGAAGGCGGCGCTCGCCGCTCTTCCTTCGCTCGCTCGCGCCGAGGACGTGCCCGGAATCGTCGATTTGCTCCTGGCCGCGTCTGCTGCGCCCGAGGTCACTGCTCTTCAAAACGCCCTTGTCTCTGCGGCCCTCCTGAGCCCCGAACCGGAGAAAAGAGCGGACGCGATTCTTGCTGCGCTCCAGAGCGCCGAAGGCTCGAAACGGGCCAACCTTTTGAGGCCCCTGGCCAGAATCGGAGGAGCCGAGGCCCTGCGCGTGGTGGTCAACGATGCGAAGAGCGAGGATCCGCAGCTCAGGACGGTCGCGATCTCCACGTTATCGAGTTGGCGGGACGTCAGGGCCATGGGGGCGCTGTTTGAAATCGCTCGGGGTGCTTCGGATCCGAAATTCCGTTACTTGGCGCTCCAGGGCGTTGCCCGTCTGAGCGGAGACTCCTCTCTCTCCGACAGGGAAAGACTCTCCTACCTCGGCAGCGCCCTCGAGCTGGCCGTCGAAAAAGGGGAGAAGAATGTCGTCATTTCCGCGTTGGGCGGGGTAAAAACTTCGGACTCCCTCGCCCTCGCCGCGGAGTTTCTGGGTGATCCGGCCCAACAGACCAGAGCGGCCCAGACAATCTTGCGGACGGCTCTGCCCTCCGTCGGCGCCGAGGGGCTTTCAGGGTTTGAAACGGCCTGCGTCCTCAAAAGAGCTGCCCTTTTTATCGAAGATGAATATGACCGCGGCCAGGCGGAGAAATACTCCAGGGATCTCCTTCTGAAGGAAGGCTTCGTCGCCCTGTTCGATGGCAAGAGCCTCGCCGGATGGAAGGGCCTGGTCGCGGATCCTCCCAGGCGGGCGCGGATGTCCGCCGGAGAATCGGCGAAAGCCCAGGCCGAAGCGAACCGGCTCATGCGGGCCCACTGGAAAGTCGTAGATGGGACGCTCGTTTTTGATGGCAAGGACCAGAGCTTGTGCACGTCCAAGGACTACTCGGATTTCGAGCTCTTCGTCGATTGGAAAATCGAGCCCAAAGGGGACAGCGGGATCTACCTCCGCGGCTCCCCACAAGTCCAGATCTGGGACCCGGCCGTTTCTCCCGAGGGATCGGGCGGACTCTATAATAATAATATCAACGCGGCCAAGCCTCTCGAGCGGGCCGACCGCCCGGTCGGAGAATGGAATAACTTTTACATTAAGATGGCGGGAGAGCGCGTGACGGTCGTTCTCAACGGCGTGCTCGTCGTCGACAACGTCACCATGGAAAATTACTGGGAGCGAGAAAAACCGATCTACGCGACCGGCCAGATCGAGCTCCAGGCCCACACGACCCCGGTCTATTTCAAGAACATCTTCATTCGGGAAAAATGAAGATCGGGATCAAACCTACACCTCTGATAATCTTATAACTTAATCAAGTTGCAGCGTTCCAACGTTCGAACGTTAAAACGTGATAACCTTGGAATGTCGTCCGGCGGTTTGTCAAAAGGGTGGCTTTGACCCCATAATGAGTGTGGGGAGGAAGACATGAAAACCAAAATCACCGTGGACCTGTATACGAAAGCCATCCTGACGATTATCGCCCTCTGCTTGATCTGGATTTGCCTGACCCAAACGCCGTTGACCGCGCCCCTCCGTGCCCAGGGGCAGGAGCTCGTCGATGTTCGAATCAGGGCGGTCGAGCGCGCAGAAGCGGCGCCCTGGGACCCTCTCTTCATAGAGGCTGCGGGCATCGTGCCGACCGAGCTCACGAACGAGGATCCGATCGGAGTCAATGTCACGAACGAGTTGGTTCCCGTAGACGTGAAACACGTGGTCGTACCCTCGACTCTCCTCCCGGGCGAAAAAAAATAGGGGGCCGGATCGAGACCTGATCCCTCCTTTTCTCTTGACAAGTCGTGGCATCAGGTTCATACTCTGGTATGAAGAATTCATACTCAGAAGATCGCTATGGCAAAAACGGTTAAATTTACGGTCAGCATGTCGGCTGCCGAGTTTAAACGTCTTGAGTCCCTCCGGCGCAGGGCGGGACGAACGAGAAGTCAATTTGTCCGGGACGCCATAGCCTCCCGGAGGCCAGGGTTAAGCGGTCATCCATCCGTAAGGGAAGATCAATCAGATTATGGAGCGCCGGAGGCGGGGGCAACCGGTTTGACGGATAAGACGGAGCTGGCGGAAAGACGCCGAAGGGCGATCGCGGCGGCGGGAAAGTCCCGCTCAAAAATATCTGATCTTTCGGTCAATCACGATAAATACCTCGAAGAAGCCTATGCCCAGAGATCGAGAATAAAGAGCAAGCGCCGGGCGAGGCCGTCCCGGTGAACATCTTTATCGATACGAGCGCGCTGCTAGCGGTGCTCGATGCCGATGATGCCCGCCATCAGAGGGCGAAGGCGTTTTGGGAAAACGCTATTAATGCGGGAGACAGGTTCGTCAGCCATAATTACGTTTTGGTGGAGACCTCGGCCTTGGTCGGGCGAAGGCTCGGGATCGAAGCCTTCCGTATTTTCGAACGGGATGTAGTTTCTTTTCTGGACATCATCTGGGTGACGCGAGAGATTCACTCCGCCGCGGCGAGCGCCCTGCTCATCGCCGCGAGGCGCTCGCTCAGTCTGGTCGATTGCGTCAGTTTCGAGATCATGGGGCGGACGGGAATCCAGACGGCGTTCGCCTTCGACAGACATTTTCTGGATTACGGCTATGAGGCAGTGCCTTAATCGTGACGTTAACTCTTTTTGAAAAACCCTCGTTTCTTTACTTTCTCAAATAACCTCTTCGCGGCGAGAAAGATAATTTTCAGTCCCCATGCTTTTTCCTCCGCTGCCCTAAATTATGCGGGAAAGGATTTTTTGTCAATTCAATTGGCATTGATAGAGGCGATTGCATTTCGTAAGTTGACTTGAATCCTCGGCCCGGATTATTCTCCCGGGCAGTGGCCGGTCCGGATTCGGTTTTCTGCCGAAAGAGGGACGATGGCCTAACGCCCAAAAACAAGGAGGTGCAATGAAAAAAAACGCGCGGTTGGTCCTGGTCATTGGGCTTGTGATCGGTTGCGGCTGTCTTCTCCGGCCGGGCGCGGCCCTGGGCCAAAGGCAGCAGGTCCCGGGGCATCCGATCGGGAAGATCACGACCCAGGGGAATCTGATCATTATGGAGCTGGATGAAGGCGTCGTCGCGCCCGCGAACCCGTTCGACCTTAAGCAGCGCACGCTCCGCTTCACTCCTTCGGGATCCGGATATCGCGTCGAAAACATGGCCGTTCAGTGGGACCCTGAGTTTGGCGCCCAACTGAAGAGCTTCGACGTGACCCTCCGCAATTTCCGCTTCCCGTTTTCGGGTAAAATCTGGACTTCGTTCTCGGTGGGTCAGACGGGAACGATCAGTTTCGGCAATCCCCCGGCCGGGACAGAGCCCGTGACCGTCGGACGAGGCGGGGCGCGCGGGGGGTGGCCCCAGGTGGGCCGCTTCGAGGAGCTCTGGGTCGCCGCAAGCCGCCTCATCAACACGGGCCCGTTCATCAGTGCTTTCCTGAAGCCTCGTCTCACCGGACCCTTTTATGCCAAGGAGCTTTCGGACCGCGTCGTGATTACGTGGGATCTGACCGAGCCGTCCGGGGGCATCTTCGACTACACCTGGGCGCCCACGGTCAATCGCTTTCAGGCCGTGCTTAAGCGAGACGGTACGATCGACCTTTCGTACGACCAGCTGAGGGCCCAAGATGCAATCGTCGGCGTTTACCCCGTCATCCCGCTCGGCAGTGAGCGCTCGCTTGCGACGCTCAGCGACGCGGAGGACGCTTCCGTCCCCGCGCATCTGGATCTCCGGAGCGTGAGGGCGTCGGTGGTCGACGGCCGCTTTCTCAGGATTACGCTCGAGACCCGAGGCCCGGTCCTGCGCCCGGGCGATCCGAACTTGACCGGAGTCGCCTATCAGATTTATTTCGATGTGGACAAGCCGTTTGCCGCGGCCATGGACAGCGCCGACGCTGATCTGATCTGGACGATCCGCGGCTCGGCCCCGCAAGGAGGCGGGACGGGGGCCGGCGGCGCCCTCGCATACACGGCTTCAGGGCCAGGCCTTTTCGGCGAGCCAACGATCGCCGGAAACACCATATCCGTCACGGGGACTTTACCCGCGGCCTTCAAGAACGTCGCCGAGCTAGCCCTCTACGCCGAAGCCCTGAGTCCCGGCACGCCGCCCGCGGTGGCAGACCAAGTACCGCCCCGCGTCGTCAAACTATCGGGGCTTCGGAGTCCGGAAGTACATTTTTCCAGCCTGACGCGCCGGGACGGGCCTTTCCCGATCATCTTCGAATCCTTCCATCACGTCGGCCTGCCCAGGGCCGTCGATATGACTTGCACGGTGATCCGCGCCCTCGGAGATAAGTTCGATTTCTTCGTCTGGTATTCCGACTTTCCCGTCGACAACCAGGAGGCGGGCTCTCCGAGCACGGGTCCCAGAGGCGGGAATGTCACCGGGACGGGGCAGAGAAACGGGCGGCCCGAAGAGTACGGCAGCGCCGGCCGGCTTCAGTGGATGTACGCCCAGCCGGTCTGGATCGGTTCCAACCAGGGTCAGGAACGGTCGCCCGACGGGACCGTGACCGGATACAACTACGCCATGTCCCAAATCCCCCATGAGCTGGCCCACCGCTGGACGGCCAACGCGACCGCCAAGGTCGGCGGCGAGACCATCGCCCTCGGGCCGACCCACTGGGATCGCGGCCTGAACGTCCCCGCGGCTTTCCCGTATCGGCGAATCGTCGAGGCGTCTCTGATGGGAGGGGGGGCGTGGCAGGATAACTTCGACGGAACCTTCAGCCAACTCGATGACAACTTCTATGTCCCCGCCACCGGATGGTCGCCTCTCGACCTCTACCTCATGGGCCTTGCCGCCCCGTCCGAGGTGCCCGATTTCTTCCTGCTACGAAACCTCCAGCGAGTCGGGACGGACGACCGGGGAAACCCGATGTTCAAAGGAGACCGGGTGAAGATCACCATGAAGGACGTCATCGCGAGTCTCGGGCCTCGGTCTCCCGACTTCGAGCACTCTCAGAAGGTCTTCAACACGGGAATGGTCGCCCTCGTCCTGCATGGGGCAACGCCAAGCCGCGAGCTCACCGAGCGCCTGAACGCCATTCGGGAGGCTTATATTGAGTTCTGGACGACCACAACCGGGCACCGCTCGGTCATGAATGTGAGTCCCCGATAAAGGCGGCGGGAAACATCGCCCGCATTACCTGAGGGAATCTTCGCCAGAAGCAAGTCCCCAGACTCCCGCAGTCGATCTCCGGCGCGAAGACTCAGGTCCGGAAACATCCGGCTAATTCGATCTATTCCGGGCGACCGGAAACTCCGATATTCTCAAGCGGGTGCACCCGTAGGGGATCAACTCCACGACCGTTTCTTCGGTCGTCACATTCACTGGACTGGCGGGTACGGGGGCGGCGCTCGCGCCGTCCATGCCCCACTCGGGGACCCTTCTGGCTTTGACTTTCAGCACCAGGGGGACATCTTCGCTCCAGGCGATAAAATCGCTGGCTCCCGGGAGCCAGACCGGCTCTCCTGTACGGGCGAAGGGAAGCGAGCTTATCGCTCCGGTAACGATTTCGCACCGAGGATTTTCGGGATCAATGGCCAGAGCGTAGTTCCAATCGGTCGTCGGGTCGATGCGCCAGTCGGCAACGCCGGTCGGATAATCGGGGAATGCCCGCCTGTCCTGGGGGATATCGATTTTCCGAAAAGATTCCCCGATCCGGAGCGAAAAGACCAGAGGGCCCCACATCAAGGCGACGGCATTGTTCGCGCGGGCTTCGGTCCGCGCTTTCGCGTTGAAAGCGAGGGTGATCACATCGCCGGATTTCCACCCACGCTCGACTTTGACGATCGATCCGTTTTTGGGACGGCTCGTTTTGTATCCCGGAATCGTCAGTTCGGCGGTCCGGGCCCACGACGGTATCCGAAGGTAGATGGGGAAGGACATCCGGCGAGGACAGGTCACGATAAGCTTGACCTTGTCGGAGAAGGGATAGCTCGTTTCTTCCGTTACCGCGACCTCCGTTCCATCTCCGACTTTGGCCTTGACCTCGCAGGGACCGTAAGCCCCGGCGATCAATCCATTATCACCCGTCGCCATCCACATATACTGGACATAATTCGGAAACGCCGAGTGCATGTTCGATAGACAGCACGGGTAATTGGGGGTGAACCCGAAGACATTGGACGCGTCGCCGTTCCCATGCCAAGTCCGCTTGTCGACGGAGACCAGGACCTGGTTGGCCTGCTGATCGTATTGGTGGGCCCACCAATCGCCCGTGCAGGTCCCGGGGACGGCGTTGAACACGAGCGATTCGAGCCTGTCGGCAAAAGCCGGGTCGCCGAGCGCTTCGAAGCACTTGACCAGCGAATAAACGAGCTCGGTGATGCTGCAGAGTTCGCTCCCCTGGGTGGGCGAAAGGCCGGAGAGATATTCGTCGCCGTTCCACCGTCCCGTCGCTTGGCCGTTGGTGAGGTCGAGCTTCTTCATCCCCTCATAGACGCAGTTCTTATAGGTCTCGTCTTTCGCCAGCAGATAAAACAGGACGGGGTACTGAATCGACTGGCAGATATCGACGATGTGCTGCGACATGGTCATGGGGCCGCCGTACAGGTCCCGGTAATAATCGACGCAGTTCTTCGCGATCCATTCCAGTTTGCGCAGGGCGTCGGCGTCGCCGGTTTGATTGTAGTACCACCAGCCGAACGAGAGAGGCATCCCGAGGCGGGTCTGCTGAACAGCCTCCGGCTGCGGGGTCATGTGGTCGCCCCTGACGCGGCTCATGTAATTCAACATGACTTCGGCCAGCTTGACGGCCCGCTCGTCTTTCGTCGCCTCAAAATATCCGGGCAGGACTCGCCCCAAGTGCGACCACCCCGTCACGCTGGGAGTGACGCTCGCCGGGTCCTGGACCGTGAGAAGAAAACTCATGTAACGGTCGACGATCTCCTTCAGCTTGGGATCATCGAGCAGATAGGCCAAGGGCACGAGCCCCTCGAGCCATCGCGGCACGAACCGGGCCCAGCAGCATTCGGGGTAAACGTTCACCCCCGAATTCCCTTCATAGGTTGTGGTCTTAACTACGCCCGCCAGTCTGCCGGAAAGTTTCGCCGTCATGGCCCCTGTATCGCCCTTCCAGGCGGTTGTCTTCATCACGTCCCAGACCTCGGGCAGATGGCCGGTCAAGCCGTTGGCCTGGACTTTCAATTGATCGAGAAGCCAGCCCCGGGCCCTGACCGCACCCAGGGGCAATTTTACGTATTTCGTTTCAAGAAGCGGCTCGCGGTTGTTGGGGTACAGGGCCTTTTCCCGCCCATCGATCGAGGCCTTCTTAGAACAGGCCTGAAACGCAAGACAGATTGCCACGCATGTCGCAAGGCAGAGAATTTTCTTCACTCGGGCCCTCCATATTTTTTTATTCCCGGCCGAAATGACGCCGCGCTCTTGAGCGGCTGTGGTCATACGGTTTCCCTCCGCCGCCATAATCTATCCCGAATCCCGTGCGTTAACAAGTTCTAACGTTCCAACGTTCGAACGTTGAAAAGTAATAATATCGGAATATCGTCTGACATTACCAAAAATTGTAGGTTCGACCCAAGTCCTCCCCCAAGCCCCTGATTGACGCGAAACGCGGAAAGTATATATATTAAGGGCCACCGGAGTGATTCCTGCGATCGCCTGCTCCAGCAAGGAGGTTCGATGAAAAATTCCAAATCCTATTCTCGAAACGCGACGGATTTATTGAACCGGCGTGAGTTCATCGGGACGACGGCCGCGGCCGCGGCGGGACTGTTGATCGTACCGCGCCACGTTCTCGGCGGGCCGGGCTACGTCGCGCCCAGCGATACCCTCAACATCGGCTGCGTTGGCGCCGGCGGAAAGGGGACGTCGGATATATGGAGCGTCAGCTCCGAAAATATCGTCGCCCTGTGCGACGCCGACGACGTTCAGATGGGCGAATTCTTGAAAAACGGAAAAAATCCGCCCGAGCACCAGCCGAAATACGACAAGGCCAATAAATACCGTGACTTCCGCAGAATGCTGGACCGGGAGAAGAGCCTCGACGCGATTACGGTCAGCACGCCCGACCACTGCCATGCCGTTATCGCCATGACCGCGATGAAAATGGGCAAGCATGTCTTCGTCCAGAAGCCGCTGACCCACACGGTCAAGGAGGCGCGTCTCCTCGCCCAGGAAGCGAAAAAACGGAACCTCGTCACCCAGATGGGCAACCAGGGCCACTCCCAGGAGGGCGCGCGCCTCATCTGCGAGTGGGTCTGGGACGGGGCTATCGGAAACGTGACCGAAGCCCACGTCTGGACCAACCGGCCGATCTGGCCTCAAGGCATCAACGCCCCCAAGGAGATCCCGTCCGTCCCCCCGACTCTCGACTGGGATCTGTGGCTCGGTCCGGCCCCGTGGAGACCCTACCATCCGGCTTACCTGCCGTTCAACTGGCGCGGCTGGTGGGATTTCGGCACCGGGGTGATCGGAGACATGGGCGCTCATCTCATCGACCAGCCGTTCTGGGCGCTCAAGCTCAAGGCCCCGGCCACGGTCCAGGCGAGCTCGACGAAATACACGAAGGATTCGTATCCCCTGGCCGAGATCCTCACGTATTCGTTTCCGGCCCGGGGCCCGATGCCGCCCGCGAAGCTCGTATGGTACGACGGCGGCCTGATGCCTCCGCGTCCTCCCGTCCTCGACAGCGGGAGGATCATGGGGGACGAGGACGGCGGCTGTCTCCTCGTCGGAGAAAAGGGCATGATCATGTGCGGCTGCTACGGCGCGAATCCGCGGATCCTGCCCGAGACACTGATGCAGGAGTACAAGCGGCCGGAAAAGACCATTCCCCGCTCGCCCGGGATCCACGAAGAGTGGATCGCGGCGATCAAGGCCGGCAAGAAATCGACGACCGATTTCGAATATTCCGGGGCGCTGAGCGAAACCATGCTTCTCGGAAACGTCGCCCTCCGCATGAAGGACGAAAAAACCGTGCTCCAGTGGGATGCGGACAAGATGGAGGTCACGAATCTGCCCGAAGCCAACAAATATCTGCACAAGGAATACCGGCAAGGATGGTCGCTCTGAGCCGGAAGAAAACGAGGAGAACGATGAGTAAAAGATTTGCGCTTTTGTCAGTTTTTGTCTTCGCTTCTCTGGTTTTCGTAGGGTGGGGCCTCTCCCAGTCCGGCCCTTCGACCCAATGGGGGATCCACGACATGAACCGGCCGCTGCCTCCGGTCGTCGACCCGGGCCCGGCGGGCCCCCCGGCGCCGGCCCCGTCCGATGCCGTCGTCCTTTTCGATGGCAAAGACCTCTCAAAATGGGCGGACAGCAAAGGGAACCCGGCCAGGTGGAAAGTCGAGAACGGCTATTTCGAAGTCGTGGCCAGGACGGGGTCGCTCCTGACGAAACAGGGGTTCGGCGATTGCCAGCTTCACGTCGAATGGGCGGCGCCCGCGGAGGTGAAGGGGGAAAGCCAGGAGCGAGGGAATAGCGGCGTTTACATCATGGGCCTCTATGAGGTTCAGGTCCTGGACAGCTACAACAATCGAACGTATGCCGACGGGTCGGCCGCGGCCATTTACGGCCAGTATCCTCCGCTCGTCAACGCCAGCCGGAAGCCCGGGGAATGGCAAACCTACGACATCGTGTTCCACCGGCCCGTTTTCGGCCAGGATAAAAATCTCGTCTCACCGGTGCGGATGACGGTGTTTCACAACGGCGTGCTCGTCCAGGATAACGTTGTGCTCTCGGGACCGACCGAGAATAAAAAGCGCCCGTCCTACGCTTATCACCCGGACGCCCTGCCGATCTCGCTTCAGGACCACGGCAATCCCGTCCGCTACCGGAACATCTGGATTCGGGAGCTCAAAGAAGCTAAGTAAAGTTCGGAGATCGAGGGTCAAGCCTCATCCTATTGATAATGCCGGACGATACTCAGTCGTAATTACGTTTTAACGTTCGAACGTTATAACGTTACAACTTGATAACCTGAGACCCAGTCAAAAGTGTAGGTTTGACCCCGGTCTTTTGTATTGTCAATCGGCGAGGCCGTCGACGGATTCGCCCCTGACCGATTTGATTCCGCCCGAAGGCAGCGGCCGGTGGATCTCCGGCAGCCGGATGTGCCTTTTCATGAGGTCGTTCGTCGCGGCGATGTTGAGCTTTTCGAACAGCAAGAGGAACGTCTGTTCCAGGCTTTCGCGGATCGCCTCCCGCGACGCTTGCGGCAGCGTCCAGAACTGCTTCTTGAAAGGGCCGACCGCCTTCTTGCGCGTCTTGTAGAGGAACTGGGCCTCGGTGTCTTTGGGCTTTTTCTCGTCCGCGGCGTTCGTTTTGACCCACTCGACCATCTGCTGCCGCAGCGACTCGGGCACGGCCTCGTGCTCGATGATGAGAGTCTGGAAGGCCGTCGCGAGGTGCACCTCGCACGTCCCCGCCTCGACGAACTTGTGAAACGCGCTCTCGGGCAGGGTGCTCGCGCCGTGCTGGACCGCTCCGGCCATTCCGTAGACCCGGCGGGCCTTCTCGCTCAGGACGCGCAGGACATCGAAGTCGATGGCGACGCCGGCCAGCGTTCCGTCGGGGAGAACGACGCCCCCGTGGCTCGTCCCGGTCTGGACGCTGATCTTGCTGATGCCTTCGATTCCGCCGCGCTTCCGTTCATACCCCTTCATAAAGGCGTCGAGGTCTTCGGGCGTGCTGTTTTTCTGTCCGACCTCGCCGATCTCTCCGCCGATCGAGGTGACGACGCCCTCGGGCTCGTTCTCCCGAATGAAGCGGGTGAAATCCGCGCACAGATCGTAGTTGATTTTCTGCTGCTCGTCGAGCGTCGACTTCGACAGGTCGACGAGAGTCGAGGTGTCGATGTCGATGTTGAAGAACCCGGCCGCGGCGGCTTCGAGAATCAGGTCGCGGATGGCCTTGACTTCGACCTCGGGCGAAGCGGCGTATTTCTTGGCCGAGGCCTGAAAGTGATCGCCCTGGATGAAAACGGGACCGCGAAAACCCTCGCGGATGGCGGCCGCCAGCACCGCTGAGGTATACTCTGCAGGACGCTGGTCGGTGTAGCCAATCTCGCTCCGCGCGATCTCGAAGACGAAGGCGCCGGCATCGAGCCGGCAGGCCGTCCGAAAGACTGCCCGGGCCGAGTCGTAGGCCATCATCCGCAGATTCATCGCGGGCACCGTGAACCGGTGGGAGATCTCCCCCCGGCCCAGGGCCCTGTAAAACCCGTGGATCGAGGCCGGGCGGATGTCCAGGGCTTGAGCGGTCTCCCAGATCAGCCATTGGGCCGCGGCCTTGGATTCGGGGTCTCCGAACACGGCGGCGTGAATCAGGTCATCGATTTTCGCCGGGAGTTTCGTCTCATCGTCGACGACAACGTGGTTTCCCTGCCAGGTGATGGCGCCGGCCAGGGACTTGAGCTGCTGCTCGAACGCACTCTGAGCCATGATCAATCACTCCTTTCTATTTCTCCCCGGACTTGAGACGTCTCGGAGCCGTCCGAAGATACGGGATGCGCCAGGAATAGGAAAAGGGCGAATAGGCTATCTTTTCTTTCTCCTGCCCAGGATTCCGCCGCTCAGAAAGAGACCGGCGCCTAGGACGAACCCGAAATTGTACCAGTTCCCGTTGTTGTGGATTTCATACAGGCGCACGTTCTTGGTGAAGAGAGAGATGATAAACGTGATCGGCGAGATGAGGCCCTGCCAGAGGCCCTTCCAGAAACCCGCGATCTTCCCCTCCGCGTTGGGGCTTTTTTCGGCGCTGTTCGGCCCCGGCGCGCAAGCGGCCATGAGGAAAACCGCCACGAGAGCTAAAGATATTCCGAGCGCGAGACGCTTCGTCATGGTCCCTCCCCCCTCAATATACAACGCCGGCGATCCGGGTTCAACTCCCGCGAGCGGCCCGAAGGTTCTTGAACCCGGACGGAGCGACAGGCCGCTCCTGGATCGGGAAACGATTTTGAGGAAGTCTTTCGAAGAGAGCGTTCGCCGCCGCAGCCGGTGAGCTTAGGCGTATTTCCCGGTGATGTAATTCTGGAGATTCTCGATGGTGATCTTCTGCTCGGAGATAACCGTCTTGACGATGTCTCCGATCGAGACCAGGCCGGTCAGTTTCCCCTCATCGATGACGGGCAAATGGCGGATGTGCTTTTTCGTCATCAGGGCCATGCACTCTTCGGCGCTCATGTCCGTGGTCACGAAAAAGACCTGCGTGGTCATGATCTCCTTGACCGGAGTGTCCAGGGAAGATCTTCCGCGGAGGATGACCTTTCGGGCATAGTCTCTCTCCGAAATTATGCCCACCACCTGATTCTTGTAGGTCACGACGAGCGCGCCCAGGCCTTTTTCGGCCATGAGTTTCAGAGCGTCGATGATCTTGGCTTCCGGCGAGATGGTCCAGACGTTGCAGCCTTTCTCGTCGAGAATGTTTTTGACCGTGAACATATTATCCTCCCTCGGTTAAAGTGGAAAAGCGTTATATCTTTGCACGCGCTCCCTCAATGATGAATTCAATTTTATAACGAAATCCGGCGGAGATGTCAAATTCCGTGAGTGACTATGACCTGCGCGGGAAGCCCGCCGATCTCTGGTCTCGTCTTCATCTGTACTTGACCAGCCGATCCCAGAGATCCTCGCGGATGAAGAGCGTCAGGAGAGCGCCCGGTCTCAGGCCGTAGTATTCGGCTTGAAACCTTCCCTCGAGCTCCGGCCCTAATCTTTCCGCCTGGTCCTGGGAGGCGATGACCGCCGATACCCCGTCGAACCCGCCGGCTTCGCTCCAGCTCGTCCAATAGCCCACCCGATCGAACCGGCGAAGGTACCAGGGAAGGGGCCACGTCTCGTAGGGTCCGCACACGACTTTGATCAGCGTCCGGCCGTGCTCGGAGCTCACGGCCCCGGCCTCTTCCACCCTTCGGACGAGCTTTAGAAAATCGAGGCTTGTCTGGGCGTAGACATAAGGATTGCGGGGATTGGCGAAATCCCTGAAATTCGCCCGGGCCGCCTCCCATCCCAAATGGGCCAGACCCGCGAAGAGCAAACACCCGACGAGGGTCTTTTGCGCGTTGTTGCGGAGCGACCGGAAAATGGCAGCCGCCCCGCTTCCCGCCAGAATAATAAAGCCGAGATGCAAGGGAAGAACATTCCAGGGCGTCTTGTAGGGGATGAGCGAGTAAACCGCGGCCGTGAGAACCGTCGTAAAAAAAACGAACCTGAGGAAATCTCCACTCTTGCGTCTGAACGCCGCGAGCGACCCCGCCAGGGCGAGGACCAGGATCAGCGCTTCGGTCCAGACTGGTCCGCTTCCCGATTTTGAATAGGCCAGAAGCCCGAGATAATAGGTCCAGGGATGGGTGTGCAATCCGGGAAAGGCGCCCCTCAGAAGATAGGTTCGAAGCGCGACGGCCGAATCGACGATTCCCGCCGGATTTTTAAAAAAGGAAGAGAAAAAAACGGCCGACGTGAGCACGGCCACGGCGAGGCCGAGAAAAAGACGGTGCCAATGCGGGCCGGTGAACAGGTTCGCGCCCGCTTTCTCCCGACGGCCGGAGAGACGCGTCAAGGCGAGCCCGGCCGCGGCGGCGGCGAAGACGACCACGGATGTCTCCTTGGTGGCGAACATCATCCCCGCCGAAAATCCGCAGGCGATGGTCCAGCCCGTCGAGGGCCGAGTCACGGCCCGCCAGAGAGACCCGAGAAAAGCCGCCATGAAGAAAACGAATATCATTTCCTGGATGTAGAAACGGCTGTAGTATGCGAACGCGGGCGAGAGCGCGATCAATAGCCCGGCGAAGAGGATCGCCGGGCGGCTCAGCGCCCCTTCGAAGACGAGCAAAAGCAGGATAAGCGCCGAGCCGAAAATCAATGGCACGGTGCGGAGCGCGGCCTCATCAAGGGAAGCGAGGGTGGCGCGGGTCGAGAGCCAAGCGACGGGGAGGGTCAGGTAATAGAGCGACGGACCGTGATGCTCGGTTTTATCATACCGGTATTCGCCCCTCTCGAGAAGCGCGCCGAACTTCAGGGCCTGATTGGCTTCGTCGTGGTGCATGGGCCGGAGGGCCAATCCGGGGAGACGGAGCCAGACGGCGGCGGCGAGAATGACCGCGAGGAAGAGAAAGAAGAGCCGGCGGGAGACGGCGGCGTTCATTTCACCGGCGTGCCGTAGACCTCGACTTCGACGTAGTGGTTCATGTCGTTCGACGTGTTGCCGCTGCTGTACAGACGGACGTACCGCGCTCGGGCGCCCCTGGCGTCGACGAGCCGGCCCTCGTTGGTTTCGATGTATTCTTTGTCTTTCCCGATTCCCAGTCCCGACGAATTGTCGTGATCGTTGTTAAAGACGGTCGTGACTCCGCTCCCGAAATCCTTGTCGTTCGAGACCTGGACGACGACGTCCCGGTAGACGCGGGCCTGGCTGTGGTTGTGCCAAACGACGATTGCCGCCAGAGCGGATTCGTTATGGAGATCGATTTCAACCCACTGTCGGCCCGGGCCCAGCTCGACGAAATAGCCCTCTTCGCCGGACTTTTCCCCGTCGGTCACGAAGCTCAGTTCGCCGATGACGGGTTGCGCGTCGCTCGAGGTCACCGGTTTCTTGAGAGAGAGGAGCCTGGTTCCCCTGGGGACAAAAAAGGGCCCGCGCGGCTTGCCGGTGACGTTTTCCAGGTTGGAGGTCTTGATATTCCGCGGCGTCCCGACAAACATCGGCTTCGGAAGCTGGATCTTCAGCTCCTCTTTGCTTTGGTCCAGGCCATCCGTTTGGGAAAAAACAGGACGCCCGAAACTCGCGAGCGCCGGGAGCGCGAGCGCCATGCCCCAAGCAAGGGTCTTCTTTTTCATCCGAAAGCACTTATTTTCCGCTGTCTTCATATTCTCGCCTCAGACTCCTAAACTATATCCTTCCCTCCCGATTCTGACAAGGGGGTTCGCAGACGATATTCCAACGTTATGACGTTTCAACGTTCGAACGTTGAAACGTTAAAACTTGTTAACCTTCTTCCCGAAGGCCCGGCAGTTTCCGTAATCCCTGACAACCAGAGCCCAGACTTCGGGATGGTTTCGGCAGTATTGCTCGACGTTCCCCGTGCTCATGACCATGAAGGCCGTGGAGAGCGCATCGGCGACCGCCCCCGAGGGATGAGACGCCCAGGCCGCGATATGGCCTTCAGCGGGACGACCCGTCCGCGGATCGAGAATGTGCCGGCCTTTGACCTCGATCCCCGAGCCGCTCACCGCTCTCCCTGAGAGAAGAATACGGCGGGGCGTGTCCGCGCCGGGCCAGCCACCGCCTACTCCGACCGGCCATCCGGCCGCTTGGTCGGGGGCGGCACCTATGCCGATCGCCGTGCTCGTTCCGCCGTGAACGAGGGCGTTTTCGATGCTCCAATCGGCGAGAACGGCCAGGCTGAGGTCCAGCGCGTATCCCTTGGCGATGCCGCCGAGATCGAGATCCAGGTCCTTGGCGCTCGCGCTTTCTTCAGCGATGAGCCCGGCTTCGAACCGACCTTCGGTTTGGATGAGATCGAGAGGCAACCGGCGGCTTTCGCCCCGGAATCCGCCCCGGACGTTGATGTCAAAGGCGCCTTCGGTTTCCGCCCGCATCCGTTCGCCGAGGAAGAGGCACTCATATGTTTCGATCCCGATGGCCAGCGATTCGCCGGGCATGAGTCTGTTGATCCGGCTGATTTCGCTGCAGGGGTTAAAGCGGCTGAGAAGGGTCTCGAGACGATCGATCTCCCGGAAAACAGCACGGGCCGCCTCGGCCGCGTAAGGACCGTCCTCTCCGGCAATCGTTACCTCGTATATGGTCCCCATCGCCTGGTGGGTGGCGCGGTGGACGAGAGAGGGCGGCCCGATCATTCCCCGCTGCTGGAGATGAATTTGTGGTCGACGAAAACGATCGACGTCAGAAGGATGCCCAGGGCGCAGTACCGGTGAACGTCCATCAGGACCTGCTGTGTGCGGAAGGTAAAGATCGAAAGCATCGAGCCCAGAGCCGTCGATATGATGACGAAGCCGAGTCCCGCGAACGTCCAGAAAAGGAAAGACTGCAAGACGGTGACATCGCCGCTTTGCTGTCCCGGCCGGAAATCCCTGGCCCGCCAGAGAAGGAGAGCGGCCAGACTGACGCCGAAAAGAGCTCCGCAGATCATGTGGCCGACGAGCGGCAGGCCGAACATTCCCCGCCAAATAAAGACGGCGAAGAAAAAGCCGGAGGCGGCCAGGCCGAGAAAGCTCAGCCCCAGACCGACGAAGATGAACTTGGAGTATCCGGGATAATGTTCCTGGAGCCAGGCCTCGACGATGCGCCCCAGATCGTCGATCGTTTCCCGCCGGGCGAGCGCCTTGGCCCGTTCCCCGAGCCAGGCCGGATAAGATGGGGCAGGGGAGGTGTGCGGCCCCTTCCCTTCGACCGACGATGAGACCTTGAAACGGGCCAGGGATAGCCCGACCAGAAGGCCGAGCACGGAGACGACGGTAATTGCGGCATACAGCATCTCGGCTTACCTCTTGTTTTCAATCAGCCCGGCCAGCCGTCCCAGGCTGACCAGGAAGACGATGAGAAGAATCGAACCGATCACGACCAGGCAGGCAAAAAGCAGAGCCTTGTAGGCCGGCCTGGCGAAGAACGAGAGTCCGAAAGCAAGATGATATGGCTTAGTCAGGCCCATGAACGACGACGCCGAACGGCTGACGATGTTTTTGGTCTTGAGCGGCCCGTCGCTCCTGACTTTCGCGAAAAAGAAATTCGATCCGAAGCTGTGACAGTCCGTGCATCCTCCGACTCCGAGCGATTGTTGGGCGGGTCGAACCTGGTGGGCGAGAGGCCAGGCCACGGGTGCGGTCCGTTTTGCCGTCTTGGATTCGAGCCGGCCCGCTTTGCTGATCCGATATTCCTTTCCCCCGGAAACGTAGACATGGCTTT
>Ga0315282_10007305_pt1 | contig 18195 bp, 16 predicted proteins | sample YL17G07_20_MG_FD_203693 | JGI IMG/M metagenome (GOLD analysis project Ga0315282, IMG submission 203693) | Sediment microbial communities from Yellowstone Lake, YNP, Wyoming, USA - YL17G07_20 | ecosystem: Environmental > Aquatic > Freshwater > Lake > Sediment | place: USA: Wyoming | collected...
CCGGTGGCTAAAAGCTACCAGCTAGCCAAGATGGACGGGGGCTGGATGCTAATTACTAGCAGCGGTGGTCCCGAGAGCATCTGGATCAGCGCCCGAACCGAGGGTAAGTTAGTCTGGGACAAACTGGCCAGCAACGTCACCTCCCGGGTGCTGTGGGATAACGACTACCTGGTTTACCAGTCTGGCAGCGACCTAATGGTGGTGGAGGCCAAGCAAAAAACCGGCGAGCCGCGGGCGGTAGCTCGAGGAAGTGGATGGGATTTTGTTCACTTCGGCTTTGATACCCTCCTCTACGTTGATAACGGAAAACTACGCAGCGTTGATATAACTGGCCGCAACAAATATGAACTGTTTCCGCTTAACTCTTCATCGCGGGTAGATGTTTTATCCTCACAGATGAGCCAGCTGATCTATATCGGCACAGACAAAAAACTCTACACCATAAAACTCCGGGAGGAAACCGCGGGGCTGCTTGACCTAGGCAAACTTAATCCTATCGGCTAAAGTGGCAGAATAACTGGGATCTTTGGAATCTCCGCGAATTTATTGAGTTTATTGATATCGACCGGTGGCGTGGAGATGAGGTCAGCAGTGACAACTAACCGCCGCAGATTGGTTCCGACCGGCACACAGGTCATCAGCGACAACGTGGGAAGGGGTGTCTGTTTTAGCACATTCGTTTCCTGTGGGGATACCACTTTACTCCCGTTCATTCGGTACACATACTCGCCCCCTTCGTAGTAGACGTAGACCAGATCGTTGGGCTTTAACTGTTCTAACAACGAGAAGATGTGATTGTAACTACCCCCACGCCACCAGTAGTACGAACTGTGGCCGGTAATAAACATGTTGCCGATCCGACCGGGTAGAGCGGTACCGGCGTAGTGGGCCACCCCGTTCTTGAGTGACTCCAAAATGTCTTTGTTATTGGTGCTCTCCACGAACACGATCGGTACATCCACATTGATCTTGGGGATCACCAAACGGGGGTCCTGTGGGATGGTCCGGTTGCGTTCACCGATCACTGGCGCGATCGAAGCGTAGTCGGGCGAGGCGATGGGCAATCCCAAATTGGTACCGGCCTTCTGCCATGCACCGGAGTTAATCCAGTAATGGGCCTGGGAGTAGATATTTGGCCACATTATGAATACCGTGGAGATAGCGAAGAAGACCAAAAAGATGCCTAAAAATTTGAACGTTTCTATCAAAAACCCGCGGGCACGACTGCGCGGTTGATGTACCGGGGCGTGATTTAGATGATATTCCATCGGCCTTATTGTATCAGAAAGAGAAACCTATCTTCTGTGCCAAAACTTCGAGTTGCTGAACACCCTGTAGACGACTCCCGTCCTTAAACTCCCAAGTTGGATATAGGGTGATCCCGGCTGCTCGGCAGGCGGCATTTTGAGTTTCACTGGCATCAACGGAGCACTCGATAAAATTAATGTTAGACCAGGCCGTGCCAAACATCTTTTTCTGCAGAGCACAGGCGGAGCAGTATTGCGAACCATACTCTTTAACACCAGCGGAAGTTAACGCTTTAGCTAAACTTTCAATTTTTTCAGCAGGAAAATTATTTGTCGGAGCAGTATTGTTCGCGGTTGGCTTGGGCGCCGCACACCCACTCAACATAATGGGCAGGGCAATAATGAAAAATATCTTTGCGTATTTGTTCATTTAGTGGTTGGTGGGCAAGAGAGGAGTCGAACCTCCACGGGATTGCTCCCACTGGATTTTGAGTCCAGCGCGTCTACCGTTCCGCCACCTGCCCTAGATTTTAATAGGGAATTTACTGCAGAGGTAGGCCACCTCTTTTTTGACACTTTTTAATACTACTCTACTGTTTGGCTCTCGGACAACCCGATTGATCAGCCCGGCCAATTTGACCATCTCCAGCTCTTTCATCCCCCGGGTGGTAACGGCCGGCACTCCCAAGCGGATACCGGATGGGTCGAACGGACTTCTGGTATCCCCCGGGACCATATTCTTATTTACTACTATCCCCGCTTTCTCCAGCGCCTGCTCGGCCTCTTTGCCGGTCACCCCGATACTGGTGAGATCGATCAGGATCAAGTGAGTGTCGGTCCCGCCGGAGCAGACCGTGATCCCCATTCTTTTCAGTTCATCGGCCAGAATGTGGGCGTTCTTAATGATCTGTTTAGCATAAGTTCTAAAAGCGGGTTTAGCCGCTTCTTGCAAGCAGATGGCTTTGCCGGCGATCACATTCTCATGTGGCCCGCCCTGAATCCCGGGAAACACCGCTTTATCGATCTTCTCAGCCAACTCCTGCTTGCAGAGGATGATCGCCCCCCGGGGCCCACGCAGTGTCTTATGGGTGGTGGTCATCACCACATCACAGTGCGGGAAGGGGCTGGGATGCACGCCGGCGGCGACCAGTCCGGCGATATGCGAGATGTCAGCCAGGCAGTAGGCTTCCACCTCGTGAGCGATGTCAGCAAATTTCTTAAAATCGATCACGCGGGGGTAGGCCGTGGCCCCGCAGACGATCAGTTTGGGCCGGAAGATACGCGCCATCTTGCGAATCTCATCGTAGTCCAGGAGCCCGGTTTCCGCATCCACGCCATACTGGACGAATTTATAGGCCTTGCCACTAAAGCTTACTTTGTGCCCGTGCGATAGATGCCCACCCTGAGCCAGGGCCATCCCCATTACCGTATCACCCAAATTAAGCAGAGCGGCATAGACCGCTAGGTTGGCGGGGGTACCGGAATAGGGCTGAACGTTAGCGTGCTCAGCCTTGAATAGTTTCTTGGCAGCATTGATCGCCTCGGTCTCTACCTGATCGATGATCTGATTCCCGCCGTAGTAGCGCTTGCCCGGATACCCTTCCGCATATTTATTCATCAGCACCGAGCCCACCGCCTCACGCACCGCTTTTGGAGCATAGTTCTCCGAGGCGATCAGGACCAGATTATCCTGCTGGCGTTTCTCTTCTTTTTTTATCAGTTCCTGGATCTTCACCCTGACATATTAATTAATGTGGACGGCGGATTAAAGGCCAGCTCGCCCGCGTCCACTATCAAATCAATCATAGCAGCTCGCTCCCCTACCTGCGCTAAGAAGTCGGCTACCGAATGAACCGGCGGTTGGCGGCTGATATTGGCGGAGGTAGTCACCACCGCCTCCGGAAGCCCCGCCATTAACGCCTTAGTGAAGGGATAGTCCGGGATACGGACACCGACAAAATCGTTAGGCGTGATCCAAGGTGGCACAGTAGCTTTCTTGCGCAGTAGTAGCGTGTAGCGGCCAGGCAGATACCTCTCCGCGCCGGGCTTAAGCTCACCGTAGTGCTCGGCCATGGCAAAATCCTGCACCATGATCGACAGTGGTTTGTTCTCGGATCGGCCCTTGACCTCCTTGATGCGCCCCACCGCCGCCTGATCGCTGACGACCGCCCCCAGCCCATAAACGGTGTCGGTGGGGTAAGCGATCACCCCTCCCTTGAGCAGCGTGGCTCGAGCCCGTTCAACCACCTCCGGCTCTATAGATCTCGGATTTAGCTTGATAATTTCCATCTGCCAACATTATACTGGAACTGCTCCAGAGCCAATTTCTATGCAGACCTACGCCTTTTTACTCGGCACCCATCCCATCCTCAGCTTGGCCGAGCTGATGAGCTTTTTGGATAACCAAAAAATCCCTCACGGCAAGTTCACCCTGTTTGATTCGATCGTCATCATCAACATCAAAAAAACACCGGAAGAGATCACTAAACTGCAGAGCGAGCTGGGCGGTATTATCAAGACCTTTACCGTTATCAAACAGTTCTCCGGCAAGATCTTCGAGATAGAAAAAATTCTGACGGCTGAAGTGCTGTTGAAAGAATTCTTTGCCCAAAAACGCAAGAAGATAAACTTTGGTATTAGCGTCTATTCCGATCCTGATCCGAGCTACGCCGAACTCAACTGGCTAACCAATTTTGCTCACAACATCAAGCGTAAGTTAAAGGACGAATACAGCATCCGCTACGTGGAAGATCGGGGCTGGCATTTGAGCAGTGTGCAGGTTGAGCGTAATCGGCTGATCGACACCGGCGCCGAAATCACCTTGATCAGGAACGGCCACGATTTCTATCTCGGCAAAACTCTAACGGTACAGGATTACCGCTCATACTCGCAGCGGGATTGGGACAAGCCATCGCCGGACGCCAAATCCGGTATGCTGCCGCCCAAGTTAGCTCAGATGATGATCAATCTCACCCGTGACAAGAGAACCAAAACCATCTACGACCCATTCTGCGGCAGCGGCATTGTGCTGCAGGAGGCGATGATGCTGGGCTTAAAAGTTTATGGCTCGGATATCGCGCCCGAAGCAGTTAAGAACACTATCAGCAACTTAGAATGGCTAGCCAAAGTAAAGAAGCTACCTGCCGGAAGGATCAGCGCCCGAATCAAAGAAGCGGACGCCACCAAGAACGATTGGAGGGTTTTGGATAGCACCGATACCGTTATCGTAGCCGAACCATATCTGGGGCCGCCCTTAAGGATGATACCCTTCGCCCCCCAGGCTCAGACTATCCTTAGAGAGCTATCCTTGCTCTATCTCGGGTTTTTCAAGAACCTGAAACACAACTTCCCCCATATCCAAAAGGTGGGGTTGGTCTTCCCGGTCATCCGTAGCCGCGACGGCCTCAAATACCTGAACATCCTTGACGAAGTGGCTGGTCTAAAGTACACTCGGAAAGTAATTTTGTCCCCTGAAGTAACGAAGAAAGATGCTGGGGTCAGCCCTCGGGGCGGCTTCCTCTACTCCCGTCCGGACCAACTGGTTCTGCGAGAGATCTTCGTCTTTGAGCGGGAGAAATAGGTGAGTTTAATAATTTCGGAGAAATTAGGGCTCCCAAAGCGTTCTAACGTAGTGAACGATTTGGGAAGAGGAGTAATCCTTGAGCCTTAATAGGGAGCGAAGTAATTACGAGCTCCCGTACGAGCGAAAAGATTACGACGATGGCACACGTAAAAGCAGCCGGTACAACCAAAAACCTGAGGGACTCCAAGCCAAAGATGCTGGGGGTCAAGATCTACGGTGACCAAGCCATTAAAACTGGCCAGATCATCGTGCGCCAACGCGGCCAGAAATACCGTCCCGGTAATAACGTCGGCATGGGCCGTGATCACACTCTGTTTGCCAAGAAAGACGGCAAGGTGAAGTTTGCCAAGCAGCAGCACCGAAGCATGGCTCGCACCAAGCTAAAGACTGTCACCCTCGTCCACGTCGTCTAACGCCAAATATTGAATGGGGAATATTAAAATTGCCCTCTTTGGGTAGTTTTTGTGCCTCCAACTGTCAAAACAGGTAGTATCTACAGTATATACTGTAGATACTATTGACTGACTGGGGTCAGTAGCGCGCAATAGGGTTCGGAAAAAATAAACCGCCGCGGGATGGGGATCGAACCCCTTGGAGAACGTCGTAACGTTCCCCTCCCGGGCGGTTTGGCGATGTTTCATGAGGGAATTGTCAGGGTCCAAGCCCAAAGGGCTAGGAGCGACAGACAGATCCCCCAGCCGAACGACTCATCGGGCCAGTCGGCAGCGATGAACTGCTTTAGCAATGGCTGGGCGATGCCTCCGGTTTTCACCCCCTCGGAAACCTGAATGGACCGTTGTAAGTACAGCAGCGGACAGTGTGGTTTAAGCCGACGATCACACATCAGAACTTGGCCAACCATAACGGCCAGCATACCGCAGGCCAGGAAATGGGTGACGAACGAAGAGGTCAGCGGAATGAGTTCGATCACTCCGAAATGGTTGGCCAGCCAGACGACAGCAGAGATAACCCACATCCCTATCCACAGGTGATGGATTATTCTGACTGCCAAAGCCAACACTCTGCGGATGGACATAGGACACCTCCTTTGTTGTGCTGGATGGGCGGAGCACGGCCGCTTATAACAACTTACGGATCGAGGCCGTAATCCAGAAGAGGATCGGACCAAACACAACTCCGAACAGCAGAATCATAAGGAGGAACGCCCAACGTGCTTCCACCAGAGTGAGTCCCTCCCGCTGCGCCATCTGCTCAGGCCGACCCCTACATGCAACAGTTGCCCATGTCGCTAGGCCGAGGGTCACTGTTAAGACCAGCCACTCAATCAACCCCATCTGCTTCTCCTTGTTGGCACGCTACTTCCTTTTCGAACCAACTGTTCGGGCTTACCGGCCTCAACGCAAACTGTCATCGCGGCCCAGATCAGGGGGGGCGCTAGACAGCGGATCGAGCGGTGGAGGGTTGTCATCGCGATGCCTATACCACCACTGCTCCCACTCCCATCCCTCGAACAGGAACTGAAGGAAGACGGGACGGAAGTGTTCGGGAGCGATGCCGGCATCAACCGTCATGAAGGTCTTCCCGATACCAGTGCCGATATAACCCCAGAACAGGCCGATGTTGACCCAGTCGAGTCCGCCAGTCGCTAGGTACTCGTAGCTGGGGGAAATAGTGGACCAGGCCCAGGTGCCGATGGCGCCGCAGAGGCCGAACAGCAGAAAGCTGCAGGCTCCAGCGGTGGGGACCCACCAGTTCACCACCCGGTTGTACACAAAAGACAGGATGATGAGAGCGGTCAGAGTGATCCAACCCGACCACCCCCACCACTCGTGTGCCAACACCAGCCAAAAACCGGCCCAGGCGATCCAAAACAGGCCATACAGAATACGCACACGGGACATCCCGCACCTCCAGATGAATTCTCGTCCCCCAATCAAAAAAGCTCTTCTGATTGTAAAGGAACGGAGAGCCCATTGTAGATAGTTTTCTACTCCCAGTCAAAGCGACCGCTACCAGCCTGCCCGCCGGCCGGCGGTACGCGGCCAGGGTCAAGAAAATCAGATGAGGGAGGAGTTGATGATAACGGAGCCGATGAAATCGCGGAACAAGGGATGGGGCCGGTTGGGTCGAGATTTGAACTCCGGGTGGAACTGCGTTCCCACGAACCACGGGTGGTCTTTTAGCTCAATAATCTCTACCAACTGCCGATCGGGCGAGATGCCGGAAAGAACCATCCCATGTTTTTCAAAATCTTTCCGGTATTCATTATTAAATTCATAGCGGTGGCGATGCCGCTCAGAGATGTCCGGCTTCTTGTATGCTTCATAAGCCTTAGTCCCCCGCGCCAACAGACACGGGTAAGCGCCTAATCGCATAGTGCCGCCCTTTTGGGTGATCTTTTTTTGATACTCCATAATATGAATCACTGGGTGACGAGAGTTCTCGTTGAATTCGGTGCTATTGGCATCACCCCAGCCCAAAACATTGCGGGCAAACTCAATGGTGGCGATCTGCATGCCCAAACAGAGCCCTAAATAGGGAATCTGTTTTTCGCGGGCGTACTGGGCAGCCCGGATCTTACCTTCAATGCCACGAATGCCGAATCCCCCCGGTACCACGTAACCATCGCAACCAGCCATAATTTCTCCGATCGGCGCTTCTTTGTTCTCCAAGTTTTCCGCATCGATCCACTTGATATGTACATCGAGGTTGTGGTACCACCCTGCGGCCTTGAGCGCCTCAAACACACTTAGGTAGGTATCTTCCATCGTGGTGTATTTGGCGATCAGCCCAATGGTGATCTTGCGCTTATCGGAAAGGATTTTTACAACGAGATCTCTCCATTCGGCGAGATCGACCCTCTTATGAGTTAGCTTAAGTCGTTCAGTCACAAAGTCACCAAAGCCGTAGTTTTCCAGCGTCAGTGGCACATCGTAAACGGTCTTGGAGGTTTCCAGTGGCACTACCGCAGCCGAGGATAAATTGGCTGCCAGAGCGATTTTTTCTATCCCCCCACGAGAGATAGGATGATCGCAGCGGCACATGATCGCATCGGGCTGAATGCCAGTACCCTGCAAGTCCCGCACGCTATACTGCGCCGGGCGGGTCTTGATCTCCCGAGTCACCTCCAGCCACGGTAAGAACACCACGTGTACGTACATTACGTTGTCGGCACCCACATCAGTTTTGATTTGGCGAATGGCTTCCAAAAAGTGCATGCCTTCGTAGTCCCCGACCGTGCCGCCGACCTCAGTGATAACGATATCGGCCTCTGCCTGCTCGCCGCCGGCGATCAGCATCTCCTTGACCTGATTGGTGACATGCGGGATGATCTGCACAGTTTTGCCCAAAAAATCGCCGCGGCGTTCCTTGGCGATGACCTCGCTGTAGACCCGGCCAGTCATGATCGAACTGGCCTGAGAGAAGCTTTCGTCCGTAAATCGTTCATAGTGACCCAGATCCAAATCCGTTTCGGCGCCGTCATCCGTGACAAACACTTCACCGTGCTCACCCGGATTCAACGTCCCTGCATCGTAGTTGATGTAAGGGTCTAACTTCTGCAAAAAAACCTTATAGCCGCGGGCTTTGAGAATGTTTCCGATCGAAGCAGCGGTGATCCCTTTACCCAAACCCGACAGAACGCCACCGGTGACAAAAATATATTTGCGATTTGGTTCTACCATTTAATTAGTGTAAATTCGCGGGATAGATTCAGGCAAACGGGTGACTATCTCGTAGTTAATTGTACCAGCCCAATCGGCGACATCGGTGGCGGAGATCTCTTTGGACTTGCTTCTGCCGATAATGACCACCTCGTCTCCCGGCTTGGATTGGGGTCGTTTGCTAATGTCTAATATGGTCATATTCATGCAGACGCGGCCGACGATAGGCACCACGGCCCCCTTAAGCAGCATAAATCCTAAATTACTCAGAGAACGAGGCAGTCCCTCAGCGTAGCCTACCGGCACCACTCCTAAGGTCATGGGTTTGGGCGTTTGAAAGCTGCAGCCGTAGCCAACGTAGACGCCAGCCGGTACCCGGCGGACCGATACCAGGCGGGTGCGATAACGCAGAACGGGCTTAAGATGGATCTTCTTGGAATGTAGCTCTTTTTTTGTCCAAGCCTGCACGCCCCGGGATGGCCACAGGCCGTACATCGCGATACCCAACCGCACCGCGTTAAAACGGGACTCAGGCAGCAGCATAGCCGCCGCCGAGGCGGCCGTAGAGACGTAGGGGATCCGATCAACTTTGATACCGGCCTTGCGCAGCTTCACTAACAACTTTTCGAACTGAAACAGCTGCGATTTGGTATAGCTTTTATTGAGTTCCTCAACGCTAGCCAGATGGGTCCAGATGCCCTCCAGAGTCAGATAGCGATGCCGCTCAATAGTGCGGGCAGCGGTTAGGGCCTCTTCCACCGAAAAACCAAGTCGGTTGATCCCCGACTCCAGTTTAAGGTGCAGATTGATGCGCTGACGCACAATGTTGGCCACCGCCACGGCGTCCAACAGCGAGCGGCGATTGTGCACCATAAAACTCACCTTCTGGCGGGCCAGCTCCACCATCTCTTCCTTGGCTACCGCTCCCATCACCGCCAAGGGGCGAATAAGGCCCTTCTTGCGGAGGTCCAGCGCCTCACGGGCGTTGACCACGCCCAACATATCGACGCCACTCTTGATGGCCTGGAGCGCCACGGGCAAGATCCCGTGCCCGTAGGCATTGGACTTGATGATGGCGATAATTTTTGTGTCGGGCCGCTGGAGTCGTTTAATCTGCTTGATATTATGATCAATGCGCTTTAGATCAATGTTGACCCAATACAATGGCGCCTTCACTTTTTCACCTCCCTAAGTATCACCCTTGGATAAGCCCGTCACCCAACGAGCGTCCACTTCTATTTAGATGTCGAGATTGGCCACGGCCGCTGCGTTATCCTGAATGAACTTTTTGCGGGGAGCCACGTCATCACCCATTAGTGTACTAAATATTTCGTCCGCCCGGGCAGCGTCTTCAACGTTAACTTGTAATATTGTGCGACGTTCCGGATCCATCGTGGTGGACCAAAGCTGTTCTGGGTTCATCTCACCCAAACCCTTATAGCGCTGAATATCAGCGATCTTTTTGGGGCCGCCGGCTACTATCTCACCTCCCGCTATCTCCCCTTCGGCCGTGGCCGCAATTTCCTCTTCCGCCTCGACCTTGCTGGGCCTGACCGTCTTGGTCGATTTCTTTTCGGCTTCGGCGACTCGCAACCTTTCCAGGATCTTCTCCTTTTCTTCATCGGTGTAGACGTACCACTGTTCCTTACCCTTCTTGATCAAATAGAGCGGCGGCTGCGCGATGTACAGATAACCGCGATCGATAATAGCGCGCATATAGCGATAGAAAAAGGTAAGCAGCAGCGTGCGGATGTGGGCGCCATCAACATCGGCATCGGTCATGATAATAATGCGGTGGTAACGGATCTTATCAGCATCAAACTGCTCTCCGATCCCCCCGCCCAGCGCGATGATCAGCGCCTTAACTTCATTGTTGGCAAGCATCTTATCGAGTTGTACCCGTTCCACATTCAAAATTTTTCCGCGGAGGGGGAGAATAGCCTGAAAGTTCCGATCGCGGCCCTGCTTGGCACTGCCGCCGGCGGAGTCGCCCTCCACGATGTAGATCTCGCTTTTGGCAGGGTCCCTCTCGGAGCAATCGGCCAACTTGCCGGGTAGGGTCATTCCCTCGAGGGCACCCTTGCGCAACACCGTTTCGCGAGCTGCCCGCGCCGCTAACCTAGCCCGGGCGGCCAGCAGCACCTTATTGATGATGCGGCGGGCCTGAGTAGGATTCTCCTCTAAGTAACTCCCAAAGTAATCGTTCGTTATGTTCTCGACCATCGTCCGCATCTCGGTATTGCCGAGCTTGGACTTGGTCTGGCCTTCGAACTGCGGGTTAGGAAGCTTAACGCTGATCACAACAACTAATCCCTCGCGAACATCATCGCCGGTGAGCGCTTCGCCATTTTCTTTTACTAAATTATTTTTCTTGCCATAGTTGTTGAGCGTCCGGGTTAGCGCCGCGCGGAAGCCCACCACGTGAGTACCACCTTCGGTGTTGTGAATATTGTTGGCAAAGGCGAACAGCTCCTCGTTAAAGTCCTCAATATACTGCAAAGAAATTTCTACCCGGTGATCTTTTATAGATTTATCGACGTAGAAGGGAGGATCGTTGATCGAATTCTTTCCCTTAGCTAAATACTGAACATATTCTTTAATGCCACCATCGAATTTAAAGTGATCCGACTCGCCGTTTCTTTCATCCTTGATATCGACCGTCACCCCCTTGGTCAGATAGGCCTGCTGACGCAGATGGTCCGTGATGGTTTTGTAGCTATAGTCATCAATCGTATCGAAGATGGTCGGATCAGCTTTCCAGGTGACGCGGGTTCCGACCCACTTGGTGGATTCTCCCTTCTTCACCGGCGCGGTGGGCTCGCCTCGGCGATACTCCTGGGTATATAGCCGACCGTCGCGGCCGACCTCTACTTTCATCCATTCCGATAGCGCGTTGACTACCGAGGCGCCGACCCCGTGCAGACCACCAGATACTTTATAGCCGCTGCCGCCAAACTTACCGCCGGCGTGCAGTGTGGTCATGATGGTTTCCAGGGCAGATTTCTTGGTCACCGGGTGAGTATCCACCGGGATACCCCGACCATCATCCTCGACGATAATGGTGGCGTCTTTGCGGATAACTACACTGATCTTGGTGGCGTGGCCGGCCATCGCCTCATCGATGGAGTTATCAACGATCTCCCAAATCAAGTGATGCAAACCCGAAACGCCAGTTGAACCGATGTACATCCCGGGCCGCTTGCGGACCGGTTTGAGCCCTTCGAGAACTTGGATATCCTTGGCTGCATAGCTATCGGATCTCTTGGCGGTTGGCAGTTCATCCTTGCGGGGCTTGCTCGCATGCCGCAAAACCTCCACCTTGGGACTCTTACGTGGTTTTTTAGCAGCTAATTTGGCGGGCTTTTTGCGAGTTGATTTTTTGATTGGTTTCTTCTTGGCCATCTCTCCGATTCCCAAAAAATAAGCGGTGCAGTAGCCTCAAAATCGGTACTGTCCCTGTACCTGTATTTTACCTAATTTTTACCCCTATCACAAGGGGGCTACCCATCAAATTATTCGCTCCCAGAGCCACGAATTCTACCTCGATGTTGGGTGGTAACGATATTCATCACTTTACTCTCCAGGGCGCGAATTTTCCCCATCTCATGTCTACATTGTATGGGCAAGCGCGTATAGACAACTAACGTAATAAAAGCAGTGTTTGGCCAATCGTTAATCTTAATTTTCAGCTGCTTCGGTGGTCGTCCCAGCCACTTTGACATTTTTTAACTTACTAAGTTCCTCTTTAACACCCAAATCCGTTAGATCATAGTAGAATAATTTACCAATGGGCATATCATTTAGCAGGAGAGGTAATTGGTGCAGCAGCCCCACGTCTAACGCAGGCCTAGGATTATCCAGACTAGCCCGAATCACAATGAGCTTGCTGGCAGTCTCCCCCAGCACTAATTCCTTCGCCAACCGTCTTTTTCGCCCGTAGGCCATCACCCAATCTAGCCCTCCCGGATTATATTGCCCCCAAGATACTGGCTGATAAGTCTCATATTCGGGAAAATAATATTGGAAATGTGAAATCCCATTAAAAACAAAGGGCCTCTCAATACTGATAACTGTACTTTGTGGATTGAACTCCTTTCTGATAGTAGCAGTGATACTATCCCAGAGGGGATCCAAATGCCTAATCACACTCCGATCAGGTTGTTCCGCAGTAGCCGGCCCAGCTCGGTAGTAACGATACACATTAAGGCCCACTGCTATACAAGTAAAGCAAAGGGTAGCCGCAAGTAATCGTTCCACGCGCTGCTTACTGCCTCGGGTAACAACGGTAACTACGGCCACCAGTATGCTATCAGCAGCAACAGCGGTCAAGACAATAATTGCCGGCAAGATTAACAGTAAGTAGCCCATAATAACAAAGACAACGAACAGATAAAAAAGAAGGGCTGGCCCGATCCAAAGTAACCAGAAGGCCATCCGGCGAGCATTTACTGCTAAGCCCCCCACGCGTGGAGAAGCTATATAATATGCCACTATATATATGGGGAAGAGCACGATGGCTGTCACTCCACCCCAGCCCAGCGATGTGACCAGGTTGGTGAGCATAAAGAAGGCGTAGGTCTTGAAGGCCATCCACCCGGTGTAGAATACACTAAAGGTGTAAAGTGACCCTTTGGCAAAGATTAAGCTGTAAGTGGCCTGCCAAAACCCTTCCCAGCCGCCGCTAAGCAGGGCAGCCGGTACTATCCAAGCCACCGTTAGCCCTGCTACTACCGCACTCTGGGTTAATAGTACTTTCCAACTCCGCTGGCGCAGGACAATCCACAACCACAGGGGGATCATTAGTATGACCAGCGTCGGGCGAAACCCCCCCCCGATGGCGAGCACGATGCTGGCCCAAAACAGTTCCCGCGTGGAACCGGACTTACTTATCAGCGAACGATAAGCAAACAAGGCAAAGAAGGTAGCGAACAACGCGTCAGAGACATATGTTAGCGCCACTTGCCCGTGAAACCACACCATTGGCGAACTAACGAGCAGCAGAGTACTGATCCAAGCGATTCGCTGACCATAGACCTCCTTGGCCAAGTAAAAGATGGCGTACACCAATGCCACCGAGAGGATAATACCGGTGATAATCAGCGCGGTATTGGCATCATGGGTTAGCCAGTAGATGGGCTTGGTTAAAAGAATATAGAGGGCGTAGCCTGGTGGGTGGGGTTGGTGCAGCGTGATATCGTAGTTATCCAGCGCTAAGGCAAAGTGAACCGAATCTTCGGAGTAGAGGTGCCGCATATGCCCCAGCCAGCGGCTGATCACGACGAACAGCGCGATGACGCTTATCCAATAGTTAGCCGAACGGCTGGTAAATGCTCGATAGAAATCCGCCAGCGTGAGTTTTTTTATTTTTGTAAATTTTCCCCGTCTCATGACTATATTATATATGTAAAACTAACCCTCCGATGTCGTTCCCGCGCAGGCGCCACCAACACAAACACGCACCAAAATATCTGCGTCCGTATCTGGGGCTATCAGCTGGGGTTAATGTAGTCTTGTGCCTCATTGGTTTAACTATAATTTAGCCACGAATTCTGCCTCTGTGCTGGGTGGTGGCTGCCCCTCTCCGCCCAAGCATAAAATACGCAAGAATCAACAATCCGGTGACTAATGATATGGATCGACCAACCGTCGCTCCGGGTGGGTTAGTGTATGTAATCTTGATGCTATGACTGCCAGCAGGGACTATAAAGCTAACGTGGTTAGTATTGGGGGTCCAAGAAACAGAACTATTATCCACGAAAACCTGCCAACCCGGAAAGGCCAATTGGCGATAAGTAACTCGACTGGCGCTTTGGTTGGTGTAATCAAAAGACGCTCCAGTGGGAGTATCTTTGAAGTTGCTAACCGCCCCGCTGCTTACGACCTTTCTATTAGTCGGCACAGTGTAGACGGCCGCTTCAGTCAAAGTAAACCCTACCAATTTGAGTTCATCGTTGTTCAAAAATTCGTTATCTAGCCACGCCTCATCAACACCCTTCACCAAAAATCCCGGATGAGCGGTCTGAATGGCTAGCAGTTTAGGTACCCCATTATCGAACTTCTCTAACAACGGAGTGGTTAAGAACTGGCTAACGATATTTCCATAGGTAGTGTAGGCGTCATCCAAGGAATATATACTGGGTTGAAGCGCCCAAACTGGACGAGAAAAAAATGATGCCTGAACAATGATCAGAAAAATCAATACGGTCTTCCCCAAAACCGATCTGATACTGTTAGCCAAATAAGCAGCTAATACGGCAATAAGGACAGCAGCAACCCCCAGTAACCTCCAGGGGAATTGAATATATTGAATAATTGTTAGCGATGACCAGATCGGTTGACTAATCTTGGTCATCAAGAATACAAAAAGTAACAGCATGAGTACCGCACCCATCGCCAGATAAAAATTTCTGGGATCGTTGGTCCGGCGCTTGATAGCAACGTAAATCGCCAACCCGATGATAAGGAGGGATACCAACCCGATCTGGAAGAAATGGTTCTTATCCCACTGGGTGGGTGATAGGATCCCCCAGAGGCTGGCAAAGTGCTGGGAGAAATCATATCGCCCAGTTACAAGACTCTCGGACTGCACTAACGGATTGGCAATAATCGCCGGTAACCAATAGAAAACAGACAGGCCTAAGGCACCAATGCCAGCGATGCAGATTTGCAGCGCGGGAATCTTTTTATAGATCATGGCCAGAGCTATTACAAAAATTAGGGCGAAGACGCCAAATACTAACAAAGCGGGCAGATTGGTGAGTACCAGGGCGGCCCCGGTAATTGCTAGGCCGACCACATATTTCCACGACGGACTGCGAAAGAGTTTGTAAATAAAGAAGGTAGCGAGGGGAAAGATCGCGTAGGCCAAATTCTCGGCGAAGGCGCCGCGAGTGTAGATCAGCGCAAAGTGATACGGAGCAGTGAGATAAATTAAAGCAGCAGCGAGACCGCCCCACCTCCCCCACAGCTCGCGGCCGAGCAGATGCATAGAAAAGAAGGCGCCTAGAGTGGAGAGGATGATAGCCGACTTAATCGCCATTACCAAACTCAACCCCAACAGACGCGGGATCTCGGCTAGGTAGTAGAACAGAGGCGGGTAAAGGACAAACAAGGGGGCACCATGCTCGAACCAGTAGGTCTTGGCCCAGCCGGGGAAAATCCTCCCGGCTCTTATCAGATCGTCAAAGATCTTGAGCCACACTTCGTAGTTGTTATCTAAATTTTGGCGCGGGACAAGAGCGAACAGTCCCCAAATTGCCAGAAAACCAGCCAAAATAAAAACGCCCCAAAATATCCGATTCCACTTCCTTGGATCACCTTCTAGCGCTACCTTGATTTTTTTGCGCTTGATCAAATTGGGCATGATTTAGCCTCGAATTCTACCTCGATGTTGGGTGGTAATGATATTGACGATCTTGCTCTCTAGAGAACGAATCTCCCCCTCCTCCAAAGTGCGCTCGTCTGCCTGAATGGTGACGCAGAGCCCTAAACTGCGATTGCCGTCGGGAAGCTGATAGACGTCAAAAACCTCTACCGTTCTCACCAACGGAGAACTTACCTTGATATCGTCCACCAACATTCCAGCCGAAGCGGAGAGGGGCAGTTCTACCGATATATCAAACGATGACGCTGGGAAGCGGCTGAACGGCTTAAACTTCATCCGGGTCGGAGAGAGCGCCCCCAACAAACTTAAGTTAAGCTCGGCCCAGACTCCCCCATTCGGCAGATCTAAACCAGCGGCCAAGTGGGGACTTAACTCCTCGATGCTGCCGATAACGGAATCCTTGACCGTGATCCGCAAGACATTAATATAACGATCTTCCGCCGAACTTGGAACGGGAACAAATTTTACCCCTCGCCCCGAACGAAGCAACGTTTCTACAACACCGCGGATGACGCGATAGGCATCGATCTCCCGTCCACTAACAAACAGCGCCAGATATTTTTCTTCGCGGGGCAGCACTTCCCCGCTGCGGTTGAAGGTGGAATTAATTTCGAATATTTTTACGGGACCTGCGAACTTGGGCGCAAAGCGAAGCAAGTTTGGCCAAAGACTAGGCAGTAGATAAGTCCACTGGTTATTAAGCGGATTGGCCAATTTTAATTCTTCATCCAACCTCAATCCCAGTCTGTCCGCCCACTCCGAACCGATAAAACAGTGGCCCGGCGTTTCGGTAAAACCGCTCTTCACCAGATAGTCCCTAGCCCCATCCGCTAAAATGACGTTCTGGTTGATCGGGGACGCCAGCATCGCTACCACCGGCATCTCGTCCTTCACCTTGTCGATGCCCCACAACCGGATCACCTCTTCTGCCACATCCGCCATCTCCTTAATATCTTCCCGGAACGGCGGCGGAGTGATAGCCAGTCTGCCACCAGCGGACCTAACCGTGAACTCCAATCGTCCTAACAACCCGGAGATCTTGGCATCGGTCAACTTAACGCCCAGCAGATTGCTGATATCCTTACTGCTGCATTCAATGGGGAGCGAAGTGAATTTGCTTTCGCCCGCCACCACGTCGCCCTTAGCGATCACGGCTTCCGGCAGGATCTGCCGAACTAAGTTGAGGGTACGGCGCATCCCCAGCTCCGCGAGATAGACAGTGAGTCCCCTCTCGAAACGCAGAGAGGCATCAGTGGCAATACCAAGCAGTTTAGAGCCCCGACGAATAGTCGCCTGATTGAAGTTGGCCACCTCGACCACTATCTCTTTAGTTAGATCGCTCACCGCACTTAACTCTCCGCCCATCACACCGGCCAAGGCGATAGGATTGTCCCTATCGGCGATCAACAGAACTTCCGGGTGAAGTTCACGCTCCACCCCGTCTAAGGTCATCAATTTTTCGCCCGTTTTAGCCCGGCGCACCACGATCTTCTTGCCGCCAACTTTGGCGTAGTCGAAGATGTGAACCGGCTGGCCGGTTTCCAGCATCACTAAGTTAGAGATATCTACTAAGTTGCTGATCGGACGAACACCGCTACTCCTCAATTTGTCTTTTAGCCATTGCGGCGATTCTTTGACTTCGACGTTGCTCACAAAATGCGCGCGATAGTGCGGGCAAAGTTTTTCGTCCTTGATCTCTACTGCGATGTGCGCGCTGCTGCTATCGCCGGTCCCCCGGTAATCTAAATCGAGCGGCATCGACCATTTGATATCCGCTACCGCGGCGATCTCTCTACTCAATCCCACATACGAAAGATAGTCCGGCCGATTGGATAAGATCTTCAGATCCAGGATGGTGTCGCCCCCGGCGTTCAGCACCTCGTTGATGGGCCGTCCGACCGAAGCGGTTTTGGGGAGGACGAGGATACCATCGGATCTCTTCTCCGTTCCTAATTCCTGGGAGCTTACGATCATCCCCCGAGACTCCACCCCCCGAATGGTGGCTGGCTTAAGCCCCCCACTCGGCAGCTGGGCGCCCACCAAGGCAAGGGGAACTTTTTGCCCCACCTCGATATTGGCAGCCCCGCAGACCACCGTGACCCGCTTGCCCAAACCGATATCCAAGGTAACCAGATGTAATTTATCGGCGTTCGGGTGCGGGCCGATCCCTAAGATCTCAGCAACGATGACACCGCTGTAGCCGGCTCCCCCACCGCTTAACGATTCGACCTCAGTGATATGCAGGTTAATTAAATCCGCGAGCTCTTCTGGGCTGTGTTTGAACTTAGCTAATTCTTTTAACCAGCTATACGAGAATTTCATTCGACGTTACCTTGAAGACATTTTCATTACTTCTTG
>Ga0315282_10007306_pt1 | contig 18194 bp, 11 predicted proteins | sample YL17G07_20_MG_FD_203693 | JGI IMG/M metagenome (GOLD analysis project Ga0315282, IMG submission 203693) | Sediment microbial communities from Yellowstone Lake, YNP, Wyoming, USA - YL17G07_20 | ecosystem: Environmental > Aquatic > Freshwater > Lake > Sediment | place: USA: Wyoming | collected...
AACTGCCCCTGGTGGCTGAAGACGAGCGGGCCGGTGGTCTCTTCGACCCGGGTGATGGCGCTCAACGGCACCTTGCCGCCCCCGGCGCTCTTGACATAGAGGTCCTGGAGCCGGCCGGGATTTTGCTGAAAGTCGGGCTTGACCTCCAGAATAACCCGATACTGGTTCAACTGGGTGAAGATCGTGGACACGATGCGCTGGCCGTAGGCGTCGTACAGGGAATCATCGATGAGCTGCGGGGTGAGGCCCAGGCGCGAGGCCGTGGCCCGGTCGATGGTCAGGTAGACCTGCAGCCCTTTATCCTGCTGATCGCTGCTCACGTCCTGCAATTCCGGCAAAGAACGGAGCGCTTCCACCAGCCTGGGGGTCCAGCTATTCAATTCGTTGACGTCGGGATCTTCGAGGCTGTATTGGTATTGCGTCCGGCTGACGCGATCCTCCACCGTGAGGTCCTGCACCGGCTGCATGAAGAGGGAGATGCCTTCGAGTTTGGCCATCTCCGGCTGCAAGCGGCGGATGACCTCGCTGGCGCTTATGCGGCGCGCTTCCAGGGGCTTCAGGTTGATGAGCACCCGGCCGCTGTTGAGGGTGATATTGGTGCCGTCCACCCCGATGAAGGTGGAGAGGTTGTCCACCGCCGGGTCTTGCAGGATCACCCGGGCCAGGGCCTGCTGGCGCTCCGCCATGGCCGCAAACGAGATGGATTGCGGGGCCTCCGAGATGCCCAGAATGATGCCGGTGTCCTGCACCGGGAAGAAGCCCTTGGGTACGACGACATACAAGACCACCGTCATGACCAGGGTGGCGACCGCCACCAGCAGCGTCGCCGTCTGGTGCTGGAGCACCCGGCGCAGCGTGGCGGCGTAGAAGTCGATGATCCGGTCGTAGATGCGCTGGGAGAAGCGAAAGAGCCGGCTCTGCTGCTCCTGCGGGGTATGTTTGAGCAGCCGGGCGCACATCATCGGGGTCAGGGTGAGGGACACCACGGCTGAAATGAGAATCGTCACTCCCAGGGTCACGGCAAACTCGCGGAACAGCCGGCCCACCACCTCGCCCATGAACAGCACCGGAATGAGCACGGCGATGAGCGAGACGGTCAGGGACAGGATGGTGAAGGCGATCTGCTCCGAGCCCTTGAGGGCCGCCTGCAGGGGGGGATCTCCCTGTTCGATGTAGCGGGAGACGTTTTCGATCATGACGATGGCGTCATCCACCACGAAGCCCGTGGAGATCGTCAGGGCCATGAGCGACAGATTGTTCAGGCTGTACCCCAGCAGATACATGACCCCGAAGCTGCCCACCAGGGAAAGGGGCACGGCCACGCTGGGGATGATCGTGGCCGGGAGGTTGCGCAGAAACAAGAAGATCACCAGCACCACCAGGGCCACGGCCAGCATCAGCTCGAACTGCACGTCTTCGACGGAGCCGCGGATGGTGGTGGTGCGGTCGGTGAGCACCGCGACCTGCACCGCCGGCGGCAGGGCGCTCTGCAACTGCGGCAGCAGTTTTTTGATGCGGTCGACCACCTCGATGACGTTGGAGCCCGGCTGCCGCTGAATGTTGACGATAACTGCCGGGGTATCGTTCATCCAGGCCGCCTGTTTGACGTTTTCGGCATCGTCGACGGCGTCGGCCAGGTCGGCTAGCCTCACCGGGGCGCCGTTCACAAAGGCGACGATTAACGGCAGGTACTCCTTGCCGGTAAACAGTTGATCGTTGGCGTTGATGATGGAGGACTGGCGCGGGCCGTCAAAGCCGCCCTTGGCCTGGTTGGTGTTGGCCGCGGCGATGGCGGTGCGCAGGTCTTCCAGAGTGAGGCCGTAGGCGGCCAGGGCCGTGGGGTTGGCCCGAATCCGCACCGCCGGCCGCCGCCCCCCGCTGATACTGACGTAGCCCACGCCCGGCAGTTGGGAAATCTTCTGGGCCAGCCGGGTGTCCGCCAGGTCTTCGACTTTGGTCAGCGGCAGGGTCTCGGAGGTGAGAGCCAGCGTCAGGACCGGGGCATCCGCCGGATTGACCTTGCTATAGACCGGCGGATTGGGCAGGTCGCGCGGCAGGAAGGTGGCCGCGGCGTTGATGGCCGCCTGCACCTCCTGCTCGGCCACGTCCAGGCTGAGGTTCAGGCTGAACTGGAGCACGATGACCGAACTGCCGCCGGAGGAGTTGGAGGTCATCTGCTTGAGCCCCGGCATTTGCCCGAACTGGCGCTCCAAGGGGGCGGTAACCGAGGAGGCCATGACGTCGGGGCTGGCCCCCGGGAAAAAGGTGAGGACCTGGATGGTGGGGTAATCCACCTGCGGCAAGGCGGACACCGGCAACTGGTTGTAAGCCACGGCGCCGGCCAGCAGAATGGCCGCCATCAGCAGCGTGGTCGCCACCGGGCGCAGGATGAAGGTCCGGGAAGGATTCATTACGGCGTTTTCAGTTTTCCGTTTTCCGTTTTCCGTTAAGAAAAATCAAATTGTAGGGCGGGTATGGTGGGGCGGGCCTCCGTGCCCAACTGAACCATCCCGTCTTTGCTCCCGTCACCGGCCCCCGGTCTCCCGTCATTACTTGCCCTTCTTGGAGTTACCGTTGCCCGGGCCCTTCAACTCGACCCTGCTGCCCTGGCGCAGCCGCTCCACGCCTTCCACCACCACCAGATCGCCCGGCGAGAGCCCCTCGTCGATGCCGGTGTTATCTCCTTCCGCGGGTCCTAGGCGCACCGGCTGCACCGTCACGGTCTGATCCGCCTTTACCAAGTAGACGAAGGTCCCCTGGGGGCTGCGCTGGATGGCGGCGGTGGGGACCACGGTGGTCCCGCGCTTGGTGTCCAGCAGCAGGCGGGCATTGACGAACTGGTTGGGGAAGAGCCCGTGGTCTTTGTTGGCGAACTCGGCCCTGAGCCGCACCGTGCCGGTGTTGGGATCGATCTGGTTGTCGATGGTCAGCAAGACTCCGGTGGCGAGTTTTTTGCTCTGCTCGCGGTTATAGGCCTCCACCGGCAGGCGCTCTCCCGCCTTGAGCCTGGCGAGCACCGGCGGCAGGTGGTCTTCGGGGATGGTAAAAATGATGGTAATCGGTTCAAGTTGGGTAATCACCGCCAACCCGGTGGTATCGGTGGCGTGCACGATGTTGCCCGGATCCACCAGGCGCAGCCCGATGCGCCCGGTGACCGGGGCGGTGATGCGTGAGTAAATGATTTGCAGCTTGGCATTGTCAATCTGCCCCTGGTCGAACTTGACGGTGCCCTCGAGCTGGCGCACCAGGGACTTCTGGGTGGCATATTGCTGTTCGGCAATGGAATCCTGGGTTGATAAGACCCGGTAGCGCTCCAGGTCCATCCTGGCGTTCTTCAGCAAGGCCTGGTCGCGGATCATCTGCCCCTGGGCCTGGGTCAACTGGGCCTGGTAGGGCCGCGGGTCGATTTCCGTCAAGAGCTGCCCCTTCTTGACAATCTGTCCCTCCCGGTACAACACCTTGATCAGTTCGCCGTCCACCCGGGTCTTCACGGTGACGGTATTGAGAGGGGTGACGGTGCCCAGCCCGGTGAGATAGATGCCGATGTCCCCCTTTTTTGCCGCCACGGCCGTAACCGCGACCGCCGGTTGGGGCGCGGCCGCCCCCGGCTTGACGGCACCGGCCGTCTGGCCCGACGACCTGATTAGCTGACCGTAGGCCACGAACCCGAGCAGACCAACCGCCAGCAGCCAGAGCCACCAACGCCTGAGCCAATCCCCGGCCGGAATTCGCTCCGCCAACTCGATTTTCTTTGGGTTTTTTTTGAAGGTCATGTTGATAGCCTTATGCTTGCTGGGCAAAAAGACTTAGCAAAATCGCCGCAACATTTGTCTTGCCGCCAAACCCCAACAGGGGTTATGACGGCCGCCAGGACTTTCCAGGTGGTAATTCCTCCAGGGGTCTTTGTTGCGGAGTGGGAAAAGCCATGAAGTCGAACGACTCCCGGAAGGCTGTTTGAAAATCCTGATTAGTTTATCAAAATGATGAATTATCGCACCTGGCCGCGCATTAGTGAAGTGAAAACACCTAGACGCGTATAAGTTGTGAGGCATCTCGGGAAAGTCATCGAGGTTGAAAGGGAGAAGAGCATATTTTTTCAATGGCAGCCTTGAGCTGGCAGGCTCTCCAGCCGAAATCGGTCAGGCAGGCCACGCCTTCTTTGATATAGTCCGCGTCATAAGGGTCGCGCAAAAGGTCAACCACCAGCTCTCTGGCGGCATCCTGGAGCGCCTCCAGAAGTTTGTTATTGGATGGATACAGATGGGCGTCGAAGCAGAAGAGGATGGTCAGGTCCGAGTTTTTTGCCAGGTGCACCGCCTGTTGAATTTCTTCAGCCGCCGGCTCGATGGAGACCATTTGAATAGCGGGATCAAGACCAAATTTCTTAAACTCATTTCGGACGAACTCCTTTTCCGGCAAGACTTCCTTTTCGATCATGATTTTCGAATCTAAAGATGAAAATCGCGGAAAGATAACGGCAAGGCTTTGTTCTGCGCGCCGCAGCGGCATTAATTTTCTCTCATCTTGGAGAATCTGGACGGATTCGCGGCAGATGCTTGCCGCCAGGATGGCGCCTGCTTTTTCAGCCGCGGGCTCTCCCCCCGCAAATCTTTTTTCTCTCTTTAATTTCAAACTCTTGATCCGCTCGGCGCTCTCCTCCAGTTCTTTCAGGGGCAGTTGTTTGCTTTTATAGGCCGAGAGCAGCTTATAGTAAACCTCTTTCTGGGCCTGGAGGTCATGGCAGACCAGCAGTAGATCATGTCCCGCCCCGGAGGCCAAAATCCCCGCTTCGCCGATGGGGCAGAGCGCTTTGATCGCCCCCATCTCCAGATCGTCGCTGGCAATGACCCCCTGGAAGTTGAGCTCATTGCGGAGGTAATCGTAAATAATTCTTCTGGAAAAGGTAGCGATCTTTTTGGGCTCGGGATCGAGTTTGGGATAGTAAGGATGAGAAGACATCACCAGATCAACCCCGGCCTGAATCGCGGCCACGAAAGGCTTAAGATGCACTTCTTCCATTTCTTTCCAGGTGGAGCCGATGACCGGCAGTCCCAGATGGGCATCCACGGGGGCATGGCCCTTGCCGGGGAAATGCTTGGCGCAGGCTGACAGTCCGCCCTGTTGCATGCCGGCAATCCGCGCCGCGCCCAGCTCCGCCACTACTCGCCAATCTTTGCCGTAAGAACGGATGCCGATATTCGGGCTGTAGGCCTCGGTCAAGACATCGAGCACCGGCGCCAGATTCACATCCAGCCCCAGTCTGCGCAGTTCTTTGGCCTCGATCTCGCCTTGCTGCCGGGCATAGTTGCTGGTTCCGGCCGTGCCGAGCGCCAGATTGTCCGGGAACACGGTAATGCCGGCCCGGAACATGATGACCCGCCCGCCTTCATGGTCCGCCATTACCAGCAGTTTGCGGCCCAGGGCCTCTTCCAGATCGGCAATCAGTTTTTTGAGCTGCGGCGGGGAGTCGAAATTGATGCGGTAGAGAATCAGGCCCCCGGCCTGCAACTCCTGAAAATGACGGACAATCTTAGGCGTGATCTTGGTTCCGGGGATGCCGATGACCAGGCGTTCGCCCACCAATTCTGCTAATTTCATGGTGAGATCATTTTAACCAGAATGCAAATTTTGATACAGTTGTTCTCTATGGAAATTACCAACTTTTTTTTAGGCGGCAGCAGTCTCACCTGGCAGGATTACGCGGTTCTGTTACTGCTTCTCGTGCTGATGGTTTTTGTCGGCCTTTACCTGGGCAGAGAAGAAAAATCAACGAACGACTTTTTCCTGGGGGGGAGAAAAATCCCCTGGTGGGCGGCTTGTCTGTCGTTTGTGGCCACCGAAATCAGCGCCGTAACCCTGATTTCCGTGCCCGCCATCGCCTATATGGAAAACTGGGAATATGCCCAGTTTTTTATCGGCTCTTTTCTGGCCCGAATCGCCATCGCCTGGCTGTTTATCCCGGCTTTTTACCACTATAACTGCACCTCCATTTATGAATTTTTAAAATATCGGTTCGGGCCGGAGACCCAAATCGCCGGCTCGATCCTGTTTTTCATCACGCGTCTTTTGGCCTCCGGCGTCCGGCTGATGGTGGCTTGTTTGGCGGTGAGCATCTTAATCGGCTGGCATATCATTCCGACTATCCTGTTTTTTTCGGTCATCTGCATTCTCTATATCGCCTGGGGCGGCATCAAGGCGGTGGTTTGGACCAATGTGGTGCAAGCCTTGACCTTCACGATCGCCGGGGTGGTCGCCATCGGTTTCCTGCTCACTCAGATTGACGGCGGAGCCGCGGCCGTGGTCGCTGTTGCCGGCGGTGCCGGCAAACTGAAAATCTTCAACTGGGGACCGGCTCTGGCGGAATCCGGACTGCCGGCCTTCCTGAAGAGCCTGCTCACGGATCCCAATCTCTTGGTGCTGGCGACTTTGAACGGGTTTTTTGGCTCCATGGCGGCCTTTGGGACTGATCAGGAGACCATGCAGCGACTTCTGACCGTGGAAACGAGAAGAGAGAGCCAGAAAACCATGCTGCTGACCCCCATCGGCAGTTTTCTGGTGATGATCATCTTCCTGTTTATCGGCGCCTGCCTTTATGCCTTCTATGTTCAGCATCCCGGCATGCCTTTGCCTAAAGAATTGGACAAAATTTTTCCGCATTTTATCGAGCAGACGATGCCCCCATACATGCGAGGGCTGATGCTCGCGGCGATTGTGCTGGCGAGCATCGACTCGCCTTTAGGCTCCCTGACTTCGTCATTTGTCACGGACATCTATCGTCCGGTGATTTTTAAGTCGGGAACCGAACGCCACTATCTGTTAATTTCCAGAATTTGTGTAGTCATTTTTGGCATTATCCTGGGGTTCATCGCCTACTTTTTCAGCCATTTTGACAAGTTCCTCTGGCTCGCTTTTAAAATCGGCGGGGTCACCTACGGCTCTTTACTGGGAGTTTTTCTCCTTGGGCTCCTCACCAAAAGGCGCTGCAACCGGATTAATGTCGTCGCCATGGCATTTGCCGCTCTGGGCATGCTGGTGCTGTTGATTCTTTCCGAGAAGGACATCTTCCCGCTGGGATGGACCTGGCTCTTGCTGATCGGCACCTTTTTAACCTTTGCGACCGGTTGGATTTTTGGAGAAAAAGGAGAGAGTCCTGTGGAAAGCTCCCCGTAGTGGCAGAGCGCTAAAAGGTGCACAGGGGCAAAATAAAAGGTTAGCGACTTATCGCTAACCTCTGGTATTTATTGGCGCGCCTGGCAGGATTCGAACCTGCGACCCACGGATTAGAAGTCCGTTGCTCTGTCCAACTGAGCTACAGGCGCTCTTTGTTTGCGGCTTTTAATTCGATTAGGTGCCCTTATAGGTGCCCAGAACGTCAGGCGGGTGCCCCGTTCAGGGCCTTCAATTCTTCCTTGCTCACAGTGTTGTATCGTTTGAAAACGTGCATGGCTTTATGGCCGCTTGCCGCCATTATACGGAAGTAGTCCTGCCCCTGCAACCGCCAGATGTTAACTGCGGCAGGTTCAGCAGTCTTTCACTGAGGGCTCTAAAACAGAAGATAAGGGGGGACCGGGGCCGCCTTTTTATCCGGCCTTGTATTTCCTCGGCCACACCGGTATAAACAAATAAGAGTTTGGGCTCCTGGTCGCTGCAGAAGCCCGCCACCCTCACGCCTCAGGAGCATTGTCCGATGTACCGTCGGGAGTATCAACGGAAACTCACTACGCCGGAGAACGCGGTGGAGAGTATTGAGAACTCGGCCACCATCGTCCACGGCATGGCCACCGGCGAGCCTCCGGCCTTGCTACAGGCCATTGCCGACCGGGTTCGGCAGGGCGGCTTGAAGGAGATCAAGGTTTTCTCCCTCTTGAACATGGAACACGCCGCCCGGACTATTATGGCTCCCGACCTGGCCGACCGGATTCATCTGTTCTGCTGGTTCATGTCGAAATCGGCCCGGGACCTGGAGCGGGTCGGGCTCGACACCTTCGTCCCCAACGAGTTCCACCGCCTTCCCCGGTACTGCCGGGAGTTCATGGACATCGACGCGGTGGTCACCACGGTCTCGCCCATGGATAAGGCCGGCTTCTTCACCTTCGGGACCATCAACGATTTCATCTCCACCGCGGCCCGGCATTGCCAAAGGTTGATCGTGGAGGTCAATCCCCAGATGCCTCGGGTCTTCGGGGAATCCCTGCTGCATATCTCCGAGGTGGACGTCATAGTGGAAAACGATGTGCCCCTGATGGAGACCGTGCCTGCCGCGCCCAAGCCCGAGGCCGCGGCCATCGGCCGGAGCATTGCCGAGATGATTCCCGACGGCGCCACCCTGCAGTTGGGTATCGGCGGCATCCCCAACGCCGTCTGCCACTATCTGGAAGGCCATAAAGACCTGGGCATTCACACCGAGCTGATGTGCCCCGGCATGGTGCACCTGATCAAAAAAGGGGCGATCACCGGCCGCCGCAAGAACATCCACCCCTGGAAACATGTCTTCACCAACGCCATCGGCGACCGGGAGATGTACGAGTTCATGCACGACAACCCCAGCATGGAGAGCTACCCGGTCTCCTATACCAATGATCCGGCGGTCATCGCCCAAAACGACAACATGATCTCCATCAACTCCACCATCGAGGTGGATCTCCTGGGGCAGTGCAATTCCGAGTACCTGGGAGGCCATGAGTTCAGCGGGACCGGCGGGCAGCTCGATTATGTCCGGGGAGCCTTCAATTCCAAGGGCGGAAAGTCCATCATCGCCTTTTACGCCACGGCGCATGGCGGCGAGATTTCCCGGGTGGTGCCCCGTTTTGCACCCGGCACCGTGGTCACCACGACGCGCATGGACACCCATTTTCTGGCCACGGAGTACGGGGTGGTGAACCTCATGGGGAAATCGACCCGGGAGCGGGCGATGGACATCATCGGCCTGGCCCATCCCAAGTTTAGGGATAGGCTGCTGCAAGAAGCCAAGGAGATGGGATTGGTTTAAGGGGGAAGACAGATGAAGATTTTTGATTGATTAAAATCTGGGCCAAGGTCGATAAGAAAATATAGTTTTTTAGAATGCTTATTAGTAAAATGCCAGGTAAAGAAAGGATATAGCGCTTTTATGGAACTGGTTAAATTTGCTCACTCAACCGGTATAGAAGCTATCCGATGGTTGCCGCGCCAAGAGCAAAAAAAACTTGGCCAATTCATGACCCCTCCTGATGTAGCGCGATTCATGGCAAAACGCTGCATGCCCACTGAGAGTTTAGAGGTAGTTCGCATCCTTGACCCGGCAGCCGGTGCTGGCATATTATCCGCAGCAGTCGTTGAATGCCTTTTCAACCAGCCCAGATTACCAAAGCAAATTCATGTAATTCTTTATGAGATAGATAGCCGGTTTATCCCGGTACTTCGAAGGCTTGCGGATAGGATGCGGCGCCTTGCCCGGAGGCAGGGGGTCATTATGAAGACCTCCATCAAAAACCGTGACTTTTTATTGTCATCCATTGCGGCAGTCCGCCAACCGATAGCAGATATTATCATCGCCAATCCTCCATATTTCAAGCTCAATGCCACTGACCCTAAAGCGTTAGCGCACGCGTATGCGGTTTACGGACAACCGAATATTTATGGTTTATTCATGGCAGTATGTGCCAATTTGCTTGCTCCGCATGGCCGTTGGTGTTTCATCACACCTCGCAGTTGGACGAATGGCCTATATTTCGCTGCCATGCGCCGCCACCTATTTAGCTGGTTGCACATCGACGCCATGCATGTATTTGAAAGTCGACGAGAACACTTCACCGAGGATGAAATCTTGCAAGAAGCAATGATAACCTGGGCAACAACCCATGCCCAGCCAAATACCGAGATTGTGATTAGCTCAAGCAATGGTTCAAGGGACTTGGCACGAGCGCGGCTGTTACGATTACATCTTAAACAGGTAATCGGGCAAGATGATGAACGGGTGGTCGCATTACCCACGGAGACACCAATTATCGAGACAATGCGATGGAATGCCACTTTTTCAACTTATGGACTAAAAGTTAGCACTGGGCCTGTCGTGGCTTTCCGCGCAAAACAATACATTGATGAAGTAGAATCTGCTAACTCCGTTCCTCTTCTTTGGATGCAACATATTGACCACATGCTAATTAGGTGGCCTATCAAGAAGAAGGGCGAGCATATAAACAGCAATGCCGAGACAGCCTGGATGCTGGTGCCTAACACAAATCTCGTCGTCATGCGCCGGTTCAGCCCCAAGGAAGATGATCGTCGCATTACTGCCGCTCCATTTCTTGCCGGAACTTTGCGCGGAGCAATGCTCGGGTTAGAAAACCATACTAACTACATCTACCGGCCTGGCGGGGAGTTATCAGATGAAGAGGCGCGAGGTTTAGCAGCTTTCCTGAATAGCCGTGCTGTAGACAAATACTTCCGCACAATAGCGGGCAACACTCAGGTTAACGCCACAGACTTACGTAAGTTGCCATTACCAGCCTTGAAACTGCTCGTTGCCATAGGGCGGGCTCTCCCCTCGGAAGCTACCCTTGCCGCTGTAGATTCAATTGTGGATTCTGTCTTGGATATTCGGCAGCCCCAACATATAGTGGGAACAAATTAAAGGACTATGTCTAAAAATACCAAAGTTACTAAGCCTCAACCTTCGACATCGTCACTACCTGCGTTGCCTTCCGTTGAAGAAGTTAAGCGTCGTTTAGAAATAATATTCCCCGAGATATTTCCTGACCGAAGTATACTGGTCGGAATCATGGCTGCTCGAGTCTTCTTTGTCTTTCTTTACGGTGGCTTCGTTGAGGGGCAAGGTCGCTTTCTTCGTCCGTCTCACATCTACTTCTTTACCGAAGAACAGGCGAACAAGATAACCGATTCTGACAGAAACCATTGGTTATCAGTAGCAACGCGCCCCGGCCATCGTCCAGAAGGGAAACGGTGGTATGCAGATACTAGTCGGGAACCCATTCGTGATGACCTTATGCGTAATCAACTTCTGCGTTTAGGCATTATCCAGAAGTTGCGTGGTTATGCAGTAACCTCCAGCTTACCAACTAATTACCTTTCCTCGGACTTTGCAGCACTTTTTAATCCAATACTTGATGAAGAGTCTCTTGCTGCCGCAATCAGTGCATGGCAATTAAGACATTTGAACCCAGCTACCCTTCAGCGCATGGCTCTGAGGGCGCAAGGCATACAGGCAAGGGAAGGAGATGTGCTAATTGAAATGCCTGATGGTAGCAGAATTCGCATTTCAGGTGGCCCATCTTCCCAAATCATAAAAGGGCTCATCGAGGATTTTACCTCAAGGCATATGCAAAACCCCGCTGTCCTCTGGTTAAGTGCAAGTGACAAGAAGGCATATCCCCAGTTCGTAGAACTGGCAGCGCAAGTAGGTTTGAGGTTCAGTCTCAATGCTGAGTTACCGGACCTAATCCTTGCCGATATAGGTGAAGCTGTTCGTTTTCTATTTTGTGAAGTAGTGGCAACCGATGGTGCGATTACCGAAACGCGCAAACAGGCCCTCCTAGCCCTGGTGTCGGGGTCCAACATTCCGTCAAGCGCCGTCCGGTTTCTTTCAGCTTTTGAGGATCGTGAGGCCAGTGCTTTTCGTAAAAATTTCAGCCAAATTGCAGTGGATTCCTTGGTCTGGTTCCGCACTGAACCAGACCTGATAGTGATACTAACTACAACAAAACGCAAAGGCCCCTAATTTTTCATGCTTGCGGAGTTTATTTTTTACTCTTTAGCCCACAGAAAAAGGCCAGTCTCCTCATCCAGGGCGCGCTGATAGACCTTTTCCGATTGGCATTCCTGGATGACAAATTCGCAGGCAAAGACCGGGGCGCCTGCGGCCAGATGGCCGCCGAAGGCGCGGCCCTCCTCATCGGACAGGGTGACGTGGGCATGGACCATGGGCTGGCCGTCTTTTAAAGAGACGTTGCCGATCAGGGTCAGGATCTCCATGGGCCGGTCCAGGTCGAGAAACATATACTTCTGAATGTCCTGCTTATAATAGCCGATCCGGGCCTTGGTCACCGCGCCGATGGCCCAGACCTCCCCTAAAGTGATGTTATGGAGCCGGCATTGTTCTTCCAGGGCCCCCAGCAGGTCGGCGCCTTTGGCCAGGCGGCCCATGATCTTGCGCACCGGTTTGATTTCGGCCTTCATGTTTTTTCCTCCCAATTTGAATGGCAAGATATCTGACTAGCTTATAGGTTTTAAATGGGAACGGGGGCCGAAGGCTGCGGCTAGTTGCCCTGCATTTCCTCCGCCACCGCCTCGGCCAGGTGCTTGACCTTGACCTTGCCGCCCCGCTTGGCCAGGCCGCCCCGGAGTTGCAGCACGCAGCCAGGGCAGTCGGTGACCAGAAGGTCGGCGCCGGTTTCCGCCACCGCGTCCAGCTTCTTACCCAGCACCCGGGCGGAAAGCTCCGGGAACTCCACGGAGAAGGAGCCGCCCATGCCGCAGCAGGTGTCTTCGTCCCTGGCGGGAAGATAATCCAGGCCGGCGGTGGCTAAGAGCTCCCGGGGTTCCTGCACCACCCCCAGGCCGCGACAGAGGTGGCAGGGGGAGTGATAAGCCACCTTCTTTTTGCTGCCCTTAAACATCTCGGGCTTGACCTTGAGGACCCGGATCAAGAAGGAACTGAAGTCGATGAGTTTACCGGTCAGTTGCTCAACCTTGACGGCCGCCCCCGGCTCGCCGGCCAACAGCTTGGGGTAGCCCTCCTTGATATGGGAGCCGCAGGAGGCGCACAGGGTCAGGATGTAGTCGTAATCCGCCGGGTCCAGGGCCGCCAGGTTCTGCAGGGCCACTTCCCGGGCCACCTCCTTCTCCCCCATCGTCTTGGCGGGCAGACCGCAGCAAGTCTGGCCCAGGGGGTACTCCACCTGCACCTTTTGGTCTTTCAGGAGCTTCATCAGGGCGACGCCCTGTTCGGGATAAACAAAGTCCACCAGGCAGCCGCCGAACAGGGCCACCCGGTAGCGGGGCTTATCCACCTTCTGATGGAGCCGGGGCCACATATCCCGGAAGGGAAGGCGGGCAATGACCGGCAGACTGCGGAAGTCGTGCTCCTTGCCGAAAAAGAAGGGCAGATGGCGCAGAAAGCCCTCCCCGGTGGCCAGGGGCTTTTGGACCAGCGAGGCCCGGCGCAGGAGGAAGTGGAAGAGGCGGCGGTCTTTGAGGACCCGCCTGAGCAGCCGGTTTTTCAGGGGCTGCTTCTCCTCGCCTTTCAAGACCTCGCAGTAGGTCTCCTTGATGAGGTGGGGCAGGTCGATGCCGGCCGGGCACACGGACTTGCAGGCCTGGCAGTTGAGGCAGTTGGCCACGATGGCCCGGGCGTTTTTGCGGCCGTGGTAGAAATAGGTGAGGATCAGGCCGATGGCGCCGATATAGACGTGGCCCAGGTTGTGGCCGCCCACCAGGCTATAAATGGGGCAGATGTTGGCGCAGGCGCCGCAGCGCAGGCAGCGCAGGGCCTCGGAGAAGACCTTATCCTGGGCCAGGGCCAGGCGGCCGTTGTCCAGGAAGACGACGTGCATCTCTTTCTGGCCCCCGGGGCCGGGACGGCACTCATTGGCCCCGGTGATCCAGGAGGCGTAAGAAGTGATGACCTGGCCGGTGGCCCGGGGCGGCAAGATCTTCAGGATCCGCAAGGCCATGGCCAAATCGGGCACCAGCTTGTCCACCCCCACCAGGGACACGTGGACCCGGGGCAGGGTAGTGGTGAGGCGGGCGTTGCCTTCATTGCTGATGATGCCCAGGGTGCCGGTCGCCGCGATGGCGAAGTTGGCGCCGCTGATGCCCATGTCGGCCGACAGGAAGTGCTTGCGCAACTCCCGGCGGGCCACCTTCACCAGCTTGGCGATGTCGGGCTCCTGCGTCTCGCCGGTGACCTTGGTGAACAGTTCCGCCACCTCCTGCCGGGAGAGGTGGATGGCGGGCATGACCATGTGAGAGGGTCCTTCGTGGCGCAGTTGGATGATCCACTCACCCAGGTCCGTCTCCACCACCTCGAATCCCTCTCGTTCCAAGTGGTCGTTGAGGAAGGTCTCTTCCGCGGTCATGGACTTGGATTTGAGGATCTTCTTGACCCCATTGTCTTTGGCGATGCCGGCGATAATCTCGTTGGCCTCCAGGGCGGTCCGGGCCAGGTGGATTTTCACCCCGGCGGCCTCGGCGTGAGCCTTGAAGGTCTCAAAAAGCTCTGCCAGCCGGGGCAGGGCGGCGTCTTTGCCGGCGGCGATTTCCCGGCTCAGGCCCTGCACGTCCACCCCGGCAAACAGCCGGCCCTGGGCTTCCTTGTAAGCGGTGGCAAAGGTGCCCAGGGTGGCGCCCAGAAACTTATTCTCCAGAGCCTTCTTCAGGCGCTTCTTATATTCCTTGAGGTCTTGGGCGGTATTGATCATGGTGTCAATCCTTAAGCAGCAGCAGGTGGAGTTCCAGGGGGCCGTGCACCCCGATGGTGAGCACCCGCTCGATGTCGGCGGTGCGGGAGGCCCCGGTGATGAAGGCCAGGTACCGGGGCGGGGACTGCGCCAGACGGTTCATCTCCGCCTCCAGGTCCGTGGAAGTGGCCCGCAACCGGGACAGGGGCAGCACCGCAATGTGGGTTTCGGAGAGCATGGTGGCCAGGCGCAAATCCTCGGAGTTGGAGTCCAGCATCAGGGTGCCGGTGTCGGCGATGCCCCAGTCGGCCCGGGTGAGGCCGGTATGGATGGCTGCGGCGTGTTCCCTGAGATTCTCCCCCAGCAATTCCAATCCGGCCTGGGCGCAGCCTGCCTGCAAGGCGGTGCGGCTCGCTTCGTCCCAGCCGGGGGCGGCCAGGGTGGCGCCGCCTTGCTTCTGGGTGACGCCGATGGCATAGGCCATGGCCTCCTCCAGGTTTTGGACCTCGGAGACGATCACCTGGACCGCGGCGGCCTTCTCTTTCATGGTGGTAACAAGTTTTTTCGATGCCATAGTTGGGGTCCTCTGGTATAAGTGAAAAAGGAACAAGTAGCCGACTTTGGTCTGACCAATTAAAATCAACCGGTTCGATTTTCCGGATTATGAATTGGTCTTACCACTTGACATGATCTTAAAAAAGCGGTAATAACTTGTCAAGAAAAAAATTTCACCGGTAAGAATTTTTAGCACGGGGAGGACATGACTATTCTGCTGAAACCTATCAAGGCCAAAAGGGTCTCGGATCAGGCCTATGAGCAGATCCGGGATTTGATCTTCCGGGGGCAGCTCAAGCCGGGCGACCAGATCATGCCGGAGCGGGACCTGGCCCAGGCCCTGGGGGTGAGCCGGCCCACGGTGCGGGAGGCCATCAAGAAGCTGGTGACCATGGGGTTGCTGGAGCACCGCCAGGGCCAGGGCACCTTTGTGCGCTCCACCGACTCCCAGCGGGAACACAACCCCCTGGCTTTGGTGATCGAGGGCCACGACGCCTCCCTGGAGGAACTCCTGGAAGTGCGCATGGGGCTGGAAAGCCAGTCGGCCATCCTGGCGGCCCAGCGGGCCACCGCCGAAGACATTCAGGGCCTGGAAACGGCCCTGGAGGCCATGCAGGCCGAAAACGCCGCCGGCCGCCTGGGGATCGAGGAAGACGTCTCCTTTCACATGGGCCTCGCCTTTGCCTCCAAGAACCCGGTGCAAGTCTATATTATGAAGAATTTCTACGACCTGCTGCATTTCGGCATCAGGGAGAACCTGCAGGCTCTGTGGGAGGAGCCTGCCAGCCTGCCCATCATCAGGCGGCAACACCAGGAGATCTTCGCCGCCATCAAGAACCACGATCCGGAGGCCGCCTACCAGGCCATGAAAGAGCACATCACCTTTGTCCTGGATTTTGTCCGGAACCGAAGGGGTTAGCCCCAGGGACCTCGTGACCATAAGACCATTTAGCCGGATTGATGAAATAATTCCCCTGAAGATAATTGGTATTACCACTTGACAGAAGGCTTGCCCGCGGGTATTTTGGAGAAAAAAGTTGCATATTTTTCTGAGCGGCGGACCGGAGGTAACCAGATGATCAGCCAGGGCTTGATTCAGGATTTCCAAAAGATTTTGGGCCGGGAGCAGGTCTTTGTCAGCGAGGCCGACCGGCTCACCTACGCCTATGACGCCGCGGTCCTGGAACCGGTGCTGCCCGCCCTGGTGGTGCGGCCCCGGTCCACCGAAGAGCTGGGACAGGTGGTGCGCCTGTGCAACGACCACGGCTTGCCCCTGACCGTGCGCGGGGCCGGCACCAACCTGAGCGGCGGCACCATCCCGCGGCCCGGCGGCGTGGTGGTCCTGACCAACGCCCTGAATAAGATCCTGGAGATCAACGAAGCTGACCTCTACGCCGTGGTGCAGCCGGGGGTGATCACCGCCAAGCTGGCCGCGGCGGTGGAGGCCAAGGGGCTGTTCTATCCGCCGGACCCGGGCTCCATGGCGGTTTCCACCCTGGGGGGCAACGTGGCGGAAAACGCCGGGGGGCTCCGGGGCCTGAAATACGGGGTCACCCTGGATTACATCATGGGGCTGGAATTTTTCGCGGCTGCCGGCGACCTGGTCAAGACCGGCTCCCGCACGGTGAAGTGCGTCACCGGCTACAACCTCACCGGCCTGCTGGTGGGCTCGGAAGGCACCCTCGGGGTGATCTCGGAGATCATTTTGAAGCTGATTCCCCTGCCCTCGGCCCGGCGGGCCATGATGGCCACCTTCGCTAAGGTGGACCAGGCCTCGGAGACGGTGGCGGCCATCATCGCCAACCGCATCGTCCCGGCCACCCTGGAATTTCTGGACAACTTCACCATCCGCGCCGTGGAGGATTACAGCCACGCCGGTCTGCCGGTGGACGCCGCCGCCCTGCTGCTCATCGAAGTGGACGGCCACCCCGCGGTGGTGGCGGAGGAGGCCGAGAAAGTTGAGGCCATTTGCCGTCAAATGGGGGCGGCCCAGGTGCACACCGCCAAGGACGCGGCGGAACGGGACCGGGTCTGGAGCGCCCGCCGGGCGGCCCTCTCCGCCCTGGCCAAATTAAAACCCACCGTGGTCCTGGAAGACGCCACCGTGCCCCGGAGCCGCGTGCCCGCCATGATCCGGGCCATCGAGGCGATCAGCCAAAAATTTAACCTGCCCATCGGCACCTTCGGCCACGCCGGCGACGGCAACCTGCACCCCACCATCCTCACGGACCGCCGCAACCAGGAGGAATGGCACCGGGTGGAGGAGGCAGTGGAGGCCATCTTCGACGCCGCATTGGCCCTGGGGGGCACCCTTTCGGGCGAACACGGCATCGGCAAGGCCAAGTCCCGCTTCATGGAAAAGGAAGTGGGTCCCGGCACTATTTTATACTCCAAGCGCATCAAGGCGGCCCTGGACCCGAAGAATATTCTCAATCCGGGGCAGAGCATTGGGGAATAGCTGTCAGCTTTCAGCGGTCAGCTTTCAGCTTAAAGACAAAAGCTTTTTTCTGTAGCCGCAGGCTTTAGCCTGCGTTATTAGGGCACAGAAAAGAAAGGCGCAGGCTGAAGCCTGCGGCTACCAAAAGATTAAAAGAAGCGGCCGGTTATTAGCGGCCAGCCAAAAGATAAGATCAGGATTTTTTTGCTGAAAGCTGACCGCTAACAGCCAACAGTTGCTATCTGATAGCTGCCACGAACTATTTATTGACGCTAACTCACAGGAGACGAATAAATGTCCAGCCTCCGGGCGCTGGCCAGGTTAATGAAGGAGTTGGAAGACCAGCTGGTGGTCTGCATGCGCTGCGGCCTCTGCCAGGCGGTCTGCCCGCTGTTCGCCGAAACCGGCCGGGAAGCGGACGTGGCCCGGGGCAAGCTGGCCCTGCTGGACGGCCTTATCCGGGAAATCCTGCAAAATCCCGGCGGAGTACAAGACCATCTCTCACGCTGCCTGCTGTGCGGCTCCTGCGCCGCCAACTGCCCCAGCGGCGTCAAGGTGCTGGACATCTTCATCAAGGGCCGGGCCATCCTGGCGGGCTACCTGGGCCTCTCGCCCCTGAAGAAGGCCATTTTCCGGAATCTTTTGGCCAAACCGGGGACCTTCAACCGCCTGCTGGCCTGGGGGGCCAAGTTCCAGGGGCTGTTCATCAAGCCGGTGGACGAGCTCCTGGGTTCATCCTGCGCCCGCTTTATGTCGCCGCTGCTCCAGGACCGGCACCTCAAGCCCCTGGCCCCGGTCCCCTGGCA
>Ga0315282_10007307_pt1 | contig 18194 bp, 17 predicted proteins | sample YL17G07_20_MG_FD_203693 | JGI IMG/M metagenome (GOLD analysis project Ga0315282, IMG submission 203693) | Sediment microbial communities from Yellowstone Lake, YNP, Wyoming, USA - YL17G07_20 | ecosystem: Environmental > Aquatic > Freshwater > Lake > Sediment | place: USA: Wyoming | collected...
GGAGGACAACTCGGATCCGTTCTGCAAGGGTCGCTTTCGCCATGTCCCTGCATCGAAAGGCAGCATAGTAGAAGTGTCATTATCTCTGCTACGCCCGAGTGCCATTATCTCTGCTACGCTACACCTAGCATAATCGAAGTACTCCTGCCCGAATCTGGAAACAAGCATTTTCTCTTCAATCCTAATCCTGTAGAGCAGCATAGGGATCGGGACCAGCATAATGATGAAGCCATAAAGACTACCAAGAATCATCGAGATTGAAAGGCCGAAAAGAATCTCACCTAGATAGATTGGGTGCCGAATGAGGTGGTAAGGCCCGCCGGTAACTAGTTTGTGCTCAGGTATGATCCTGACGGTTTCTGAAAAGAACTCTCCGAGGGCCCTGCGGGCTATTCCGTATAGACCTAACCCTGCCAGAAGCAAGGCGGCGCCAGCTATACCGACTGCCGTAAGGTTGTATCTGCCATGCCGTAGTATCATAAGGTCCATGATGCTGACGACAATGGCTGCTAACCATAGGAGGCCACTTACAACTGGCAGCCATCTATCAGCAGACTTTTCCTCTGCGATTTCACTGAGAGTCCGCCGAAGTGAGTCCGCCAACTTCCCCATAGCCCACCGATTGCTCACGATGTTATTTTAGGGTTTTGTCACACAGAAACAGGACCTGTGGAACAGGCGAGCGAAGTATCCCGAAAAGTGCACCCTTATCGATTATGATCTGCTCTTCGCCAGTTTCGATGATGATAGTCGCATGACCTACACACAGTATCTTCGTCATACTATGTCATGACTCGCTTCGTCCCCCATTTCATGGTTTCAAAGAATCCAAAGTGATCGGTGAGGATATAGCACGCATTTCTCATAACACTTCTAAGGAACCCTATCAATGATGCTCAAGCTCTTTGCATTTTCTCCCCGAAGTCCCTTTAGGGATTTCGCCATGGCACTATTTTAAACCTATGATAGCATATTACACTACATGGAACCGAGTGCTTCAATACCCATGACCGTGAGCGTGTTCCTCATCGCTTGGAGGAATGTCTTTACCAGCGTCAGTCTAGTCGCTCGGAGCTCTGAGGTTTCCGCCCTTATCACTTGATGCTTCTCGTAAAAATAGTTGAACTGGTCGGCGAGTTCGTGCGCGTAGATCCCAAGGAGCCTGGGGGACAAATTATCCGAAGCTTCCACGATGGTCCATGGGAGCTTGCCAATTGTCTTGATGAGCGATACTTCCTCCGTGGAGAGGAGCTCCGCATCGAACACCAACTTCGACTCTCCGATCGCAGCTTTCTCGAGGATCTTATTGGCCCTTGCATAGGTGTATTGGAGATATGGTCCAGTGTCGCCCTCCAGCCTCACCGTCTCCACCATATCGAAGACGATGAGTTTGGTGACATCTGGCTTTATCATGGAGTATCTCAGAGCCCCTGCGGCTATCGACCTCGAGACGCCTCCGATCCATTCCCCTGACGCCTCTGGGTTCCTTTTCCTCGTCTCCATCTCGACCAATCTCACGAGGCCGTCGAGGACGTCGTCGGCATTGATGACCAAGCCCCTCCTGCCTGCCATGTGTATGATCTTCTTGTCATCAAGCTCGATCTTATCCTTCGAGATCTCCTCCGCCATCCTCCTGCTCAAGCTCACAACTTCGTATGAGAAGTGTCTGTACTCTTTACTCCTGTCAGCGCCTATCTGTTCTGCAGCGTACTTCACGATCCTCTGGGCGTACTCCTGTCTCCTGTCTATGAAAGTTATGGCCCTCTCAGCTCCGCCGAAATCCGGGTGATCATGTGCACCTCCCCCAAGGGTTGTGGTCCAGATCCTCTGTCCGTTGGGCTGCACTTCCCACACCTCGTATCTGAAATCCTCCCCAAGCCAACCGAGTTTCCAGCACGCATATGCGATGTCCTTGGCGACATAGGTGGCAGTACCATCCGACTTGATCAGGATCTCATCTGGGTTTGTCAGTTCCCTGAACTCGGGTAGCATGCTCACCTTGATGATCGTACAACCTGCATTCTGTCCCTCGCTTTCCCTGACCGCCATGCCCAGCTCGGTCAAGCGCTTGATGACCTTCTCAAGGAACCCATACCTGATTATGTCGGATTCCCAATTCAGCAGATCGAAATAGATCCCCAATTCCCAGCAAGTCTTGAGTTGTTCTTCGACGACTTTTTTTGAGAGTTCCTTGGCAAGTGTGCTTGCCTCGTTGTTCCCCTCCTCGATGAGCTTGAGTACTGACCTCCTCTTCTCCTCGATCGACGGATCGTGCTGCGAGCGCTCATTTACCTCCGCGTAGATCCTGCCGCAGTAGTGATCGTATTTCTCCCCTTCAGGAGGCGATAGGGGATATCCCAGGAACATGTGAGCGACGACGTTGTCGGCAACTTGAGCCCCGCTATCATCGATATAGTTCACAACCTGCACATCGTGGCCCCTGAAGATCAGCAATCTCGATACAGCATCGCCGAGAAGGGAATTTCTGATAGTGCCCATGTGCAGGGCCTTGTTGGGATTAGAGTTGGTGTGTTCGATGAGTATCTTCTTCCTATCAACGGATATCGAGCCGTACTCGTCTCCCCGCCTTCTGACCTCCTCAACTATGCCGTTGAGATATTCCCTCCCCTTCACCCATATGTTCAGGTATCCTCCGCCAGCGACCTCAAACCTATCTATGAGGACCAGATCGGAGCCAGATATGTTGGCGAGGATTCTCTCCGCCGCCTTAACGGGACTGATCCCGAGGAGCTTTGACGCCTCGAATGCCACAGATGTGGAAAGGTCTCCCATCGTTGTATTGGGCGGTGGCTCAAGTTTAGGATGAAGCTCGATATTCAACTTCGATAGAGCTGCCTCTATGGCCCGTCGCGCCTCATCCATCAGTTCTAGGAAAGCCATGAGCCACGCCTTGCGATGTATAACCGAGATGATTTATATTTGGCGCTCCTGAGCACGGCCTCGGATTCTCCTGCTAACAGTAGTGATACCTGTAATTGCCGATACCAAAGCATACTCATGGGGCGTTTAATTCGAGCTACATGAGTCCTCTGCCTTGCGATCGCCTGTGTGAGTGGGCTCTAATATTGGCCCAGAGAACCATCGATCCTCGTCGAGTCATAGGCAGCCTTGAAGGCCTTGAGGGCTATGGGCAGGGAGACTACTATGAAGATCGCGAGCTTCACGATGTCCTCAGCCACCATCGGGGAGAAGATCGTAGCCTCAACCGTCAGGCAGCGCCTTATCCCGTCGAGGGAATAGGTCAGCGGGAAGATAGCCCCTATCCACGAGATCTGCGACGGCAGGAGGTTCAGAGGGTAGAGCACCCCCGAGAAGAGCTGGGTCAGCCAGGAGAAGGACCAGACTATCGGATCTCCCTCCTTCACCTTAAGGATCAGGGCCGCGCTCAGGATCCCGACGATCATGTGGCTCGTTATCAGCAGTATCGTCATCACTGCAGCCGATAGGATCGATCCCAAGTTCGTGGTGATTTTCACGCCGATAGCTTCGCCAACAAGCAGTGCGGTCACGAGGAAGTAGGAGCCCATAATGAACCTGAAGACCGATTCACCAAGCAGAAAGGTCCTGAATCCCGTTTTTGACGAGAGGATTGTCTCCATCGTTCCATCCCACTGCTCCCCACGGATGCTCTCCGAAAGGGTCGAGACCGAGGAGAAGACATACTGCTGAAAGGCCACGCCTATCACAGCAAATGTCAGATAGTCTGTGCCATAGCCCGCTGCCTCCAGGCTCGTGGTAGTCACTATCTTCGAGATGAAGTAGTACGACACCACGAACATGAGGGTCCCAAGGATGTCTATGGAGACCCAGAGCTTGTATGTCCACCAGGTCCTGAAGTCCCTGACAACAAAGGCATATACCTTTTCGAGAACGCTCGCCTCTCTTCCGCTCACTGGCACCTCCTTCAGGAAGTTGATGAGCTCCGGCGTCTTCATATCTCTCCCCCCTAATATGTGGCCATCGTCCCATTCTTCCTTATCACGTTGTACCCCCGCTGGAGGACCTTAAGGCCGATCGGGAGGAGGACGACGGAGAAGATGATGAGCATGGTAAGGTCGAAGTATACATCGGGTGAAAGGATGGTCGCGCCGCCTATGAGTGACTTCCTCATGGCATCGAGGGCGTAGGTGTAGGGGAACATCCTCGCCATCCAGTACACGATCGGGAACTGTTGCAGCAGCTCAAGGGGATAGAGGACGCCGGAGAGGAATTCGTTCAGTCCTGCCAGTATGAACGTGATCGGGTCACCCCGCTTGTACACCATGACTATCCCCGCGGTCATGAACCCGATGGCCTGATTCGCCACGATCATGAGGAGAAAAGTTGTGACGGTTGTCGCGATGGTGTAGACGTTGATCTGCAGAGTGACTCCCAGGGCGAACAACCCGACCGCGAACGTCCCAAAAAGGGAGATAAGGCTGATAAGATATCCCCTTATCGTCTGCCCGATGAAGTACACGCCCATCTTAATCTGCGTGACAGCAACGGTCTCGAGGGTCCCACCTCTGATATCATGCTGTATAATGTGACTGAGCCGGCTCAGGCAGATCCACAGGTATTGCGATGTTGCCACGCCCACTAGAGCAAAGGCGATATAACTCTGGCCATACCCTCTGCTCGAAAGTTGGGTGGGATCGACTTGAAGCCCCATGAAGAAGTACATGAAGATCGATGCAGCCATACTCAGTAAATCCGTTATCACCGAATACTTGTAGGAGAAGAAGATCATGAGGTTCGCCCATACCACCGCATAGATCTGGCGAAAGGTCGACTTCAGCCTGGGAGCCTCCTCCCTGAAGAGCCCTAGAAGTGAAGAGACGCTCATGTCGATTTCCTCGTCAGCTTCATGTAGACATCCTCCAGAGTCGGCAGGGCGCGCTGTATCGAGATCACATTGAGCCCCTTCTCCTGAAGGAATTCGGGCAACGTCGCTATCGCCTTTTGCTCATCTTCAACCTGAACCTGTATGAGGCTGTAATCCTCGCCGATCTCTGTCTTAACGACCTTCTGGACCCCTTCAAATCCTTGGAATAGGTCAAGTATCTTCGCATCGGCGATCTCCGATATCCTCACCTCAACGGCCTTGATCTCCTTCGTAATCTCGCTCAGTCTGAGGGGGGTATCTATCGCCACGATCTTCCCCGAGTTCATTATCGCTATCCTCGTGCACAGGCGTTCCACCTCGAACATGTTGTGGCTTGTGAAAAGTATCGTCCTTCCCAGGTCGGTACTGAGGGCCTTGAGCAGTTTCCTGGTCTCTACGGCCGTTGCCGCGTCCAATCCAACAGTCGGTTCGTCCATCATGAGTATGGGCGGATTTGGGAGTAAAGTCCTGGCGAGCATTACCTTGACTTTCATGCCCGTCGAGAAATCCTTTACGAGAGTGCTGGCTTCCTCCGTCATATCGAAGAAATCGAGTAGCGCATCTATCCTCTTCTCAGCAAAATCTGGAGGTACGTTCTGAAGGGAGGCATAGAAGCGGAGGTTGTCCCTGGCACTCAGCCTCCAATAGAGGGCCCTCCCTCCGGTCTCACCGTGCAGCCAACCGATGCTGGCTCTGACTTTCTCGGCTTCTTTAACGATATCGAAGCCATTGACCAATGCCCGCCCCTCATCCGGAAGGATCAGGGTGCAGAGCATCTTGATCAGGGTAGTCTTTCCAGCCCCATTGGGTCCGAGCAGGCCAAAGAGCTCGCCTTCCTCCACCGCTAGATCAATACTGTCCACTGCCGCGAATGGCCTCTTCTTGCCGTCATCTTTCCTCTGAAACCTTTTTGTGAGGCTCAGCACTTCGATTGCATTCATACTGCTAACCCATAAAGGTGGAGGTTTGCTATACTTCCTTCTATAACACAACTGGAATGTTAGGGGTATATCTCCATTTCTTTCAAAGGCCTAGCTAAAGATTCGCAGAAGCTTTTGATATAGTTCTCCTCGATCCTTCATAGATCTGCAAGCTCATTGTAGTTGCTGGAGAATTCTGCAGTCATGAACTGATATTCTACGATATGGGGCAAAGGTTTACCCTCCCTGCTGATGAAGGATCGAAGTCCGACACATTCAGTCGAGTAAAGTCATTCAGCTGCGAATTCTAGGCCAGTGTCATCACAGGAGATGGTCGATCTCAAGTTGCTGGGAATATGGCCTTCACGTATCTCTCGAGGTCGAGCAAGGATGCTGCTGCCCTACCGGCCATGTCCATGGCTGGAGCGGGCCAGATCCCGAAGAAGACCACCAGTGCCGCAATGGCGCACATCGGGATCAGCATCGTGAGAGGGGCTTCCTTAACTCTCACTTTCCCCTCCTCGTTCGATTTCGCAAACACCGTCTGAAGTACCCTCAAGTAGTAGACGACAGAGAACGCACTGTTCAAGATCCCGGAGATGGCCAGAATCGGTTCGCCCGCGCTAAAGGCCGACGTGAAGAGGATGTACTTGCTCACGAAGCCGTTGGTGAAGGGGATACCCCCTAGGCCGAGGAGGGAGATCGTGAGCGCGAAAGTGGTTATGGGCATATACTTGCTGATCCCCCTCATCGAATTCAGGTCCCTCGACTCTATCCTGTAGATGATAGCTCCCGCGGAGAGAAAGGCGAGCCCCTTCATCAGTGAATGATTGAAGATGTGGAGGAACGCCCCCTGAAGGCCGTATCCAGTTCCCACTGAGACCCCTATGAGCATGTATCCTACCTGCGCGATGCTCGAGTATGCAAGAAGCCTCTTGAGGTCCCTCTGGAGGAGGGCCGTGAGATTGGCCACCGTCATCGTCGCTATCGCAATTGCTCCCAAGGGCAAGGCGAAGATCACGGGATCGAAGAGAAGGCGCAGCACCCTCACGAGCCCATATAGCCCAGTCTCTATGATTATGCCTGAGAGAAGGGCGCTGACCGGACTCGGAGCCTCTGGGTGCGCATCGGGCAGCCATGTGTGAAGCGGGACGATGGCGGCCTTCACCCCGAAGCCCACGACCAACATAGGGAATACCAATTGCAACCAGGGACTCGGCGACCCTGTGTGGAGTGCCAAGGCCAGTTGCGCGAAGTTGAGCGTTCCAGACATGCCGTAAAGAAAGGACATCGCCAGGAGGATTGTCGAGGTGCCGAAGGCACTCATCACAAGGAACTTGAACCCAGCCTCAATGGAAGTTGGCTGGTCCTTCCTGAACGCGACTAGGGCATACGATGTTATCGACATCATCTCCCAGAAGACGTAGAGCGTGAAGAAGTCGCCGGAGAAAACTACGCCGACAACTCCCGCGATCATGAAGCCCAACAAAACGTAATATTGAGTCAGTCCCGAATCCTTCTCCATGTACTTAATGGAATAGATGGCACAGAGCAAGGCCAGGGAGATGGCCGTGATGGCCATCAATATGCCCAACGAATCAATCTCAAGGCAACCGGCGAGAGGGGGAGATGAGAATGAGATCACAGTTATCCCCTCGAAAACATCTGAATAAAGGGGCAGCAGCAAGAGCAGTGCTATAGAGAATGAGAGGACCACGAAACACTCCCGTAACCTTTGAATGCCAAGCCTCTCACCCAAGTAAGCTGCGACTGGCGTCAGAACTGAACTGACTAGCAACATGTCGAGAGCCGATGTGAACATCCTCACCACTTCAACCTCTTCAGCTCTCTGACGTCCAGTGTCTTGTAATGCCTGTACGCGCTCACCACCATGGCAAGTGCCACAGCTATGATGGAACCTCCGATGGCGATCGATATCACCACGAAGGAGTGCCCCAGGGGATCCACCGACAGTACTCCTTCCGGAGATAACCTCGTGGACAAAGCTATGAAACTGAGATTGGCTGCATTCGCGAGTATCTCGATCCCGATGACGAGCTTTATCATGTTCCGCTTCGTGACCAGACAGTATACGCCTACTGCGTACAACATTAATGCGCCACCAAGATAGACATTTACCGAGAGCATTACTCCTTCTCCCCCTCATCCCTGAGCATGCTTATGCAACAGGCCGCGGCTGCGAAGAGGACGAATGCCTGTGCTACAAGGTCCAAGCCCCTGTAATGCCACATGAACGAGCTCACCTCCTGTCCTATGCTGGGGGAAGAGCTCTCTATGGCTTGTCCCGCGTTCGTGGTCTGCAGTATGGCCGATCCGCTAATGTTCAGCAACAGGATGATCGCCAGAAATACGATCAGGGTTGCAGAGAAAATGGTGTACAGCTCCCTCTTCATTTTTTCTCCCTCACCGTTAACATGATAGCGGCCAGAAATAGAACCATTACCGCTCCGCCATAAACGAGCAGCTGGAACACGGCCACATAAGGTGCTGATAGTAACCAGTAGATACCGGCAATCGAGACGGCCATCGCAGCCAAGGATATGGCCGACTGGAGGAGGTCTTCTAGTTCAACTGTCAGGATCGATAGGAGAATGCTCAGACCTATTAGCGCGATCTCCAGAATCTCATACATCGGACTCGCCATTGATAGTTATGTGGAATGGGTCATCGCCCTCCCCTCGTCTTAAAAGCCTTCTCATGAGGTGCTTTGTATACGAGCTGGCATTTTTCACGTAGGGGAGTGGGCAGCTGTCTGGTCTGGCCTAGCTGTGGGATCTAATGCTCTCCTAGAGCCCCCACATCGGCAGACTGGGTTCATGATCTGACTGCGTGCACCCCTTCTTCAATCGAGCGTTCTAGTAAGCGAATCAAGGCGATCCAGACGCAGCTCCTGACTTAACGAATATCTCCGGTGATGCTCGTTACTCTATGTTTTTGAGATGTCAAAGACTTATAAATAATGGATTGGTAAACGTCCAGATGCGGGATAATCAGATTGTTTGATGTCGTGGTTGCTGCGCTGATTGCCCTATTGGCTGTCTTGCTCATCTACCTGATTGGTGGAAAGATCTCAGCCAAGGGCCGAAAGACGAGCGGCAAGCTGAGCCCCTATGCCAGCGGAGAGGATTTCCCATCGGAGAAGCTTCAAGTGAACCTCGAGAGCTTCTTCCTATACGCCATTTACTTCCTTGTCTTTGACGTCCTGGCGTTCGTATTGGCGACTTCCATGGGGGTATTTTCGGCCGGGTCCCCAGCATCGCTCCTCATCTTTCCTCTGGTCTATGCGGCTATCGTACTCGCCGCGATCGAGCTCATTCCACCGAGGAGGAGGTTAGGATGAACCTTGTCAAATGGGCCAGGACCCATTCCCCTTGGCTAGTTCACTTCAACACGGGCGCATGCAATGCATGTGACATCGAAGTGGTAGCGGCCCTCACCCCGAGATACGATCTCGAGAGGTTCGGGGCTTTGCTGAGGGGTTCTCCCAGACACGGTGATGTCCTCGTCACCACAGGCCCTGTGACTAGGCAGGTGAGGGATAGGATCGTGAGGATCTACGAGCAAATGCCCGAGCCCAAGTTCGTCGTCTCCGTCGGCTCATGCTCCATCACCGGTGGCGTCTTTCAAAAATGCTACAACGTCCACGAGGGCATTGACAAGTTGATACCCGTGTCAGCCTACATCCCCGGATGCCCACCAAAGCCGGAGGCCATCATAGACGGAGTTGCAAAGTTATTGGGGAAGCTGAAGGAGGGATAGCGTTGCCAGATCCTTCGAGTATAGCAGATGTTCTCAAGGAGAAGCTCGGTGCGGAATCGGTCTTGGAATTCAAGGCTCAGAGACAGAGAAGGGCTTATGTCACTGTAGGGCCCGCATTCATCAAAGATGCGATTAGAATCTTGATGGAGGCAGGATTCAAGCACCTGTCAACCATAACAGGCCTGGACACAGGTAGCGAAATAGAGGTGATCTATCATCTCGGCGACTACTCTAACGTCGTCTCTCTGAGGACGAAGCTGCAACGGGACAGCCCTGAGCTTCCGAGTTGCATTGATCTTCTACCTGGCGCATCCCTCTATGAGAGGGAGGTTCACGACTTGTTGGGCGTCAACTTCAAGGGGCATCCTGATCTCTCCCCTCTGGTCTTGCCAGAGGGCTGGCCAAGCGGCCTATATCCACTGAGGAAGAATCACACCATAGAGGACATCACTAAGAGGCTCGATGCGCCGTTGAATGAGGGGGGCCAGCCATGAGTAAAGGGACGAGTTTCGAGATCCCTATCGGTCCTCAGCACCCAGCCTTGAAGGAACCTGAATCCTTCACCTTCGTCGTTGATGGCGAGAACGTCGTCGATGTGAAGCCTAGAATCGGTTATAATCATAGAGGCATAGAGAAGGCCCTGGAGGCCAGGACCTATCTCCAGAACCTCTACCTCATCGAGCGCGTATGCGGGATATGCTCACACGCGCATGTCTTCTGCTACTCTCAAAATGTTGAGGAGGCGGCCGGTATAGAGGCACCTCCCAGGGCTAAATACATAAGGACCATCGTGGCAGAGCTGGAGAGGATACACAGCCACCTTCTCTGGGTCGGAATAGCTGCACATGAGATCGGTTTCGATACGCTCTTCATGTATGCTTGGAGGGACAGGGAAGTTGTGATGGACCTACTCGAGTTAATCTCCGGTAACAGGGTGAACTACGCGATGAATACCATTGGGGGCGTGAGAAGGGACATCCAGTCGGATGTCGCAGAAGAGGTGAGGAAGGGGCTTCAGAAGCTAGAGGAGAGGGCCAAATACTACACGGGCATCTGCACGAGTGAGCGAACGATCCTCAGGAGGGCAGTCGGAGTTGGCATCTTAAAGCCCGCTGATGCCCTAACCCTCAGCGCCGTAGGACCGACCCTAAGGGCCAGCGGCATAGGACGGGATATCAGGAGGGATGACCCGTATGGAGCTTACGATGAAATACCATTCAATGTCATAACCCATGATGGATGCGATGTCGCCAGCCGCGTAATCGTGAGGTTGGGCGAGACCTTGGAAGCGATAGGCATCGTGCGATACGCCCTGGAGCATCTGCCCGAGGGCGAGATAAAGGTCAGGGCCCCGAGGACTGTTGCGTCAAATGAGTCCGTTAGCAGGGTTGAGGCCCCCAGGGGTGAGCTTATCCACTACATCAGGTCCAACGACACCGACAAGCCAGAAAGGTACAAGATCAGATCTCCAACCCTTGGGAACATCCTCTCCGTCTGCAAGATGCTGGTCGGCGGCTACGTCGCGGACATCCCCATCGTATTGGCTGCGATCGATCCTTGTTTCAGCTGCACGGACAGGATGGCCTTCGTGGACATCGAGGGTGAAAGGGAATGGCATATGACCGGCGAGGAGCTCAGGAGATATGGCATCAAGTGGTACGAGGCAAAGGGATGACGATGAGTGGGGAATTACTCCAGCTGGCTGAGATCATCATCTACCCCGGCATTATATTCATATTTTTGGTGAGTTTCCTCTACGAGTGGATTGACAGGAAATTCTATGCCAGGCTTCAGAACCGATACGGCCCCCTCTATACGGGACCAAGCGGCATCCTCCAACCCTTCGCAGATTTCATCAAGCTACTGGCCAAGGAGGACATCGAGCCAGAGGCCGTCGACAGAGGCGTATTCAGGACGACGCCGATACTTATCCTCTTCATCCCCCTCTTGGGGACTTTATTGATACCCATCAGTGGATTAAGCGCCGTTGTCCACTTCGAAGGGGACCTAATATTCCTTGTCTTTCTGCTAACGCTCATAGCGATCTCGATATTTCTGGCCGGTTGGAGCTCGACGAATCGCTTCAGCACGATCGGTGGAGTACGCGCTGCACTGCAGATGATAAGCTATGAGATCCCGTTGACGTTGGTCCTCATCAGCCCGGCTATATTGGCCGGAAGCCTGTCCATCACGGGGATTGTGCTCTGGCAGTCCGCTAGGTACCCGCTGATCATATTTCAACCAATCGGCTTCGTTGTTGCCGTCATCTGTTTTCTAGCAGAGCTTGAGAGGGTTCCTTTCGATATCCCCGAGGCCGATACGGAGATCGTCGCAGGTTGGATGACCGAGTTCAGCGGGAGGAAGTTGGCCCTTCTCCGCCTTTCCAGAGATGTGGAGACAGTGCTTGCGGCTGCCCTCCTGTCGGCAGTGTTCCTTGGAGGGCCAGCTGGACCGGGACCGCCTGAGCTGGCTTTATTCTGGTTCTTCCTGAAGATGACGGCAGTTGCCCTGATCTTCACAAATATGAGAGCATTATTCGCAAGGCTCAGAATAGACCAGATGATGAACACTTTCTGGAAGTATATCCTCCCCCTCTCTCTGGCTCAGGTGTTCCTCTCGGAGCTTATATCGCTCTTCTTGATCTAGGAGGCCTTGAAAGACATGTCGATGGAAGGAGAACTGCTGAAGTCATTGTCGAAGAAGCCCATAACACTACGCTACCCATATGAGAAGGCTGCCCCACTCAAAGGTTTAAGGGGAAAGCACTCGTGGGACCCCGCGAAATGCACTGGCTGTGGCATGTGCGCCCGTGTCTGTCCGGCATTCGCGATCGAGATCTTTGGTAAGGGGAAGGAGGCCGAGTTAAGGGTCCACCTTGACAGATGCACCTTCTGTGGTCAATGTGAGGAGAGCTGCGCTCCAGGTGCCCTTAAACTGACACCTGAGTACGAGCTCGCGGCCTTCAGTCATGAGCAGATGGTCATAGACTTCAAGAGACCCAATGGCCCTCCCCAACAGACTTGATCTTCGTGTGTCCATAGTATTCCCACCCGAGGATGGATAATGGATGGCGCGGGGGGAATTGGCCTCATGGCTTTCAGGGGCCGAGAGAGTTGTGGTCGTTGGAGTCGGCAGTCCAATCCGAAGCGACGACGCCGTGGGCATCGCCATTGTTAAAGGGTTGAAGGGGAAGGTTCCAAGGAATGTGAAGCTCCTTGTCTGTGAGACGTCACCTGAGAGCTATACTTCAACGATAAAGCGAAGTCGTCCGACTCACGTTTTGATCATAGATGCGGCGGATGTTCAATCCAGCCCTGGATCTTCACAGCTTGTCGATCCGAAGAGGACAATAGGTACGATGATCTCAACCCACACACTTCCGCTGAAGATATTCTCAGAATATATAGAGCAGGTGACGGGAGCAAGCGTTCGGCTTCTCGCCATTCAGCCGGAGAGCATAGACTTTGGAACAAGCATGACGGATACCGTAAGGAAGGCAGCTTCGGAAAATTCGAAAATCCTGATCGATGTATTCCACAAGCTCTTTGACGTGCAAGGCCAGAATGGACGTTAGAAGTCGCACGGAATAAAACTATGAATTTCGAAGAAGTAAGCGTATTCCACTAGACCGAAAAACTTATACAAAACTAGTTTGAACTTAATCATTGGGTCGGTAGTCCAAAGGTTAAGATGCCACTCTCACACCCACCAAGAGTGAAAAGAGTGAATAATAATTCGCGTGGTATGGAGACTGCAGGTTCGAGTCCTGCCCGACCCACTTATTTTATAAATATAGCATAGTCCAATTTACCTACAGAGCTTCTAGCCAGTTGATAAGGCCATTTATTGAAGTAAAATAAAATAAAATTTGAAGTAATTTTAAAAGTTAAAAGTTAAAGTTAAAAGTTAAAGGTTTAAGTTTCACCTTTAACTTTCACAATTCAATTCGAGTAGGATCACGATACAACGCTCGTATAAAACGACCAAGTGAGGTCTCGCGAACAACCTCTACGCCTTCCAGCGCCACTTGCAACGCCTGAGAACAGCCATCCTATGTTGGCACCTTCTTCCTTCTCTCTTATTGTGGAGCTACCATCTACACTCCTTTCTCTTTTGGGCTTGCTCGAGGTCGTCGCTTTCACACGCCTTGTCTCCGATAACTTTGTTTCAACGAACCTTGCCTCAAGTGCTGACTCGACCAGATTGGCTTTATGCAGGTGAAAGCATGTCGAAGGCGGAAGTACCTATCAGGCTAATCCTGGCAGCAGGCACCGATGCGCAAATCCGAGGATACCTTTCACCACCTCTCCAGACTACTTCCTCAGCCATCTAGACTAGGAATTAGGTAGTAATGGAGGGGCCGCTCCTGGGATTCCCAGAGGGGTAAACCCACTTCGGACTGCTGGTCCAAGCGCTTAGGCTTTCGACTCCCAGCCAATTCGCCCGGTGAGCTCATCAAGCTCAGCCAACTGGCTCCACAGGCCAGAGCGCTACCAAGCTACGCGTTTGGAACTCTACGCTAGAGCGGCCACAGCTTCAGCACCATTCTCAAACTCTAATAGCTCTTTCTTTCATTCGTTTAAATGAATGCTCCGCCATGAGTGGGTTTCCATTGGGTTCTGTATAGTTAAGGCACGTGCCTCAAACGCTTCTCAAGGAATGGTCAAGAAATGACAGGTTACACACACAGCTTAAGATCTCGGAAGTTTACCATTTCGTCCTTCACAATTATCTACCAAGTTTTTCTCTCTGCATTTGTCATCTCTCTGCAAACTGATAAGTGGGCACGAAGGGTTACTACTCCTATAAGGCCATACAGAGGATATACCCGCTAACAAACAGAGGTTCAACTAACTGTATACAGTAAGGTTAAGAGGCAAAATACGCAGCCAATACACGAGGAAGAATGGCAGCAAATTTGATTGTCTTTGTGCCCCTAGCGGGCTTGGCATCAATCGCGATTGCACTCGTCCTATATGGTTACGTTATAAAAAGAGACCCTGGAACAGAAAAAATGCAGCAAATAGCGGCAGCCATAAAGGAAGGAGCTCACGCGTTCCTCCAAAGGCAGTATCAAACGCTGGCCATCTTCGGGGCTATAATGGCCCTTCTTCTTTTCATCTTCCTTCCTAAGCCGTTCTTCAACGGAGCACACCTGGCAATGGCTTACGTCATAGGGGCCACATGTAGCGGAATGGCTGGATACTTTGGTATGGAAGTGGCGGTCAGGGCAAATGTCAGAACCGCGCAGGCAGCAAGGAATGACCTCACCAAGGGATTTTCGGTGGCATTCTATGCAGGGGGTGTCATGGGACTTTTGACTGTTGGGCTGGCCCTCTTCGGCATGGGCGTCCTCTACTACGTGCTGGGTGATCCGGAGGCCATACTCGGGTACAGCTTCGGGGCATCATCGATAGCGTTATTCGCGAAGGCGGGAGGGGGCATATATACTAAAACAGCTGACATCTCGGCCGACCTAGTAGGGAAAGTGGAAATAGGGATACCGGAGGACGACCCGAGGAACCCAGCAGTCATAGCCGATAACGTGGGCGACAATGTTGGGGACGTGGCTGGAATGGGCGCGGACCTCTTCGACTCGTATGTGGCATCAATAGTCGCGGCCATGATACTCGGAGCCGCAGCGCAGCACTTCTACGGAGGAATAGCGGCAATCCTGCCCATGCTTTACGCGGCGGCAGGAATAATGGCCTCAATTGTGGGAATGTTTTTCGTGAGGGTGGGAGAGAGGGGAAATCCTGGAGCATCTCTGAATAGGGGAACTTACGCGACCACGGCGATCTTCGCAGCCCTTACGTTCCTCATCACCTACATGAACGATGTTGACATGGGAATATGGTATGCGACAATGGCCGGGCTGGTCTCTGGCGTGATCATCGGGCTGATTTCTGACTACTACACCTCGATAGACAGGCCCCCAGCCCAAAGGACAGCCGAAGCGGCACAGACTGGGGCGGCCATCAGCGTCATCACGGGGTTGAGCTACGGATTCCTCTCCGTCCTTCTACCACTGATAGGGATAGCAATAGCTTCGATCGTCGCTTATGCCTTCGCTGGCCTCTACGGAATCGGGATCGCTGCAGTGGGGATGCTCTCCATCACCGGGATGATAGTAAGTGCAGATGCTTACGGGCCGATATCGGACAACGCCAAAGGAATAGCGGAGCAATCAGGATTAGGAGAGGAAGTCATAGCCGTAGCGGACAAGCTGGACGCAGCTGGGAACACGGCCAAGGCGATAACCAAGGGATTCGCCATCGGAGCAGCAGGACTGACGGTGATTGCGCTACTGGCCGCATACGCGGAGATAGTCGACATACAGGTCTTCAACCTTATGGATCCCTTTGTACTCGCTGGAGCGCTGATAGGGATAGCGATGCCGCCAGTATTCTCAGCCATGATCATGCTCGGAGTGGGAAGGAATGCCCACAGGATGATCGAGGAGATCAGGAGGCAGTTCAATACGATACCCGGAATAATGGAGGGGAAGAACAAGCCCGACTATGCTAAGTGCGTTGACATTGCGACGAAGGGGGCCATTAGGGAATTGATTCCGCCATCGCTTCTCACCATAATCATGACGCTAGGTGTAGGGTTCGTGCTCGGGAAAAATGCCCTGGGAGGGTACCTCGCGGGCTCCATCTTCACAGGTCTAGTGTTCGCCCTTTTCATGGCTAACGGTGGCGGATTGCTTGACAACGCAAAGAAATACATCGAGGAGGGCCATTACGGCGGCAAGGGTAGCGATGCGCACAAGAACGCGGTAGTGGGGGACACAGTGGGCGATCCGCTCAAAGACAGCGCCGGACCTTCCTTGAATACCATGATAACGGTCATGTCGCTTGTCGCTTCGATATTCGCACCATTATTCGCTCTGTTCTCTCTCTTAGGTTGAAACAACGCTTATTGGTTTAAAGAACGGAGGCATGCATGTAATAAATCCAGGAATGATTTTGAGAAGTCAAGAGTAACATAAAGGGAAAATTATTCAGTTGTTTATACTGAAGCCCGATTCAGTATGTGCACCATACAACTGATGGACCTTCTGGTCTTCTTGAATAGAAAGGGTTAACCGCACCTCAGCCATATTGGTCCTTAACAAGTACTTGCCGAGGTATTTGCATGCTGATAATCAGATGCGCGACGATGAGTGACTTGGGTGCATTAACCGAGATTTATAACGAGGCGATACTTAGGACCGTAGCCACTTTTGACACCAAACCCAAGACGGTTGAGGAGCAGAAGCCCTGGTTTGAAAGTCACGATTCTAAACACCCCATATTTGTCGCAGAACTGGATAGCGTAGTTATTGGTTGGGCATCCCTGAGCAAATGGTCAGATAGGTGTGCGTACTCGGACACGGCCGAAATCTCCGTCTACGTGAAAGAGGACCACAGAGGAAAAGAGATAGGTAAAAAACTCATGCACGAAATACTAGATCAGGGTCAGAAGGAAGGCTTACACACCGTCATCGCCCGCATTGCAGAGTTCAATGAGGTGAGTATTCATCTACACGAGGTCTTCGGGTTCCAACATGTTGGAACTATGAGGCAAGTTGGACGCAAATTCGGAAAACTATTGGATGTCCAACTCATGCAGAAGATATACGAGTCTTAATCATTTGCCGTTGAAATTTATGGGAATTTTATCACTCATTCGCATCCTATACTTATGACATGACCGTGAGAAATTCGTATCGCAAGTAATTCCTGAATGGACTAGACGACTGAAGAGAAGGATAGAGGGATACCAAGGATATCCATATAAGTTGAAAAGAGGTGAAAACGCATTTTACAGGTCTAACTATGTCAGGCTTCAGTTTCTTTGTGCTCGGGGACATTCATTATCTGAAGCCCAGGTTCCATTCACCTGGTGTCGAGGTGGATTACTATCGTTGGACTCGTTTTCATACTATACGACCTATGCTTCAGGAGATAAAGGGGCTATCACGGAGCATAGAACCTAAGCCCAGTTTTCTCTGCCAGATAGGCGATTTAGTCGATGGGGGGAGCAGGGAGTCTGGCTTAGGAAACAGTTGACCCGACCTGATCCTGAACACATCTTCATCTTCAGTCATTTGCCCCTCTTCCTGGTTGCCAGACCCAATTTTACAAGCACAATCTACGCGAGACAGGTTGCATTCATTTTGATGAAGCATCCTGTGGATGCGTATTTCTGTGGGCACACCCATAATTATAGCACAATAGTCTACAAGGGCAAGGATGCACGGATAACTCAGATTATGGCATGCTGTGTTGGAATACCCATGGGCAGACCTAGACCCAAAGCCTGGGACAAGTTACGCGAATATTCGATCCGAATGGATAAAGACTGGGGCTGGGTATTCCGTGGTGTAAACCCAAGCAAACCTGTGCCTCTAGAGAAGATAACCAAACTTCTGATTCCACCATCCAACCTCTCGTATTATTGGGGCTACCTTGAAGACACGGCTCCTAGTTACTATCTATAGTCAGTAACATAAGTTTTAAAAATAACCTGCATAGGTATCCTGTACGGTATCATGACAGGCATTACTTTAGAGGAGCTGAGGAGCGCCTATGAGCGGGAGGGGGACCAGAAGGTGAAGGAGA
>Ga0315282_10007308_pt1 | contig 18193 bp, 16 predicted proteins | sample YL17G07_20_MG_FD_203693 | JGI IMG/M metagenome (GOLD analysis project Ga0315282, IMG submission 203693) | Sediment microbial communities from Yellowstone Lake, YNP, Wyoming, USA - YL17G07_20 | ecosystem: Environmental > Aquatic > Freshwater > Lake > Sediment | place: USA: Wyoming | collected...
CATCTCTTTTGTGATCAGCCATCTGATTGTCATGTTTTTGGCGCCTTCTTCAACTCTTTTCGCTTCAACATCTTGGTAGTTGATTATCTTCATGTTTATCATCAGAATGGCGGAAACGTAACCAAAAATGTTTAAAAGCATTTCCTTTCTTACCGGGCACCACAGATTAGCGCGCGCTGCTAGTCGGCAAGATTGTAAACAGCCTTGAGATCACTATTCCAAGGGTAATGACCGACACATTAAAAATCCGAGAAGGTGACACCTTAGGCGTACAACTTATGGACGGAGAGATCCTAATTCAGAAAGTCATAGAGGGGGAAAAGAAGGCTAGTGGGTAGGTGTATATCGAACATATCAAGCAAGTTTATATTAATTTATCGAATAGAACGCATCTATTTAGGAGTAGAGAATTCCTGACAGCAAGGCAGGCTTCGGATATTGGGTTTTCTCGCAGAAAAGTCTCTATGGAGGATCAGGCGTCATGTGTGGCATTTTTGGTGCCGTAGTGGAGACCGGGAAAGTAGCGCCGATGATTCATCAAGCACTGGAACGTCTCGAGTATAGAGGATATGACTCTGTGGGGGTGGCCACGATCGGGGTAAGCAGCCTCGAAATCAAGAAAGATCGTGGGACCATCAAGCAGGTAGACTCAAAATTGAAGCTTGACGACATGGACGGCAGCGTAGGCTTGGGACATACCAGGTGGGCAACTCATGGTATGCCCTCGATGGAAAACGCCCATCCCCTCCTCAGCTGCAAGAACGATGTAGCTGTTGTACATAATGGAATAATTGAGAACTTTCTCGAATTGAGAAGAGAGCTCGAGGCAAGAGGGCACATCTTCAGATCAAGAACCGATACGGAAGTCATTCCCCACCTCATTGAGGAGTACATGCATGAGGGTGAGGATTTCGCGGAATCTGTAAGACTAGCCGCCAAGCGGCTTGATGGATCGTTTGCATTTGCAGCGATCTCGTCCGCAAAACCTGGCGCAATGGTCTGCGTCAAGAAGGAGAGCCCGCTAGTAATCGGGCTCGGCGACTCGTCCAACTTTTGTGCATCAGACGTCTCCGCATTCCTACCTTTGACCAGAAGAGCTATGTTCTTAGAGGAAGAAGATCTGGCTGTAATTGAACCGAGCAAGATAAGCATCATCAATTTCAGAACTGGTCAAGCGGTTCAACGTGATGTTCAAAAAATCACTTGGAGTGCAGAGGGCGCTGCCAAAGGCGGGTACAATCATTTTATGCTTAAGGAGATACATGAGCAGCCTTTGGCGATAAGGAACGTCCTCAGAATCCAAAGCATTTACTACGATCTAATAGCTTCGAAATTGGATAACGCCAAGAAAATCTTTCTAATAGCCTGTGGCACCTCTTACCATTCTTGTCTTGCAGCATCATATCTCTTCACAAGATTGGCAAGACTCAACTCCCAACCAGTAATAGCATCGGAGTTCATCGAGCAGTATGGGCAGGACATTGATGAGGATACCGTTGTTCTTGCGGTCAGCCAATCTGGTGAAACTATGGATTCTCTCGAAGCAGTACGTTTCGCGAAGAGCAAAGGGTCCTACGTAATTGGCGTTACAAATGTTATGGGGTCAACTCTCACAAGGCTTTCTGAGGTCTACATCGGGCAGAACTCAGGGCCCGAAGTTGGTGTCGCTGCAACAAAGACTTTTACTGCTCAGGTTTCGGTCCTAACCCGGCTCGCTCTGGCCCTTGCTGAAAAGCGTCGAGCTCTTCCTGCTGATGAGCTGAAGGAGCTGAAAGAAGATCTGCTAAGGATTCCGGAGGCCATTGAGAAGACCCTTCTGACCGAAAGCAGGATCCGAGAACTTGCGAGGAAATACAAGGATAAACAGAGCTTCTGTTTTCTAGCCCGTGGAGTGAATGTGACCACTGCATTAGAGGCCCGGCTAAAACTCCTTGAACTTTCATACTTGCCCTCGCTGGCGTATCCGGCGGGAGAGAGCAAGCACGGCTTCATTGCAGTCGTCGAACAAGGCTATCCTGTAGTATTCATTGCCCCGAAGGATGAAACCCATCACAAGATCGTCGGAAATATCATGGAGATGAAGGCCAGGAAGGCGTCAGCAATCGGTGTTATAGAAGAAGGAGATGAGAAACTGAAAGGGATCCTTGATGACAGTATCGAGATGCCTGTGGGCTCCAATCTTCTTACACCTCTCAATTACATAATACCAATGCAGCTCTTTGCATACTGGGTTGCTGTTGAGAAGGGGCTAGATCCGGATAAGCCTCGCAACTTGGCAAAATCCGTAACAGTCGAGTAATCATGTGACTATGCGAAGTCCTAGAGAACACGGATCTCAGTAAGCTCGGCCGAAATAATAATCAAGTCTGCCTTCAAGATTCCTTGTTTTCGCGCGCGCTGGATAGCGCAAGGAGACGCCCTTGATATACATCTTGGATCTACATAGCATTCAAGTCTGGGGCGGTTGACTTCCCGATGATAGTGGTTCTCGCTGGCGGTGTGGGGGCAGCCAAATTCCTCCAGGGTTTCAGCAGGGTCCTCGAACGTGAAGACCTAGTTGTTGTTGCTAATACGGGCGATGACCTCGAGCTTTTTGGTCTTCACATCTCTCCAGACCTGGACACGATAATGTACGCCCTGGCCGGTCTTGTTGATCAAGATAGGGGCTGGGGTCTAAAAGACGATGCCTCCAATTTCCTGTCCATGATGAACAAATATGGGCTTGATACTTGGTTCAGGATTGGAGACAAGGATCTGGCGACTCACGTCCTGAGGACGTCTCTGCTTCGAAAAGGCCTGACCCTGTCAGAGGTTACAGAGAGACTGTGCAGTGCTCTAGAAGTGGAACACAGGATACTGCCCATGACTAATGACCCAGTGAGAACAAAAGTCGAGACTAGTGAAGGGACGCTGGATTTTCAAGAGTATTTTGTCAAGAGAGAATTCCAGCTAGATGTTAGAGGCGTCATTTTTGAAGGATCTGATTCTGCACGGCCAAATCCTGATGTGCTGGAGGCAATTGATGAATCAAGGGGGATAGTCTTCGCGCCCAGCAACCCAATCGTCAGCATTGGATGCATACTGTCAATAGAACGGATAAGGGATGCGATAAGAAGGTCTAAGGCGAAAAAGGTGGCTATTAGCCCCCTGATAGGCGGCAAAGCGATCCGGGGGCCTGCTGATAAGATGATGAGCGGCTTAGGACTTGAACAATCAAGCTTGGGTGTGGCATCAATCTACAGGGATCTGGTCAATACCTTCATCATAGATGATGAAGACAGGCAGCTGGCGGGACCGATTGAAAGGCTGGGCATGAGGGTGGTTGTCGCGAATACTCTGATTAAGACCTTGGATTCCAAGATGAAGCTCGGAGAGATCGTGCTTGGCGAACTTGCAGAGTGATCTCATGCGTCTTTGTGTTGTTATCCCGGTTAAGAGATTGTCCAGTTCCAAGGCCCGGCTGGCATCCCATCTCAGCTCAAGAGAGCGAAAAGATCTGACTCTCAAGATGCTCAGATCGGTCTTGAAAGCCGTACTCACTATGACCAGGGATGTCATCATAATTGGTTCAGACAAAGAAGTCAAGAAGACCTCAGAAGACCATGATGTAGTATTCGAACAGGACAGAACCTCCTCACTTAATGAGGCTGTTGGACAAGCCATCAAAAGAGCTATCCACAGAAAATTCGATGCTGTTCTTGTAGTGGCAGCCGATCTCCCTTTTCTTTCGAGTGTTGATCTGAGAAGATTGATGGAAGAATTAAGGGATGAGTCCGTAGTGATATGTCCATCGAAGGATTGTGGAACTAACGCTCTCTTCCTCAGTCCACCACAATCGATCGGGGTACGATTCGGGTCGCATAGCCTTGTGAGTCACCTTAAAGCGGCTATGGGAAGCAGAAGGAAGTTCAAGATCTTCTGGTCGTCAGGTCTGTCATTCGACGTGGACACTCCAAGAGATCTAAAAGTAGCTGCTCAACGCGGAAAGAAGTTGCACGCACTGTAAGCGCGCGCGGTATTGCTCATTCGACGGTTCCGGCAGGCGCTAGAATAGCGTCGACAATTCTTCTCTTCTTGATAAGATCCATCAGAGCTGCAATCACTACAATCTCAAACCAAGCCTTGCCCAGGATCAAAAGCACGATGTAGTCAGTGAAGGCCGAGGATATTTGAAGCGGCAGGAAAACCGTAGAGAGGTATCTTAGGACGATATATACCCAGATGCTTTCGGGGACGAATCCGAGGATGACGGCCAAGAAAGGCCGTAACTTCTTTGCGCACAAGCCGATGAACAATCCGGATAGACCCTTGCCAATAAAGAAGGCCACAAATCCGAGGAAGGGTCCTAACCATCCCAGCACTCCGAAGTAATAGAAAGGAGCCATGCCTACAAGTCCTCCTGTGATCATCCCCATAACGGGGCCAAGGTAAATTGCGACCACAGCGGTTGCGAGGTGTGAAAAGTCTAGTGCAACTTGGGGGTGGAAACTCCCAACATACGTCGAGATGAATGCCAAGATATTCCCAAGAGCCGCCATAGTGGCCACCAGGGCAAGGCTCTTGTTAGAATAAACACGCTGTCCTATTCTTACCATTCGGCTTACTCCAATCATATTTCTGGAATAGCGTATTTAAAATGAGATCAGGCTAGGCAGGGGGCGTTACGGGGTGACTACTCTCCTCTTCTGTCTATCACATCCCACGCTGAAGGGCCTGTTCCAATCAGTTTTACTGGTACGCTGGTCTCTTTCTCAATCTGCTTGATGAAGTCTTTGGCTTTGTCTGGGAGTTCTTCGAATCGGTTTACGCCTTGCGCTTCGGGTGAGATCAAGTCAATCTTGGTGACGGCCAGTTGCGTCGCACCGTTCAGCATAACCGCTCTTCTGGCGAGGTCAAAATCGAATGGCGCAGCTCTACGTTCCCTTCTGGTAACCGTTCCGTATTCGGTCCATCCCCTCTTTGTGACTTCTTCTTTGCTAAGCTGACCTTGAAGCTCTCCTTCACCGACTCGTGTCACGAAGGACTTGAAGACGACTGTGACATCCGATACCTTGGTCGGGCCAAGACCAATATCCGAACATATCGCAGCGGCACAGACGTCCTTGGAAGTGCAGTACGGGTAAGTTCCATGATAGAGCGAGAGGAAAGTTCCTTGGGTGCCCTCTATTAACACGTTCTTTCCAGCATCCAACGCATTGTTAACCTCCTTTGACACGTCGATCAGGTATCTCGATAACTCCGGGAATTCTCTTGCCATCTTTGCCACTCTTAGGACTCTGTCAGCGTTGCATGCTCCAACTCCACTCTTGGTCGAACCTACCTTCTTGGAGAGGTGGCTGGATCCCATCTCCGCCTGGATGTGCTTGCTTTCAATGACTGCACATTGGGGATCTATCCCAATCCTTCCCTCAGTCTCCGTGAGCGAGATCTCCTTAAGAAGGACGTTAGGATCTATGGCGACTCCGGGGCCGATTAGTAGTTTACATTCCTTGTATGGGAAGCCGCTTGGAACCATTCGGAGTGAGTAGGTCTTTCCTTCGAACTGTACCGTGTGTCCAGCGTTGGGGCCGACTCCGCCTCTTGCTATTACTGGTGGCTTGTCTTTCAAGGCTAGATAGGCAACAAGCTTTCCCTTACCTTCGTCGCCGAAGAATCCTCCAACAACTACGTTGCAGGGCATTCCAGTGCACCAAGACCACTTTGAAGAGGCTTAGCTCTAAAAGAGTTATTGTGTGCGCGCGCGAGCAGAACACAAGGCTTACATCCGTCGCTGAACCAAATTTGAGATTGGCATTGTGTCGTATCCCCATTTCTGTGGCTTTGCTACTTCTGTTTCTTTCAGCCAAAAACATGGCACCAACGGTTGAAGCGGATGCACAGACACAGTACACGATTCCTGTTAGCTGGCAGCTCCCTCCTGGTCAAGTCAATATTGCAGTTCCAGCAACCCCCGAATGGGCACACGACGCGGTGCTCGACGCCCTGAGAATTTGGAATGAGGCGCAGCTATGGGTCAAGGAAAAAATCTTCAAAACTGGGGAAGTATATATGTTCAGTGAATCCGCTTCTGGCACGGAAGTGCGATTTGTATATCGTGATCAGAGTGGTTGCGGGGCCGTACTTGACACTCCTAAAGGCAGAGTAATAAGCCTGCGACTAATGGACTCGTTCAACAAGACCATTTCCCCAGTTGTAGTCACAAGCTGCGCGGCACATGAACTGGGCCACATTCTGGGGTTAGGTCATACTTCAGTTCATCTTGACTTGATGAGCGGATTGGTGATTCCCGCTGCTCCGTCTACGTTGGACCTGTACGCTGTCCACTTACTCGCGGGCGGTTTGAAAGAGCGAACAATCGTCACTTTGCCTAGCGACATCACTTACGCACGTGCGCCCGTACCAATCCCTAGTTTCACGACGACTCATATTCAATCCTTAACTCCAACGCCTGCACCAACAGCAACTGACACTACGACTTCCACACCTGCTGTGACCCTAACACCAAGTCAACGAACCACCAATGCATTACCTACAATGAGCGTGCCCACGCTAGACGCCAACACTTCTGTCATATTGGGTGTGATGGTTTTTGTGATGGTCCTATCTGCTAGGGTGTTTCTTATTAGAAGAAAGAGCTGAATCAGAAGATCCTTCTACGTTTGAAAGACTAGAGAGAGAACAAGACGCCCTTAAGACTACCATCAATGCCATATCATATGGAATCTTCATCGAAGTAAACACTGAAGATAGAAGAGAAGACTTAGCAGCGGGCGCTGATATCTTCTTGAATTTCCTCGGCCAAGGTTTCTGGGGTTGTTACGTAATGACGAATTTTGATGCCTACTCTGTGTCTGGACAGTTCCGTTGAGAAGTAGAGCTCCTGTTCACAGTGACCTTACCCGCGCGGGGAAAAATCATATCCTCACCAAACCATAGCTTTGGTAGGTAGAAAACAATCAAAGAAAATCAAACTTTTACATGTAGAACCTCAATCTCACGGCAAAATTAATCAAAGCCTGCGGTAGAAAAATCAAACACACGGTGAAATTAATTAAAGCTACGGTCAAACAATCAAAAAGTAATCACAATCGACTCTTACATACGCGCGTGCAAAGTCTCTTAAGGATGAAGATCGATAATAATAAATCTCGTTTGCAATGAGACTGTTCATTCTAGTACCCCTCCTACTTTTCTCCATTTGCCTAAATCCGTTAATCGTGGAGCAAAGCGTGCGCGCGCAAACTCCTGACTTTGACATTTCCAGTTACCCGTTGAGTCGCACTGTAAATAACGGTTCATCAACCACCTATACGATTACCGTCTCCTCCCTGAATAATTTCAATTCGCCAGTTTCTCTATCTGTACCATCTTTGCCAGCGGGTTTGTCCGGAACGTTTAACCCTAGTTCTGTAACGCCTGCAGCAGGTGAATTTGCTCTATCTACACTGACAGTTGGTGCAGCTTCAACCACAGGAGCAGGCTCCTATAATATAACGGTCGTAGGGGTTAGCGGTAGTCTGACTCATTCGATCTTGCCAACACTGACAGTGCAAGTTGTGACTCCTACTCCAATATTCGTTACCATCAGGTTCGAAACAGTCCCAGCAAATACAGGAGGCATAACATTGGACGGCTCAAGCCGCACCGACGGAGATACACTGTCAAGGAATCCGGGAACATACGACATCACTGCAAATCCTGCTTCTGGATACACATTCACTAGATGGGAGACACAGGGTCCCGTATCTGTTGCCAATCCAAACGTGCCTTCGACTACTTGCACGATTGCAGCAGGCGGTATTCTAACAATGGTTCAAACATCATACGCTTCAACCCCGGAACCAAGAACAGGATGCCTCATTGCTACGGCGCTGTACGGGTCACCCTTACAACCTGAAGTTCAGTTCCTACGCCACTTCAGAGATGAAACCCTAGTCAAAGTAGCGGGACAATCTTTCAGAAATAATCTAAACGATTGGTACTATTCATTCAGTCCCCAAGTCTCAGAGTTCATCAGACAGAACCAGTGGACACGCCCACCAATAATACTGCTAATCTCTCCAGCAGTCTCATTCATACATTTAGCAGATGCGATAATCCAACTAATCACGCGCTAACCCGACTTGCACGTGGTAATTTACAAGTCGATTTCCAGACTTCCACGTCCACCCTATAACAGCGTTATTTCCTATATCCCCGGTACTTTGGTGAGGCCCACCACACATTATGACTGCTCGCTTCACTCGCTGGAATTTAAGGAAGTCAAGAAGTAAAGTAGTAAAAGCAAACAGATTGCAGCCCGCGCTGTCTGGCAGCTTTCCTATTATCAATTCGTTGGGCCTATGCGTCCGTGCTGCATACTGGGTTGCAGAACAGCCTCTTTCCCTTGAGTTCAAATCTTAGCGGGATTTTCTTGGCTACCAGCGCCGGTTCTAGAACCACTTCTCTAGTCACCCTTTTCTTTGGAAACCAAAGTGATAGAACCATCTGAGGGTTGTGGCCCAGATCCAGCAATCTGCTGTGGTAGCTGCTAAGGGTGGTGAGATCCTCCGGGTAGACATGCATGGCTTCTTTTGAGCACCTCTTGCACTCAATTAGCTTGGTAACGCCGTTTTCTGAAAACACGACCACATCAACTCTCAGGCTTCTTGCGCTATGGATCCGCGGATACTTCTTGTACCTGTTCATGATCTTCTCTTCGTGTCTTCTTCCGCGGTGATATCTTGTCATGGCCATAGTATTCATGATTGGTTCTGTATCAATGTTTGACTGATGGAAGAATTGGGTGCGGTTCAGATAGCGCGCGCAAGCCTTTTTTCCGTAGAGTTGACTTGTCATTTCGTCCGCACTAATCATTCTCGCCTAGTATGTATAGTTGCATGTATCCGTCGCTGAGGTGAATATGGAAGGAGATCCCTAATCCCTTCAGTGCACTTGGCGCGCGCCACATCTGCAGGCAAGCAAGATGGATTTGATCTTGATTGCGTAGAATACTGGATAGGGCATTTCACAGTGGAAAGATGAAGATTGCCAACCATGCTGGGATGGTCAATAGAGCCCATACGATCTTGTTCCATCCAAAGACTTTGTTGCCGTCCATCATTCCAAAAGGGAGCAGGTTGAATGCAGCAAGCCACAGGTTCACGAAGTATCCCTGAGCCCCCACCAATCCAAGAATGCCACCGAAATCTCTTACCGCCAGGAAAAACAATGCGACCCCTATGTTTGTCAAGGGCCCGGAAACTGAGATAATGCCGTTCTCCCTCTTGCTGATTCCGTATCCAAATCCCGAACTCCTTGGAATTATGTATACAGCTCCTGGAGCGGCAAAGATCATGCGGCCACCTGAGACAAAAGCGAACAAAAGAGCCATGATCAATCCCATAGGCCATAGCCTGAACTCAGCCCAACATCCAAACCTCCGAGCCACATATCTATGCGCTAACTCATGTCCTATGAAGCCCAAACCCAAAGTCCCCAGAGAGATGAAAAATGTTAAGAGGAATACGTCGGGCTGGAAAATCGCGCTGACGGAAAAACAGAATCCCAGAACGAGCCAAGATATCAGAAGCTGTTTGAATTCAGAAGTGAGCAACAGTCTAGAAGGCGGGGTGTGGACCTCTCGATAGGGTTGAATCTCACTCCTTGTATGAACGGGTGGCCTTGCGAAGATAAGATTTGGACAATTATGGGCTTCCGGTAGTCTGTGAGTAACACAGAACGGTCTCTTACAGTAGTTGCAGACGAAAGGAAATTCTACCTCTGCATTGCACGTTTCACACTTAGCCAAGACTTGGATTGCCACCACAGACTCAGAATTCTTGTTCTCACCACTGATAAGTGTTCAGTCTTTGGGCAACTGATCAGTCGCACGCGCTTTCTTGTACTCTACATAGGATCCTTCATTCAATCCCACGATGACTGTCGCTTCCAGTTCATTTGATTCTTTGCCTATGTACACTATATTGTCAACAATGATGTGTCGACGGTGCATTGTTCCGCATCGGTCTCCATTCTCAAATTTGCTTTCAGAATGATCTATGTACTCTTCAATGGTTTTGTCCAGTCTCCTCCAATACAGTTCAGTGTGCTCAGTGTAGAGCTTGCCAGTTCTACCGCAAGTGAAGTCTTGTTGTGGTGCCAGCGCGCGCCCAAAAAGAGGGACTTAAAGAAACCACCGCAGTATCTATAAGAGATATCGTGCCGTGATGAAGGTAATGGTGTTTCCTTTGTCGGAACGGCATCAACCAAAAGCCCGCTTCTCCACAAGATTGCCTAATGGTGACTTCTTGAGTTTTGCAGTCTGGCCTGGCAAATCCGATCCGGCTGCAGAAGTCATCACTATCCAAGTGCGACAGCTGAAGGGTGAATTATGGGAGACTGTTGGGAGGTTAGCTGTCTACAGATCCTCAGACGGAAGATATTCCCAACTACCCGAGAGAGGTCAGACGCAAACAAAACCGGAAGACATCAGTCAATGAAGGACTTTCAGCAATCGAATCTGCGCAGATAGAATGCTATAAGAATCAATTGAAGAACTTCTGTTACTGTTGGGGTGTGAGGCGTGGTCAAGAAGTATCTTTTCATAACTGGAGGAGTGATGTCCGGCATAGGAAAAGGTGTGACAGCTGCCTCTGTCGGGAGGCTTCTTCAGTCAAGAGGCATGAGTGTCACCGCTCTCAAGATAGATCCCTACCTTAACGTGGATGCCGGTACAATGAACCCCTATGTCCACGGGGAGGTCTTCGTCACAGAAGATGGCGGCGAGGCGGACATGGACTTGGGGACATACGAAAGATTCCTGGACGTGAACATCCCCAAGGAACACAACATCACAACTGGGCAGATCTATCTTACAGTAATAGGCAAAGAAAGAAAGGGGCAGATACTTGGCAAATGTGTCCAAATAATCCCTCACATAACGGATGAGATCAAGACTCGGATAAGATCGATAGCCAAGAAAAGCGATGTCGACTGCGCTATTATTGAAATTGGGGGGACAGTTGGAGACATAGAGAGCCTTCCATTCCTTGAGGCTGCACGCCAGATGAGACTCGAAGAGGGCATAACAAATGTTGTGAATGTCCACGTTACTCTAGTTCCAGTCCTCGAGGTAGTAGGTGAGCAGAAGACAAAGCCCACCCAACACAGTGTTCAGGAACTTCGAAGAATCGGAATCCAGCCTGACGTGATAGTTGTAAGAAGTCAGAGCCCCCTTAAGCAGGAGCCAAAGCGCAAGATTGCGCTGTTCTGCAATATTGAAGAAAGAGCTGTATTCACCTCACCTGACATGCGAACCATCTACGAACTTCCCTTGATCCTCGACGAACAAGGAATGGGTGACTATCTGGTTGAAAGGATGGGCGCCAGAACAAAGAAGCCCAACTGGCAAGACTGGAAGAATATGCTTGAAGGGATGATTAACCCAAAGCATGAGGTCAAGATAGCCATATGCGGAAAGTACGCTGAACTTGCCGACTCATATGTCAGCATTAACGAAGCTCTGAGGCACGCTGGTGCGGTAAATGACGCAAGGGTTAACATAGACTGGGTTGAGACTGAGACTTTCGAAAGTAACCCCTCTAGACTGCAAGAGCTTGACGATCGAGATGGAATCCTTATCCCAGGAGGCTTTGGAGCCCGAGGCACTGAAGGAAAGATAATGTCCATCTCATACGCCCGCCAGCACAATATCCCGTTTCTAGGGATATGCTTCGGTTTCCAAATGGCAGTAGTTGAATTTGCCAGGTACGTAGGAATAAGCAAGGCAAGCTCCACAGAGATAAGTCCTGACACCGAAGATCCTGTTATCGATCTGATGCCTGAGCAGAAAGAGGTAGAAGAGATGGGCGCGACCATGAGGTTGGGGGCAAGCAAGATACTATTGACTCCAAAGACCATGGCACGTCGACTGTATGGTGCCGATGTAATCTATGAACGACACCGCCACCGCTACGAGGTGAATCAGAAATACTTGGGAACGATCAAAAATGCGGGTCTAGTTTTCTCAGGGAGAAGCTCAGACAACAAACGCATGGAGATCTTGGAGATCCCAAGCCAGCGGTTCCATCTTGCTACCCAGTTCCACGGTGAGTTCAAATCGAGACCTAATAGGCCTGCTCCAACTTACAACGGATTCATCAAAGCTTCGCTAGAAAATGCTCTAGCTCGCCAGAAGCGACAAAGCCGAGGAGCGGCTAAAGCAAAGACGTCTGGATGAAGTGTCCTTAAGGCCTTCAGCTGGGGAAAGTATCATCTGTTCAATAGATTGGGAATTCTTGCACTGATCGCTCTGACCAAAGGTATAGCTACAATGGCTCCCACCATCATTTGGCCAACATTGAAAGGTATTTCAACTACTGCTGCAACCCCCAGTATTAGTTGTTCATAGAGAAAATAGCCAGCTACCATCTCACTGCCACCGACTAAGACTGCGATGATCTGCCAACTCAGATTAGGATCGGTCTTGAGAGACACGTACAAAGTCGTGGCAGCTACTATTATGGAAAGGAGAACCCAGAAGGCTGTGGGCACAGTGATACCAAATTCTACAGGTGCCACTGGTGAGGCAACAGCGAACTGCATCGGACCGCTATAATAGGTAGCACCAATTGTGAGGACGATGCCTGCCAATGCTATAGCGGCAATAAAGGCTAGGGGTCGACTTGAATGTGTGCCTAGGATGTGGTCGATTTTTCTCTTTGCTAGGAAGCCTACCAGGGCCCCCTCAATGCCCTTCACTACTAATGTGGCTGGGGCATAGACGCCATAACCTAGAAGCAAGTCAGCAATCATTGCTCCAATACCTGCTGACAAGCCACCAACGGATGCGCCGAAGAGAATCGCCGAAACGTAGATTACGGTTTCTCCGATATTGAAGTATCCTCTTGTGGCCGGAACACTCACAGACAGAGTGGCTGTGGCGACGGCTACGAGCGCTGTAAAAACTGCGACAAGGCTAACCTCCCTAGCTAAGCTTGTCACTTTGGAGATAGGCAAAGCGTAACACCCCATAATGGGACTCTGTCGATCAAGATCACATATTAGGGTTGCAAGATACTTAATATTCTCTACCGTGCTAATCAGGCGAGTTCTGCTTGCTACAACTCAAAAAATTCAGGCTTCTCGAAAAGGATGACTTCGGGATTCTCTCAGCCATAGAACTCCGGATGAAACATCACGAATACGTCCCTCTTGAAGAGATGATCAAATTCTCAGGACTGAGGAGCGATGAAGTGACCTTCAGAATTAGAAGTTTACGCAGAGATCGACTTCTTACCAAGTCTGCGGGAGATCAGCAGGGTTATCAGGGCTACTCATTGACAACTCTTGGCTATGATGCTCTTGCCCTGAGAGCCTTGGTCCTCTCTGGAGCCGTGGAGGCGATTGGGAAATCCCTTGGGGTAGGCAAGGAAGCAGACGTCTATGACGCCCTGAGTCCTGGAGGAAAGAGGCGCGCCATAAAATTCCACAGGCTGGGCAGGATGAGCTTCAGGCAGAGTCATCGAAAAAGAGGATACATTGCCGACCGCCCCCACATCTCTTGGCTATATCAGTCGCGTCTCTCAGCGGAGAAGGAGTACTCTTCCTTGGAAACCCTTTATGCTGCAGGTGTGAGCGTTCCCAAACCTATCGCACATAACAGACACGTTCTTGTGATGGGGCTGATAGAAGGTACTGAACTGAAGTTTGCCGAGCTGAAAGGCCCCAAACCAATCCTGAGGGAGATCTTGCGAAACATCAAGGTTGCGCATCAGAAAGCAGGGTTGATCCATTCTGACTTGAGCGAGTACAACATACTGATTAAACCTAACGGCAAACTACTGATTATTGACTGGCCTCAAAGTGTGAGTACGGACCATCCAAACTCTCAAGATTACCTGAAGCGGGACGTCTTAAACATCCTCGCTTGTTTCAGGAGGAAGGCGGGCCCGGAACCTGACTTGGACAACGTTCTTGCTTATGTCACCGGCAAAAGCAGGACTCTTGTCCTCTAACCCTATGCGCGCGCTCGTAAGTCCTTTTCAAGGCTTGTCTATGCAGACGTAAAGAACGTTATTACCTCTGACTATTATGTTTCCAAAGTTGGCAGTAGGTTGTTCGTTCTTGTATTCTGTAGCACCTTCAAGAATGATGTTCATGTGGCTATCGCAGTCTACCATCTTGCCTCTATACTCGACGTGATTCTTCAGTCTGAGTGCGACTTCCTGATGTATCTTCTTGATGAGTAGGTTGATTGGCTTCTTGGACGGTTCCAAAGCAATCCCATTCGATGAATGAGCACAATCAGGATCCTATTAAAGCCTTTTCAAGAACTGCTTCGAGGATCACTGGAAGAGGTTCAGTGAATGCAGGAGCCCTCGCCAACTAGTCGATCGGGTTTCCTATTTCTGGTCAAGCCGCATCTGAAGGAGGCCAAGGATCTTCTCCAAGAGTCCTTTCGTAGAAGGGACTTTGTGATCATTTCTGGTAACTGTCGTTGCCACTACCATGGCCGCGCCTCTTCTAGTCTGGGTTGGGGTGAAAGGGCGACTATTGTGAAAGGAGATGGTTCGGTCCAGGTTCATAGACCCACGGGTTACGAACCCGTTAACTGGCAGCCACCAAGGTGTATGCTTTCCGTCTCGCTGGAGGATTCCCTATTGTGTATTCGTGCTCAAAGGCCTAAGCCGAGAGAAACTCTGGAGATAGCTTATGATGATCTCATGTTCGTAACATCGTGCAACCCAGTCGATAGGGCGGATTTCGTCCTGTATGTGAGTGAGGAGCAGATGAGGGACGCCTTAGTTTCTCACCCGAGCATGTTGGAAGATGGCTTGGAAGTCATAGATTTTGAGAGGAAGGTCGATCCCGGCTTCATAGATTTCTATGGTAAGGATGCTCAGGGAAGGGTTGTGATTGTTGAGTTGAAAAGGAAGTCAGCAGGAAAAGATGCAGTTCTTCAGCTGAAACGTTACGTTGACGCGGTTAATGAAACGGTTGAAGTTGCTGTGAGAGGTATTGTGGCGGCGCCAGGTTTGAGGTCTGGGGCTCAGGGTACTCTTGCGGCATTAGGGCTCGAGTATAGGAAATTAACACCTCGTGCATGTGCACAATTGCTTCAGAAGCGGAAGATCAAGAAGATCAGTGAGTTTTTCGAAAAATCTTGATGTCGGTCGAATATCCTCGGCTCTTGTCGGGTAAGTCTTGGTTCTGAGGATCCTCAACGTTTTCTTGTTGGTTCTGTTTCGACGCCGTTTCCTAGAATCTCAAGTGGTATGAACCAGTCTGTCGGCTTGTTAGGGACTATGTGTTGGGTGGTCTTGGGCGGTAGGACTGAGCCTGACAGAGCGGCTTTTACGACGTCGCCTTTCTCTATTGATTGGAATACTATCGCTCCGGAATAATCATCTCTCTTTGCCAGCTCTCTTGCAGTTTCAGCGTCTGGAATGTATTCTATCTTGAATCTTCCCAGAAGTGAATCCATTATGGTCTTTCTGCTGGCTTTGAGGGTGTATTGCCTGTCGTTGAGTATGAGTATAGGGTGTTCTGTCTTTTCATTCTGCTTTTTCGGATCTTCCAAGTAGTTTTGGAGCACATCGAGAAGTCTGGATCTTGATCCCTTGACTGCTGAATGCCATGTTCTGAGTGTTATCTCATTGTTGTCGACGTAGCGTATTTTGTGTGCAACAACTTTGTGGTAGCCGAGAGCTTTCAATGCGAGTATCCTGTGGTGTCCGTCTAGCACTATCAGATGTTTTTCATCGACTATTATGGGGTCTCTTTGGTAGCCGTCGTTTCTCAGCTGTTTCTTCAAGTCCTCAAGTCTTATGGGGTCGGTTTGTTCATGTGGTCTTAGAGTTGCGATGTCAAGCATTGGTGGATGGTTTGGATTCATTGGCTCTCACGTTTCCCTGAGTTTTGAGGAATATGCCGCTGGCTAGGACAATTATGGTTACATATACTTTATTTTAAGCTTTCGAGTACAGAAATGTACGTATCATGGCAGCGCGTGCTCCAAACTCTCTACAATGAAGCTTGAAGATGGTTGGCGGCATGATTTGGGATTCCTGAGACCAAATGCATAGCTTTTTGTGCTGAATCGCAGATTTTCAGGTGTTTTTTATTCTGTAGTGACTGATAAATAAAAAATGTCTAAGAAGGATTAAATATGGTACTGAGGCATTACGAGTTCATGGGGAAAAACTCTGATGCCAAAACATAAAACTACGATGCAGATAGATGATAAAATATGGAAAAGATTTCTAGGTCAAGTAATCAAGAAGCACGGAACAACGAAGAAGCAAAGCGAAGAGTTGGAAATCGCTATATCGGAGTATCTCGAACGACATAGGGAGGAAAACTAAATGAAACGACATAATGCATTATCCGCTATTCTGATATCAGTTGTACTACTTGTTTCAGTGATGGGCGCGGTACTAGAAAATAAGCCCTTCATCCAAGAGGCCAACGCAGTAGCAAACATCAATGTGATAGTAAGCCCTCAATCACAGACAGTGGATTTCACAGTCAACCAGTTCGCTTGGTACTCAGTTCTCCTTCAGTCTGTTGACGGCTTTCAAGGGCCAGTGAATCTCAATGCGTCAGTCCAGAGTGGACCGAGTACCCACCTAGCACTTAGCTTTCCAGGAGGAAGCACAGTATACGTTCCAACCGACGGACAAGTCTTCTCATATGTGATGGCCACAGTTGGATCTCCAACAGACACTCCCATCGGAGTCTACATCATCCAAGTGACTGCAAGAGCTGTTATCGGAGGCATTTCAAGGTCCGCTACTGCCGAGCTAAACGTCATTCAGCATAACCCTGCAATTGGAGACTTTAGGCTCTCGAGCGACCCTGGAACCTTGATTGACGTGGTTCCTGGCGGCTCTGGGGGACTCCGAATTACTGTAACAGGCTACACATCGAACCCGGACCAGATTAAAGTTTCTCTGTTGATGGCCTCCAGCATTCCAAGCGAAATACACGCCGAATTCAATCCTATACTGGTGAACGTCAACGGTTACTCGGCTAACACCTCGGATCTAACGGTTACCACGACAACACTCACACCAGGTGGAAACTACACTCTGGTTATCAGTGGAACCGCACCGCTTCCTGGGTACACCGCGACTAATAGAGTTCATACATGGGCTATAACAGTGAGAGTCAGCGGCTTCTATGTAGCTCCTATGCCAGTGTTCAAATCAGTGATCCGAGGCAAGAGTACGACATTCAATATAGGAGTCGCGTCTGTGGGCACCTTCAGCCAAGACGTACTGCTAAGCAGCCCTAACGTCCCAACTGGAATGACCTCAAGCTTCAATCCTACCAAGGTTCAGCCTCCGCCCGGCGGACAAGGATCCTCCATACTCACAATAGCAACAGCAAGCTCTATGTCTCAAGGTACATACTACGTGACCATAGTCGGCAACGCTGGTGGCCGGACAAGCTCACAATCTGTCGCAATCAGTGTTGGCGATTTTGCTGTAGCAGTAGACCCAGCTTCAAAGACGGCAGAGCAGAATTCAACAGCGACATTCACAGTTACAGGTACCTCCTCAGACGACTACACCGCGGTGATGTCTCTAGGCGTCTCTGGAGTCCCAACAGGAGTCACTCCAACATTCAGTCCACCATCAATAGTGATACCTGTTGCAGGATCCAACACTTCTACACTAAACCTACCCATATCCCAAACAACGCCAGTAGGAACCTACCGCCTAGTAATCAATGGGACATCTGGAACACAAAGCCACACAGTAAATGCCACACTGATAATCGTGGCAGCAGTAGACTACTCGCTAACGCTAGTTCCATCTTCACAGACAGTGCGGAACGGCTCATCAACAACATTCACGATAAACATCAACTCACTCAACGCCTTCAGCTCTCCAGTGGCACTGACAGCTAACTTACCATCAGGATCTGGCGCAACTGGAACCATAAACCCGCCATCAGTAACACCTCCACCAAACGGCATGGGAACAGCAACCTTGACAATAACAACAGCTGCAAGTGCCCCAGCAGGGAGCGGAACAGTCACAGTGACAGGTACCAGTGGGTCAAAGTCTCGTACCGCCACCGGAAGCCTAACAATTTCACCGTCAGCGGGCAGGCCTTGTATAATTGCGACTGCCACCTATGGTTCAGAATTGGCTCCTGAAGTCTACTTCCTCAGACTCTTCAGAGACCAATCAGTACAATCAAC
>Ga0315282_10007309_pt1 | contig 18192 bp, 23 predicted proteins | sample YL17G07_20_MG_FD_203693 | JGI IMG/M metagenome (GOLD analysis project Ga0315282, IMG submission 203693) | Sediment microbial communities from Yellowstone Lake, YNP, Wyoming, USA - YL17G07_20 | ecosystem: Environmental > Aquatic > Freshwater > Lake > Sediment | place: USA: Wyoming | collected...
GGTTTTTTCAGGAATTTCTGATAAAATAAGTTCGAGCGAAATCGTAAATATACTCTGCAACCAAAAAACTCCGATATTATCGGAGTTTTTTGGTAAAGTGTAAACCTTCTTAAAACCCTTGCCTCCTCCCCTCAGATGAGGGGAGGACTAAGGTGGGGTGCTGATTCGACTTTACAACACCTCCCCTTAATCCCCTCCTCAACTGAGGAGGGGAGGAAACATTAGTTTAGCGCACAGCTTCTTTTAAAGCTTTGCCAGCCTTGAATTTTGGAACTTTCATGGCCGGAATCTGGATCTTGGCGCCGGTCTTGGGGTTCACGCCTGCGCGGGCAGCGCGCTTAGAAACCGAGAAAACGCCAAAGCCAGCAATTGCGACTTTATCATTCTTCTTCAAGGCGCCGGTTACAGCCATAATCAACGCATCTAAAGCATCTGCGCCTTCTTTCTTGGAAGAACCTGTCTTAGCAACGATTGCTTCAACTAATTGGTCTTTGTTCATATTATTAAAATTAATATTAACAATCTTGATTATCCTTCGACCTTTTCATTCCTGACACGAAGCTATTTTTTATGCAGATTCATGTAACGCCGTACGGCTATAAACGCACACTAGCGCATTTTAAGAAACTTCATTACACGAATGAACAAAAACTTGCAAAATAGCCTATGCCATAGATATATGCTTTATAATAGCAATTTTTTTAATCAATAGCAATGGTTTCCTGCAATCTTTTGATTTTTTTGGCCATTTTTGTCTTAGTGTCTATTTCAACCAGAACCGCGTCAACTTCAACCGGGCCCTCGGCCAGATCAACGCCTTTAAAAATTTGGGTTATCCAGCCCCTGACAGCTCCGTCTTTATCAAAGCTGATAACAGAGTCATAAGGGCCAACCATGCCAACATCGGAAATATAAGCGGTTCCTTTGGGCAAGATCTTTTCATCAGCTGTCGGAATGTGGGTATGGGTTCCTAAGACCGCTGAAACCCGGCCGTCCAAATAATGCCCTAAAGCAGCTTTTTCCGAAGTGGCTTCCGCGTGAAAGTCAACAATAATGGCGCTATATTCTTCATCTTCAATCTGCTCTAGAATCTCATCCGCTTTCCTAAAAGGGCAATCAAGAGATTCTTTAAAAAACAAGCGCCCGTTCAAATTAATAACCAAAACTTTTTTAATGCCGATTTCAATCGTCCGGTATCCTTTGCCGTAAGGCAGAGGCGGCCAGTTTGCCGGCCTGATTAAAGGGATGTCTTTTTCATTTAATAAACTCCAGCCTTCTTTTTTGTCAAAAATATGGTTGCCGGAAGTGACTATTTCCACCCCGGCCCCTAAAATTTCTTTTAAGCTTTTGTCCGTGACCCCGGCGCCGTGCGCTAAATTTTCCCCATTGGCAATAATCAAATCAGGAGCAAATTTCTTTTTCCATTTAGGCAAAATCTTTTTAACTGCCTCCCTGCCCGGCCGGCCGATAATGTCACCAAAAAATAGAATCTTCATATTTGGCTACGAAATACGAAAAAATACGAATATAAGAATGCGTTTTCGTATATTCGTAAAAAATTAGTATTTCGTAGCTATCTGGCGTATTCTATCACTCTCGTTTCCCTAATGGCTGTAACTTTAATCTCTCCCGGATAATTTAATTCTTCCTGAATCCTGTCGGCAATGGACTTGGCTAATTTCCGGGTTGCCAAATCATCAATGTCTTCAGGCCTGACAAAAACCCTTATTTCCCGCCCAGCTTGGATAGCATAGGCTTTTTCAACGCCCGCAAAAGACGCAGCCAATTCTTCTAATTCCTTCAGCCTCTTCAAATAAGCTTCCAAGGTATCTTTTCTGGCTCCCGGCCGGGAGCTAGAAATTGCGTCAGCAACCTGAACAATGATTGACTCCAGATTCTCATGGGGATATTCGCCGTGATGCGACTGCAGGGTTGTTATAACCTCCGGGGAAATATTAAACTTGCTTAAAATCATTTTGCCGATTTCAACGTGCGAACCTTCAATTTGATGGTCGACAGCTTTGCCGATGTCATGGAAAAAGCCGGCCTTTTTCGCCAGCTCAACATTAGCGTCTAACTCCGCTGCTATGGCCGCGGACAAATGCGCAACTTCAAGCGAATGCAGCAAAACATTTTGCCCATAACTAGTCCTAAAAAGCAAGCGGCCAAAAATTTTCACTAATTTGGGGTCAAGCCCAACAATGCCCGCGTCATAACAAGCCGCTTCTCCGGCTTCTTGGACTTTTTTGCCGATTTCATTTTTAGCGGCCTCAACAGCTTCTTCAATCCTTGCCGGCTGAATTCTGCCGTCAGCAATTAATTTTTCTAAGGCGATTTTGGCGATTTGCCGCCTGATGGGATCAAAGCCGGAAATAATTATTGTTTCCGGAGTCTCATCAACAATAACCTCAACTCCGGTTAGTTTCTCCAGAGTTTTAATATTTCTTCCTTCTTTGCCAATAATTCTTCCTTTTAATTCGTCAGAAGGCAAAGAGACTGTTGAAGAGCTGGTTTCGGCCGATTGGGAAGCAGCATACCTCTGCATGGCCAGAGCCATTATTTCCCGCGCCCTTTTCTCCAATTCCTCCAGGCCGTCTTTTTCCAGCTTTTTAACCCTTTCTAAAATAACCTCTTTTGAATCCCTCTCGGCTATGGCCATAATCTCCTGCTTGGCTTCTTCAACCGAAAGATTGCCAATAGCCTCCAGCTTTTGTCCTTCTTCTTCCCTCAGTTTTACAATTTCCTCTTCTATAGCTTTTACTTTAACAACTTTCGCCTGAAGCTCTTTCTTTTCTTTTTCCAATTCCCCTTCTTTTTGGTATAGAATTTGCTCTTTGCGGTCTATTTTTTGCTCGGCGCTCCTTAATTGGGTATGGCGCTCTTTTTCTTCTTGTTTAATTTCCTCTAATATCGCTGTTGCCTTGTCTTTTGCCTTGATGACTATTTCTTTGGCTTCTTGTTTGGCTTCGTTAGTTAATTTTTCTAACCTGGCCTCAATTGATCCGATTTGCTGGCGGGCAATTGTTTGTCTCGCAAAATAACCCAAAACTGATCCGATCATCAACGCCAAAACCGCCACGATTAACGGAACTAGGTCTAACATAATTTTTAATGGATTTTCCTAAGCAAAAAAACATTTATAGTTTGTGGTTTAGGGTTTATAGCAACGAGTTTGGTTAAAGGTTTTTAGTTTGTGGTTTTCAAAACTAACAACCGGCGACTATGGACTAAACCCGCAGCCAAAACCAATAAACCGTAAACAAATTCAATTTATCTTCTGGCCTTAATAATCTGGTCAATAACACCGTACTCTTTTGCCTCTATTGAGGACAAATAAAAATCCCTGTCTGTGTCTTTTTCAATCTGCTTAATGTCTTGGCCAGTATGCTTAGCTAAAATCTGGTTTAATTTATCTTTAATTTTTATGATATGGCGCGCGGAAATGTCAATATCAACTGCCTGGCCTTCAGCGCCTCCCATAACCTGGTGGAGCAAAACTTCTGAATTAGGCAAAGCAAAACGCTTGCCTTTTGCTCCAGCAGCCAAAAGAGTCGCGCCCATTGAAGCGGCTAAGCCAATGCAAATAGTTGAAACATCCGGCTTAACAAACTGCATGGTGTCATAAACGGCCAAGCCGGCAGTAACCATTCCGCCCGGTGAATTAATATAAAGCTTAATGTCTTTTTTGGGATCCTGGCTGGCCAAAAATAAAAGCTGGGCAATAACATTGTTGGCCACAGAATCCACAATCGGTCCGCTTAAAAATATAATGCGGTCCTTTAAGAGCCTGGAATAAATATCATAGGCCCTTTCGCCTTCATGGCTTTTTTCAATGACTGTTGGGATTAAATTCATGACTTCTCTACGAATTACGAATTTTTTGCGAATACACGAAAATTTCAACTTAGTCTGCAATTATTTTAAAGAAACACCTTTTTCGTATATTCGTACTTTTTCGTATTTCGTAGCATATTTTCTAACTATTTTTACTTATTTCTTCCAACTTGCTAAAAACTTTTTCATTCCTCAATACTCCATAAGTATATTCTTTCAACTGCCCAATGTCAACGCTGTCTTTTGCCTTGCCAATGCCTGAGTAGCGCGTTAAAAATTTATTTATTTCGGCCTCTATTTCCTCGGGCGCGATTTCAATTTTCTCCTCTTTGGCAATTTCCCTTAAAATTAAAGCTCCTTTAACCCTTTTTTCCGCCTGTTTCTTAGCCCCCTGCTTCAGTTCATCTTCGCTTTTGCCCAAATCTTTTAAATATGTTTCCCAGGCCAGCCCATACCCTTCAATATTGGCTCTCATTTCTTCAATCATTTTTTTTGCTTCCTGTTCAACTAAAAATTCAGGCAGTTCCATCTTTGATCCCTCAATTATTTTCTTGATTGTTTCTTCCCGCCAAGCTTGCTTGTCTTTCTCGTATTTTTCAAAAGCTAATCCTTCTTCGATATTCTGTTTGAGTTTGTCTAAATTTTCAAACTTGCCCAGGCTCTTAACAAACTCATCATTAAGCTGGGGCAATTCAGCCTCTTGGACCAAATTTACTTTAACCTTAAAGCCAACCAGCTTTCCAGCTAAATTTTTTTGCTGGTAATCTTCAGGAAACATCAGCTCAAATTCTTTTTCCTCCCCTTCTTTCAGGCCCAAAAGATTATCATCAAAACCCTTAACAAACCTGCTCTGGCCTAAAATCAGGGGATAATTTTTGCTCTCGCCTTTATCAAGATTAGCGCCGTCTAGCGTGGCCTTGAAATCAATTTCCAGCCGGTCTCCAATTTTTGCCTCCCGCCGGACAGTTATATATTTTGTCCGCGATTTTAAAAGCCAATTCAAAGATTCCTCAACTTCTTTTTCTTCTATTTTAATTTCTTCTTTTCCTTTGGGCTTCTTTGCGGCAGCGATTTTCTTGTAATCCGCCATTTTAATCTCCGGCAAAACAGAAACAACGGCCTTAAAAACCAGCGGATTGCCTTTGGCTGATTTTAAAACCTTGATCTCCGGAGAGCCAATCGCCTCAATTTTTTCCTCAAAAATTGCATTAATATAAGATTTCCTCACTGCCATTTCCACGCCCCGCGCCAAAATTTTGTCTGTTCCTATTTCCCTCTCTACGATATTTTTAGGAATATTGCCAGGCCTAAAACCCCCGACTTTTAAATCCCGCGACAATTCCTTCATTGCCTCATTCAAAAAATCTTCCCACTCATTAGTAGGAATCTCACACTCTATTTCAACCCGCGATTTGGGCAATTTAGTTATTTTTTTACTAAAATCCACAAACTTAACTAAAAAATAAAAGCTAAAATGTAAAAACAACAACTAAAATCCAAAAGCTTTAAGTTTTACGCTGTTGCTTTTAGTTTTTCGCTCTAAGTTTTTAGCTTCAAAATAATTACACAAGAAAACCCACTATTAATAATGCTACTATATTAATAATTTTAATCATGGGGTTAATCGCCGGGCCGGCAGTATCTTTGTAGGGATCGCCGACTGTGTCGCCGGTCACCGCTGCCTGGTGGGCAAATGAACCTTTGCCGCCGAAATTACCTTCTTCAATATATTTTTTGGCATTATCCCAGGCCGCGCCGCCAGAAGTCATAGAAAGCGCCACAAATATTCCAGTTATAATAGAACCAACCAGTAAACCGCCCAGGGCCTCTGGACCCAGTAAAAACCCAACAATAAGCGGAACTAAAACAGGCAAAAGAGCCGGAAAAATCATTTCTTTAATCGCGGCTTTAGTCACAATATCAACGCAAAGCCCGTACTGCGGCTTAGCTGTGCCTTCCATGATTCCTTTAATTTCCTTAAATTGCCGCCTGACTTCATTAACAACAGCAGAAGCTGCCCTGCCAACCGCCTGCATAGCCATAGAGCCAAAAAGATAAGGCAAAAGACCGCCAAGAAATAAGCCGATAACAACTCTATGGTCGCTCAAATCAAAAGCCACACTACCAGCGCCTTTTTCAATAAGCTCTTGTGAATAAGAAGCAAATAAAACCAAAGCAGCCAACCCGGCCGAAGCAATAGCGTAGCCTTTAGTCACTGCTTTGGTTGTATTGCCAACCGCATCCAAAGCATCGGTAATTTTTCTGACTTCAGGCGCTAGATTTGACATTTCGGCAATGCCGCCGGCATTGTCAGTAATCGGCCCGAAAGAATCAATGGCCACTATAATTCCGGCCATAGACAACATGCTCATAGCAGCCAAAGCAATCCCATAAATTCCCGCCAGCCAGAAAGAAACAAAAATTCCAGCGCAAATTAAAATAACCGGCAAAGCTGTTGACTGCATAGAAACAGCCAGGCCAGTGATAATATTGGTCCCATGGCCGGTAGTTGAAGCTTTAGCAATAGAGCGAACCGGCTTAAAACTTTTAGAAGTGTAGTATTCAGTGATAACAACCATGCCGGCTGTTACCGCCAGCCCGACAATTGATGCGCCGTACAAATGCCAGGTAACAGCGGAGTCGCCTGAAGTCATATATCTAATCACCGGATAAAATCCAATTAAAGCTAAAACCGCGGAGGCAATCAATCCTTTATATAAAGCGCCCATAATACCTGCCCCGTTAGAAGCCGCAGGATTCGTTTCGGGGTTTCCTTTTTCCCCGAGTCTGACAAAAAATATTCCGATAATTGAAGCTATTATTGAAACTGCGCCTAGGGCCAAGGGAAGCAAGATTGCGTTTGTATATCCGGAAAAAACTAAAGACCCTAAAATCATGGCGGCAATGGCAGTCACTGCGTATGTTTCAAATAAATCCGCTGCCATGCCAGCGCAATCGCCAACATTATCGCCAACATTATCCGCAATAACCGCCGGATTGCGGGGGTCATCTTCCGGAATACCGGCCTCCAGCTTGCCAACCAAATCAGCGCCCACATCAGCGCCTTTGGTAAAAATTCCTCCGCCCAAACGGGCAAAAACAGAAATCAAGCTGCCGCCAAATCCCAAGGCCACCAGCGCCTTCAAATCGTTGGCCAGCCAATAAAATCCGGCAACTGACAGCAAGCCCAAGCCAACAACCAAAAGCCCGGTAACCGAACCTCCTTGAAAAGCCAAGTCAAGCGCTTCTTTTAAGCCAGATTTAGCAGCTTGGGCTGTTCGCACATTAGCTCGGACCGCCACATACATTCCGATATATCCTGCCAAAGCAGAGGCAATAGCCCCGACCAAAAATCCGGCCATAGATTTCCAGCCGAAAGCTAAAAACAAAGCCAGAGAAATGATTGCTGCCACAACTGCCACCGCCCGATACTGCCTATTCAAATAAGCTTTGGCGCCTTCGGCTATGGCTTGGGAAATCTCAACCATTTTCCCTTCGCCAGCTGGTTTTTTCATCACCCGCCAAGCCAAATAAAAAGCAGCAATGATTGCCAGCAAGCTGGCGATTACTGATAATAAGAGTACTACCATAAAATTATTAATTATTAATTATTAATTATTAATAGGTTAAATCCAGCCCTAAAATTCTTATGTCCATTAAAAATTAAATCATTAATAATTGATTAAAAATTTAAAATTTAAAATTGAAAATTATCCTTCAGCTTTCTTCTTCCTTCCTCTCTTCTTTGGCTTTTTTTCTTCCTTTTCTTCTGCTTTTTCTTTCTCTTTTTTCTCTGTCTTTTCCGCCACTTCCTCCTTTGCTTCTTCCGGCTCTATTATTTTATCTTCTGGCGCTTTATCTTCCGGAACAACTTCAGTTGTTTTTTCTTCTTCACCAGCTTCATCTTTCTCTTCTATCTTCTCAGCCTCAACAACTTCACTTTTGCCCGAGACAACATCAATTTTCCAGCCGGTCAATTTTGCAGCTAATCTAACATTTTGGCCTCTCTTGCCAATAGCCAAAGATAATTGGTCCTCGGGAACTTTAACAACTGCCTTGCGTTCTCTTTCCCGTATCTCAACATCAATAACTTTGGCTGGAGACAAAGAATTGGCAACAAATTTTCCCGGACTCTCATCCCATTGGATAATGTCTATTTTTTCTCCGCCTAATTCATTGATAACCGCTTGCACCCTTGTTCCTTTCTGCCCGACCAGCGAGCCAATCGGGTCAATTTTTTCCTCAGTTGAAAAAACAGCGATTTTAGACCGCGAGCCAGCTTCCCGGGCAATTGCTTTAACAAGAACTGTTCCAGCGGCGATTTCCGGAACCTCTATTTCAAACAGCCGGACAATCATTTCCGGGCGAATTCTGGAAAGCAAAATAGCAGAACCCTGGGGGCCCTTTTGCACCTCCAATATATAAATCCTGAACCTTTGCCCAATCTTATAGTATTCGCCGGCAATCTGCTCTTCTTTCGGCAAAATGCCGTTGCCCCGGCCTAAATCAAACAAAACATTTCCTCTTTCAAGGCGCTGGACCATGCCGGAAACAACCGTTCCTTCTTTTTCTTTATATTCTTCGTAAACAGCTTCTTTTTCCGCTTCCCTGATCCTTTGCACAATAACCTGCTTGGCTGTTTGGGCGGCAATCCGGCCATAACCGCTTGAAGCTTCCAAGGGAGTTGACAGCTCTTCTCCGACTTGGATGTCTTTATTTTCTTTTCTAGCGTCTTCCAGCATAATATGCTTTTCCGGATTAAACCTGATTTTTCTTTCTTCTTCTGAAAGCTCTTCGCTTTCCAGTGATTTTCCGCCTCGCTGGCGGCCAGCCAGAGGATGTTCTTCTTCAACTTCTTCGCCTTCTTCCGGCTCCGGCTTAAGCATGCTTTCATCAACAACCAGCTTAACCTGAAAAAGCTGGGCATCGCCAGTTACCAAGTCCAGCTTGGCCCTAATATTCTGCCCTTTTCTGCCTTGCTCTTTTTTATAGGCAGCGGCAATGGCCATTTCAATTGTTTCCAGGACCTTTTCTTTGGAAATGCCTCGTTCTTCGCAAATTTGTTCTATGGCTGAAAGGAAATCTCTATCCATACCAATTTTGCCCAAGAGAGCGAGCCGAGAGAGCTATCGCGAGGCGATGCTCGATTGGTTCGCAAAATTGAGTACCCCGCCCTCTATGCTTTTCAAATAATATTTAAAGTAAACTCCTTTTAAATCAAGTTTATTCAAATCTCTCTTATTCAAAAGGCTTAGAGGGCGGGGTAAAGGTTTTGTTACCCCCGCTACGCGGGGACAAAGCCCTTTAGAAAAAGCCCGCCTTTCTGGGACGGACTTCAATCGACTGTTTTAATAATAGCATCACTAAAACTCAAATGTCAAATGTAAAATGTCAAAACCACAACTCAAAACTAAAAGCTAATAAAAAAACCTCTTTGGGCAAGAGGTTGTTATTCGCCATAGTCTGGAGGCTCTATCAAAAATCTGCTGATCCTCACTTTCCTCCCGCAAAATTTCAGGTCTTTCAGCGGAACCTGAAAATCAACAATTAATAGTTTTTCTCCGAGGTAAAACTCGCCGGATAATAATTCATGGCAAACATCTTTCGAATGCACCAACGTTTTCTCCTTCACTTTGCGAAGATGGAAAAGGAATTTTTCCAAAAGCAGCTTCGCACCTTCAGATATTTGCCCTTCTTCAAGCTGTCCAAATGATGGCCATTCTTCCTTCGAAAAGAAAAACATTCTAGTTCCAATAGCCATCGCTTCCTCAACCAGGCGCTTTTCCTCGCGTAAAGCCCTTCGCCTTTTAAGCCATCTCATCAGCATGGTAAGCCTCCCTCCACCTAGTTCGTTTACTCCATTCTTACCACCCTGCCACCCAAAAGTCAATGCCGTACAGCCTACTGCAACTTAATCCCCAGTCTGAAAGCACGCTTATTACATACTTAATACATATTTGCTTATTCAAATCCTGTTTTATATGCTATAGCTGCTATAACGGGATTTGAATAAGACTTTTTCTCTTCCCCTTATTTCTGCCAGACCGTGTTTTTCAAATGCTCAATTTTATGCAAACCGTTGTCTTCGTCCAGCTCAACAACCAAAACATCAATCTGCCAAGCAACATCCGGCGGGATTTTATTTTCAACAAGCCATGAATGCGCCGCGCGGATTAATCTTTGCTGCTTATGAAAAGTAACATTTTGCGCGGGCATAAACCCCGCGCCTTTTTTCTTTGATTTGACCTCAACAAAAACAATCGCATTTTTCAATCTGGCCACAATATCCAGCTCGCCCCATTTCCTGTTATAATTTCTGCCCAAAATTTTATAGCCAAACCTTTTCAAATACTTTTCCGCCACCTCCTCGCCCAAATCCCCAAGTTTTCTCTTCTGTGTAATCAAATTAGTTCTTAGTTCTTAGTTCTTAATTTTTCATCCACCATCTTTATTTCATCATAAATCCCGCTAATAAGATCATAATCTTTCAGCTCTTCCACCGTACCCCAAAAATATTCGGTGAAATCTGCTTCCAATTCAACTTCGCCGGATTTATAGTCCGCGTAATAGCTTAGAGTTATAACCGGAACATCATCCGGCCGGATAAAAATCAAATCTAACAAATATTTCAATTTGCCAACTTCCAAATTGCATTCTTCTTTAATTTCCCGCCGCAAGATTTTATCAACCACAAAATACCAGGCTTCTTTGGTTGTTCTAGGAGAATAAATATAGTCTTCGGGCTTCAACTTGCCGCCTGGCACTGTCCATTTATTGGGAAAAACTTTCTCATGCGGCGCCCGTTTTAAAACAAGATATTTGCCATCCTTGGCAATAATAGCAGTGGCTGTTATGAGATGAAGATTTTTTTGCATTTGTGTATGCGGCTCGGATTATTCAAATTAAACACGCGGATGACCCTGATAAATTTTATCCGCGGCATTCAGATGGCGTCCGTGTATCAAAGTCGCTCTTTTAATTATACCACTTTCCCGCATCAAATAAAAAAGCCCGCCCAAGGCGGACTATGTTATTTTTTTACTCGTTGCCTTAAATACTTCAAGTATTCCCTTTCCTGGCTCGGCACTGCGCCGTATGCATTGTGACCGGAAAGATAATCCTCGGCGCGCACAGTCACTCCGCATGCGGTTATAGAGTCCGTCTGGAATAAAGATTCCCTATGATACCTTCCGTCAGGATCTTTATATACCACCCAAACCCTCGTGGCGTGGTATGGTTCCACGGCAATTATCTCCGCGTTTTGGCATCGGCTTTCTTGGCCGCAAGCAGAAGCAAAAACCGCGGCCGCAATAATCAAGCAAACAATCCGCCACATAACGGATTCTCCTTATAAATAAAGGGCTTTTAAACTAGATTCCGCCAGTTTTCTTTGTAATATAGATATTTCTTATCAAATTCCTCGCGCGAAGTCAAGGCCACGCCAAGCTCGGCCATTTTTGACTTCAAATAATCCGCGGTTTTATCGGTTTCATCCTCGCTGCATTTTTTTTCCAGCTCAATTATGTAGCCGTATCCGCGCGTATAATCGAGACTTACATCAATATCATCCCATTTAAAACTATACCTTGCGCGGAACCATTTAATTTCAATTTTATACCCCAAAGTTAGAAATAGCTTTTCCAGTTTTTCAAAATCCCCTCGCTTGCATTTCACTTCAATTTCCTCGCGGCTTTCATCATGGATTTTTCCCTTCTTCATCCAAATTTTGGAATAATTTTTATTTTGCTGTATCCGTAAATCACAATCCTTTTTTCCTTCACGGGAAAGGTAATATGTAATCTGCTCGTCTGCCTGCCCGTCCGTAGCCCCGTCAGGGCACAGGAGGGCATTTTTATTAAAAAAATCAAGCAACTTCTCAAATTGCTCTTTGGTTATGAAACTCCTAATCTCACATTCTATGTTTTGCATATCATTTTTCTCTTACAATATTATTTTCCGCACTTTTATGGTTATATTTCGCCAAAATTTCATCTTTTACCATATTAAAAGCGCCTTCCATATCAACCTCCAGCTGATTCGCCAGCCGGCATAGACCAAAAAATAAATCCCCGATGCCGTCTTTGAAAACTTCTTTGTTTTTCTTTACATAATCTTTTCTCTCTTTCTCGGATTTATACCTTAAATGCTGGGACATCTCTATCAACTCTTCGTGCAAATGGTCAAATTTATCAACATTCGGCGCGTCCTTCCATTTATTGCGCGCGGCAAAATCCCTAACCAATTTCTGCGCTTCTTTAATTGTAAAAACTTTTTTAGCGCCCATGACTTCAAAATAGTTCTTGGTTTTATATTCGTGGTGTTTGTTGTAAAAAGTCAGAACTAATTTTGAGCAAAATCCCGAATGATTGCCGCCCTGCGGGCGGCAGAACCAAAACTGAACGCTCGGGCGGGCAAAAAGGAAGGGGGTTTGGGGGAAGGAATTTTTGCCCGCCCTCGCTTTCGCCGCTTCTTTTTTCACCGCCGCAATTTTTCGTGCCAACGAAGTTGGCGCGCCGCCAAAAATTCATTTTAAGTATAGCAAAAATACAAAGTATTGACAAGAAATAATTACGGGTGTATATTCAAAACAGATAGAATACAAAGGTCGGACTATCTATTTAAAAATTAAAAAGGAGATAAAAAAATATGCCAAGATATAACGGAACAGGCCCTTTGGGTTCGGGTCCCGGCACTGGCTGGGGCTTGGGTCCTTGCGGCGGAGGAATGGCTTATGGTCGTAGAAGCGGTGGTCGTGGCAGAGGATTAGGTTGGAGAAGATTTTGGGGATATTATCCCGCTCCTACTCCTTCTAAAAAGGAAGAAGCAGAAATGCTTTCAGAAGAAACAGAAATTTTAGAACAAGAACTTCAGGCCATTAAATCTCGCTTAGCCGAACTTAAAGGTCAAAAATAAAAAGTTAAACATTACCTTATATTAACAACAACTGACATAAGACGGTTTAGCTTAAAATTAATCAAAAAATAAAAGGAAATAATAATATGAAAATAGCAGTAAGCTCAATGAATAAAAACATTGATAGTAATGTTTCTGATGTTTTTGGAAGATGTTCTTATTTTATTATTGCTGAAATTGAAAATCAGAAAATAGAAAGAACCGAAGCAATAGAAAATAAAAGCACAGACCAGATGAGCGGAGCTGGCATTTCGACCGCTCAATTAATGGCAGAAAAAAAAGTCAACGCTGTAATTACGGGCAACGTGGGCCCGAGAGCTTTTGATGTTTTAAAGCAATTTAATATTGAAGTTTATTCAGGAAGCGGCGCTATAAAAGAAGTTTTGCAAGAATTCATAAATGGAAAACTTAAAAAAATTGAAAAATGAAAATAGTTATTCCGACAAATAACAAAAAGGGGCTTAATGATAAAATAGCCGACCATTTTGGTCGTTGTTTAACATATACTTTTATTGATGAAAAAGGCAACCTTCTTGAAGTAATAGATAATACCAGCGAGCACATGGGCGGAGTTGGTTTGCCGCCAGAGTTAATGAAAAAGCATGGAGCAGATATTTTGCTCTGCAAAGATCTTGGGCCAAGAGCTCTAAATTTGTGTGGGGAATTGGGAATAGAAGTATATGTTTGCCAAGCTGAAACGGTCAGAGAGATTTTTGAAATGTGGAAAAATAATAAAATTAAAAAAGCAGGCGCGGAAGATGTCTGCGAAGAACATAAATTATGAAAATAGCAATTACGGGCGGAAAAGGCGGAGTGGGAAAATCAATGGTTGCAACTTCGCTGGCGGTAGAATTTACAAGCAAAGTTAAAACTATGCTGGTGGATGCAGACGCTGAATGCCCAAATGACCACCTTCTGCTTTCCGTAAAAAGAAAAAAGTATACTACCGTTTATCAACCAATACCCAAATGGGATTTTAAAAAATGCACAAAATGCGGCAAGTGCGCTTCTGTTTGTAAACAAAATGCCATCGTTTCTGTTAAAGGAAGATTTCCGGCTTTTGTGAAAGATGTATGTATTGGTTGCAAAGCCTGTATTGTTGCGTGCCCGACTGGCGCGATAACCGAAACTAAAAAAGAGATTGGGAAAATTTATACTGGTAAAAATTATAATGTCAATTTAGTCTCCAGCGAGCTTAAATTAGGAGAGCTTGCTTCTGGAGAAGTGGTGACTGAAGTAAGAAAATATTCTGATAAAATTAATGAAAAAATAAAAGCCGATATAATGATTATAGATTCTTCTCCGGGGATCGGCTGTCCAGTGATTGCTTCCTTGGTTGGAACCGATTATATCGTGGCGGTAACTGAACCAACACCATCTGCTCTTTTTGATTTAAAAAGAGTTTTATATTTAGCTAAGCACTTTGGGATAAAGCACGGAATTGTTATAAATAAATCTGATCTTGCCAAAAATTTTTATAAAGAAATAGAAAAGTTTGCAAAAGAAAAAAATATCCCGATTTTGGGAAAAATTCCTTACCAAAAAGATTTTATTAAATCAACGATAAAAATGAAACCAGTTGTTGAAATAAATCCGAAATATAAAAAATTATTCAAAGAAATTATTAATAAAATAACTGCGGAATTAAAATGAAAGAAAAAATAGCAGTAATTTCTATATTAGCCAATATGGTTTTAGCCGGTGTAAAAATTGCCGTTGGTTTTATTTCTAATTCAAGCGCTATTTTGGCTGAAGGCACTCATTCCTTTATGGATATTTTTTCTTCGGCTACTGGCTATATCGGGATTAAAATATCCAGAAAGCCAGAAGACCAAAAACACCCTTACGGTCATTATAAATTTGAAGTTCTGGCTGGTTTCTTTATCACTTTAATTTTATTTGGGACAGGGGCCGGGATTATTTACGAGGCATATCAGAAATTTCTAAATCCTTCTTTGATGAAAATCCCGGTTTTGGCTTTTGGAGTAATGATTTTTTCAGCACTGGTCAACGAAATAATGGCCCGTCTGAAAATTCATTTTGGTAAAAAAGAAAATTCAATGGCCTTGCTTTCCGATGGTTTTCATTCCAGAATAGATGTTTATACTTCGGTTGCGGTTTTTGTTGGTTTATTTTTATCCAGATATTGGGTTTATATTGATTCTTTGCTTGCCCTGTTTATTGGTCTTTATATTATTAAACAATCATTTTCATTGGGCAAAACAGCTACTGATTCTTTGCTTGATGTTTCGGCAGGTCCAGAAATTGAAGAAAAAATAAAATCGATTGCTAAGAAAGAAAACATTGAAATTGATTCTTTAAAGACCCAGAAAAAGGGCTCGGCTATCACTGCTAATTTAGAAATAAAACTTCCGAGTAATTTAAGCATAGAAGAGGCAACTAAAATTTCTGAAAGTTTAAGAGAAAAACTAATGAAAGAGGTTGAAAATCTTTCTTATGTTGCCATTCAGATTAAAAGTCATGAAATGGAAACCGGATTTTACAAACCTACTTTGGGTCGCGGTTTTGGTTGGCAAAGACGAGGCAGATTTAAGGGCGAGATAGAAGAAGCGGCTGGACAGGGTCCTGGCGGTAATTGTGTTTGCCCCGAATGTGGTTATAAAATTCCCCACGAGCGTGGAATACCTTGTTCTACTCTTCGATGTCCAAAAGATAATACTCTATTACAAAGAAAATAAAATATTAATAACAAAAAAATGTCAAGACCAAGACTTTGCCGAAGAATAAGATTCAATCCCGATGTAACCTACTTTAAGCCCCAAGGAGTGCCAATGAGGTTTTTAGAAGTGATAGAATTGACCACTGAAGAAGTAGAAGCTTTGAGATTGAAAAATATCAAAGATTTAGAGCAAGAGGAAGCGGCCAAGAAAATGAATACTTCGCAAAGCACCTTTCAGCGGATTTTATCTTCGGCTTATAAAAAAATTACCGAAGCAATAATTGAGGGTAAGGCGATAAAGATAGTAAAGTGACTAAAATAAAGACGGGATTGACGCCCGTTTTTATTTCGCCTATAATATCAATATAGATTGATATTTGTGGAAAACTTATGAAATTAAAATGCTGTAAAAATAAAAACGCCAATGGAGAATTAAAAAAGGCAGTTGATTTTTTAAAGGTAATTTCTGAAGAAAACCGTCTTCTTATTTTGTGCTTGTTGAAAAGAGGAAAAATGTGCGTATGCGAAATATGGCAGCATCTTAACCTGCCGCAAAATCTTGTTTCCCACCACTTAAAAGTTCTGAAAGATTTCGGATTGATTAAATCGCGCCGAGAAAGCACCAAAATTATTTATTCCCTAAATCAAAAAAATATTGAAAAATTTATTTCTTTGATGTCTCATTTTATTCAATAACCATAAATATATGACCATTAAAATTTTGGGCTCTGGCTGCCCCGCTTGCCTGTTATTAGAATCTCAAGCAAAAAAAGCAGTTAAAGAGCTTGGTTTGAAAGATGTTCAGATTGAACATGTTTACGAAATAGACAAAATCGTAGAATACGGCGTAATGTCAACTCCCGCTATTGTTGTTGATAAAGAAATCAAAGCCGCCGGCAGGATTCCCGATGTTGAAGAAATAAAAAGCTGGCTTAAATGAGCTTATGAAAAAAGAAATAAACATTTTTATTTTTCTGGTCGGGTTATTTCTGCTGTTTTACTTTATGCCAATGCAGTCGTCTTTATTTACGGGTGCTATTTTGTCAGGCTTCAAACTCTTGAACGAATATGCCCGCCAGCATGTTTTAACTTGCTTAGTGCCGGCATTTTTTATTGCCGGAGCGATTTCTGTTTTTGTTAAAAAGGATTTTGTTTTACGCTATTTGGGCGGACAGGCTAAAAAATATATTTCTTATTCTTTGGCTTCCATCTCTGGGACGATTTTAGCTGTCTGCTCTTGCACAATTCTGCCATTGTTCGCAAGTATTAGAAAAAGGGGAGCTGGTCTTGGCCCAGCCATTACCTTTTTATTTTCCGGTCCGGCGATAAATATTGCGGCTATATTTTTAACTATGTCTGTCTTGGGATTTAAAATTGGATTAGCTCGCGTAACAGCCGCCATTTCACTGTCAATATTGGTCGGCCTGTCAATGCAAATAATTTTTAGAGAAAAGACGGAAACAGGAGGATTATTTACCGAAGAATATAAAGAAATAAAAATCGGCAAAAGAGTTCTAATTGTCTTTTTTATCGCTATGGTCGGCATCTTGATAGTTAATGGCTTGCAGATTGATAAAATGATCAAATTTGGTTTAATGATTCTCTTGGCTTTATTTACAGCCGGTATCGCTATTTTCAAGTTTCATCAAGAGACAACCAAAGAGTGGCTTAGAGAAACATGGGATTTTACAAAAACGCTTTTGCCGATTCTTTTTATCGGCGTATTTGTGGCTGGCTTTATTATGCCCTTTCTGCCCGAAAGTTTGATTGTTAAATTGGTTGGTTCAAACTCAATATCAGGCAATTTAGTGTCTGCTATTTTTGGCGCTTTTATGTATTTTTCCACTTTGACCGAAATTCCGATACTGCAAGCTTTAATTGCCAAAGGAATGCACGGCGGCCCGGCCTTGGCTTTGCTTTTAGCCGGACCTTCTCTAAGTTTGCCCAATATGCTGGTGATAAGAAAAGTTTTAGGGACATCAAAAACAATCGCTTACGTTTCGCTGGTGATTTTATATTCAACTATCGCCGGATTGATCTTCGGCAGTTTAATTTAATTTTGAAATAAAAGTCATGCAAAAAATTGAAAAAGTAATGCGTTATTCTGTGGCGACAATTTTTCTTTTGGCCGGAATCTATTATTTGCAATTTTTGGTGAAATATTTAATCAATTTATAAAATGAACAACGCTTTAATTTTTATTTCATTTTCCGTTTTTACCAGTTTGGTTTCATTTCTTTTGGATAGACAAAAGACAATTTTGGGTTTTAAGAAGGGCTTTAAGATGTTTAAAAATATTGTCGTTCCTTTTTTGAACATTTTAATTTTGGTTAGTTTATTGTTGTTTATCGTTCCGCCGCAAATGATCGTTAAATATTTGGGCGCTGGTTCGGGCGCGATTGGTTTCGCCATCGCCGCTGTTGTCGGTTCAATCACACTAATACCCGGATTTATTTCTTATCCCATTGCTTCCGGTTTATTAAAACAGGGCGCGTCTTATTCAACGGTCGCGGTTTTTATGACAACCCTAATGATGGTCGGCGTTGTTACTTTGCCTTTGGAAATTAAATATTTCGGTAAAAGAGTGGCAATTTTGCGAAATTTACTAAATTTAATTGTGGCAATTGTTATAGGCGTTTTAATCGGAATAATTTTATGACTAAAAAACATTTTCAAAAGATTAAACCTTATATTTGGCTAGCCAGTTTTGCCATTTTTTCTGTTGGTTCATTTTGGTTTGGTTTTGACCCGGGCAAAACCATTTA
>Ga0315282_10007310_pt1 | contig 18190 bp, 16 predicted proteins | sample YL17G07_20_MG_FD_203693 | JGI IMG/M metagenome (GOLD analysis project Ga0315282, IMG submission 203693) | Sediment microbial communities from Yellowstone Lake, YNP, Wyoming, USA - YL17G07_20 | ecosystem: Environmental > Aquatic > Freshwater > Lake > Sediment | place: USA: Wyoming | collected...
CACATCTCGAGGAGAATCTCGCCGCGCTCGAGGTCGTCCTCACGCCGGAAGAACTGGCGCGCATCGATGAAATTGCGCCTAAAGGCGTCGCCGTCGGCGAGCGATACCCGGAAATGGCGATGAAGGTCGTGAACGGGTAGCGACAGCGTCCTAACTGTGGCGGCGGTGTCCTCACCGCCGGGCGTGCTTTTGGTGGGGGAGGGCGTCGCCCTCCCGCGGGAGCCCGCCAGGTGGCGGACTCCCCTACCTGGCTGTAACGCCGGTCGGAGCCTCTCCTGACGCACGAAGGGACCGGCGGCCCCCGCTTTTCATCCTGAGCGCATCGCTTGTCATTCTGAGCGGAGCGAAGAATCTGCAGTCACCGCTCAGGGTAAACTCCGCGAAGAATTTGCAGTTCAGCCTCCCGCTCACACAACTGCAGACCCTTCGTCCGCCACCCGGCAAACTCAGGGTGACAAACCTCGGCAATCATAGATCGCCTCTACAGCAGCGATGGTCTGCGGTAGGGGCGGTTCGCGAACCGCCCCTACGCCGCCACGGATTGACTCGGCCTCATCCCCGACCCGCCGGTCTAGAAAGCCCCACGCCAGCGAAACTCCAGTTTGGGTATATAGTGCAGTGGGGGTTGCGCATGCATCACAGCGAGTCGAAGGAACGCATGGACGTTCGCGGGGCGTCCCGACGTGAGAGTAGTAGGTGTTGCTCCTGCGGGGGAAAGGTACGGAAAAGAGAAGCTGAGTTTTTCGCTCGACTTGGAATGTGCGGGGAGTGTGCCCTTCGCGAAGTCGAGCCGCTCGCGGTCTCTCTGGTGGCCGCACTGGGCAACGATCCTGAGACCCTAGTCATGGCAAGCAACAAGGGGCGCGCCAGTTACTACGAGAAGGTCTTCGACCTTGCACTCGAGTTATACGAGGATGGTTGGAGGCTCCTGCAACCAGCGGAAGAAGCGGAAAACGCCGCCCAAGCGGACTAGCAAGTCGCCGCCGACTCCAGAGGCTCCAGGGACATATCGCCCCCCAAAGTCTGGGCTTTATGCCTGGTTACTAATTACTGGCAGGTGGGTATCGCGGAGCTTCGTCGCAATCTCTGCCAAGAGTGAGATTGCCGCTTGTCGAGAGGACGTTCTAACGCCGAAAGCCTCCTTCTTCTCAATCCAGATTCGGGAATATCGAATTGTGACAGTCACCCCCTTTCGCAAGGGAGCTTTCGACCACTGAACTGGGTCGTATTCCCAACGCCTGTCACGCCCGGGATTGGCCTTCTCGGGGAACACGCGTAGGACCTCGTCGGCGCGGCGCAGGTCCAGGGCCGGACAAAAGCGAACCTTGAAGAGATTCTCTTCAAGAATTCTACGCATCCCCTGCTTGTCAAAGTGGAAAGCTAACTCGCCGTCAAAACTGCCGCTCTGCAGCCAACCACTTGAGGGCCACATGAGACTTAGGCCGGAGTGGACACATCCAAAGGGGTTCACGTCTTGCTGCCACTCGCCTTCCACACAGTGATGCTCCGGCCTGTATGCCCTCCTGCGCGCAACAAAGCAATGCAGGAAGTGCAGCACGGCAGCCCAGTCACTCTTCTCTCCATCCACGTAAATCCATCGGTTACGCCATCCCTTGAGCAATTCAACCAGCTCAAGTGCTGCCTCCCAATCCTCCCAAGAAACGTTGACGGAATACGTCTTCTCCCTTGGAACTTCAGCCTCCGAAAAACCTGGGAATTCCCTCGCCACGTCTAAGGCCTTGCTGAACGTCGGGGAGGCCGAGTAGGCAAATTCGATACGGATTGTACTGCAAGGGTTCAGGTCCATTGGCAGCATGTCTATTTATACGCTGGAATGCCGGTCACGCGCTCGCCGATGATGAGGGTGTGGATGTTGTCGGTGCCCTCGTAGGTGAAGACGGATTCCAGGTTGCACATATGGCGGAAGATGGGGTATTCGTCGGCGACGCCGTTGGCGCCCAGGACGTCGCGCGCGGCGCGGGCCACGTCGAGCGCGATCTTGACGTTGTTGCGCTTGAGCATGGAGACGTGGGCAAAGTCGGCGCGACCTTTGTCCTTGAGGCGGCCGACTTGCAGCGCCAGCAGTTGCGCCTTGGTGATCTCCGTAATCATATCGGCGAATTTCGCCTGGACGAGTTGATGCGAGGCGATGGGCTTGTCGTCAAACTGCTTGCGGATCTTGGCGTATTCGAGCGACTCGTTGTAGCAAGCCATGGCCGCGCCGATAGCTCCCCAGCCGATGCCGTAGCGCGCCTGAGTCAGGCAGGAGAGCGGCGCCTTCATGCCCTGGGCTTTCGGGAACATGTTGCTCGCGGGCACGCGCACATCCTGAAGCGATAGGCTGGAAGTGACCGAAGCGCGCAGCGACCACTTGCCTTTGATGTCTTTCGAGGTGTAACCCGGCGTGCCTTTCTCAACCAGAAATCCGCGCACCCCTTCGTCGGTGCGCGCCCACACCGCGGCGACATCGGCAATCGTCCCGGAAGTGATCCACGCCTTCTCGCCGTTCAGAATCCAGTGGTCGCCGTCTTTCACACCGCGCGCCCGCATGCCAGCGGGGTTCGAGCCAAAGTCGGGTTCGGTGAGTCCGAAGCAGCCGATGGCTTTGCCTTGCTGGAGCAGCGGCAGCCATTTCTCTTTTTGCTCTTCCGAGCCGTATTCCTTGATGGGATACATCACCAGCGCGCCCTGCACAGACACGAAGCTGCGCAAGCCGCTATCGCCGCGCTCGAGCTCCTGCATGATGAGGCCGTAATCGACGTTGGACATTCCCGCGCAGCCGTAACCTTCCATGTTGGCGCCGTAGAAGCCCAGCTCGGCCATCATGGGCACCAGATGCATCGGGAACTTGCCTTCACGGTTCCATTCTTCGATGTGCGGCAGGACTTCGGTCTCCACAAACTCGCGCACCGTCTGGCGCACGAGTTTTTCTTCATCGCTGAACAGCGAATCGATCTCGACGTAATCAACACCATGAAATGGGAACATAGGAAAACTCCTCGATGAATTGAATGTTGTGCTGAATCACGATGGCGGGGGTTGCAGGGGCCAGGACAATAAGTAGGCGCGTGCTCAACGAATTCACCTTCGGAGATTCTATCGGTGGTTCGGCGGCAGTTCAAGCGAGGGCGCGGATTCTTTCAGAGCTGGGCACGCCGCATACAGGTTTTGGCAAACCTTTCTGACAGACTCCTCCAGGGGTTCGTCGGTGGTGTCGAGCACCAGGTCCGCGAATGCCTTCGTCGGCTCGATGTGCTGCTGATGCATCGGGCGGACAGTGCACAGATACTGCTCGACGACGGAGTCCCACGTCCGCCCGCGCTCTTCGACGTCGCGGCGTAGGCGGCGAATGAACCGCAAGTCGGCCGCGGCATCGACATAGACCTTGAGCCCCGCGAGGGCGCGGACGCGGGAATCCCAGAGAGCGAAGAGCCCCTGGAGAACAATCAGGGGCGCAGACGCGACGCGATCAAACTCGCCCGTGCGCGTGTGGGTGACGAATGAATAGCGCGGCTTTTCAATCGCCTCGCCGCGCAGGAGCCGCTGGAGATGCTCGAACAGGAGGTCGTGGTCGAGCGCCGCGGGCTCGTCGAAGTTCGCGCGGGCTCTCTCGGGCTCGCCTCGGTGGCTGCGGTCAAGGTAGTAAGAGTCCTGGTCCACGAGCACTGCACCCAGGCGCTCATACCGTTCGCAGAGGCGTTTCGCCAAGGTCGTCTTCCCCGAGCCCGTGCCACCTCCCATGGCGATCAGGAATGGGCTCAGCGGCCTGCTCATTGATTCAGCGGGAGGCATGTGACGATCGACAGCGGATGATGATACCGCAGCCCACCACCGTCGGCTTTTGAAACGTCCGAAGGCAGCATATAATCCAATCCCGTATGGACGAACGCACGCGCCTCACCGCGATGGTGAAGGCGGCGGGTTGAGCGGCCAAGTTGAGTCCAAGTATTTTGGACTCGGTGCTCAGCAAGCTGCCGAAACAATCCGACCCTAACGTCCTCATCGGCTTCGAGACCGCCGACGACGCGGGGGTGTATCGCCTCGGGCCGGACCTGGCGCTCGTCCAGACCGTGGATTTTTTCACCCCCATCGTGGATGACCCGTATACCTTCGGCCAGATCGCCGCGGCCAACGCGCTGAGCGATGTCTATGCGATGGGCGGCAAACCGATTTCGGCGCTATCCATCGTCGGCTTTCCGAACAAGGTCGACCAGCTCGACATTCTGGAGAAGATACTCCAGGGCGGCCTCGCCAAGATGCAGGAGGCGGGCTGCGCAGTGATTGGCGGGCACTCGATCAGCGACGACGAAATCAAGTTCGGCTACGCCGTGACGGGCCTAGTAAACCCGCAGCGCGTGCTCGCCAACGCTGGAGCGCGTCCGGGCGACCGGCTGGTGCTGACCAAGCGCATCGGCACGGGCATTATCGCCACCGCGCTCAAACAAGGCGCGGCGAGCGATGCTGCCGTCAACGCCGCCATCGAGTCCATGGCCACGCTCAATCGCGCCGGCGCGGAAGTGGCGCTGGAGTTCCCGGTCCACGCCGCCACGGACATCACCGGCTTCGGCCTGCTCGGTCACGCCCGCGAGATGGCGGTGGGCAGCAAGGTCAGCCTGGTAATCGACCACGCGAGAATCGAGCTACTCCCCGACGCAGTTGAGTACTCGCGCCGGGGGTTTCTGCCCGGCGGGCTGAAAAGAAACATCGAATTCATCGCCGGCTGCGTCGAGTTCGCGGATGGAATTCCAGAAGAGATCCGCAATCTGCTCTTCGATCCTCAAACCTCCGGCGGGCTGCTGCTCGCGGTGGAAGCGCCGGCGGCGGCTCCCCTCGTCGCCGCCCTGCGCGAGCGCGGGGTCCGCGCGCAGGAGACGGGCGAAGTCCTCGAGAAAACGAGACCGTTGATCCTCGTTCGCTAGGATCCAAGGTGAACCCTTGCCGGCCCCGATGTTCCATCATCTTCGAGCCCACACGCCCGGCGGGCACCCGTGACGCACAGCGCGACCGCGGGCGGATTAACAGGTAGAGAGGCCTGATGATGACTCTGCAAGCGTGCTCGGACGAACTTCTGCGGCGGGTGCGCGAGTTGTTTGTGGAGTACGAGAGTTCCGTCGATAGCTGCCTGTGCTTTGAAGGTTTCGAAAAGGAACTTGCTGGTCTGCCGGGCGAATACGCCCCACCCGCGGGGCGCCTGTTGCTCGCGTTCGACGGCACCAAGGCGGCTGGCTGCGTTGCCCTGCGGAAAATCGAGGACGGGGTCTGCGAAATGAAGCGGCTCTACGTGCGCCCCGCCTACCGCGGCCAAGGAATGGGTAAAGCGCTGGCACAGGCAATCCTCCAGGAGGCCCGCCAAGCCGGCTACCAGTGCATGCGTCTCGACACCCTTCCCTCGATGCAAGAAGCCGTCGCCCTCTACGAGTCTCTCGGCTTCCGGCGGATCGGGCCCTACCGGCACAACCCCGTGCCCGGGGCGATCTATATGGAACTGAATCTGGCCTAACGGTTCGCCTCCCAAGCTCCGCTCTGATCCTGAAAGCCGTTCCGTCCTTTGCGCGCTCGCGAAGAAAGCGTCCTGATGAGCACGAGCGCATTGCGGAGACTTGCGGGGGCGGGTAAGATGACCTGGTATGAAAAAAGCGATTCCGACGCAACTGATTGTGGCGCTGGCGATCATGCTCGTGGGCGGCGGAGCTTTGGGCGGCGAATACTTTCTGGTGAAATGGCTGCCGAAGCATCAAGAGCGCGTGAGAGAGGAGACCCTAGAGCTGATGCCTTACCAGAACGCCGCGTTGGGCGTGGAAATGCAGATCGCCGCGGGCCTCTACGGGAGAGTCGAGGATTTCCCCGGCGGGGTGAGGATTACGCGGCCCAAGTTCTGGAGTATCCCGCCCGCGCTGACCCTTACTTCGCAGCCGAATCCCGACGCTGTGTTCGAGTTCTCGCCCGAGGTCCTGGCCAAGTGGCAAACGCAGGGCGTTTACCAGGAGATTCCCCGCTACCATTTCGAGCGCACCAAGATCAACAATCGCGACGCCGTTTTGATCTGGCAGTATGCAAACCGCGCCATGCTGCTCACCGCTCGGGTGATTTCCCCCGAGCGGATTGTGGAAGCCGCTTGCACTCCCGGGCGTGAGGACGAAGACCTCTACATGCAGGCCTGCGACGAGAGCGTGCGCACCTTAAAGGTGGCCGGACCCGAACCGCCTCCCCCTCAACAACCCGTTCTGGAACTGACCGGCCGTGCCGAAAAGCCCCGGGGCGCACGGTAGGCGAGGACCCCCTTCCGGGCTGAGCTGCTTGACCAAGTGAGACACCGAGAGAAATTAGGAAGCTGCCGAGTCTGCGGCGAGGGCTAAAGCCGGCGGAGGAACCGCGGTCCGGCATCAGGACTTGGGAGCGTAATAACCTTCCCGGGAAACCAGGCGATACTTCACGTTCTTCCCTTTCTGGTCAACTACTTTGAGCGGATTGCCCTGGGGGTCGACGAGCTCAACCTTGAGCTTGTGGAATCTGCCGTCATTGGAAGGGTTGGTGGGAATAAACCCCAGGCTGTACTGCATGCGCAGTTGACCCGCGACCTGCTGATAGATGTCGGGAAGCTCGGCTTCGAAGCGGGGAAAATAAGCTTGGCCGCCGGAGTATTTGGCAATGGTTTGCAGAGCGTTCCGGGCTTGCAGTGCATCGATGGACTCGCCGTAGCGGACGGTCACGAATTCCAGGATGCTAATGGGGTAGATGGCAGTGTCCGAAGTGCGCGCAATCTTGAGCATCTGGCTATAGGTGAGCTTGCTGAACGTGTCAATCCCCGTGCAGATCACCAGGATGGCTTTCCGCCCTTGGATATCCTTCATGCGGTCGATGGTGAAGGCCAGAGCGTCCCAGATGTTAATCTCGCTGAAACCGGGGATGCGCAGCCGGTCGAGCGCTTGGACAACCTCCTGTCGATTCTGGGTGAAATCCTGCAGGATCGTCTGGTTCATGTCGAACGTGACCACTGCCACCCAGTCCTTGGGCTCGATGACGCGCACGAACTCGTAGCTGTCCTGCAGCGCCAGATACAGGAACCCCCACCATTTGTTGCTGAACTCGATCAGCATGCAAATGGTCATGGGCGCTTCGCCGGTGGAAAAGTTGGTGATCGTCTGCGGTACGCCGTCGTCGGCAAGCTTGAAATTAACCTTCCCCAGGTTGGGGATCGGGTTCCCGTTGTTGTCCACGACTATAACGTCCACATTCACTAGATTCGTGGTGGTCGACAGCGTAAAGATCTCGTTGGGATTGATCTTCTCCGGCTTCTTCTCCTCCGGTCGCGGCGCGGGGGCAGGGGTGGTTTTCTTGGGAACGAGGACCGTCTCTCCCACGTTGGGCTTGGGGCCCGAGGTGCTGGGCGCCTGGTCCTGCGACTGGGTCAAGCCGGGGGCGGAGAAGAAGAGGAGTGCCCCGGCCACCAGCGAAAGCGTCAGGCATCGCATTGCAAACGAGTGTCTCATTTGGCGCACCCCCGGAACCTCTGCCTCTCTTTCTTCACCGTATGATGTCATTACGGGGATGCAAGGTCAACTCGGGCGGATCAGACGGTACACCTCGGGCCAGGATCTCAAGTTGGGAAAGCTAGGTCTTCCCGAAGCCCCAACACCCCCTCAGCCGACGAAACCGGCCCACCGCAGGCTTGGATGTGCTTTCGTGTCTGTTGGCTTCGTGGCGCTAAGGCCGCGGGTCGGACAATTTGTCCAAGTACCTTCGTACTACCCCTTGGGACTTGACTTTGGGCTTTTGTCTGGCACAATGTAACCGGCGGAAGTTTGGTAGATTTGTATTGACTTTCGACCAATAGTTCTTTACGCTCTGCCTCCAAATAGGGTGTCCTCATCCTATTCACCCACATTGGAGGAGAGCGATGAAGAACTTTATTTTGACGTTGCTGCTGGCGGTACTCGTCGTACTGGTCAGCTCGAGTTTGCGGCAGGCTTTTGCCATCGGTGGCGCGCCGCCACCGCGCATGCCGAGCGCGGTTGGGATCGGTGGTGCACCGCCACCGCGCATGCCCAGTTAGGCTCGCTCGTTTTCTGCGGTTTGCGTGAGCGACCCGGAGAAAGCTAGCGCGCCGGGCGTTTGAACCGGGTTGCTCACCTTGCGGTACGTTAGCCTTGCGGTCCAATACGGCGTCTACCTGGGCGTCTATGTGCTCGGAGCCGGCCTCCTAGTCTATCTGGCGGTGCGGCGGGGCGTAAGGCACCTGCTGGCGGTGTGCCTCTACCTCGGCCTGCTGCTGGCCGTCGACGGCCTGGGTCGGTCGTACGTCCTCTACCATTACGGCTATTCCTCGAGCGCGTACGCTTACTTCTACTGGCTGACGGATGTACTGCTCACCCTCGGGGCCTTCCTGCTCGTGTGCGCGTTCTTCCGCCGGGCTTGCGCAAACGAGCGGAAGATGTGGCATTTCATTCGCCTGCTGCTGACCTTTGTTTTTGCGCTCACCCTGCTGATCTCACTCTTTACAATTTCCAAATATTACGACCAGCTCCTCACGCGTTTCACTTTCGAGTTTCAGCAAAACCTCTACTTCACCTGCCTAGTCCTGAACACGATGCTCTATGTTTTGATGCAGCGGATCGAGAGCACGGATGACGAGCTGACGCTGCTCGTCTGCGGGATGGGAATTCAGTTCGCCGGCCCCGCGGCGAATTTCGCATTGGTCCACCTGACACCGGGCCAGGGTTATTACAACATACTCTACCCGTACGTAGGGCCGCTTTGCACGATGGGAATGTTGTTGACGTGGTTCTACGCGCTTGCCCGGGCGCCGCAGCCCAGCGCCATCCGCACCGGAAAAGAACCGGCCCGGGAGCTGGCGGCGGTCGCAAGCCGGGAAGTCTGAGAGGGGTTTTGGTAATGTTCATGGCGTCTTTGGTGCTGGTGATCTCCACCGGCCTGCTCTTCTTCTATTTCCAGGTCGCCTGCCAGAGGATCCTGCGGCGGAAGTTTGACCAGGAGTACTTCCTGGCCATCGTCAATGCCAACCGGCTCGAATTCCCCGTTGTCCGGAAGGCTCTCGAAGAGTACGAAGCACCGGTGGAATACGCGCGGGTGTGCATGACGCTCAAGTGTGACTACCTCGCGCTGACCTACCTGCTGAAAAACGCTGCCAACGTCAACCAGCGATACTCGCGCGAGGAGCGCCTGCTGATTCTCTACTTCAAGGCAGTGTTCTTTTCCCTGGTGGCCCGGCACTGGCTGCGGCTGCGGGAAAAGACCGCCATCCTCAAGCTGACGGCCATCCTTCAGTACTTCGCCAACGTGGTGGGCCAGCGGGTCAGCATGGTCCAGTTCGGGAACCTCACTGCCTCGGACTATCTCCTGAGCCTCTAGTGCCGTTCCAACTATTCTGGCCTGCTCCCCGAGCGCCGCTTTCCATGCATTTGTGGCGTCGTCCTGCGTACCCGACAGCCAACCTTTGCTACACTTTCTAGTCGCATCAAGTTGGAACGGCACTAGCCTTCCCGTGGCGCAATTTCTGCCCATCCCCGGTATAATTCCCCCTTCATGGTCGAGGAGAAGAATCCGGAAGAAGCGGCGGCCGAATCCCGCCGGGCGAAAATCGTCTGCACATTGGGGCCGGCCTGCGACACGCCGGAGAGACTCGACGCGCTGCTCGAGGCCGGTATGGATGTCGCCCGCCTGAATTTCTCCCATGGTACGCACCTGGAGCACGCCCGGCGGCTGCGGCTGGTTCGCCGCCTGGCGCGCCAGCGTGGGCGGACCCTCGCAGTGCTTCAGGACCTGCAAGGCCCCAAGATACGCACCGGCCCTTTGCAGGGTGACGGGCCTGTTGAGTTGAAGCAGAACTCACGGGTGACGCTCACCACGCGCCCTGTGCGAGGGAACGCACAGTTGATTTCCACTGGCTTTCGGCCTCTGCCCCGTGAAGTTCGGCCCGGAAGCCGCATCCTGCTCTCTGATGGACGCCTCGAGCTGCGCGTCGAGCGGATTTCCGGCCGCGACATCGTTTGCCGCGTTGTCGAAGGTGGGGAACTCGGCGAACACCAAGGCATCAACCTGCCCGGCCTGGCGCTCAATATTTCGGCCCTGACCGCCAAGGACCGCGAGGATCTGGAATTCGCTGTGCGGCAGGGCGTGGATTATGTCGCCCTGTCGTTCGTGCGCAGTCCCGACGACATCCTGGAGCTGAAGCGATATCTGGCGCGCGCCGGGCGCCAGATTCCCGTGGTCGCCAAGCTGGAGAAGCCGCAAGCCATCGAGCGGCTGGAGGAGATTCTCAATGTCGCCGATGCCGTCATGGTGGCGCGCGGCGACCTGGGAGTGGAACTGCCTCCGGAGAGCGTGCCGGTCATGCAGAAGCGGATCATCGCCCGCGCCAACGCCCTCAAGGTTCCCGTCATCGTGGCCACGCAGATGCTCGAGTCGATGACGGAGCACTCCCGTCCCACGCGCGCCGAGGCTTCCGACGTCGCCAACGCGATTTTCGACGGCGCCGACGCCCTCATGCTTTCCACCGAGACGGCGACGGGTCATTACCCAGTCGATGCCATACGGATGATGGCGCGCATCATCGCCGCCGCCGAGGGAAGTCCGCGCTATGCCTGGTATCGCCGCCAGCGATTCGCGGACGAAGAACTGAGCGTCCCGGAGGCCATCGGACAGAGCGTGGCGCAGATGGCCGAAGAGTTGAACCTGAAGGCCATCGCCGTCTTCACACAATCGGGCTCGAGTGCGCGGCTGGTTTCGAAGTATCGGCCGCGCGTGCCGGTTTTCGCTTTCTCGCCCCTGCCGCAGATTCTTCGCCGCACGGCGCTCTACTGGGGAGTGGAACCCATCCACATGCGACACGTGAAATCCACCGACCGCATGGTGGAAGGCGCCGCGCACCTGTTGCGTGCTCGCGGGGTCGTCCAGCCCGGCGATCTCATCGCCGTTCTAGCCGGAACCCCCATCGCCCGCCGGGGAACCACGAACTTACTGAAGGTCCATCGGATTGAGAAGTAACTCCGCCGCGCGCCGCAGCGAGCACGCACCGTGCCCGGCCTCGATTGACTTCGCCAGCTCGCCGGTGTATGAATCAATCGCTCGGAAGATCGAGCGTCGCCTCCGCGCCAGGCTGAACCCTGCGGGTGGTTGGCTGATGAAGACCGCCCTGCGCGTCACCGCTCTCGTCTTAGCCGCCTTCGTGGGGTTGTGGGTCCTGGGCCACGGTATCGTGCTGGCCGCACAAATCCACGGGCTCCTACGCGCGAATCAGGAGATCATCGCAGAGTTGATCGAAAGCAGCGTCTCGATCGCCGGCGGAATCTGCGTGCTCTCGGTCTCGGTCGAGCAGCTTTATTGCTGGCGAACCCACCGCAAAGAAGACAGCCTGATCTAGTCCCCTGCCGCCAGATCAGAGTCTCTCTCCCACCGACTGCTCGCGGCCGAAGTGGAAGACCGCCGCGTGAAGGATTCCCGCAGAGAGAACGAGAACTCGCGCCCGCTCTCTTCGCCCGGGTTATTCCGCCGGGAAAGTGAGCTTCACGCCGGCGAGAAAGTTCAAGTGCAGCGCAGGAAACCCCAAAGCTTCCTCGTATTTCCGGTTCAGAAAATTGTTGAGCCGGCCGTAAAGCTCCACTCCCCGCGGAAGCCGGTAGGCGAACCCGGCGTTCGCAAGGAAATAGCCCTTGTTAGGGAACAGCCCGCCGAAGGCGCCAAAACTCGGTTCCACATCGAGCACCTGGGTCCGCCAGTTGCCGTTCAAATTGAGCATCAGCCGGCCGTGATGCCAGGTGGCGTTCAGGCTGCCGGAGTTGCGCGGACGGCGCAGCAGGGGCTGGCCAACCTCGAAGGGAGACTGGGAGATCGTTGCGCCGTCAAGTGCCAAGATGGCGGAATCGAGTCGCGTGTAGTTGGCCGCGAGGTCCAGTGAGCGCACGGGTCGGAGGCGCACCGAAGTTTCCACGCCGCGCGCTCGAGCATTGGCAAGATTGTCGGAAATGAAGCTGCTCAGATTGCTGAGCGAACCGCCCAGAACGACGATCTGATCTTTGAACCGATTGTGGAAGTAGGTGACGTCGAGGACGGCGCGGTCCTCGAGAAAACGCTGCTCGACGCCGGCGTCGAAACTGAGGCTCTTCTCCGGCTTCAAGCGCGGGTTGTTGGTGAAGGCAAGCTCGAAGCCGCTCGGCGCGCGGATGCCCGTGCCGAAAGACCCGTGCAAGCGCGTCGCGCCTAGGCGGCTCGCTCCCGAACCCTCACGCGCCAGAAATGTGGCCGAGAGGCGCGGGTTCGCCTTGGCGACGGAATTGGCGGGGAGCAACGGACGCAGCCCGAAGCCATCCGGTGGCAGCCGGCGCGTCCGAATGTCATCCACCCGCAAGCCGGCGATCACCACCCAGCGCCGCGACGGATTCCAGCGGTTCTCCGCGAAGTACGCGTCACTCGTCCGGGGCAGCACGAACGGCGTATTGCCGGCGTCCGCGATAAAGGTGTTCTTCACCTGCTCGCGGTTGTACTCGAAACCGAAGACCAGGAAGTCCTGGCTCGAGACCGTCAGCTCGCTCCGTGTATTCAAGACGCCGCGCAAGTTGTTCGAATACGAGTCGCCGAAGGGCGTGCGGAAGTAGTAGTCGTTGGTTGCCACGCTGGCGCTCACCACCTGTCGAAATCGTGGCGTGAGCTGCTCGGCGTAACTGCCCTGGTAGCCGAAGAGGTTCTGCTTGTCGCGCGAAGTGAGGTCAATGCCAGGGAAAACGCCCAAGGGGTCGGAGCCGAAGGGGCCGGGTGACCCGGCGTCGTTCGCGTTGCCGAAGAAATGAAAATTCACCTGCCGCCGCGGGCTGCGCGAGTAGCCGAGACTGAGGAAGGCGCTCTGATTGCGGAAACCGTCGTTGGGGACCACGCCGCCCGTGTCAAGCCGTGAGAGATTGTAAGCCCAACTCAAGCTGCGCGTGAGGCCGCTCCCGCCCGTCGCAAAGCGGCACGTCGTCAAGCTCCCGCCCTCGCCGAGCACCGTAAAATGCGGCGGGCCCTGGCCCCGACGGCTTAGGATGTTGATAGCACCGGTGATGGCGTTCGACCCGTAGAGCGCGCTCTGCGGCCCGCGGACGATTTCCACGCGCTCGACGCCCTCGGCGGGCAGCGGCGCAAAATCGAAATCTCCGCCGAACTGGTTGACCTGAATCCCGTCAACCATCACCAGGTTGTAGTTGGAATTCCCGCCGCGGATGAACACACCGGTGGCGCCGCCACGCCGTCCAGCGGCGGTTACCGCGACGCCGGGAACGTCGCGGAGGACTTCCAGGATGGAGTGCGCGCCGCGCTCCTCGATGTCGTCGTGCCCAAGAACGCTCAGCGACGACCCGAGCTCTGGCGCCAGCGCACCGCCCAGGCTGGCCGACACCACGACGTGTTCCTCGACCGCACTCAAAGCGAGGCGCAGGTCCACCGTCCGCGTCTCGCCATCGGCAACGTCAACCGGGACTGTCGATGCGCTGAAGCCGGGGACGTTGGCCACCAATCGGTACGCACCGGCCGGCAGGTTTTCAAAACGGAAATGGCCCTGCGCATCGCTCTGGCGCTCCGCCACGGGTGCGAGTCGAGCAAGCAGATTGACCCCTGCGCTCGGCACGGGCTGCCCGCTCGGGTCGAAAACCGTCCCTTCGATCGTCGCCGCACGCGCACTCCTGCCGCCTATGATCAGCAGAAGCGCCAATGCGGCAACCGCAAGGACGACCGTCCGGGGCCCCGCGTAGCATATCCGGGGTTCGGGATTCGGGTTTCGAGACCCGGGGGCAGTGCCGCGGATAGCTGAACGCTGACGGCTGAGCGCTGATTGCTCTGTACTGCCTACTGCCGACTGCTGACCGCCGACTTTTGACTTTTGCCTTTGGACTTTTGCTTTCTGCACGAAGGAACTCCTTCTCCCCGTTCTCGCGACGAGGACGCCGACGAAAGGAGTTCCAAGGCGGGATGGCGGAAAACAAAAAGCCTCCCCATTCCTCGATGCGGAACCGGAAGGCCTCGGCAATTCACCCCAGGACTCTTTCCGTCGAAGAGTGGGTCTGAGTTCAAGTCCCCGGGGCAGGCTTCCTGGCTTTCGGGTCGTCGCCGCATCCTCAGCCTTCCCATCCCGCAGGGCGGGACAGTGGCTGGCTTTACGCCGGGAGAGGATGCGGCTCGCCGATCACAGTGGCGGGACCGCGGCCGATTTGCACGGCTTTTCCTTTTCACCCCGAGTCACTCTCGGGGCCACCACGGGAACCGATGTTTTCAAAGAACGATCGAGCGATGGCACACTAGCACCGCGATGACGAAGTGTCAAGCTGACCGGCACGCACGACGCTGGTCAATCGCTCAGGGTAAGGTTGATGAAGAACGGCACGCCCGGCCCGGCGCCTTTGGTGGCCTGAATCTGGAAGGGGATTCGTGCCGTGCCCTGACCGGTGACGCTAATAGACTTCCTCACGACCTGCCCCTGCGCTCCCTCACCCATGAAGCGGATAAACCCAACCCCGGTGATCAGAGCATTCAACCTCTGGCCGCCGGCGAGCGCGCCGCCGAAGCAGACAACGAATTCGCCCTGGGTCGTCTGGCCGGAAATCAAGTTGGGGTTGTCGATCCGGCCGCCCAGAATCCGATAGACGAGGACGGGATGTTTGCTCTCCGCACCCTTCACATCCTTTAAGGTAATCTCTGCGGGGCCTTCTTCCTGGTCAACAGGAAGCATCACTGTCGAAAACCCGGGACCGTTCTTAGGAACCGTGGTAGCGAGCGCGAGCGGCTTGCCCGCAAGTTGCGCCGAGGAGAACACGCCGGGCACGTTCATCGTGTCGCCGGCGGAGGCGAAGCGCGACGCTGCGACTGCGAAGTCCGAAGGCTTGACGGCTTCCAACTGGCTGCGGCGATTGGTGCCTTCAAGAAACAGTTCCACCGTGCCAGGTTTGTTGGTTTGGAGTTCGAACGCCCCGTCCGCCGAGGTTTCGACGACGCTCTCTTTCCCGTCCTGCCGGATACGGACGCGTGTGCCAGCCAGGGGCTTCGCGGCTTCGTCGACCACTACGCCGCGGTGCAGCGCGCCGGCGGGTACCTTCGGCGCGTGAACCATGCGTCCGATCGGAGGCGAGGAGGCCGCCGGCGGTCGCACAAGGAACGCCGCCATTATGGGGCCCTCCGGCGTATTCAACGTGAACTCGTAGGCCCCGGGCGGTAGGTCAGGTTTCAGCTTCAGGCGGGCGGAAACGTATCCGGAGGTCGCGCAGAGGCCGGGCTCGACTTCGAGTAGCCCACCTTCGCTCGCGAGGTCCGGCCAGCGGTCGATTCCCGGAGCGCTCAGCACCACGCGCGGCTCACTGCCGGCGGGGGCTTCGTAAGGTTGGAGACGGGCCACGCGCGCCGGCAGCGTCTCCTCCATCGCTTGCCGGAGCTCCTCCGGCGTGGCACGGCGCTTCGGAGTGGGCGGCTGGTCCGGGCTCACCGTCGTCAACTCGCCGCTCGAGAGGAGTTGCTCACCAGAGATGTTGGGATTGCGGTTGCGCACACGAACCTGATCCTCGAAGCTTATGACCACCGTTTCTTTGTCATCGGCGCGCACGTAGAAGTGCGTGCCCACGACGCCCAGGGCCGCCTGGTGCGTTGTGACGTCGAAGGTTTCACCTGCCTTCATGATCTTGCGGACGCGCAGGCGTACCCGACCGAATTCAAGTTCCATGCGGGATTGCTGGGTTGAGCCCTCAGCGCGTGCAACGCGCAGGCTGGAACGCGCGCCAACGTTCAGAGCTGTGTCGTCTTCGAGCAGAATTCGCACGCGCCCGTTTTCGAGTGTCTTCACAAGATCATTCCAGAAGATTGCGTCCCGGAGAACGAGGTCTTTCGATCCCGCGGCGCGTTCCACGACGCCGCGCGGCAGCAGCGCGCTCACCGCTCCTGCTTGCTGCGCGTCGGGACCCCCCTCCGCCGCATTGGCACGGACTCCGATGGCGGTCAGGCCCAGCGCAAGGAGTGAGCAAACCGCGCCCAGTATGAGCAGCGCGCCAGTCGCTGCCGTGTCAAGATGCAATCTCATCTTTATAGAAGCCATCGGTCTTCCCCCCAAAGCGAAGTGCACGCCCGGTACTACTGGCTGTTCCTGGCGGAGAGTCATCTGACACGGCGGCTCTTTGGAAGCATCGTGCGGCGGATCGCGCTATTGCCGGTGCCGGCGGGGCACCCGAAGCTGTGGTGGTGAAGAAATTGGACAGAAACGAGGCAAGGGAGGCAGTGGTGTCGGAAAAGTTGGCTGCGAAGAGCGGCAGTTCCGTGTTTCTGGGTTCCCGGAAGGGGTGGAACTGGCCTTGTCTGGACTCCCTCAGGCTGTCCGAGACCGCGATTTGGGGTGGCCCTCCCCACAGGGAGGAGGTCCGGTGTATGATACATTCGATCCGGAAGTCCAAAATGGAAATCCCGGACAAAATGGGAAATCCTTTCATCAGTGTCGTTGTCCTGAATTATCGGCGACGCGAGGAACTGGTTCGCACGCTTGAATCCGTGCGGACGCAGACTTATCGACCTTGTGAGCTCATCGTGGTGGACAACTTCTCGGAAGACGATTCCCCGGCCTTCTTGGCCAAGAACTATCCCGAGGCCCGAGTTTTGGCGCTGCAGGCGAATATCGGCTGTGGTGGTCGTAACCAGGGGGTTCAGAGCGCGCGCGGTACATTCGTGGTAACTATCGACAATGACATTCGATTCGATTCCGCCACGGAGCTTGAAAAAGTCGCGAAAGCCTTCGGCCGTTTGCCCGATGCCAGCGGGGTGGTTTTCAAGGTGCTGCACGACCGGACGGGACAACTGCACTTACGGGATTGGTGCCATCCGCGTAGTTACATTGATTACGCGTGCCTCGAGTTCGAAACATGCTATATCCCTGAAGGAGCTTGTGCTTTTCGCCGGGCCGATTTCTTGCGAGTGGGTGGGCATTACGAACCCTTCTGGATTGGAGGCGAAGGTTGGGATCTTGCGCTCCGCATGCTGGATTCCGGGATGGAGATTTATTATTGCCCGGACATTCATGTCCGCCACGCGATGGCGCACGAAACGCGCAGCGAACGACGTCCGTATTATTTTCTCATGCGCAACCGCGTCTGGATGGCGTTCAAGGATTATACTGGCTGGCGCTGCTGGGTCTTCTTGGCCCACGGCCTGGCGGTCAATGGCTTTTTCAGCCTCCGCACCGGGAACCTGCTTGATCTTTTTCGCGGCTTGAAAGACGGCTTCCGAGACGCATCCCGTATCGCCCGGACATCGATCTCCGCGAAAGGATGGCAACGGCTGAAACGAATTACCGCCCACCGGGCAGGCTGGCCCACGCGCCTGAAAACGCATTGGGCCCAGCCGGAGATATAAGCTGCGGGCGTCTGGCCGCGAGATTCACATCCATTCGGAGGGAATTCACATGAGGCATGTCCACTAAATCCTCTCCACTTCATCCCCGACGAGTATGGCTGGGATGGAGATTACCTGCAGCGACTGCTTTGCACGAAGAAAGCCGTTGTCGAGAACCACGACAAGATTGGCCCTCAGACTTACAAGCTGGTAGCGCACACCTGATTTCCAGGTCTGCGGCTTGTCACGTATTGGTGGGAAAGAACCGCGGACCCTGCATCCGCCTCGTGCCGTGCATACGCCGCCACAGTCGCGACGGATGCGCCAGCCGGGGAGCAACCTCGCGTCAGCGCTGGTCGATGGGTACGTACTTCTGGCCCGTGGGGCCGGTGTATTCGGCGAGCGGACGGATCAGGCGGTTGTTGGCGTGCTGCTCGAGCACGTGCGCCGTCCAACCGGAGATGCGGCTGACGGCGAAGATGAGTGGGTAGACGTCGACGGGAATCCCCAGGACGAAATAGGCGGAGGCCGAATAAAAATCCACGTTGGCGTTGATTTTCTTCTCGCGGATCATCAGGTCTTCAATCCGCTTCGACATCTGAAACCACTTGGTCTGCCCGGTGCGACGGCCGAGCTCTTCCGACATCTTGCGCAGCACCGTAGCGCGCGGGTCCTCGGTGTGATAGACGCGGTGCCCGAAGCCCATCACCTTCTTCTTCTGGGCGAGCAGGCCGCGCACGTGAGCCTCAGCCTGGTCCTCGGTCTGGACTTCCAGGAGCATCTTCATCACCTGCTCGTTGGCGCCGCCGTGCAGCGGGCCCTTCAGCGTGCCGATGGCGGAAGT